>Ga0155173_1037_pt2 | contig 21533 bp, 20 predicted proteins | sample RifCSPhighO2_01_FD_106141 | JGI IMG/M metagenome (GOLD analysis project Ga0155173, IMG submission 106141) | Pseudomonadales bacterium RIFCSPHIGHO2_01_FULL_64_12
CGTGGACGCCTACGTCACCTGGAAGCGCGATCTGATTCGTGAGATCACCCGCTATCGCAGCTGGCTGGCGCACAACCGATTGAGCAGCGAGGCCGTCGACGCGCGCCTGGAACGTGCGCTACGGGTGCTGCGCACCGATCACATCACCCTGGCGTTCGTCGGCGAATACTCCCGCGGCAAGACCGAGCTGATCAACAGCCTGTTCTTCTCCAGCTATGGCCAGCGCATCCTGCCGTCCCGCGCCGGTCGCACCACCATGTGCCCCACCGAGCTGCTCTTCGACCCGCGTTCGGAACGATCCTATATTCGCCTGCTGCCCATCGAGTCGCGCCTGGAAGACACCAGCATCGCCCAGCTCAAGCGCACCTCGCGACTGTGGCTGAACCTGCCGCTGGACCCACGTGACCCGCAGAGCATGGCCGAGGCCTTCGCCCAGGTCGCGCAAACCAAGACCGTGCCGGTGGAACAGGCGATCGCCCTCGGCTTCGATCCCGCCACGCTGGAGAGCGTGGGCGGCGGCGACGATGTACTGGTGCCCGCCTGGCGTCACGCCATGGTCAACTTCGACCATCCGCTGCTGCGGCAGGGTCTGCGCATCCTCGACACGCCCGGTCTGAACGCGCTGGGCAGCGAACCCGAACTGACCCTGTCGATGCTGCCCAACGCCCAGGCCATCGTCTTCCTGCTGTCCGCCGACACCGGCGTCACCGCCAGCGACATGCAGATCTGGCAGCAACACATCCGCCAGCTCGACGAAGACACGCAGAACAGCCTGTTCGCCGTGCTGAACAAGATCGACGTGCTCTGGGACGATGTCGCCGGCGAGGCATTCGTGCACAACGCCATCGAGCAGATCCGCGAGACTACCGCGCAACAGCTGGGCATCGATGCGGCCGACGTCCTGCCGCTTTCGGCCAAGCAGGCGCTGATGGCGAAGATCCGGGGCGATCAGGCGCTGCTCGAACGCAGTCAGCTGGCCGAGCTGGAGCAGCTGCTCAGCCAGCGCATCCTGGCGCAGAAGGAGCGCCTGCTCGAAGATCAGGTGGTGCTCCAGGTAATGGCGCTGATCCAGAACAGCCAGCACGCCCTGCGGTTGCGCCTGGAAAAGGTCATCGAGCAACGCGACCTGCTCGCCAGTCATCAGCAGGGCAGCGGCCAGATGCTGCTCGAGCTCACTGCGCGCACACGCCACGAGCACAACCGCCACCACAAGCGTCTGCTCGACCTGAAGACCAACCAGCGCCTGCTGCAGCGCCAAGGCGAGCTGCTGCGCGCGGCGATCCGCGCGGAGCGGCTGGAAGAACACCTGACCCGCCTGCGCCGCAGCCTGACCGGCAGCCTGACCACGCTGGGAATCAACCTGGCGATCCTGCATTTCTTCCGCTCGGTGGAGCAGGACCTGGGCATCCTCGAACAGGAAGCCGAACGGGCCAACAAGATGGTGTCGGCGATCTATCGCCGGCATAGCGAAGAGAACCCGCTGCACGGCATCGACCCGCCACTGTTCCAGCTGCAGCCCTACCAGCGCGAACTGCGTGCCCTGCAGGGCAAGGCCGACCAGTTCCGCCTGCAGCTCAAGACGCTGCTGACCGAGCAGCGCACGCTGACCCGGCGCTTCTTCGCCACCCTGGTGCAGGAGGTCATCGGCCTGCATCAGCGCCTGCGCCAGGAAGCCGAGCGCTGGTCCGGCGATGCCCTGACGCCGCTGCTGCAGTTTTCGCTGGAGCACAAGCAGCAGCTGGAAACCCACATGCTGCGCCTGAAGAGCCTGGCCAAGGAAAGTCAGCAGAACAGCCAGCGCGGTCAGCTGCTGACCCGCTACAGCGGCGAGCTGGAACAGCAACTGACGCAGGCCGCGGAGATGCTGCGCGCGCTGCGCCGCCCTGCACCGCTTCGCCGCCAGAGCAAGGTGGTCAGCCTGAGCAGCGTCCAGATCAGCTAGCTTCGCTGCCATTTGCCGCCATCGTGGATGCGAAATGGCAACGCGCCCGCCCGCCGCTGTATTTCAGGATGAATTGCAGCGCGCTTACCTTTAGACTTTGCCGCCTTCTCCAAGCAAGAGCCAGGGTCGATGCCCACTGCAATTCCCGCCGATTCCGTTGGCCTGGTGAGTCCGCAGGTCGCGCATTTTGCCGAACCACTGACACTCGCCTGCGGCCGCACGCTGGCCGATTATCAGCTGATCTACGAAACCTACGGCGAACTCAACGCCGCGCGCAGCAATGCCGTGCTGATCTGCCATGCCCTGTCCGGCCATCACCACGCTGCCGGCTACCACAGCGAGGACGATCGCAAGCCCGGCTGGTGGGATTCCTGCATCGGCCCGGGCAAGGCCATCGATACCGATCGTTTCTTTGTCGTCAGCCTGAACAACCTCGGCGGCTGCAACGGCTCCACCGGCCCCAGCAGCACCAACCCGGCCACCGGCAAACCCTACGGCGCGGACTTCCCGGTCGTCACCGTGGAGGACTGGGTGCACAGCCAGGCACGCCTGGCCGATCGGCTCGGCATCAACCAGTGGGCCGCAGTGGTCGGCGGCAGCCTGGGCGGCATGCAGGCCCTGCAGTGGACCATCAGCTATCCCGAGCGGGTGCGTCACTGCCTGGCGATTGCCTCGGCGCCCAAGCTGTCGGCGCAGAACATCGCCTTCAACGAAGTGGCACGCCAGGCGATCCTCTCCGATCCCGAGTTTCACGGCGGGCATTTCCAGGAGATGGGGGTCATCCCCAAGCGCGGCCTGATGCTGGCACGCATGGTCGGCCACATCACCTACCTGTCCGATGATGCCATGGGCACCAAGTTCGGCCGCGGGTTGAAGAGCGAAAAGCTCAACTACGACTTCAACAGCGTCGAGTTCCAGGTCGAGAGCTACCTGCGCTACCAGGGCGAGGAATTCTCCGGGCGCTTCGACGCCAACACCTATCTGCTGATGACCAAGGCGCTGGATTACTTCGACCCGGCCGCGGCCAACGATGACGACCTGGCCCGGACCTTCGAGGTCGCTCAGGCGGACTTCTGCGTGATGTCCTTCACCACCGACTGGCGCTTCTCGCCGGAACGCTCGCGGGAAATCGTCGACGCCCTGCTCGCGGCGCGCAAGAACGTCTGCTACCTGGAGATCGACGCGCCGCAGGGTCACGACGCCTTCCTGATTCCCAACCCCCGCTACCTGCAAGCCTTCCGCGGTTACATGAACCGCATAGCCGTATAAGGAACGAAGATGCGCGCCGATCTGGACATCATCCAAGACTGGATCCCGGCCGGCAGCCGAGTCCTCGACCTCGGCTGCGGCAACGGCGAGCTGCTCGCCTGGCTGCGCGACCACAAGCAGGTCAGCGGCTACGGCCTGGAGATCGACCCGGACAACATCGCCGCCTGCATCGACAAGGGCGTCAACGTCATCGAACAGAACCTCGACCTCGGCCTTGGCAACTTCGCCAGCGACAGCTTCGACATGGTGGTGATGACCCAGGCGCTGCAGGCGGTGCACTACCCCGACAAGCTGCTCAAGGAAATGCTCCGAGTCGGCCGCGAGTGCATCATCACCTTCCCCAACTTCGGCCACTGGCGCTGCCGCTGGTACCTGGCGAGCAAGGGCCGCATGCCGGTATCGGAGTTCCTCCCCTACACTTGGTACAACACGCCGAACATCCACTTCTGTACCTTCGAGGATTTCGAGCGACTGTGTCAGGAAAGCGGTGCCAGGGTGCGCGAGCGTCTGGCCGTGGACCGCGACCACAAGCACGGCTGGGCGAGCCGTCTCTGGCCCAATCTGCTGGGCGAAATCGGCATCTATCGTGTCACCGGGCCGTCCCGCTGACCCACCAACGCAGGAGGTAGACCCATGAAACGCATGCTGATCGGCCTGCTGGCCGCACTGCTCACCTTGCCGGCACTGGCCGAGCGCAAGCACAGCGTCGGCGAGTACGACATCCATTACATCGCCTTCAATTCCGGCTTCCTGCAGCCGGACATCGCCGCAGCCGCCGGCCTGGTGCGCAGCAAGACTCAGGGCGTGGTCAACGTGTCGGTGGTCAAGGATGGCAAGCCGGTCGCCGCCCAGGTCAGCGGCCAGGTGAAAAACCTGCTCGGCCAGGATCGCCAGCTCACCTTCAAGCAGCTCAAGGAAGGCGACGAGGCGATCTACTACCTGGCGCAGTTCCCCTTCGACTCCCAGGAAACCCTGCGCTTCCGCCTCACCGTGCAGCCGACCGGCGCGCAGCCGTTCAGTTTCGAGTTCAACCAGGAATTCTTCCCCGACCGATGATGCCTTTTTCCGAACTGGTGCTGGCCAGTCACAACGCCGGCAAACTCAAGGAACTCCAGGCCATGCTCGGCGACGCCGTGCGCGTCCGCTCGGTGGCCGAGTTCAGCACCGTGGAGCCGGAAGAAACCGGCCTGTCCTTCATCGAGAACGCCATTCTCAAGGCGCGCAATGCGGCACGGATCTCCGGCCTGCCGGCCCTGGCCGATGACTCGGGCCTGGCGGTCGACGCCCTGGGCGGCGCACCGGGCATCTACTCGGCGCGCTACGCCGATGGCCAGGGCGACGCAGCCAACAATGCCAAGCTGCTGCAGGTACTGCGCGACGTGCCGGACGCCGAGCGCGGCGCGCAGTTCGTCTGTGCGCTGGCCTTGGTGCGGCACGCCGACGATCCGCTGCCGATCATCTGCGAAGGCCTCTGGCATGGGCGCATCCTGCATGCGCCGCGCGGCGAGCACGGCTTCGGCTACGACCCGCTGTTCTGGGTACCGGAGTGCGACTGCTCCAGCGCCGAGCTGCCCGCCGCGCAGAAGAACCAGCTCAGCCACCGCGCACGCGCCATGGCCCTGCTCAAGCAGCGGCTGGGGATATGATCGCCGCAAGCCCCGCGCCGGCAACCGGCCAGGGCCGCTTCGAACTGCCGCCTCTGGCGGCGTACGTCCATATCCCCTGGTGCGTGCGCAAGTGCCCGTACTGTGACTTCAACTCCCACACGGCCGGCCCTGAACTGCCGGAAGAGGCCTATGTGGCCGCGCTGCTGGCGGATCTGCGGGCCGACCTCGAGCACGTCCAGGGCCGCCGGCTGAGCTCGATCTTCTTCGGTGGCGGCACGCCAAGCCTGTTCTCCGCCCGGGCACTGGCCGCCATCGTCGAGGGCCTGGAGCATCTGGTCGGGTTCGCCGACGACATCGAGATCACCCTCGAAGCCAACCCCGGGACCTTCGAGCAGGCCAAGTTCCGCGATTACCGCCAGCTCGGCATCAATCGATTGTCGATCGGCGTGCAGAGTTTCCAGGCCGCCAAGCTCAAGGCACTCGGGCGCATCCACGACGGCGACGAAGCCATCCGCGCAGCGGACATGGCCCGTGCCGCAGGCTTCGAAAACTTCAACCTCGACCTCATGCATGGCCTGCCGGACCAGAGCCTGGAGGATGCGCTGAGCGACCTGCGCACCGCCATCGCCCAGCAGCCGACACACCTGTCCTGGTACCAGCTGACCCTGGAACCGAACACCCTGTTCTGGAGCCAGCCACCGCAGCTGCCGGAAGACGACATCCTCTGGGACATCCAGGAGGCCGGTCAGGCACTGCTCGGCGAGCACGGCTATCGCCAGTACGAGACCTCCGCCTATGCCCAGTCGGGCCGACAGGCGAGGCACAACCTGAACTACTGGACCTTCGGCGACTTCCTCGGCATCGGTGCCGGCGCCCATGCCAAGCTCAGCCATGCCGACGGCCGCATCCTGCGCAGCTGGAAGACCCGCCTGCCGAAGGACTATCTCGATCCGGCCAAGGCCTTCCGCGCAGGCGAGAAGCAGCTGACCGCGGACGAGCTGCCCTTCGAATTCCTGATGAATGTGCTGCGCCTCACCGACGGCGTGCCGGCCGTGCTGTTCACTCAACGCACAGGGCTGTCGCTGGATGCGATCGCCAAGCCACGGCGCGACGCCGAGGCTCGGGGTCTGCTGTCCAACGATCCCGCCCGGCTGGTGGCGACGCCCAAGGGCCAGCTGTTTCTCAACGACCTGCTACAGAGCTTCCTGCCTTAAGGACCCTGCATGGATTTGCTACTCGACCTGATCGTCACGCTGTCGCGCTGGAGCCGCAGTCACCTGTCCGATATCTCCCTGGCGCTGATGGCAACGCTCTTCGTGCTGTTCGGCCCGGCGTTGAACGCCTGGGTCAAGAACACGGTGAGCAGCCTCAACTTCTTCCTGCGTACGCTGATCTTCGTGCTTGTCTGCGCGGTGGGCTACGGCCTGGCCATCGTCTTTCTCACACCTTGGATGACCCAGGGCCTGGCGCACCTGAACAACTACAGCCTGGCGCCGGTGCTGCTGCTGATCTTCTTCCTCATCGGCGTGATCGCCGACCGCAACTGACGCCACTCAGCCTTCGCGCAGGAAGCGGTCGAGATCGACCGCCTCGCCGGGCTGCAGGTGCAACTGCTGCCGCAGATCCGCATACAACGGGTCATACAACGCGTGAAAGCCGAACAGGATGTCCTGCCTGACCTGTACGCCATGGTCACGCAGGCACCGGCGAATGCGCTGCAGGAAGTTGTAGGCGACATCCCGATGCATCCGGAACTGCTCGTCGATATGCACCTGAGGTGCCTCGACGCGCAGGTGAAAGCACGCCCACTCCGGCCTCGGTTCGGCACCTTCGACGTGATAGTCGAGGGTCAGGTGATAGCCGGGGCGCGCCTCGGTCGGCAGCCGGCTGATTTCCACATGTCCGGGTCTGAACACCGCTTCCCCCTCGCTCGAAGCTGACTGCGCAATGGCTGTGCCGGTCCGGCTGCGTTCATCGCACCGCAACCGGCCAAAGGCATCCTTGCACCATCACTCCCACACTTTCTTGACGTCTGTCATGACCGCAACGCACTGGCAGGCATTCAATGGTCCCGCTACGCACGGTCTTCGCAGGAGACAGGGTTATGGCCACGACCTCAAAGCAACTGAAACTCAGCGCGCTGGTGGCGCTGGTGATGGGTTCGATGATAGGCGGCGGAATCTTCTCCCTGCCGCAGAACATGGCGGCCAGTGCCAGCGCCGGCGCCATCCTGATCGGCTGGGCGATCACCGCGGTGGGCATGCTGACCCTGGCGTTCGTCTTCCAGAGCCTGGCCAACCGCAAGCCGGAACTCGACGCCGGTGTCTACGCCTATGCCAAGGCCGGTTTCGGCGACTACATGGGCTTCTCCTCAGCCTGGGGCTACTGGATCAGCGCCTGGATCGGCAACGTCAGCTACTTCGTACTGCTGTTCAGCACGCTGGGCTACTTCGTTCCGATGTTCGGCGAGGGCAATACCCTGCCGGCGGTGATCGGCGCCTCGCTGGTGCTCTGGGGCGTGCATTTCCTCGTCCTGCGCGGTATCCGCGAGGCGGCGTTCGTCAACCTGGTCACCACCATCGCCAAGATCGTGCCGTTGATCCTGTTCATCGTGATCACCGCGGTGGCCTTCCGCCTGGACGTGTTCACTGCCGACTTCTGGGGCCGTGGCAACCCGGAGCTGGGCAGCGTGATGCAGCAGGTACGCAACATGATGCTGGTGACGGTGTGGGTGTTCATCGGTATCGAGGGCGCCAACGTGTTCTCGGCGCGCGCCGAGCGCCGTAGCGACGTCGGCCGCGCCACGGTCATCGGCTTCTATAGCGTGCTCGCGCTGCTGGTGCTGGTGAACATCCTGTCGATGGGCATCATGAGCCAGGCCGAGCTGGCGGGCCTGAAGAACCCGTCCATGGCGGGCGTGCTGGAGCAGGTGGTCGGTCGCTGGGGCGCGGTGCTGATCAGCGTCGGCCTGGTGGTTTCGCTGGCCGGTGCCCTGTTGTCCTGGACCCTTCTGTGTGCCGAGATTCTCTTCGCCGCCGCCCGTGACCACACCATGCCGAGCTTCCTGCGCAAGGAAAATGCCCGCCACGTTCCGGTCAATGCGCTGTGGCTGTCCAACGGGCTGATCCAGCTGTTCCTGATCATCACCCTGTTCAACGCCTCCACCTATCTCAGCCTGCTCTACCTCGCCACCTCGATGATCCTGGTGCCGTACTTCTGGTCGGCGGCCTATGCGTTGCTGCTCGGGGTTCGCGGCGAGGGATACGCGAACGCCGCGGGTGAACGGCGCAAGGACACGCTGATCGCCGCCGTCGCTACGCTATATGCCGTGTGGCTGGTCTATGCCGGTGGCATCCAGTATCTGCTGTTGTCGGCGCTGCTCTATGCGCCGGGGGCACTGTTCTTCGCCAAGGCCAAGCGCGAACTGGGGCAGCCGGTATTCAGCGGCGTCGAGAAGCTGATCTTCGCCGCCGTGCTCATCGGGGCGGCGATCGCGGCCTACGGCCTCTACGACGGTTTCCTGTCCCTCTGACCGGCGCCCCGGCGCCCTCTCTCGCCAAGGCCACAAGCGTTGGCGAGCCACTCTGCACCTACCGGTGCAATGACTGACGGAGGCAAATGCCATGACTCAGCAACCAACGAAACTGGGTGTCCATTCCGAGGCGGGCAAGCTGCGCAAGGTGATGGTCTGTTCGCCCGGCCTCGCCCACCAGCGCCTGACGCCGAGCAACTGCGACGAGCTGCTGTTCGACGATGTGCTCTGGGTCAACCAGGCCAAGCGTGATCATTTCGACTTCGTCACCAAGATGCGCGAGCGCGGCGTCGAGGTGCTGGAAATGCACAACCTGCTGACCGAGACGGTGAGCAATCCGGTGGCGCTGAAGTGGATTCTCGACCGCAAGATCACCGCCAACCAGGTCGGCATCGGCCTGCAGGACGAGGTGCGTAGCTGGCTCGAAGAACAGCAACCCCGGCAACTTGCCGAATTCCTGATCGGCGGGGTGTCCGGCAGCGACATTCCGGGCACCCGCAGCGGCGAAATCGTCAGCCTGTTCCGCGACTATCTGGGCCACTCGAGCTTCATCCTGCCGCCGCTGCCCAACACCCTGTTCACCCGCGACACCAGCTGCTGGATCTACGGCGGTGTATCGCTCAACCCGATGCACTGGACCGCGCGCCGCCAGGAAACCCTGCTCGCGGCCGCGATCTACCGCTTCCATCCGCAGTTCGCCGGCCAGGACTTCAAGGTCTGGTACGGCGACCCCGAGCTCGACCACGGTCTGGCCACGCTCGAAGGCGGCGACGTGATGCCGCTCGGCAAGGGCGTGGTGCTGGTCGGCATGGGCGAACGCAGCTCGCGGCAGGCCATCGGCCAGTTGGCGCAGTCGCTGTTCCGCCACGGCGCGGCCGAGCGCGTGATCGTCGCCGGCCTGCCGCGTTCCCGCTCGGCGATGCACCTGGATACGGTGTTCAGCTTCTGCGATCGCGACCTGGTGACCATCTACCCCGACGTGGTGCACGGCATCGTCGCGTTCAGCCTGCGCCCCGACGAAAGCAAACCCGGCGGCATCGACCTGCGCCGGGAAAAGGCCAGCTTCCTCCAGGTGGTCGCCGAAGCTCTCGGCCTGCCCGCCCTGCGGGTGGTGGAAACCGGCGGCGACAGCTACGAGGTGGAGCGTGAGCAGTGGGACGACGGCAACAACGTGGTCGCCCTTGAACCCGGGGTGGTCATCGGCTACGACCGCAACACCTTCACCAACACACAGCTGCGCAAGGCCGGGGTGGAAGTCATCACCATCAGCGCCAGCGAACTGGGCCGTGGTCGCGGCGGCGGCCACTGCATGACCTGCCCGATCGCGCGCGACGCGCTCGACTACTGATCACCGCGCCGGGCCCACCCCGGCAAACCGACATTGCGGAGGACTCACCCCATGGCCTTCAACATTCACAACCGCAGCCTGCTCAGCCTGATGCACCACAGCGAGCGCGAACTGCAGTACCTGCTCGATCTCTCCCGCGACCTCAAGCGCGCCAAGTACAGCGGTACCGAGCGCCAGCATCTCAAGGGCAAGAACATCGCGCTGATCTTCGAGAAGACCTCCACGCGAACCCGCTGCGCCTTCGAGGTGGCCGCCTACGATCAGGGCGCCAACGTCACCTACATCGACCCCAACTCCTCGCAGATCGGCCACAAGGAAAGCATGAAGGACACCGCGCGGGTGCTCGGACGGCTGTACGACGCCATCGAATACCGTGGTTTCAAGCAGGAGATCGTCGAGGAGCTGGCGCGCTACGCCGGCGTGCCGGTCTACAACGGCCTGACCGACGAATACCATCCGACGCAGATGATCGCCGACGTCATGACCATGCGCGAGCACAGCGACAAGCCGCTGCACCAGATCAGCTACGCCTATCTGGGCGATGCGCGCAACAACATGGGCAACTCCCTGCTGCTGATCGGCGCCAAGCTGGGCATGGATGTACGCATCGCCGCGCCGCGCGCCCTCTGGCCCAGCGAGCAACACGTCAAGGCCTGCGAGGAATTCGCCGCGCAGAGCGGTGCGCGCCTGCTGCTCACCGAGGATACGCAGGCGGCGGTGCAAGGCGTCGACTTCATCCACACCGACGTCTGGGTCTCGATGGGCGAGCCGATGGACGCCTGGGCCGAGCGCATCCAGCAGCTGCTGCCCTACCAGGTGAACGCGGCGCTGATGCAGGCGAGCAACAATCCGCGGGTGAAGTTCATGCATTGCCTGCCGGCGTTCCACAACAGCGAGACCAAGGTCGGCAAGGAGATCGCCACGCGCTATCCGCACCTGGCCAACGGTATCGAGGTCACCGAGGAGGTGTTCGAATCCCCGGCCTGCATTGCCTTCGAGCAGGCGGAGAACCGCATGCACACCATCAAGGCGATCCTCGTCTCCACCCTCGCCGACATCTGACGTGACCGGCGCCCGTGATGGGCGTCCTGGAGGAACCGACATGCGCATCGTCATTGCGCTGGGCGGCAATGCCCTGCTTCGCCGAGGGGAGCCGCTGAGCGCCGAGAATCAGCGAGAGAACATCCGCCGGGCCTGCGCACAGATCGCGCGGATCGCACCGGGCAACGAACTGGTGGTGGCCCACGGCAACGGCCCGCAGGTCGGTCTACTGGCCCTGCAGGGGGCCGCCTACAAGGACGTACCCAGCTATCCGCTGGACGTCTTGGGGGCCGAAACCGAGGGCATGATCGGCTACATCATCGAGCAGGAGCTGGGCAATGTGCTGCCATTCGAGGTGCCCTTCGCCACCCTGCTGACCCAGGTCGAAGTGGATCCGCAGGATCCGGCCTTCCAGGCGCCGAGCAAACCGATCGGCCCGGTCTATGGGCGCGAAGAGGCACAGCGTCTGGCCGAACAACGGGGCTGGAGCATTGCGCCGGACGGCGACCATTTCCGCCGCGTGGTGCCCAGCCCGCGGCCGAAGCGGATCTTCGAGATCAGGCCGATCAGCTGGCTGCTGGAGAAGGGCAGCGTGGTGATCTGTGCCGGCGGCGGTGGCATTCCGACCGTCTACGACCAGCACGGACGGCTGCAAGGGGTCGAGGCGGTGATCGACAAGGACCTGTGTTCAGCGCTGCTGGCCGAGCAGCTCGCCGCCGACCTGCTGGTGATCGCGACCGATGTCGACGGCGCCTACCTGGACTGGGGCACCCCGCAGCAGCGGCGGATCGCCGAAGCCCACCCAGACCGTCTGCAAGGCCTGGGTTTCGCTGCCGGCTCCATGGGACCGAAGATCGAAGCGGCCTGCCAGTTCGCACGCAATACCGGCAAGGTCGCGGTGATCGGCTCGCTCGAACAGATCGAGGCCATTGTCCGCGGCGCAGCCGGTACCCGCGTCAGCCTGGCGGCTGCAGGCCTGTGCCAGGCGTGAAAAAACAAAGGGCGCCCGTGGCGCCCTTCTTCTACCCCGGATGATCCTCAGTTGCCGCGACGCAGCGCCTGCGGCGAGAAATCGCGTGGGCCGAGCTTCACGTTGAAATCGTACATCGGCTCGTTGTTGTCCAGGCCGTCGACGAAGTAGTTGCCATCCTTGAGGTGGTAGAGCGTCTCCAGCGTGCTGTTGAACATCGGCACGTCGTAATAGCTGATCGGATGGCTTTCCTGCAGGCCGATCAGCTGCCCCTTCTCGTCATACAGATCGACTGCCAGGATCGCCCAGCTGTCCTCGTCGATATAGAAGCGGCGCTTGTCGTAGAGATGGCTGAAGCCCTTGCGCAGCGTGGCTTCGACCACCCAGACGCGGTGCAGCTCGTAGCGCAGCAGGTCGGGGTTGAGCGTGCGCGGCTGGACGATGGTGTCGTAGGAAATGCCCTTCTGGTGCACGGCGTAGCTGTTGTAGGGCATGAGCATTTCGCGCTTGCCGAGCAGTTCCCAGTCGTAGCGATCCGGGGCGCCGTTGAACGAGTCCACCACATCGGCCGTGGCCAGGCCACTGGTGTCAGGCTGCAGGGAGTCGTAGGCCAGCGAAGGCAGGCGGCGCACGCGACGATCGTCCGGGCTGTAGCGCCACGCCTTGCGGGTGGTCAGTACCTGGTCGATCGGGTCCTGCACGACCAGCGCGGTGCCGGAGAGCTTGGCCGGCGCGGTGACGCGGTACTTGTAGTACAGCACGGTGTTGTCCAGATCGGCGTAGGTCATCCCCTCGCGGTTGTAGACGTAGTACACGTGCCGGTCGCGCTTGATGTAATTGGCCCGGCCACCGATCACCACCGCCTGGTTGTTGATCATGTGGCTCTGGTCACCCTTGTAATGCAGGATGTGGTTCCAGATGACCTCGATGCCGCTCTGCGGGATCGGGAAGGGAATCCCGGCCGCCGCACCCTGGATGCCGTTGCCGTTGGCGATCAGCTCGGCGCTGACGGCATTGAAACGAGTGGCATCGTAGATCCGCTGCGGTACCGCAGCGCTGCGGCGGGTCGGGAACACGCGCAGGTAATAGTCAGGATTGCGCTCGAGCAGCGCCTTCATGCCCGCGGATAGCTGTTCGCTGTGCTCGGCCAGGTTAGTGCCATCGACCCGATAGAGCATCGCGTCGGCGGCAAAGGGATCCGGGTGGTGCATGCCACGTTCATAGCCGGCTGGCGGCGCGACGCCTCCAGTCCAGGCGGGAATGGTGCCGGCCGCATTCGCCGACCGTTCGGCACCCAGCGGCGTCAGGTCCTGCCCGAGCCGGGCGGCCTGCGTACTGTCGACCTTGGCCTGTACCGGCAGTGCGGCACAGGTGGCCAGCATCAAGGCTCCAATCTTCGCGTACATCGTCTACTCCCCCAATTGCGCACGATGTCAGGGCGCTGCCAGGCATGCCCGATCATCGGCGTTGCATTGTTATCGGTGTGGGCAGGCATGCCTTCCTGGCCGGCATTCGTCCCTGGCCGCTGTTGCGGCTCTTCGATTGGATGCGGCCAGCGTGGCTGGCCTGGCACCGCCCGCGGGCGGTACGGCGGCAGCAGCACAGGCTGCCGTTATTACGCTGTCACTCAGTCGACGCGCTGGAATTTCAAGTCCCAGACGCCATGCCCGAGCCGCTCACCGCGGCGTTCGAACTTGGTCACCGGCCGCTCAACGGGTCGCGGCACATAGCGGCCATCCTCGGCCAGATTGCGGTAGCCCGGGGCGACGCTCATCACCTCGAGCATGTGTTCGGCGTAGGGCTCCCAGTCGGTGGCCATGTGCAGCACGCCGCCGATCTTCAGCTTGCTGCGTACCAGCTCGGCGAAGGCCGGCTGAACGATGCGACGCTTGTGATGACGGCTCTTGTGCCAGGGGTCTGGAAAGAACAGCAGCACGCGGTCGAGGCTGGCGTCGGGTACGCAATCGCGCAGCACCTCCAGAGCGTCGCAACTGTAGACCCGGACGTTGCTCAATTTCTGTGACACAAGTCCGCTCAGCAACGCGCCGACGCCCGGTTTATGCACTTCGACGCCGATGAAGTCCTGCTCCGGCGCCGCAGCGGCCATCTCCAGGGTCGAATGACCCATGCCGAAGCCGATCTCGAAGGTGCGCGGCGCACTGCGGCCAAAGACGGCGTCGAAGTCGCGCAGACCATCCACCAGCTCAAGACCGAACAGTGGCCAGCCCTGCTCCAGGCCGCGCTGCTGGCCTTCGGTCATGCGCCCGGCGCGCATGACGAAACTCTTGATGGTGCGGCGAGGCGCGCTCTGTTGCTCTTCGGCCGCGGGGTTCTGCTCAGTCATGGTCTACCTGCAAGACATAAAAAAAGGCCGGCCCCGACCACGGTCGAGGCCGGCCACGAATCGTTTCAGCGAATCAGCCCATCCAGCGGCGACGAGGCGCTGGCATAGAGCTTCTTCGGCATGCGCCCGGCCAGGTACGCCAGGCGCCCGGCCTCGATGGCGTATTTCATCGCCTCGGCCATCAGCACCGGATTCTGCGCATGGGCGATGGCGCTGTTCATTAGCACCGCTTCGCAGCCCAATTCCATGGCGATGGTGGCATCCGAAGCGGTGCCGACACCGGCGTCGACCAGCACGGGCACGGTCGCTTCCTCGAGGATGATGCGCAGGTTGTACGGGTTGCAGATGCCCAGGCCGGTGCCGATCAGGCCGGCCAGCGGCATCACCGCGATGCAGCCCATTTCGGCCAGCTGGCGCGCGATGATCGGGTCGTCGCTGGTGTAGACCATGACGTCGAAGCCGTCCTTGATCAGCACTTCGGCGGCCTTTAGGGTCTCGATCACGTTGGGGAACAGGGTCTTCTGGTCGGCCAGCACTTCCAGCTTGACCAGCTTGTGGCCATCGAGCAGTTCACGTGCCAGGCGGCAGGTACGTACCGCGTCCTCGGCGGTAAAGCATCCGGCGGTGTTCGGCAGGATGGTGTAGCGCTCGGGGCTGATCACGTCGAGCAGGTTCGGCTCGCCCGGATTCTGGCCGATGTTGGTGCGGCGCACCGCGACGGTGACAATCTCGGCACCCGAGGCCTCGATGGCCGCGCGCGTTTCCTCGAGATCCTTGTACTTGCCGGTACCGACCAGCAGGCGCGATTGATAAGTGCGACCGGCCAGGGTGAAAGGCTTGTCGTTCGGAACTGGGGGCATGAGAAATCCTCGTTCGGACGTGTTGCTGCGGGCTGGGCGCCGCAGAGGCGGCGTCATTCGAATGCGCGGGTGGCGGCTAGCCGCCACCGATGGCGTGCACCACCTCGACCTGGTCGCCTTCGCTGAGCGCGGTGCTGGCGTGCGCGCTGCGCGGCACGATATCGCGGTTGAGCTCGACGGCCAGGCGGCGACCGGTCAGTTCCAGGCGCGCCAGCAGGTCGGCCACCGTCTGGCCGGCTGGCAGCTCGTAGGGTTCGCCGTTCAGTTGAATCTGCATGCTGTTCGCTGCCATTGCGAAAGGGGACGGCATTCTAGCCCGAACCACCCGGTGCACCAAGGCGCACCCCGCGGCCGTTCGTCCCGCTCAGCCGCGGATGCGCCAGCCCGCCAGCGCCAGACACAGCCAGCCGGCGAGAAAGGCGGTGCCGCCTATGGGCGTGATCATGCCGAGCTTGCCGACCCCGGTCAGCGTGAGCAGGTAGAGGCTGCCGGAGAACAGCAGGATGCCGGCCACGAACAGGCTGCCCGCCGCGCTCAGCAGGCGACCGGGGCGTTGCAGCGCGAGCAGCGCGACTCCGAGCAGCGCCAGGGCATGGATCAGCTGGTACTGCACGCCGGTCTGGAATACCGCGAGATGGGCGGCGCTCAGTTGGCTGCGCAAGCCGTGGGAGGCGAAGGCGCCGAGGGCGACGCCGGTCAAACCGAACAGGGCGGCAAGCACGAGATAGCTACGAATCATTGCTTTTCCGGTCGATGGCCTGAGCGGCCGCTATAATGCCCGCTCTTTTCGCCCACGACCACGTGCCATGTTGCGAAACCTGCTGCTGCGCCTGTCCAAACTGCTGCTCTGGCTGATCGCCCTTTCGGTGCTGCTGGTCCTGCTGCTGCGCTGGGTGCCGCCGCCCTTCACCGCGTTGATGATCGAGCGCAAGATCGAATCCTGGCGCACCGGCGAGGCGATCGACCTGACCCGCGAGTGGCGGCCATGGCGCGAGCTGCCCGACGACCTGAAAATGGCCGTGATTGCCGCCGAGGACCAGAAATTCGCCGACCACTGGGGCTTCGACGTCGCTGCAATCCGCGCTGCCCTCAGCCACAATGAGCGAGGCGGATCACTGCGCGGCGCCAGCACGCTGAGCCAGCAGGTGGCCAAGAACCTGTTTCTCTGGTCCGGACGCAGCTGGCCGCGCAAGGGACTGGAGGCCTGGTTCACCGCGCTGATCGAATTGATGTGGCCCAAGCAACGCATTCTCGAGGTCTACCTCAACAGCGTCGAATGGGGCGACGGCATCTTCGGTGCGCAGGCGGCGGCGCAGCATCACTTCGGTACCGGCGCGCCCTATCTGTCGGCCCACCAGGCCAGCCTGCTGGCCGCGGTGCTGCCCAACCCGCGACAATGGAGCGCTGGTAAACCGAGCCGCTATGTGAACAATCGCGCGGCCTGGATTCGACAGCAGATGCGCCAGCTCGGTGGCAGCCATTACTTGCAGCGAATCAAACCGAACCACCCGGAATGGTGGCCGAGCTGGCTGTGAGCCGGCATGCAGCACGACCGGCGCAGCAGGACGCAGCACTACCGGTGCCTGATGACCTAGCGCCCGCTCGCCATGGTGCGATGGGGTTTGACTGTGCAGTATTCGATCGGACCCAAGAGCAACGATGAACACCTCTCTCGTCCGGCTGAGCCTGGGCTACTTCTGCCTGGCGATGCTGTGGATCCTTCTCGGCGACACCCTGCTCGGCCAACTGGTGAGCGGTGACGGCCAGGCCTGGCAGATGGGCAAGGGCGCCCTGTTCGTGACGCTCACCAGCGCCCTGCTGTTCGTGCTCGGTCGCCGGCACTTCCGTCGCTTCGATGAGCAGCAGCGCGCCCAGCATCTGCAGGAAACCAGCCTGAAGCAGGCCGCCGCGGTTTTCGACAGCACCCAGGAAGGCGTGCTGGTCACCGACCCGCAACAGCACATCGTGCACGTCAACCCGGCGTTCTCGCGGATCACCGGTTACAGCACCGAGGAAGTGCTTGGCCAGACACCGAAGCTCTTCGCCTCCGGCAAGCATGACGCCACCTTCTACCGGCAGATGTGGCAGGCACTGCAGGAAGATGGCGTCTGGAGCGGAGAGATCTGGAACCGGCGCAAGAACGGCGAGGTGTACCCGCAATGGCAGAATCTGCGCTGCATCTACGACAACGAGGGACAGCTCAGCCACTACGTGGCGGTTTTCTCCGATCTGTCGGCCCTAAAGCGCTCGCGCGAGGAGCTCGACCAGCTCGCGCATTTCGATCCGCTGGTCAACCTGCCGAACCGTCTGCTGTTCACCGAACGCGCCAAGCAGGACCTTGAACGCGCCCGGGCGAACAAGCGCAGCGGCGCGCTGCTGCTGATCGACCTCGACCACTTCAAGGACATCAACGAAAGCCTCGGTCACAACCTCGGCGATACCCTGCTGCAGGCCGTCAGCGCGCGCCTGAGCGAGCAGCTGGAGAGCGGCATGACCCTCGGCCGCCTGGGCGGCGACGAGTTCGCCCTGCTCTGCGAGGACTATGGCGCGGAAAAGGCAACCGCCCTGGCGCTACGCATCCTCGATCGCCTGAACGAGCCTTTCCGGCTCGGCGAGCGGGAGCTGTTCAGCAGCGCCAGCATCGGCATCGTGCTCTACCCCTACCCCACCGACGTGCAGAACGTCGAGCAGCTGATGCGCAATGCCGATTCGGCGCTGTTCAAGGCCAAGAGCAGCGGCCGCTCCACCTACGCTTTCTACTCTCAGGAGCTGACCAGCCAGGCGCGCCAGCGCGTGGAGCTGGTCACCGCATTGCGCCAGGCATTGGAGCAGGGGCAACTGCGCCTGCACTACCAGCCGATCTACGACCTGCGCCAGGGCAGCATCAGCGGGTTCGAGGCGCTGGTGCGCTGGCAGCACCCGGAGAAGGGCCTGATCTCGCCCGCCGTGTTCATCCCCATCGCCGAGGAGACCGGGCTGATCAGCGCCATCGACCACTGGGTTCTCCAGCAGGCCTGCCACCAGGCCCGGGAATGGCTCGGCCAGGGTCGCCCACTCGGCTTCATCGCGGTGAACATCTCCAGCCGGCTGTTCGGCAACGGCGACCTCGACCTGCAGATTGCCACTGTCCTGGCCAGCAGCGGGCTGGCAGCACGCCATCTGGAGCTGGAAATCACCGAAAGCGCCGTCATGCAGGACCCGGACGGTGCGCTGGAACTGCTGCAACGGCTACGCGCCCTCGGCGTTCAGCTGGCCATCGACGACTTCGGCACCGGTTATTCCTCGCTACAGCGTCTCAAGCGCATGAACGTGCACAAGCTCAAGATCGACCAGGGCTTCGTCCGCGGCTTGCCGGCGGACCGCGAAGACGCCGCCATCACCCGCTCGGTGATCGGCCTGGCACATAACCTCGGCCTGAAAGTGGTTGCCGAGGGGATCGAGATTGCGGACCAGGCGGCGTTCCTTCTGGAGCAGAACTGCGACTATGGCCAGGGCTACGGTTTCGCCCGACCGAGACCGGCCGACGAGATCGACTGGCAACCCACCGCGCTCGACTACGGACAGCGCTGCCGCTCGTCGAGACCCTGACGAAGCGCTTATATCAATAGGCCATCACCGAGGGTAAGCTGACAGAACGGTCAAGGACCGCATTCCGAAAGCCCAGGTCGAAACCGGCAGGCGTTGCGCCGCCCGGCCCGATCGACCAGCGACCCGCCCGTCGGCCGAAGGTCGGCAGATCGGGTAAACACGCGTACCACAGCGAACATGATGAGCGACCCATCGATTCACCACAGTCCCCCTGGCGGCTTGCGCCAGTTCTTCACCCGGCGAAACGGTATCGCCTGGGGCATGCTGGTGTTCACGCTGCTGGTGCAGCTGGTCGTCTGGCAGAGCCTGCGCGCCAATGAGGACCGGGCCGCCCAGGAGCAGTTCCAGATGCTGGGCGAGAAGGTCACCGAGGCGATCCGCAAGCGCCTGCGCGACCATGAGCAGATCCTGCTCGGCGGCGCCGGCCTGTTCGACGCGGTGGAGCAGGTCAGCCGCGAACAATGGCGGCTGTACGTCGAACGACTGGCCCTGGCCGAGCGTTATCCGGGCATCCAGGGCGTCGGCTTCACCCAGGCCATCCGTCCAGCTGAGCGAGCCGCCCATGTGGCGCGCATCCGCTCCCAGGGCTTTGCCGATTACGACATCCACCCAGCTGGCGAGCGCGAGCTGTACACCTCGATCATCTTTCTGGAACCGTTCAGCGGGCGCAACCTGGCGGCCTTCGGCTACGACATGTACGCCGAACCGATACGTCAGCAGGCCATGCAGCGCGCGGCGCAGCTCGGCGAGACCAGCATCACCGGCAAGGTGACGCTGGTGCAGGAGACCCATGGCACGGTCCAGGCCGGGGTGCTGCTCTATGTGCCCGTGTATCGTCCGCACCTGCCGACAAGCACGCCGGACGAGCGCATGCAGGCGCTGCTCGGCTTCGTCTACAGCCCCTATCGGGTCGACGACCTGATGCGCGGTATCCTGCGCGCCGCCGACCTGCCGCTGGCGCTGCACATCTACGCCAGCGCCGACGAGGCGCCCGAGCATCTGCTGCACGCCTCGCGTGAGGCACCCGCCCCCGGCAGCGCGCGCTACAGCGCGCTGCAGCGACTCGAACTGTACGGCCAGACCTGGACGCTGCGCATGGACAGTCGCCCCGAGTTCGAGGATCGCTTCCATGCCAACGAGGCGCTGGTATTCGGCCTCGGCCTCGGCCTCAGCCTGCTGGTGTTCTTTCTCACCTCGTCACTGGCGCTGCGTCACGGCCGCGCCCAGGCCCTGGCCGAGGAAATGACGCGGCATATCCGGCAGAGCCGGCACGACCTGCGGCTGAGCGAGGAACGTCTGTCGCTGGCGCTCAAGGGCAGCAACGACGGGCTCTGGGACCTGGACCTGGAAGCCGGCAGCATGTACGCCTCGCCCCGCGCGTGGGAAATGCTCGGCTATCGCCCCAACGAGCTGCCCTGCGACCTCAAGCTGTGGGAGCGGGTGATCGTCGCCGAGGATCTTGCCCAGCAGAAAGCCAGACTGGCGCAGACGATGCTCGCCAACGTCGACCACTTCACCACCGAGTTGCGCCTGCAGCACAAGCACGGCCATATCGTGCCGGTGCTGCTGCGCGGCTACATCCAGCGCGACCCGCAGGGCATGGCCCAGCGCATCAGCGGCACGCTGATGGACCTGACCGAACGCAAGCGCATCGAGCAGATGAAGAACGACTTCGTCTCCACCGTCAGCCACGAGCTACGCACACCGCTGACCTCGATCAGCGGGGCGCTGGGGCTGATCGTCGGTGGCGCGCTCGGCAAGGCGCCGCCGTCCATGCAGCAGATGCTGGAAATCGCCTACAGCAACAGCCTGCGCCTGGGCCATCTGATCAACGACCTGCTGGACATGGAAAAGATCGCCGCCGGCAAGATGAGCTTCGAACTGCGCGAACACTCGCTCGGCGAACTGCTCAAGGAGTCCCTGGCGAGCAATCAGGCGCTATGCGATCAGCACGGCGTGCGCTGCAGCCTGGAGCACGCCACTGACGTGCGGGTCTGGGTGGACGGCATGCGCCTGCAGCAGGTGCTCGGCAATTTCCTGTCCAACGCCTTCAAATTCACTCCGGCGGGTGGTCACATCCGCGTCCACAGCAGCCTGCGCGGCCAGCGCGTGCGCATCAGCGTCACCGATCAGGGACCGGGTATTCCCGAAGCGTTCCGCTCGCGGGTGTTCGAGAAATTCGCCCAGGCCGATGCCTCCGACAGCCGGCAGAAATCCGGCACCGGCCTGGGTCTGGCCATTACCAAAGAGCTAATCGAGCGCATGGGCGGCACGGTGGGCTTCGATTGCGAGCCGGGCCAGGGCACGACCTTCTGGTGCGAGCTGCCGATCCAGCTGCCCTCGGCCGAGACCGACGGCGGCGAAGATCTGCCACGCATCCTGGTGGTCGAGGACGAGCCGGACACCGGCCGCCTGTTGCACCTGATGCTGCGCGAAGGCGGTTACGCCGCGGACCGCGTGCAGAGCCTGCACCAGGCCAGGGAAAAGCTCGCCAGCGAGCACTACGAAGCCATGACCCTCGACCTGCACCTGCCTGATGGCAGCGGCATGCAGCTGATCGCCGAACTGCGCGACAAGCCCGTGCTGCAGGATCTGCCCATCGTGGTCATCTCCGCCGCCCACCAGTTCGACCGCGCGCAGTTCCCGGAAGAGATCGTCTGGCTGCACAAACCGATCACCAATGCGCAATTGCTGGCCGCGGTCGAGAAAGCGCGAGGGCACCGTCGTCCCGGCAGCCCGTGATCACAGTCTGAAGATGACAGGCAAAAAAATCGCGGGAGCCGTCGGCATCCCGCGATCTATTTCTGCTGAAGGGCATCAGGCCTGGATCGAGCCCTTGAGCTTGTTCATCGCGTTCTTTTCCAGCTGACGAATGCGCTCGGCCGACACGTTGTACTTGGCCGCCAGGTCGTGCAGGGTCGCCTTGTCCTCGTTCAGCCAGCGCTGCTGCAGGATGTCGCGGCTACGCTCGTCCAGCCCCTCGAGGGCGGCGTGCAGGCTGGAGGTGGAGCTGTCACTCCAGTCGGCATCTT
>Ga0155173_1135_pt3 | contig 21490 bp, 17 predicted proteins | sample RifCSPhighO2_01_FD_106141 | JGI IMG/M metagenome (GOLD analysis project Ga0155173, IMG submission 106141) | Pseudomonadales bacterium RIFCSPHIGHO2_01_FULL_64_12
CAACGGCAGCTGGGCTTGGCGCGCAGTCTGCAACTGGTGACCGAGCTGGCTCTGCAGCACAACGCCCGGCTGGTCGAACCGCGCCTCGCCGAGCTGGCGGCGCAGCTCAGCGCCCAGGCCCTGCGCACGGCGCGTCTGGCGAGCTGGTTGGCACGCCAGCTGAAGTTGGATGTCGAGCTCTGTTTCAGCGCCGGGTTGCTGCAGAACATCGGCGAGCTGGCTCTCCTGCGCAGCCTGCAGGAATGGCTCGACAGCGGCGGCGCGCTGGATGAGGCGCAGCTGCAACGCTGCCTGCGTGAGCGTGCAGCCGGCTTCGGCTCGGCATTGCGGGCGCAGTGGGCGCTGCCCTTGGAGCTGCGTCAGGTGATCAGCGCCTACTACGCCCTGGGGGCTGGTGTGCTGCGCCGCGAAGCGCTGGTGCTCAATGTCACGCGGTTGCTGGTCGAGCTGCCCGAGGGCGCCGAACCTGCCTCGCTGGCCAGCGAACGTACGGTACGTTTGCTGCGCATCGACCCCGATCTTCTCGCCCGCGCCCCTCGCCACGCTGTCGGCGGCTAGCCGGCTTCTGGTCCGATATTCCCTGCATTGATAGCGGCCACCGGTCGCCTCGAGGTTGCCCGCCAGCCCTTGCGTGGCGCGGTGCTGCGCCTTCTTTTCGCGCGAACGCCCTGGCCGTGTGGTGCTATCGACACGCGGAAATGAGTCATTTATTCTGCAGTGCGAAACATGGTTCCGTGAAATAACAATTCCAATCAGCATTTCACAGAAAGGGAGGCCTGCATGACGGATGTCATTCGGCTCGAACGCCGGGGCGATATCGCTCTGATCCTGGTCAACAACCCGCCGGTCAACGCCCTTGGCCATGCCGTACGAAAAGGCCTGTTGGATGCCTTTCAACAGGCTGACGAGGCGCCCGAGGTGACGGCCGTGGTGCTGGTCTGCGAAGGCCCGACTTTCATGGCCGGCGCCGATATCAAGGAGTTCGGCAAACCGCCGCAGGCACCGAGCCTGCCGGAGGTGATCGAGGCCATCGAAGGCTGCAACAAGCCGAGCGTCGCGGTGATCCACGGCACCGCACTCGGTGGCGGGCTGGAAGTTGCGCTGGGTTGTCATTACCGCATCGCCCGACAGGATGCCAAGGTCGGCCTGCCGGAGGTGAAACTGGGCCTGCTGCCCGGCGCCGGCGGTACCCAGCGCTTGCCGCGGCTGGCCGGTGTCGAGAAGGCGCTGGAGATGATCGTTAGCGGCCAGCCCATCGGTGCGGCGGAGGCGCTGGAGCACCATATCGTCGACGAGCTGTTCGAAGGCGATCTGATCGAGGCCGGTCTGACCTATGCGCGGCGCCTGGTCGAGGAGGGGCGCGGCCCGCGCCGCAGCGGCGAGCAGACCCGCGGTCTGGAAGGTGTCGACAACGAGGCGCTGATTCGCGCCAAGCACGCCGAGGTGGCCAAGCGCATGCCGGGGCTGTTCTCGCCGCTGCGCTGCATTGCCGCGGTGGAAGCCGCCACCAGACTGCCGCTGGCCGAAGGCCTCAAGCGCGAGCGCGAGTTGTTCACCGAGTGCCTGAATTCGCCACAGCGCGGCGCGCTGATCCATTCGTTCTTCGCCGAGCGTCAGGCTGGCAAGATCGACGACCTGCCATCCGACGTCAAACCCCGCCCGATCAGGACCGCCGCGGTGATCGGCGGCGGCACCATGGGCGTCGGCATCGCCTTGAGCTTCGCCAATGCCGGGGTGCCGGTGAAGCTGCTGGAAATCAATGAGGAAGCTCTGCTACGCGGCCTGCAACGTGCCCGCGAAACCTACGCGGCGAGCGTCAAGCGCGGCAGCCTGACCGAGGATGCGATGGAGCAGCGCCTCGCGCTGATCGCTGGCGTCACCGACTACGGCGCCCTGGCCGATGCCGACGTGGTGGTCGAGGCCGTGTTCGAAGAGATGGGCGTCAAGCAGCAGGTCTTCGAGCAACTGGATGCGGTGTGCAAGCCGGGTGCGATCCTCGCCTCCAACACCTCGTCACTCGATTTGAACGCCATCGCCGCCTTCACCAAACGCCCCGAGGACGTGGTCGGCCTGCATTTCTTCAGCCCGGCCAACGTCATGCGCCTGCTGGAAGTGGTGCGCGGCGAGCGGACCAGCGATGAAGTGCTCGCCACCGCCATGGCGATCGGCAAGCAGCTGAAGAAGGTCTCGGTGGTGGTCGGCGTCTGCGACGGCTTCGTCGGCAACCGCATGGTCTTCCAGTACGGCCGCGAGGCGGAGTTCCTGCTGGAGGAAGGCGCCACGCCACAACAGGTCGACGCTGCCCTGCGCAATTTCGGCATGGCCATGGGACCGTTCGCCATGCGCGATCTGTCCGGTCTCGACATCGGCCAGGCGATCCGCAAGCGCCAGCGCGCGATGGTGCCGGCGCACCTGGATTTCCCCACCGTCTCGGACAAGCTCTGCGCCGCCGGCATGCTCGGGCAGAAGACCGGTGCCGGCTACTACCGCTACGAACCCGGCAACCGCACCCCGCAGGAGAATCCCGACCTCGCGCCCATGCTGGAAGCCGCGTCGCGGGAAAAGGGCATCAAGCGGCAGGCGCTGGACGAGCAGTACATCGTCGAGCGCTGCATCTTCGCGCTGGTCAACGAGGGCGCGAAGATTCTTGAGGAAGGCGTTGCCCAGCGCTCCAGCGACATCGACGTCATCTACCTCAACGGCTACGGCTTCCCGGCCTTCCGCGGCGGGCCGATGTACTACGCCGACAGCGTCGGCCTGGACAAGGTGCTGGCGCGAGTAAAAGAACTGCACGCGCGTTGCGGCGACTGGTGGAAGCCGGCGCCGCTGCTGGAAAAACTGGCCGCCGAAGGCCGCACCTTTACCGAATGGCAGGCCGGGCAGTGAGCCCCGCCGACCTGCATTCCGAACGCACCATGAGGACCTTCCCATGAACGTCAACTACACGGCCGAAGAGCTCGCCTTCCGCGACGAAGTACGCGCCTTCCTGAAAAGCGAGCTGCCGGCGGACATCGCCGCCAAGGTCAAGCTCGGCAAGCACATGTCCAAGGAAGATCACCAGCGCTGGCAGCAGATCCTGGTCAAGCGCGGCTGGTATGCGCCGGGCTGGCCGGTGGAGCTGGGCGGCACCACCTGGGGCCCGGTGGAAAAGCACATCTTCGACGAGGAGTGCTCCGCCTTCGGCGCACCGCGTACCGTGCCCTTCGGCGTCAACATGGTCGCTCCGGTGATCATCAAGTTCGGCACCCAGCAGCAGATCGACCATTACCTGCCGCGCATCCTCTCCGGTGAGGACTGGTGGTGCCAGGGCTATTCCGAGCCCGGTGCCGGCTCCGACCTTGCCAGCCTGAAGACCCGCGCCGTGCGTGACGGCGACCATTACGTGGTCAACGGCCAGAAGACCTGGACCACCCTTGGTCAGCACGCCAACATGATCTTCTGCCTGGTGCGCACCGACCCCGAGGCCCAGCAGCAGCGTGGCATCAGCTTCCTGCTGATCGACATGAAGAGCCCGGGCATCAGCGTGCGGCCGATCATCACCCTGGACGGCGACCACGAGGTCAACGAAGTCTTCTTCGACAATGTCCGCGTGCCGGTGGAAAACCTTGTCGGTGAGGAAAACCAGGGTTGGACCTGCGCCAAGTACCTGCTGACCCACGAGCGCACGGGCCTGGCCGGCATCGGCTCGTCCAAGGCGGTGCTGGCACATCTCAAGCGCATTGCCATGAAGGAAGTCTGCGACGGCAAGCCGATGCTCGAAGACCCGCTGTTCCGAGCTCAGGTCGCGGAGGTCGAGATGCAGCTGATGGCCATCGAGATGAGCACCCTGCGCATCCTTGCGGCGGCAAAGGAGGGCGGCGTACCCGGCGCCGAGTCGTCGATCCTCAAGATCAAGGGCACCGAGATTCGTCAGGCGATCACTCACCTCTTGCGCAAGGTCATCGGCCCCTACGCGTTGCCCTTCCTCGAGGAGGAGCTGCAGCTGGACTACGAAGGCGAGCTCTTGCATGCCGACTACAGCGCGTCGCTGGCCGGCGATTACTTCAATATGCGCAAGCTGTCGATCTTCGGCGGCTCCAACGAAATCCAGAAGAACATCGTCTCGAAGATGATTCTCGAGCTGTAAGGGGACAACGCCATGGACTTCAAACTGACCGAAGAGCAGCAGATGCTGCAAGACACCGCGGCGCGCCTGGTGCGCGACGCCTATCCGTTCGAACAGCGCGAGAAGTTCAGCGAGTCCGAGCTGGGCTTTTCCGCCGAATTCTGGTCGCAGCTGGGCGAACTGGGCCTGACCGCGGTGCCGTTCTCCGAGGAGATCGGCGGCTTTGGTGGTAGCGGCGTGGAAACCATGCTGGTCATGACCGAGCTGGGGCGCGGCCTGACGCTGGAGCCGTATCTGCAATCGGTGATCCTCGCGGGTGGCCTGATCAACCAGCTCGGTTCCGACGCGCAGAAGCAGGACCTGCTGCCGCAGGTCGCCGCCGGTTCGCTGCAACTGGCGGTCGCGTTCGACGAGCCGCAGAGCCACTACAACCTGAACGATGTACAGACCCGCGCCGAAGCGGTCGACGGCGGCTATCGGCTCTCCGGACGCAAAGCCGTGGTCATCGGCGGGCACAGTGCCGGGCAGATCATCGTTTCCGCGCGCACGTCCGGCGACAGTCGCGACGAAACGGGCATCAGCCTGTTTCTCGTCGATCCGAACACCCAGGGCGTCAGCCGTCGCGTCTACCCGACCATCGACGGGCGCAAGGGCTGCGACTTGTTCCTCGACAACGTGCAGGTGGGTGCCGAGGCGCTGCTTGGCGAGCTGGGCAATGCCTTGCCCGCGATGCGCTACCAGCAGGGCCGCGCCATCGCCGCGCAGTGCGCCGATGCGCTGGGCAGTATGGATGAGGCCTGCAAGCTGACCCTCGATTACCTGAAGACGCGCAAGCAGTTCGGCGTGCCGATCGGCAAGTTCCAGGTGCTGCAGCACCGCATGGTCGACATGCAGACCGAGCTGGAGCAGGCCACCAGCATGGCGATCCTCGCCGCGACCTTTGCCGATGGCGAAGACAACGACGAGCGCAGCCGTATCATCGCCGGCGCCAAATACATCTGCGCCCGCGCCGCGCGCAAGGTGGCCGAGGAAGCCATCCAGCTGCACGGCGGCATCGGCATGACCTGGGAATACAACCTTGCCCATCACGCCAAGCGGCTGGTGATGATCGCCCACCAGTTCGGTGACGACGACCACCACCTGAAGGCCTATGCGAAGCTGATGCAGGTGGCCTGATCGTCCCGCCTGCAGCATGAAAAAACCCGCTCTCAGGAGCGGGTTTTTTTATGGCCCGATGGTTGTGTGTGGTTCGATAGTGCAGAGGTTGGAGCGTGGGCGGAGTCGGGTCGGTGTCCTTGGGTGGATCGATAAGGCGTAATCCACTCCAGGGGCATGTCGGATCAGACCGGCTTGGCCTGCGCGTCGCTCCCCGCTGCGCTCTGCGGCTTCCATTCCTGCAAGCGATCCAGACTGCCGCGGTAGTGCTTGAGCCCCATGCCGAGCAGGATCATCGCGCCGACAAGGGCGATGCCGGTGACGATCAGCAGCGAATAGCGCAGGGCGTTGTCGTCGCCGAAGACGAAATCGGTGCCCAGCGCCACCGCGGTCGGGCCGATGCCCAGGCCGACCATGGTGATGACGAACAGGTATACCGCCGACGCCTGGCCGCGCATGGAGTTGGGCATGATCTCCTGGATCGCCGCCGGGCCCACGCCGAAGGGCATGGCGATGGTGAAGACATGCAGGGCGATCAGCGCCAGCGCCAGTTCGCCGGTGCCGGCCAGGTAGGCGAGATTGAGCGGCAGGGTCAGGGCGGCGGAGATGATGCCCACGCGCAGTGGCGCGTCGCGATAACCGCGCCGGTGCAGCAGGTCCGACAGTCGCCCGCCGGCGATGATGCCGATCGAGCCGGCCACCGCGACGACCGAGCCGTAGAGCACGCCGACGTCGCTGGCCGACCAGCCGTAGGTGCGGATAAAGAAGGTCGGAATCCATGCCGAACTGCCATAGGCGGCGAAGGCCAGGCAGGCGAAGCCGAAGTTATGGCAGAGCACGGTACGGCGGTTCTGGCGAATGTAGCCGGCCACTTCGCTCAACGGCACCTCGACGCCGGCGCCGACGCCCTTGCGCGATGGCTCGCGAATCAGCAGCAGGACGGCGGCGAAGAGCACGCCGGCCGCGCCGAGCACGAGAAAGATCAGCTGCCACGGGCGCACCATGCCGAGCACCGGCAGTTCCACGTCGCCCTGTGCCGAGGCGAACTTGACCACCAGCCCGCCGAGCAGGAACGCCAGACCCGAGCCGATGTAGATGCCCATGGAGTAAACGCTCATCGCGGTACCGCGCAGCTTCGGCGGGAAGCTGTCGGCGATCAGCGAGTAGGCCGAGGGCGAGAGCGCCGCCTCGCCGACCCCGACGCCGATGCGGAACACGAGAAAGTGCCAGAAGGTCTTGGCCGTGCCGCACAGCGCGGTCATCAGACTCCAGACCAGCACGCCGATGGCGATGATGCCGCGGCGGCTCTTGCGGTCGGCCAGGCGCCCGATGGGCACGCCGCAGATGGTGTAGAACACTGCGAAGGAAAAGCCCATGAGCAGGCTCATGTGGGTGTCGGTGATATCCAGATCGCGGCGGATCGGCTCCACCAGCAGGTTGAGAATCTGCCGGTCGACGAAGGACAGCACGTAGGCGAGCATCAGGATCGCGACCGTCATCCAGGCGCGGGTGCTCGAGGGATAGCCGTTATTGTTGTTGTGCATGGCAAGCTCCGATTAGCGAGGGGGGCTGCAGCCCATCCTCACTTTTGTCGGAGATCGCCGATCCGGCAAGCGGAATAACTCTCACATATGTTTCGAAATATGCTTGATATGTTCCGCTCTGCGAAACTATGTATGTACCGGTTACGCAACAGCGCCCTGCTTGTCTGCCACCAGTTCCGGTAGAAGATGCCGCGTCCAGAGGCTGTCGGCGAATTGCCGGCGGAAGAAGCCGAAGTGGCCGATGCGTGTGGCGCCGATTTCTGCCGGGGCGATGCGCTGCATGGTCTTTGGCGCCGAGCTATAGAACCCGTGGAGGGATTCGGTGTTTCGCGCCGACATCATCTCGTCGTCGCTGAAGGACAGTGAGGTCAGCGGAGTCCGCACTGCGGCGAAGGCCTGACGCACGGGCTCGCCCTCGACGCCGACCAGGTATTGCGGGTGCAGGCACCAGCGCCGCCACTGGCGAATCACCCCGGCGGGCAGGTCGCCGACTGCGCCGATGCGACCGCCTGGGAAGTAGCCAGCCACCGCGGTCAGCACGGGCGCCAGGCCATGCCAGAGCAGCCAGGCCTTGTTGCGGATCTGCGGGCTGTTCTCGCGCCAGTAGCCGCTGCCGGCGGCGATGGTGACGATGCGGGTCAGGCGTTCGTGGCCGTCGACCAGTGGCAGTATCTGCGCACCGACGCTGTGTCCGATCCAGTACAGAGGCAACCCGCCGGCGACCTCGGCCGCCGCGGCGAGCACCGCGCTGCAGTCGTGACGGCCCCAGTCGAGGATGTCCACGTTCAGCTGCCGCAGCGGCATCCGACGCGAGCGCCCCATGCCCAGGTAATCGAAGGTCACCGCCAGGTAGCCCTGGCCGGCCAGCCAGTTGGCGAAATCGGTATAGAAGCGCTGCGGTACGCCCATTGCCGGGGCGATCAGCACGACGCCGGCTGGCTCCTGGTCGGGCTGGTACCAGCAGCTGGACAGGACATGGCCGTTGCCGTTGTCGATGAAGCGGTCTTCAACCTGTATCGTCGCCATCTTGTTGTTCTCCGCACTGTTGCGATTGCCACGTCGGTGCAGTATACGAGCGGTAGAAGATAATTCTAGAAAAATATTCTAGTCAGACGGGAGGCCGAATGGCCCGCAGTAGCCGCAAGCAGGAAATCCTTCAGGCCGCGCTCGCCTGTTTCACCGAATTCGGTGTCGAGGCGACGACCATCGAGATGATTCGTGATCGCTCCGGCGCCAGCATCGGCAGCCTCTATCACCACTTCGGCAATCGCGAGCGGATCATCGCCGCGCTGTACCTGGAGGGCATTGGCGAGTACGCCGCGCTGCTCGAAGCTGGGCTGATCGAGACGCTGGATGCCGAGGCCTGCGTCCGGCTGTTCGTCACCAGCTATATCGACTGGGTGGTGGCGAATCCGGACTGGGCGCGTTTCGTCCTGCACAACCGCGGGCGGGTCGAGGCGGGGGAAATGGGCGAGCAACTACGCGAGGTCAACCGCGTGCATGGCGAACGGGTCGGAGCGATCCTGCGTCGGCATCGCGAAAGCGGGGCATTCAGACGCATGCCGGGCGACTGCTTTCTGGCAGTGGTGATCGGCCCCTGCCACGACATGGCGCGCAACTGGCTGGCCGGACGTTCGCGCACCTCGCTGGCCGACTGCCGCGAGCTGCTGGCGGATATCGCCTGGGTCAGCGTCAGGGCCTAATCAGGCGGGCAGGCTAGACGCCCAGGCTCTCGATATCGCGGGCCAGCATCTCCAGCTGATGCGCCAGCGAGCCCTTGAGGGTTTCCTCGCTGAGCTGGAATGACGGGGCTCCGCAGGTCAGCGCCATGATGCTGCCATCGGCCAGGTGCAGCGGCACGCCGGCGGCCATCACGTTGCGGTCCCAGTCACCCAGTGACAGGCAGAAGCCGTGCCGGGCGAACTCCTCGAACGAGGCCTGCAGGGAGTCGCGGATCGCCACCCAGCCCTCTCCATATTTGGCCGCCAGCGCCGCCATCAGGTGCTCACGCTCCTTTTCCGGGGTGGCGGCGAGAAAGGCGCGGCCGGCTGCGGTGGTGGCCAGCGGCAGACGCACGCCGGCGTCCATGCGCAGGGTGGTGACCTCGGCCGGGCGGCAGTTCTCCACGTAGATCATCGACAGCCGGTCGCGGCAGGTTAGACCCACCGTGGTGTTGGTACGGCGGGCGAAGTCGTCCATGTAGGGCTTGGCCAGCTGGCGCACCCGCAGATTGGACACATAGGCATAACCCAGCGCCAGCACGCCGGAGTCGAGCTGGTATTTCTCCAGCTGCTGGGAGTAGCTGAGGTAGCCGAGCTTGGTCAGGGTATAGGTCATGCGCGACACCGTTGGCTTGGGCAGCCCGGTGATGCGTGCGATGTCCTGGTTGCCCATCACCACCGAGCCGTGGGTGAAGGCGCGCAGCACGTCCAGCCCGCGGGCCAGGGCCTCGACGAACTTGCGATCCTTGGGAGTGCCGGTGTCTTCGATGTCGTCGCTCATGGTTTCGGTCTTTCTGGCTAGTGGGCAGCGGTGGCGAACGATAGCAGATCGCCCGACCGCGAGCAGTGCGGCCAATGGCGATCATTGCGAGGAGAAAATCGATCGTCTAGTATCGAATTCGACATCCAGTTTCGCACAGTAAAACAATAATTCATTTTGGAGAATGTCGATGTCCGCTCCCGTGCAAGGCTACGTGGCCGCCGAACTGGCCCGTGGCGGCTATCAGAACGTCCATGACCTCTTGACCCTGGCCTGCGCGAAGCACCCGCACCGCACGGCATTCTCCTGTGGCGATGACCGCCTCAGCTACGCCGACCTGGCCCGGCAGGCCGACGCCTTCGCCCGGTACCTGCGCCATCATGCGGGGCTGCAACCCGGTGATCGCCTGGCGCTGCAGCTGCCCAACTCGTTGCAGTACCCCATCGCCACCTTCGGCGCGCTCAAGGCGGGGCTGGTGATCGTTAACACCAATCCGCAATACACCGCCGCCGAAGCGCGCCACCAGTTCCGCGACTCCGGTGCCAGGGCGATTCTCGTGCTCGACCGGCTGTTGCCGCTGGTGCGGGCGGTGCAGGCCGACACCGCACTGGAACGGATCATCCTCACCAGCGTCGAGGATCTGCAGGCGCCGGTCTATGACAGCCTGGAGCCGGCAACAGAGCGCTTCATGCAGGCGCTGCGGCTGGGTGAACAGAGCCCGGCGCTGGACTGCGTGGTCGGGCTCGAGCGGCTGGCGCTGCTGCAATACACCGGCGGCACCACCGGTGTGTCCAAGGGCGCGATGCTCAGTCACCGCAACCTGCTGGCCAACGTGCTGCAGACCATCGAGCTGTTCGACAAGCCGGGCCTGCTGGAGCCGGAGAAGGATGTGCGCATCGCGCCGTTGCCGCTGTATCACATCATGGCTTTCGCCACGAACTGCCTGAGCTCGGTGGGCATGGGGCTGCACACCGTGTTCATTCGCGACGGGCGCAACCTGGACGAAACCATCGGCGCCATGCAGCGTCACCCATTCAGCCTGCTCAGCGGCATCAACACGCTGTTCGTCGGTCTGATGAACCACCCGCAATTTCGCAGCATCGATTTCGCGCACCTCAAATGGGCGACCTCCGGCGGTGCGCCGCTCAACAGTGAGGTCGGGCGTCGCTGGCAGGTGTTGACCGGCGCGCCGATCCGCGAGGGCTTCGGTCTCACCGAGGCGTCACCGGTGGTAGCCACCGGGACCGCGCTGAGCCCCTACCGCGAGGGTTACATCGGCCAGGCACTGATCGACACCGAGCTGCGCACTGTGGACGACGACGGCAATGACGTGCCGGCAGAAAGCCCGGGCGAGCTCTGGTTACGCGGCCCGCAGGTGATGCAGGGCTATTGGCAGCGGCCGGAGGAGACGGCCAAGGTGATCACCGCGGACGGCTGGCTCAAGACCGGTGACATCGCGCTGCTGGATGCCGAGGGTTTCGTGAAGATCGTCGATCGCAAGAAGGACATGATCCTGGTGTCTGGCTTCAACGTGTTCCCTAACGAGATCGAGGATGTGCTGATGCAGCACCCGTCGGTACGCGAATGCGTGGCGGTGGGGATCCCTGATGCGCGCAAGGGCGAGGCGGTGAAGGTCTTTGTCAGCCTGCGGGAGGCAACCGATGATCAGGCCCTGCTCGAGCATTGCCGCCAGTTTCTGACCGGCTACAAGCTGCCGAGCGCCATCGAGATCCGCGACGAGTTGCCGAAGACGGCGGTGGGCAAGCTGCTGCGCCGTCAGCTGCGTGACGAGGCGCGGGCAACGGGCTGATCGCTGCCTATATATATGTAGCGAGGCGACGAGCGGGGCTGTTGCAGCGGGCGCCCCACGGGCTTGCCGGCTGGGCTCGGCGAGCCCAGCGCAGCCGGGCGGAAAAATCAATCCGCGCTTGTTGCTCCGGGGCCTTTCTGATATAAAGCAGCGCTCTTTTCTAGGGGCCCGGTATCTTCGCTTGCAGCGTGGCCGGTAAGACCCCCATGAATCGTGGCGCTGAGCGCCGAACTGACAAGTGAATTCAAGCGGCCAACCCATGCCGGGTTGGGCATGTGGTTTTAGAGGGCTGAGGCATGTCGAGAGTCTGTCAAGTTACCGGTAAGGGTCCGGTAACCGGGAACAACATTTCCCACGCGAACAACAAAACCCGTCGTCGTTTCCTGCCGAACCTGCAGCATCATCGCTTCTGGGTCGAGTCCGAGAAGCGCTTCGTGCGTCTGCGCGTCTCCGCCAAGGGCATGCGCGTTATTGATAAGCGTGGCATCGACGTCGTTCTGGCCGAGCTGCGCGCCCGCGGCGAAAAGGTTTAAGGAGAGCAATCATGCGTGACCTGATCCGTTTGGTGTCCAGCGCCGGTACCGGCCACTTCTACACCACCGACAAGAACAAGCGCACCACCCCCGACAAGATCGAAATCAAGAAATTCGATCCGGTCGTTCGCAAGCACGTGATCTACAAGGAAGCCAAGATCAAGTAATTGATCGGCCCTTGAAGGAAGAACCCGCCTCACGGCGGGTTTTTTCGTTTATGGGCCGGCGCCTGGCGCACCGTTCGTCAGCGCTCCGGGTAATTTGACAAGAGTCATATGCTCCCCACGGAAATTCGCTATCGTACGAGCTTCCCTTTCTCCCACTTTTCGGCACGAGGATGCGCAGCGCATGGCGAAGACGGACGGGCCCATCGCGGCAGACAGCAAGAGCACTTCCAGCATCGCCCTGCAGGCGGCTTCCGAGGACATCTGGTCGCAGAAATACCGCCTGAGCAGCAAGGACGGCACGCCCATCGACCAGACCGTCGATGACACCTGGCAGCGAGTCGCCCGTGCCCTGGCCGACGTCGAACCGGCCAAGCAGCGTGAGCACTGGTACGAGCGCTTCCTCTGGGCGCTGCGCAATGGCGCCATCCCGGCCGGGCGGATCATTTCCAACGCCGGCGCGCAGGACTACAAGCCGGCCACCTCGACCATTAACTGCACCGTCTCCGGTTCGATCACCGACTCGATGGACGACATTCTCGGCAAGGTCCACGAGGCCGGGCTGACGCTCAAGGCCGGCTGCGGCATCGGCTACGAGTTCAGCACCTTGCGCCCGCGCGGCTCGTTCGTTTCCGGCGCCGGCGCGCACACCAGCGGCCCGCTGTCGTTCATGGATATCTTCGACAAGATGTGCTTCACCGTGAGTTCGGCCGGCGGCCGCCGCGGCGCGCAGATGGGCACCTTCGACGTCGGCCATCCGGACGTGCGCGAGTTCATCCGCGCCAAGCGCGAGGACGGCCGCCTGCGTCAGTTCAACCTGAGCCTGCTGATCACCGACGAGTTCATGCAGACCGTCGAGGCCGACGGCGAATGGCCGCTGATCTTCCCGGTGCATGCCAAGGAAGCCGCCGAGCTGGATCTGGCCGACGATGCCCAGGTGGTCTGGCGCGAATGGCCGGTGCATGACGGCTATATCGTGCGCGACGATGGCCTGGTGGCCTGCAAGATCTACGGGCGGGTCAAGGCTCGGCATCTGTGGGACATGATCATGGTCTCCACCTACGACTACGCCGAGCCGGGCTTCATCCTCATCGACCGGGTCAACCAGCTGAACAACAACTGGTGGTGCGAGGCGATCCGCGCGACCAACCCCTGCGGTGAGCAGCCGCTGCCGCCATACGGCTCCTGCCTGCTGGGCTCGATCAACCTGACCCACTTCGTCATCGACCCGTTCGGCGTCGAAGCGCGCTTCGACTGGGACAAGTACCGCGAAGTGGTGCGCGTCTTCACCCGCATGCTGGACAACGTCGTCGAGATCAACGGCCTGCCGCTGGAGCAGCAGCGCCACGAGATCGAGAGCAAGCGCCGCCATGGCATGGGCTTCCTCGGTCTCGGCTCGACCCTGACCCTGCTCAAGCTGCGCTATGGCAGCCCGGAAGCCTGCGTGTTCACCGAGGAAGTTTCCCGCGAGATGGCGCTGGTCGGCTGGGAGCAGGCGCTGGAGCTGTCGAAGGAGAAGGGCCCGGCGCCGCTGTTGAGCCAGAACTTCGAGGTTACCGCAGAGATGCTGCGCAAGCGTCCGGAGATGGCCAAGGACGGCTACAAGGTTGGCGACCAGATTGCCGGCCGTGTGCTGCACGCCAAATACTCGCGGTATATGCAGAAGATCGCCGAATACGCGCCCGATCTGATCGAGGCACTGGCCGAGCAGGGCGCGCGCTTCACCCACCACAGCTCCATCGCGCCCACCGGCACCATCAGCCTCAGCCTGGCCAACAACGCCTCCAACGGCATCGAGCCGAGCTTCGCCCATCACTACTCGCGCAACCTGATCCGTCCGGGCCGCAAGGCCAAGGAGAAGATCGAGGTGTTCAGCTACGAGCTGCTGGCCTATCGCACGCTGATCAATGCACGCGCCAAGCCCGGCTCCGACGAGCCGGGCGAGAAGCTGCCGGACTACTTCATCACCGCCGATGACGTCAGCCCGACCCAGCATGTGGACATCCAGGCCGCGGCGCAGAAGTGGGTCGACTCATCGATCTCCAAGACCGCCAACGTGCCGACCGACTACCCGTTCGAAGCGTTCAAGGACATCTATCGCTACGCCTGGCGCCAGGGCCTCAAGGGCTGCACCACCTTCCGCTTCAACCCGGCGGCATTCCAGGGCGTGCTGGTCAAGGAGGCCGACCTGGAAAAGACCCTGTACCGCTTCACCCTTGAAGACGGCAGCGTGGTCGAGCTCAAGGGCAACCAGGAAGTCGAGTACGACGGCGAGGTGAACACCGCCGCCAACCTCTTCGACGCCCTCAAAGAAGGCTACTACGGCAAGTACTGATTCCGCCTGAACCGCTTGTACGCCGGGCCGTTCATGGCCCGGCAGGAGAGATTGCACAATGACCGTAAAGATCACCCAGCGCATCAAGGGCTTCAAGGTCGTCGACGAGACCCTCGAGCGTCCCGCGACCGCCACCAGCGGCAGCGATGGCACGGCGAGCAAGGCCGTCAACGTGGTGGAGATGGACGAGAGCCTGCAGCGCCCGGAAACCCTGATCGGCATGACCTACAAGATCAAGTCGCCGCTGTTCGAACATGCGCTGTACGTCACCGTGAACGACATCGTGCTCAACGCCGGCACGCCGCACGAGCAGCGCCGGCCGTTCGAGATCTTCATCAACTCGAAGAACATGGACCACTTCCAGTGGATCGTCGCGCTTACCCGCATCATGTCCGCAGTGTTCCGCAAGGGCGGTGACTGCACCTTCCTCGTCGAGGAGCTCAAGGCGGTGTTCGATCCGCGTGGCGGCTACCTGAAGAAAGGTGGCGTCTACATGCCCTCGATCGTTGCCGAAATCGGCGCGGTGCTGGAGCGCCATCTGATTGCCATCGGCATGCTCGAAGGCCATGCCCTGGACGAAACCCAGCTCAAATACCTGGCCGAGAAGCGCGCCGCCTACGAGGCCAGCCAGGGTGCGGTGGCGGTGGAGCCGGGTGAAGGCTTCCCGGCCGGCGCGCAGCTGTGCAACAAGTGCAACACCCAGGCCGTGGTGCAGATGGATGGCTGCGCCACCTGCCTGAACTGCGGCAACTCCAAATGTGGCTGACCGCTCACGCGGTAGGATGAAAAAAAAGGCCCGGGCTGATGCCACGGGCCTTTTTCGTTGGCGCGAGGCGAGGCGCGCTCAGGTCACCACGCGATAGCAGGGCGTGTACGGCACGCCTCCCGGCAGTTTCATGCGGTGCTGCTCGACGAAGGCCTGCAAAAGCTTGTCCAGCGGCTGCATGATCGCCGCGTCGCCATGGATCTCGTAACGGCCGTACTGCTCGATGCGGCGAATGCCCTTGTCCTTGACGTTGCCGGCGACGATGCCGGAGAACGCCCGGCGCAGATTGGCGGCCAGCTCGTGGGCCGGCAGGTCGCGACGCAGCTGCAGGTTGGCCATCGCCTCGTGGGTGGGATCGAAGGGCCGCTGGAAGCCTTCCTCGATCTTCAACAACCAGTTGAAATGGAACGCGTCGTTGCGTTCGCGGCGGAAGCGGCGCACCTCGCGCAGGCCCTCGGTCATCTGCCGCGCCACCTCGGTGGGGTCGTTGAAGATGATCTGATAGCGCTGCTGCGCTTCTTCGCCGAGGGTGGCGCCGACGAAATCGTGCAGCTGCTGCAGATAATCCGCTGCGTCGCTCGGGCCGGTGAGGATGACCGGGAAAGGCACGTCGCGATTGGCCGGGTGCAGCAGGATGCCGAGCAGGTAGAGGAACTCTTCGGCGGTGCCGACCCCGCCGGGAAAGATGATGATGCCATGGCCGACCCGGACGAAGGCTTCCAGGCGCTTCTCGATGTCCGGCAGGATCACCAGCTCGTTGACGATCGGGTTTGGCGCCTCGGCGGCGATGATGCCCGGCTCGGTCAGCCCCAGGTAGCGGCTGCCGACGCGGCGCTGCTTGGCATGGCCGATGGTGGCGCCCTTCATCGGACCCTTCATCACGCCGGGGCCGCAGCCGGTGCACACATCCAGGCTGCGCAGCCCCAGTTCATGGCCGACGCGCTTGCTGTACTTGTATTCCTCTGTGCTGATCGAGTGGCCGCCCCAGCACACCACCATGTTTGGCTCGACACCCGGGCGCAGCGTGCGGGCATTGCGCAGCAGGTGGAAGACGTAGTCGGTGATGCCCTGCGAGCTGTCCAGGTCGATGCGTGCACTGCTCAGCTCGCTCTCGGTGTAGACGATGTCGCGCAGGGCACTGAACAGCATCTCGCGGGTGCTGGCGATCATCTCGCCGTCGACGAAGGCGTCGGCCGGTGCGTTGAACAGCTCCAGGCGCACGCCGCGGTCCTGCTGCAGGATGCGCACCTCGAAGTCCTCATAGGCTTCGAGAATGGTCTTGGCGTTATCGATGCGGGTGCCGGTGTTGAGGATGGCCAGCGCACACTGGCGGAAGAGTTTGTGCGTGCGTCCCGAGCCGACTTCACTCAGCTGCTGCACTTCGCGCTGGGACAGGGTTTCCAGGCTGCCCTTGGGGCTAACCGAGGCGTTGATTACATAGCGTTGGGTCATTCGTCGTTCCCTGAAATGCCACCGGATCGGCTGCATTGCGATGGTGAGCCCGGGGGCTGCAAGACTACGGGGTCGCCGGTTCATGGCGTGTCGAGGCACTCGCATGGCGAGCGGCCGTGAACACGGCAGGAAAAAGGTGCGCCATCTTACCTGTGATGCGCGGCATTGCGGGTTGGCGCTTGGTCGAGCCATCGACCAGGCACTGCCTGGTCAGGTGGCTTCGCCCCTTCAGGCCGCGGCGTCAGAACGCAAAAGGTAAGACACTCTGAGGGCGCTGGCGTGCGGCGAGCAGGCGATGAAATTCGCCGGGGTCTTTCACCTGCACGTCCGCCTTGCCTTCGTGACGCTGCGCCGCGATCAGCCGCGACAACCAGAAGCGCACGCAGGCGACCCGCAGCATCGGCTGCCAGAGTTCGGCTTCGGCCGGGGTGAAGCGGCGCAGGGCCGAATAGGCCGCCAGCAGCGGCTCGCTGCGTTCACCGTCGATCTCGCCGTTGGGGTGCGAGCACCAGTCGTTCACGGCAATCGCCAGGTCATAGAGCATCGGCCCGGAGCAGGCGTTGTAGAAGTCGATCACCCCGGTCAGGTGGCTGCCTTCGGACAGCACGTTGTCGCGGAACAGGTCGGCGTGCAGGTTGGCGCGGGGCAGGGCGAGGAGTTTCGGTCGCAGCTCGGCGATTTCCGCCAGGCCGTCGCGCAGCAGCGGCAGCTGATCCTCGGGCAGGCTCAGCGCCAGGCTCGGCCCCTGCTCCTGCATCCAATCCAGGCCGCGGTCGCTGGCGCGTTCGAGGATGTGGTCGCGGGTGGCCAGATGCAGACGCGCCAGCAGCCGACCGACTTCGGCGCAATGGTGCGGGTTGGGCTCGACCACGTGCTTGCCGGGCAGTCGCGGCTGCAGCAGCGCGGGCTTCTCCGCCAGCTCGCGCAGGGCCTCGCCCTGTTCGGTGCGTAGCGCATAGGGCACCGGCAGGCCGGCGCGGTGCAGCACGTCGAGCAGTTCGATGAAGAACGGCAGGTCCTGGCGCGGGCCGCGCTCGATCAGGGTCAGCACGTATTCGCCCTGCTCCAGGCTGATGAAGAAGTTGCTGTTCTCGCTGCCTGCGGCGATGCCCTGGAAGTCGCGCAGCCGGCCGAGCCGGTAGGGCGCCAGAAAGGCCTCCAGTTCATCGCGTTGCAGGGGCGTGAATACCGACATGTTGTCCTCCGGCGGATGTCTGGATTACCAGCTGAAGATCTTCCACGCGGGGATCAGCATGTCCGGCTGGTCGGAGCGCACGAAGTTGCCGTCATTTCCGTCCGCCCGCACCAGGAAGTAGGGCTTGCCGTGCTTGGGCGTGACTTTCACGGCGTAGAGGAAGCCGTTGACGCGATATTCCTCGACGGTGCGATCGCCTTCCTGACGGATGGTTACGTCCGGCTCACCTTCGACCGACTCCTGGGCGAAGCCGGCCAGAGGGGCGCATGCCAGCAGGCTGGCCAGCATCAGGTGTTTGAGAGCGCGCATGGTAACCTTGTCCCTTTGTCGATAAGTGGTCCTTCGCATTCTAGCTCCGGGCCCGCCGAAAAGGTTGATTCCGCTCATGAGCCAAGCCCCCCTCGTCCTGGTGGACGGTTCGTCCTACCTCTATCGCGCCTTCCACGCGCTGCCTCCGCTGACCACCTCTACCGGCAAGCCGACCGGTGCGGTCAAGGGTGTGCTGAATATGTTGCTGAGCCTGCGCAAACAGTATCCGGACAGCCCGTTCGCCGTGGTTTTCGACGCCAAGGGTCCGACCTTTCGCGACGCGCTGTTCGAGAACTACAAGTCGCACCGCCCGCCGATGCCCGATGACCTGCGCGTGCAGGTCGAGCCGCTGCATGCCAGCGTCCGTGCACTGGGGCTGCCGCTGTTGTGTGTGGAAGGGGTCGAGGCCGACGACGTCATCGGCACCCTGGCGCGGCAATGCGCGGCGCTGGGCCGTGATGTGGTGATCTCCACCGGCGACAAGGACATGGCCCAGCTGGTCTGCCCGCACGTCACCCTGGTCAACACCATGACCGGCAGCGTCTATGACATCGAGGGTGTGAAAACCAAGTTCGGTGTCGGGCCCGAGCTGATCATCGACTTCCTCGCGCTGATGGGCGACAAGGTCGACAACATTCCTGGCGTGCCAGGCGTGGGCGAGAAGACGGCATGTGGCCTGCTCAACGGCATCCCGGGCGGGCTCAAGGGGCTCTACGAGAACCTCGATCAGGTTGCCGGACTACCGATCCGCGGCGCCAAGTCACTGGGCGCCAAGCTGGAGGAGCATCGCGAGGCGGCGTTCATGTCCTACGAGCTGGCTACGATCAAGATCGACGTGGCGCTGGACGTCGAGGTCGGTGACCTGATGCCCGGTGAACCGCACCGCGAGGCGCTGATCGCCCTTTATCGCGAGCTGGAGTTCAAGCAGTGGCTGGACGAGCTGCTGCGCGAGGCCAAGGCGGCGGGGGAGAACTGCGAGGTGCAGCCAGAAGGCTGTTCGATCCAGGCCGAGGCCCAGTACGAGACCCTGCTGGAGCAGGCCGATTTCGAGCGCTGGCTGGCGCGTCTGAAGGCGGCCGAATGTTTTGCCTTCGATACCGAAACCACCAGCCTTGATGCGCAGCGCGCCGAGCTGGTCGGCGTGTCTTTCGCCGTAGAGCCGGGCCAGGCGGCTTACGTGCCGCTGCGCCATTCCTACATGGGCGTTCCGCAGCAGCTCGAGCTGGATGCCGTGCTCGGCGCGCTCAAGCCGCTGCTGGAAGATCCGGCCAAGACCAAGATCTGCCAGCACGGCAAATACGACATGAACGTGCTGATGCACTACGGCATCGAGATGCGCGGCATGGCTTTCGACACCATGCTCGAATCCTACGTGCTGGACGCCACGGCCACCCGTCACGACATGGACAGCCTGGCGCTCAAGTACCTCGGCCGCGGCACCATCCGCTTCGAGGACATTGCCGGCAAGGGCGCCAAGCAGCTGACCTTCGACCAGATCGCCATCGAGCAGGCCGGCCCGTATGCCGCCGAGGACGCCGACGTCACCCTGCGCCTGCACCAGACCCTGCTCGGCAAGCTGGAGCAGACGCCATCGCTGCTCAAGGTGCTGACCGAGATCGAGATGCCGCTGGTGCCGGTGCTGGCGCGCATCGAGCGCAACGGCGCGCTGGTCGATGCACAGTTGCTTGGCCAGCAGAGCGTCGAGCTGGGCGACAAGCTGGTGCAGCTGGAACGCGAGGCCTTCGACATCGCTGGCGAGGAGTTCAACCTCGGCTCGCCCAAGCAGCTCTGCGCGATTCTCTACGACAAGCTCGGCTGCCCGGTGATCTCCAAGACCGCCGGCGGCCAGCCGTCAACGGCCGAGAGCGTGCTGGCCGAACTGGCCGAGCAGGATTACCCGCTGCCAAAGGTCATCATGCAGCACCGCAGCCTGAGCAAGCTCAAGGGCACCTACACCGACAAGCTGCCGCAGCAGATCAACCCGCGCACCGGGCGCATCCACACCAGCTACCACCAGGCGGTGACCGCCACCGGCCGGCTGTCCTCCAGCGACCCGAACCTGCAGAACATCCCGATCCGCACCGCCGAGGGGCGGCGCATTCGCCAGGCCTTCGTCGCGGCGCCGGGCTACAAGCTGCTGGCGGCGGACTACTCGCAGATCGAGCTGCGTATCATGGCCCACCTGGCGCAGGATGCCGGCCTCTTGCACGCGTTCCAGAACGACCTGGACGTGCACCGCGCCACGGCCGCCGAGGTGTTCGGCGTACCGCTGGAGCAGGTCAGCAACGACCAGCGCCGCAGCGCCAAGGCCATCAACTTCGGCCTGATCTACGGCATGAGCGCCTTCGGCCTGGCCAAGCAGATCGACGTCGGCCGCAAGGAAGCGCAGGAGTACATCGACCGCTATTTCGCCCGCTACCCCGGCGTGCTCGCCTACATGGAGCGCACCCGCACCCAGGCCGCGGAGCAGGGCTATGTCGAGACACTGTTCGGTCGCCGGCTGTACCTGCCGGAGATCAACTCGAAGAACGGCGCCATGCGCAAGGGCGCCGAGCGCACCGCGATCAACGCGCCGATGCAGGGCACCGCAGCGGACATCATCAAGCGCGCCATGATCGCCGTGGACGGCTGGCTGCAGGACAGCGGGCTGGATGCGCGGGTGATCCTGCAGGTCCACGATGAATTGGTGCTGGAAGTGCGCGAAGACCTGGTCGAACAGGTCCGCGAAGCCATCTGCCCGCTGATGAGCGGGGCCGCCCAGCTGGACGTGCCGCTGCTGGTCGAGGCGGGCGTTGGCAACAACTGGGACGAGGCGCACTGATCGAGCTGCCGAAAAATGTCGGTAGTCGACGAATTTTTTTTCGTTCGCGTTGAACTTACGGCGTAACGCTCCGGTCAGAGCATGCGAAGGGTGTAAAAGCCCTTCGATGCTCCTTGTTGTGTTAAGTGTTGGCAGATCTCTGGACCCCGCCCTAGCGGTCCGGATTCGACCTCGAACTTCCCCCTCCCCCAATGAAGTTCGAGGTTTTTTTTGCCTGGAGAAAAGTTTGCGAGCCGGATCCTCTGCCGCGATGCGTCCTTGCTCGCACGCCTGAAGCGCCAAATTATGGCAACTCCAACCCACCCCCAGCCTTATGCAACCCGCGCAGTCGCTCACCGATCTGGGCCAGGTTCACTTCGATCGCTTCGAGTTCCTCGCGTCGCTCATCGCCCAGCAGCACCCGGACTTCCTGGTCCAGTTCTTCGGTCAGCTGGTTCAGGCGCAGTTGGCGTTGTTCGCTTTCGCGTTCCAGGCGGGTCCATTCGCGGGTTTGGGGCAGGCCGTAGCCGTCGCCGTCGAGCAGTTCGGCCGGGCGGCTGAGGTAGCCGCTGCTGGCGAGGATTTCCTGCAGCGCGCCGTCAGCCTTGTTCAGGCTGGCGTCGCGGCCGCGGCCGCCGAGGTAGCGGTTCTTCAGCTCGTCCTGGGCCAGGAGCAGCTGGCGGCGCAGGGCGGCCTGTTCGACCAGCAGCAGGGCGGCGGCGGCACGCAGGTCGGCGCGGTCGATCCATGGCTGGCGCTCGGCCGCGTCGAGCTCCAGCCACTGCTCGACATTGTGCTGGGGTAGGCCCAGGCGTTCCTTGAGCACGGCGAACATGGCCTG
>Ga0155173_1079_pt3 | contig 20913 bp, 26 predicted proteins | sample RifCSPhighO2_01_FD_106141 | JGI IMG/M metagenome (GOLD analysis project Ga0155173, IMG submission 106141) | Pseudomonadales bacterium RIFCSPHIGHO2_01_FULL_64_12
CAAGGCATTCTGCTGTCGGTGAGCCAGCTGACGGAAACGCTGGAGCAGCTCTCGTTCATGCAGTGACAGCTCAGGACTGTCCAAACGCATGCTCAGATCGTCGTCCAGAGCGCCTTCCTGCAGCAGGCTTTGCTCCAAGCGGGCGATGATTTCCGAGTTCATGCTGCGGTGATGATTACGCGCTACCTCAGCTATGCGTTCGCGCATGCCATCGGGAAGCCGAACCACGAATTTGTCAGCCGTGCGGCTGGAATAAACTGCCTGTTTCATAGGGCGCATAATTAACCGGTTAGTCAGGTGGGCGTGCTGGCGTATTGCCGGGGTAGTCACCGGTCTGACAACCACCAGTACTCGCTGTTCCGTCGACCAAGGGAAAAAATAGAAGACGGCTTCATGGCGCCAATTGTACGACGAATCGGTGATTAGTAAAGTGGTTGTGCTATCAAAGTGCCTTTACTGTGATGCAGTCCATTTTCCACAGCGGGGATGAATCAACGCAGTACCGGATCGAACTTTATTTTGCGCCCAATCATCAGGGCTATCAGGAACAGCGTCCCAAAGACTCCGATGCCCGCCTTGCAAGCGGCAGCTAGCGCGCCCGGCTCCTGTATTTCTGCGAATGCGCCATACACACAGGCCGCGGTGAGCAGTAGGCAAGTCAATGCGAACTTGGACATGAATATCTCCTTTGCGGAACGATCCGCTCAAAATCCAATCCCTTAAAAGACCCAGCGTTGCGGCTGAGCCAATGTGCTGCCCTGGGTGGCGCTCAGGGTCGTGATCTGGGCCTTTTCAGCGAACTGCACGCGCTGAGTGGAAACTTGCGGGGTGGGCTCGTATTGATGCGCTTGCGGTTCGGCTGCTGGCATTTGCATCGCCGCCAGCGCGGCCAGTGCGAATCCAGTACTCAGGAGGGAAACCGGCTTGATCATGAGCGTCATCCTTCGCGTCACATTTGATTGCCTTTCATATTGCACGCGCTGTGCCAAGCCTGAATTGCTTTTAAGTCCTTTAAAATCAATGGCTTAGGTTGGAATGTGTCAGAGGCGAGCTTGCGCTTTGCACGGATGCACGCCGCGACCAATGCAATTTGCATGATGACAAATCCCGGCCGAGACAGGGTTCCGAAGGTGGCGGGTGAGCAGCGTTGGCCCCACGAACGACATGACAAAGCGCATCTGGCTCGCTAACATGCCGGCCGCGCAATCAGTCCCAGTAGCTCAATTGGATAGAGCATCCCCCTCCTAAGGGGAAGGTTGTGAGTTCGAACCTCGCCTGGGACGCCATCAAAGCCTGCATGACGAGGCAAAGCCGCAGCGGGCGGCTCGCCAGCTGGCAAGCGCTGCAGGGCTAGTTGGTGGGGTAGCTAGGGTGCGGTAGATGATTAGCCGAATGGCGAGTTGGTATTGTCGCGGCGTGCATCGCGCTGTAGCTGGTAGACCAATCGTTCGATCTGCCGTTGGGTCAATCCGCTAAGGCGGTGGAAGCGCAGCCCGCACATGGTCATATCCAGCTTTTCATCGACCACCAGGTGGCGGAGTTCGACTTCCGTCTGAATGGTTCCGATCGGGAGCTTGGCGGCCAGTTCATAAACCTGGCCTGTCTGCAGATTACCCTGATTGCCTTTGATGCTCAGTTTGCAGCCCGTTGCGGAGATATCGAGCAGGCGGCCTTCCAATGCATTTCGTACCGCTGCGCCGCCTAGCTGGGCGGTGACGGCAAGCTCCTTCAGCTGCGCGCGATAAGCGTTGCGGCGCTGATGATAGGTCAGTTCGGCAGGGGTAGGGATCCAGTAGCAACGTGCCCCATCTATTTCTCCAAGATGCACGTCTTGCTGGCTTGTCCAGAAGATGCGCGCGCCTTCGTAGAAGCCTTCGACATGAACGGCTTCGCCCTGCAGGAGCAGTCTCTCGCCATCGTTGGGGATAAGCTCGTCGAGGGCGATCCAGCCGGTTTCGCGGTTCATCTCGACCAGATAACTCTGGTATCGCTGGCTGCGCTCGTGGAAGCGCAGTGTCAGGGGAATATTGTTATCCAGCAGGGGACGCAGATTGGCGTAGATCTCTAGCGGTGCCGTCAGTACCTTGGGCGGTTGCGGGCCCTCGTCACCAAAAAATAAGTTAGACACGGTCCGGTGTTCTCCGGCGCATTGTTATCACCATCGCGTGGCGTCCTTGTAGCGGTCTATCGTCAGGCTTGGCTGAGAGGTCGTTGCTGCTTGCTCTTGGACGCTCCGCCTCGATTGTCATACAGGTCGGGAGTATCGTCCTTGCCCTGGAGTATGTGCAGCATGCTACCCAAGGCGCTCTGGTTGGCGCGTATCAGCCGGCCATTGCGCTCGTTGGCGCTACGGCAGCTTTCCAGTTCGGCTTCGAGCGTGCGGGCTTGTTCGAGAATGGTCTCGCCGCTCGGTGAGCCACTGACTGCGGCCTGCAGGCCATTGCGATCAGGTGTCAGTTGTTGTCCGGTCAGCCACTGACTGCGCTGGGCGCCATGCTGGCCGAGCAGTGCCAGCAAAGGCTGCTTTTTTGTCAGGATCGCTTCAAGCCCAGCAAGATCACGGTTGCCCAGAGCAGCAAACTCCTCATCGATAAGCTCAAGGAGTTGGTGTGCAATGCCGATATCTTCGGTTAGCTGCTCAAGCAGGGCTGTTTCGTGCATTTCGGTCTCTGGGCTTGGTCGCGTTAGTCGGGCTCAGGCTCAGCGTTGCGTCTCGAACGCCAGCAGCTTGGCTGCTACGCGCTGGTTGTCGACTTTATAAGAGCCGTCTGCAATCGCTGCTTTCAGTTTTTCTACGCGCTCTTGGTCTACAGCGGGTTGATCAGCCAATTTGTCGGCCGCTTGCTGCAGGCGTTGAGCTTCAGGGCTCAGTTGAACGGTGTCGCTGGCATTGCCGCTGACGGTGTTGGTTTTCGTTGCCTCGCTTGCCGGCCCTTGCTGCGGGTTGGCTGCGCGTTCGCTACCTTGCACACCGTTGCGCCCGCTGGGGGCATTCAGTGGGCTGTTGGGCCGATTGAAGTCGATGACCATGATGCAAACCTCGAAGGAATCAGGACGCTTGCCATGTGTTCGGCAACAGTGATGGAAACTTTAGCGTTTTTTTCCTGGGTACACATCGGAAAACTGTTGAATCCCGGTTACATCGCGACCTCCACCTGGCCGGGGCCGGTTACTCTGGCCTTGATCGTGCGGCCCGAACGCTGATTCTTGACAGGAATCTGCTTGCCCGGAGCGCCATCAGCCATTGCCTCGCCGGGCATGCGTACGCTGATCGAACCCGTCTTGGCCGTGATGACGACCTGATCCCCCTTGCGGACAACCTTGGCCATCTCCAGCTGATTGGGTGTGATCACCTGATCGGGTTGCACGGGGCGGGTAAGCTTGTTGCCCAGGGCCTCGTCCATTCGGGTCAGATAGCCTTGATTGAGCGCGGACACATCCCGCTCGGCGAGGCTGACATCCGCTTGGCTCAGCACGGTGTCGCGTAGAAGGGATCTGTTTGCGACGATCACCTCGCGATACAGGCGCACCTGCGCCGGTACGAAAACCGACCACGGGCTGCTGCCTTCGCAACTTACCCTTACCGTGACACGTCCAACGGGAGCGGTGGTTCCGCCAAGGCTGGCGGCGAGCGGCTGATCGCAAGGGTTGAGGCGCAGCCTAGGGTCCAATCGATTGACGCTGATCTCATGCCGGGCGGTGATTGCGCTGCGGATCAAATACTCGCCAACCGTGCGCTCAAGAAACTGCTCGGTCACGTCGATAAGCTGTTCAGGATGTGACATGGTTGACGCGTGGGCGAGTGAGCCCGTCGCGCAAAGTAGTAGTAGCAGCGCAATCCGGCACAGCGCCAGATCGGCGCGTCGGAAAATGGTCATAAGGACGTTCATATCCCAACCAAAGCAAGGGGCGTGCCGCGTCTGAATCGTTCGGCCCCGTAATCTGCAAGCAGAGAGGAACTGGCATGGCCGGTGTATTGGATTCGGTTAACCAGCGTACCCAATTGGTGGGACAGAACCGTCTGGAGCTGTTGCTGTTTCGCCTCGATGGCGAGCAGCTCTATGGCATCAACGTTTTCAAGGTGCGGGAAGTGCTGCAGTGCCCGCGCCTGACGATCATGCCCAAGTGTGGTCGAGTGGTTCGTGGTGTGGCCAGCATCCGCGGTAGCACGCTGCCGATCCTGGATCTTTCGCTAGCGACCGGTAAGTCGGCGCTGATGAATCTTGAAAATTCGTTCGCAGTAATCACCGAATACAACAACAGGACGCTGGGTTTTCTGGTGAGTTCTGTCGAGCGGATCGTCAATCTGAACTGGGAGGCCATTCTGCCTCCTCCGCGCGGTGCTGGGCGCGATCATTACCTGACCGCTGTGACGCACATCGACAACAAGCTGGTGGAAATCATCGACGTCGAGAAGGTGCTGGCGGAAGTTGCACCTACCTCGGAAGAGGTTTCGCCGGAAGTGGTGGACGACGATACTCGCGCCAAGGCGCTGTCGTGTCGCGTCCTGGTTGTGGATGACTCGTCGGTGGCGCGCAAGCAGATTACCCGCTGCTTGGAGAACATTGGTATCGAGGTCGTCAAGCTCAACGATGGCCGCGAGGCACTCAATTATCTGAAGCGGATGGCCGACGAGGGCAAGAATCCGGCGGAAGAGTTTCTGATGATGATTTCCGATATTGAAATGCCGGAAATGGATGGCTATACCCTGACTACCGAGGTGCGACACGATCCGCGCATGCATGCAATGCATATACTCCTGCATACTTCCCTTTCCGGTGTGTTCAACCAGAACATGGTGAAGCGAGCGGGGGCGGATGATTTCCTCGCCAAGTTCCAGCCTGATGATCTTGCTGCTCGGGTGGCCGAGCGGATCAGGCAGGCGGATGCAAACTGAGGCTAGCTCCTCTCATGATGGTGAGGCTTTATTGGTGTCAGTCGATCTGGATTTCGAGCAGTTCCGGGTATTTCTTGAAAAGACATGCGGCATCCTGCTGGGCAGCAACAAGCAGTATCTGGTATCCAGCCGCCTGAACAAGCTGATGGAACAGCAGGGCATCAAGACGCTTGGTGATCTGGTCAGAAAGATTCAGGCGCAGCCACGCAGCGGTTTGCGCGAAGCGGTTGTCGACGCGATGACGACCAACGAAACGCTGTGGTTCCGTGATACCTATCCGTTCGAGGTGCTGAAGAGCCGCGTGCTGCCAGAGATGCTCAAGGCCGGTTCCGGGCAGCGTCTGCGTATCTGGTCGGCAGCCTGCTCGTCCGGGCAGGAGCCTTATTCGCTGTCCATGGCGATCGACGAGTACGAGCGCAGCAATCCGAGTCAGCCAAAGACGGGCATCCAGATCGTCGCAACGGAGCTGTCCGGGGCAATGCTGGCAGCGTCCAAAGCGGCGGAGTACGACAGCCTGGCGATTGCCCGTGGGTTGTCCTCGGATCGCCTGCAGCGCTACTTCGATGTCAAGGCGCCGGGTCGGTGGGCGGTCAAGCCCGCCATCCGATCGCGAGTCGAGTTCAGGGTGCAGAACCTGCTGGATAGCTATGCGGCACTGGGCAAGTTCGACATCGTGTTCTGTCGCAACGTGCTGATCTATTTCTCCGCCGATGTGAAGAAGGACATCCTCAAGCGTATTCACGCGACGTTGCGACCAGGTGGCTATCTCTTCCTTGGCGCGTCCGAAGCGCTCAATGGTCTTCCCGAGCTGTACCAGATGATTCAGTGCAGCCCAGGCATCATCTACAAGGCCAAGTGAGCCTCACTTGGCGGCAGAAAACCGTCATGCAAGGTGGCGGTCTGCGGCAATAAAGCGGTAACGGCTTGCCGCTTTTGACGCGACCGGCGATACCGCCAGGTTGAAAGTCCTTGAAAATCAGCGATTTGTCTTTGATGGCATGAGCTTTGCTGGAGTTTGCGCAAGCAGACTTGTATCCGGCAGAGGGCCAGACATGAGCATTAGTTTCGACAAGGCACTTGGCATCCACGAAAAGGCGCTGGGCTTTCGCTCCCAGCGTGCAGAGGTGCTGGCCAACAACATCGCCAACGCCGATACCCCCAACTACAAGGCCCGTGATCTGGATTTCAGCAGCGTGCTCGCCGAGCAATCTGCTCGTAGCCAGGGCGGCTTCGGCGTCGCCCGGACCAGTGAAAGGCACATTGCCGCCGAGGGGCTGGAGATCGCTGATGCCTCGCTGCGCTTTCGCACGCCGGCGCATCCGTCCCTCGATCAGAACACCGTCGATCTGCAGATCGAGCAATCCAACTACGCGAAGAACGCTGTGGACTTCCAGGCGAGCTTCACCCTGCTCAATAGCAAGTTCAAAGGGCTGATGAGCGCCCTGCGCGGCGAATAAAGGAGTGTCTCATGTCTCTTAGCAGCGTTTTCAACATTGCCGGCAGCGGCATGAGTGCCCAGAGCACTCGGCTGAACACCATTTCCAGCAACATCGCCAACGCCGAGACCGTTTCGTCAAGCGTCGATCAGACCTACCGGGCGCGTCATCCGGTATTCGCTACGGTCTTCCAACAGGCCAACGGTCAGCCCGACCAGTCGCTGTTCGCCGGTCAGGACCAGGCCGGGGTTGGTGTTCAGGTGCTGGGTGTAGTCGAGGACCAGAGCGAGCTGCAGGCCCGCTACGAGCCCAATCATCCGGCTGCCGACGAGGCCGGTTACGTCTATTACCCGAACGTCAACGTGGTGGAAGAGATGGCCGACATGATTTCGGCCAGTCGTGCCTTCCAGACCAACGCCGAGCTGATGAACACGGCCAAGACCATGTTGCAGAAAGTGCTGACGCTGGGTCAGTGATAGTTACGAGAGCGCAATTATGAGCACTACGAACGGCGTCGGTGGAACCGGCTCGATACTGGATCAGTACCAGTTCGGCGAAAAGCGCGAAGCCAAGGGTAACGACCTCGGCAAGAACGAGTTTCTTGAGTTGCTGGTGGCCCAGTTGAACAACCAGAACCCGCTGGAGCCGCAGGAAAACGGCGAGTTCATCGGTCAGCTGGCGCAGTTCAGCACCGTGGAAGGCGTCGAGAAGCTCAACTCGAGCATGCAGACGATCCTGTCCGGCTACCAATCGTCCCAGGCGCTGCAGGCCTCGTCGCTGGTAGGGCGCAAGGTCATCGTGCCGACTGACAAGGCAGTTGTCGATACCAGCGAAACCTTCAAGGCGAGCCTGGTATTGCCGACCTCCAGCAGCAACGTCTTCGTGAATATCTACGACAGCACGGGTGCTTCGGTCGCGCGCGTGAACATGGGCCAGCAGCAAGCCGGCAACGTGTCCTTCATGTGGGATGGCAAAGATGCCAGTGGCAATGTCTTGCCGCCTGGTACCTATCGCTTCGAGGCGCAGGCTACCTATCAGGGCGAAACCAAAGGGCTTTACACCTTGCTGCCGGCGAACGTCGACAGCGTCACGCTTGGGCAGAACGGCGGGGAGCTGATGCTCAACCTTGCCGGTATCGGCAGCATCGGCCTCTCCCAGGTCCAGATCATCGGACAATAACCGCCGGCACCTCGGCAAAGGAGTAATTCCATGTCCTTCAATATCGGTCTGAGCGGCCTGCGTGCCGCGAGCAAGGACCTCAACGTTACTGGTAACAACATCGCCAACGCCGGCACCGTGGGCTTCAAGCAATCGCGCGCGGAGTTTTCCGACGTCTACGCGGCGTCCGTCCTCGGCACGGGCAAGAACCCGCAGGGCAGCGGCGTGCTGATGTCCAACATTTCCCAGCAGTTCAACCAGGGCAACATCAACTACACGCAGAATGCGCTGGACCTGGCGATCAACGGCAACGGCTTCTTCCAGGTCAGCAACAACGGGGCGGTGAGCTATACCCGCGCCGGTTACTTCGGCACCGACCGCGAAGGCTTCCTGGTCGACAACTTCGGCTACAAGCTGCAGGGCTTCCCGGTGGATGGCAACGGCAACCTGCAGAACGGTGTGGTGGGTGATCTTCAGATCCAGACCACCAACCAGGAGCCGAAGGCGACCAGCCAGATCAATACCGCGTTCAACCTGAACTCCACGCTGAAGTCGCCGGTTACCTGGCAGACGACTTATGACGGAATTGTCGACGAGGCTTACCAGGCGGCCTACACCCCCGCGTACGACACTGAGCTGGCAACCCGCACGGCCGAATACTACGCGAACGAAGGCATCGATCCTGCCACGGCAATAGCTGAAGAGATCGCAGCTGCCCAGGCCTATGCCGCGCCTCTCGCGCAGGCGGTCGGCACGACGGCCGGTAACGCGGCAGCGGCATTGCCAGCCACGGTAACTGCGGCGCGTGAGGCAGCCGATGCCACTTTCAACCCGACCGATCCGACCACCTACAACAACTCCACCTCGGTGAGCGTTTATGACTCGCAGGGCAACGCTCACGTCCTGACGCAGTATTTCGTCAAGACCGGAGCCAACAGCTGGGACATGAAGGTGCTGATCGACGGTCGCAACCCGGCCAACCCTGGCCAGGAACCGCCGCAGCCCTATGTCATGGGCCTGACGTTCAACTCGTCCGGCGCCCTGACCGGTATCGCGAACCCCGAGTCCGGTCCCTTCTCGGTCGGACCTGACCTCAAGGTCACCCTGAACAGCGCCAGTGCGACCAATCCGAACGGCTGGGTGCCGGCGATTTCCGATGGAGGCACGCCTGCGACCTGGTCGGCCAATGGCGCGCTGGCCAACCCGGACGGGATTGTGTTCGATTTCTCCAAATCATCCCAGTTCGCCAGTTCCTTCGCGGTCAACAGCGTGGCCCAGGATGGTTACACCACTGGCGAGCTGGCGAGCCTGGAAATCGACGATAGTGGTGTAGTCTTCGCGCGTTACACCAACGGTCAGTCCAAGGTGCAGGGTCAGATCATCCTCGCCAACTTCGCCAACGTGCAGGGGTTGACCCCGGTGGGCAAGACGCAGTGGGTGCAATCCTTCGAGTCGGGCGAGCCGGTGGTCGGCACGCCGGGTTCCGGCACCCTGGGCGCGCTGCAGGCTGGCGCGCTGGAGGATTCCAACGTCGAACTGTCGGACCAGCTGGTCAACCTGATCGTTGCCCAACGCAACTATCAGGCCAACGCCAAGACCATCGAAACCGAAAGCGCGATCACCCAGACCATCATCAACCTGCGCTGAGCATGAGCGGCAATGCGCGTTGCCGCTGACGGCAGTATTCCGCCGCTCTCTTGAAAGAAGGCCCGTCAGGGCCTTCTTCTTTTCCAGGAAACCGTTTCATTTCAGTGCCTTGGACTCCAGCTGGGCCTGTGGCACGCGCCTTGCATTTTCGTCATCAACAGAATCGCAAGTGTCAAACTCGCGTCTCGGAGAAGTCGATGGACAAGATGCTCTACGTGGCCATGACCGGTGCCAGCCAGAACGCGCGGGCCCAGCAGGCTCATGCCAACAATCTGGCGAACATTTCCACTACCGGTTTTCGCCGTGACTTCGAGCAGGCCCGCGCGATGCAGGTTTTCGGCGACAGCCATCCGGCGCGCGTCTATGCGATGTCGGAGCGTCCGGGCACAGATTTTACTCCGGGGACCTTGCAGGAGACCGGTCGGGATCTGGATGTGGCCGTCGAAGGGCAGGGCTGGATCGCCGTGCAGGCTCCGGATGGGAGCGAGGCTTATGTCCGTACCGGCAGCCTGAATATTGACGTGCTGGGCATGTTGCGCACCGCCGATGGCATGCCGGTGATGGGCAATGGCGGGCCGATCGCCATTCCGCCCGAGGAAAAGGTGGATGTCGGCCATGACGGCACCATCAGCATCCGCGCCTTGGGTGAGGATCCGAACATCGTGGTTACCGTGGACCGCATCAAGCTGGTCAATCCCGATCCGCAACAGCTGGAAAAGGGAACCGATGGCCTGATCCGACTCAAGAGTGGCCAGCCGGTAGAGGCGGACGGGAACGTACGGGTCGTGTCGGGCTTTCTCGAAACGAGCAACGTGAACGCGGTTTCCGAAATGACTTCCATCCTGGCGCTGTCCCGCCAGTTCGAACTGCACGTAAAGATGATGCGCACCGCCGAAGATGATGCGGCTGCCATGGCGCGCGTACTGCAACTCAGCTAATAGCGTAGCGCCGGCGGCGCACGAGGAGAAAGCTCATGCTTCCAGCACTTTGGGTCAGCAAGACGGGTCTGTCCGCTCAGGACATGAACCTGACGACCATTTCCAACAACCTGGCCAACGTTTCCACGACCGGCTTCAAGCGCGACCGTGCCGAGTTCCAGGATCTGCTCTATCAAATCCGTCGTCAGCCCGGCGGCCAGTCCAGCCAGGACAGCGAACTGCCGTCCGGCCTGCAGCTGGGTACCGGTGTACGCATCACCGGTACGCAGAAAATCTTCACCACCGGCAGCCTGCAAACCACTGAGCAGCCGCTGGACATGGCCATCAATGGGCGTGGTTTCTTCCAGGTGCTGCTGCCCGATGGCACCGTGTCCTACACCCGAGACGGTAGTTTCCATCTGAGTTCCGATGGCCAGCTGGTGACCTCCAATGGCTATGCGCTGGAGCCCGCCATCGTTGTTCCGCCGGAAACCCAGACCTTCACCGTTGGTGAGGACGGCACCGTCTCGGTGACCACCGTGGGCAATCCGCAGCCGCAGATCATCGGCAACATCCAGACCGCCGACTTCATCAACCCGGCCGGTCTGCAAGCCATGGGCAGCAACCTGTTCCTCGAGACCGCTGCCAGCGGCGCGCCGCAGGTCAGTACGCCGGGGCTCAATGGTCTGGGCACCGTGCTGCAGAACACCCTGGAAAACTCCAACGTCAGCGTCGTTGAGGAGCTGGTGAACATGATCACCACTCAGCGCGCCTACGAGATGAATTCCAAGGTCATTTCCACCGCGGACCAGATGCTGTCGTTCGTGACGCAGCAGCTCTGATCGCGGGTTTGCCGTTGTTTGCGGGTAGGCACCACGTCCCCCCGCTGTAGTTTCGATGGCCTGTCATGGCTTGAGGTGTTTATGAGCCGTTTGTTGATTGTTGTTTCGATGTCTTCTGCCCTGGCGCTGGTCGGATGTGTTGCTCCTGCGCCGAAACCGAACGATCCGTACTACGCGCCGGTGCTGCCACGCACGCCGTTGCCGGCTGCGCAGAACAATGGCGCGATCTACCAGGCGGGCTTTGAAACCAACCTCTACGACGACCGCAAGGCTCATCGGGTTGGTGACATCATCACCATTACCCTCAACGAGCGGACCCAGGCCAGCAAGAACGCGACGTCGAAACTCTCGAAGGACAGCAGCGCGAACATAGGTCTCGGCTCGCTGTTTGGCGGCGCGGTGTCCATGGCCAACCCTCTGACCGGCAACTCAATGAACCTGGGAGCCGAGTACGAGGCGTCGCGCGACACCTCCGGCTCTGGCCAGGCAGGGCAGAGCAACAGCCTGTCCGGCTCCATTACTGTCACCGTTTCCGAAGTGCTGCCTAACGGCATCCTTGCCGTGCGCGGCGAGAAGTGGATGACGCTCAATACCGGTGACGAACTGGTGCGTATCGCAGGTCTGGTTCGCGCGGACGATATCTCCACCGACAACACCGTGCCGTCCACCCGTATTGCCGATGCGCGCATCACCTACTCGGGCACCGGCGCCTTTGCCGATGCCAGCCAGCCGGGCTGGCTCGACCGTTTCTTCATGAGCCCGATGTGGCCCTTCTGACCGGAGCTGATGCCATGTGGAAAAAACTGCTTCTGCTCGCGGGTTCACTCATGCTCTGCAGCGCTGCTCAGGCCGAGCGGCTGAAGGATGTCGCGACCATTCACGGTGTGCGCAGCAACCAGCTGATCGGCTATGGCCTTGTCGTTGGCCTGAATGGCAGCGGTGACCAGACCACCCAAACACCGTTCACCGTGCAGACCTTCAACAACATGCTGGCGCAGTTCGGCATCAAGGTGCCGGCCGGCGGCAATATCCAGTTGAAGAACGTCGCCGCGGTGTCGATTCATGCCGAGCTGCCACCCTTCGCCAAGCCGGGGCAGACCATCGACATCACCGTATCGTCCATCGGTAATGCCAAGAGTCTGCGCGGCGGCAGCCTGCTGATGGCGCCCCTGAAGGGGATCGATGGCAACGTCTATGCCGTTGCTCAGGGCAACCTGGTTGTCGGCGGCTTTGACGCCAGTGGCGCCGATGGATCGCGCATTACCGTCAATTCGCCGTCGGCTGGACGCATCCCCGGCGGTGCCACGGTCGAGCGACCGGTGCCGAGTGGCTTCAATCAGGGCAATACGCTGACGCTGAACCTCAATCGCCCGGATTTCACCACGGCGAAGAACATCGTCGATCAGATCAATGACCTGCTCGGCCCGGGCGTGGCTCAGGCGCTGGATGGCGGTTCGATCAGCGTGACTGCGCCGCTGGATCCGAGTCAGCGGGTAGATTACCTGTCGATTCTGGAGAACCTCGAGGTCGAGGTCGGCCAGGCGGTGGCCAAGGTCATCATCAACTCGCGTACCGGCACCATCGTCATTGGCCAGAACGTGCGGGTTCAGCCGGCCGCGGTTACCCACGGCAGCCTCACGGTCACCATTACCGAAGACCCGCAGGTGAGCCAGCCCGAGCCGTTCTCTGATGGGCAGACCGTGGTAGTGCCCAACTCGAAGGTGAAAGCCGAAGAGGAAGCCAAGCCGATGTTCAAGTTCGGCCCGGGCACCACGCTGGATGAGATCGTCCGGGCGGTGAACCAGGTGGGTGCTGCGCCCAGCGACCTGATGGCCATTCTCGAAGCCCTGAAGCAGGCTGGCGCGCTGCAAGCCGATCTGATCGTGATCTAAGGATTAGCGACATGGAAAACCGACTCGGCAGCGGGGCCCGCGCCCTCGACAGCGGCAGTTACAACGATCTCAATCGACTCAGCCAGCTCAAGGTCGGCAAGGACCGGGATGGCGAGGAGAACGTGCGCAAGGTTGCGCAGGAATTCGAGTCGCTGTTTCTGAACGAGATGCTCAAGTCGATGCGCTCGGCTACCGAAGTGCTGGCCAAGGACAACCCGCTGAACAGCCAGGCGACCAAGCAATACCAGGACATGTACGACCAGCAACTGTCGGTCAGCCTCTCGAAAGAGGGCGGTGGCATAGGGCTGGCGGACGTGCTGGTGCGCCAGTTGAGCAAGCAGACCGAGACGGTGACGCGCAACAACCCGTTTGCCCAGGTGGCCCGGACCGACGGCACGGCCTGGCCGAGCAAGCCGGCAGCGGCTGCCGCGGTCGAAACCGGCCGGGACGATTCGCGCCTGCTCAATCAGCGTCGGCTGGCGCTGCCGGGCAAGGCGAGTGATCGCCAGCTGGCCAACGTATCGGCGACCGCCCCGACGGCGGCTGCCGAAGGCGTGCAGCCGCTGGTCAATGTCGACTGGAAGCCCGCCACAGCGTTCGTTCCGCCGAAAGACCGGCCGTTGACGGTCAACGGCGTTGAGAAGAGCGCGCCCAGTTCGCCGAGCAAGACGTGCTTCAATTCGTCCGAAGAGTTCATTACCACCATGCTGCCGATGGCCGAGAAGGCTGCCGAGCGCCTGGGTATCGAGCCGCGATTCCTGGTAGCGCAAGCCGCGCTGGAAACCGGCTGGGGCAAATCCATGATCCGCCAGGCCGATGGCAGCAACAGCCACAACCTGTTCGGTATCAAGGCAACCGGTTGGAAAGGTGCCTCCGCCACCGTAACGACCACCGAATACGTCAACGGCAAGGCGACCCGCGAGAAGGCAGGCTTCCGTGCCTACGATTCGTTCGAGCAGAGCTTCGATGATTTCGTCAGCCTGCTGGAAAACAACGATCGTTATCGCACCGCCATTCAAGTGGCGAGCAATACCGGCGATTCGGAGCGCTTCGTCAAGGAGCTGCAAAAGGCCGGCTACGCCACCGACCCCCAGTACGCACGCAAGATCAGTCAGATCGCGCGCAAGATGCAGACCTATCAAACCGTCGCCGATGCGAATTCGGTGCCCGCCATGCGGACCAGAGGCTAAATCATGGCTGACCTATTGAGTATTGGCCTGTCCGGCCTGGCCGCCAGCAAGACCCAGCTGTCCATCACCGGCCACAACATCACCAATGTCAACACGCCTGGCTACAGCCGTCAGGACGCGTCCCAGGCGACCCGTTCGCCGCAGTTCAGCGGTGCCGGTTACATCGGTTCGGGCACATCGCTGGTCGACGTGCGTCGCTCCTACAGCGAGTTCCTGACCAGCCAACTGCGCAGCAGCACATCGCTGAACCGCGACGTCGAGGCATACAAGAGCCAGATCGACCAGCTCGACTCGCTGCTCGCCGGCACCACCACCGGTATTACCCCGTCGTTGCAGAGCTTCTTTTCGGCGCTGCAGACAGCGGCCGAGGACCCGGCAAATATTCCGGCGCGCCAGTTGGTGCTGGCCGAGGCCGAAGGTTTGGCGCGGCGATTCAATACGGTCTACGACCGGCTCTCCGAGCAGAACAATTTCACCAACAAGCAGATGGCCGCAGTCACCGATCAGGTCAATCGTCTGGCCGGCAGCATCGGCAGTCTCAACGAGGCGATTGCGGTTGCTGCAGCCAACGGCAAGCAGCCGAACGACCTGCTCGACGCGCGCGATGAAGCGGTCCGACAGTTGTCCGGGTATATCGGCGTGACGGTGGTGCCGCAGGACGACAGTAGCTTCAATATCTTCATTGGTAGCGGCCAGCCGCTGGTCGTGGGCAGCACGGTAGCCAAGCTGGAGGTAGTCCCAGGGCAGGGCGACCCCAACCGTCATGAGGTCCAGTTCGTGAGCGGCGGATCCCGACAGGGCGTCACCTCTCAGATTACCGGTGGCGAGCTGGGCGGCCTGATCCGCTATCGCGAGGAAGTGCTGGATTCGACCATGAACTCGCTGGGCCGTCTGGCGCTGGCGGTTAGCGATCAGGTCAACACGCAGCTCGGGCAGGGGCTGGATCTCAAGGGACAGGTCGGTTCGGTACTGTTTGGTAACTACAACGACCCGGCGCTGGCCAGGTTGCGTGTCAATGCGTTTGCTGGCAACAGCAATGCACAACCGGTCCTGAACGTCACCAATACCAGTCAGCTCAGCACCAGCGACTACCTGATGGAGTATGACGGTAGCAGCTACAAGATACGGCGGCTGAGCGATAACCAGCTGATGACAGCTACGGAGAATCCGGCGGGTACTTTGTCGATCACTGACAAGAATGGCCGCGATCAGGGCTTTCAGATCGTGCTGGGCAATCCGCCGCCGGCGCCTGGCGACAAGTTCAGCCTGCAGCCGACCCGGCGTGGCGCGTCCGATATCAAGGCGACGCTGGATCAGGCCGACCAGCTGGCCTTCGCCGCGCCTATTCGTGCCGAAAGCAAGCTGCAGAACCGAGGCACTGGAGTTATTGGTCAGCCAAGCTTGGTTGCCGGCCCGTCACCGATCAGTAGGGATGCGCTTGCTGTGGCAAACCTTTCTCTCGGCGCGAATCTGAGCGCGGACGGAAAAACCTATACGCTGGGCGCCCTTCCGACTGGCTGGTCGTATGTAGCCAAAGGAGGTGACCCAATCGTGCCTCAGCGATCCGCAAATGGTGACCTGATCGAGCCGTTGGCAGATCAGGATGGCAACCCATTAGCACGGGTGCTGGATGATGATGGCCAACCGCTTGAAGTTAATGGGCAGCCGGTTGTAGCGCCTGCGATGACCATGGGTAACAGCAATACTGTGCGCTTGGCTTACGCTGCAGCCGATGGTGAGACCTACCGGTTCGAGCTTTCTATGAGCGGTCGGCCTATGGCTGGAGACGAATTCGCACTGGCTTTTAACCAGAACGGTGTGTCCGACAACCGCAACGCCTTGAAGCTGGTGGATCTGCAAAGCAAGCAGACCATCGGCGTGACAGCGGGCATTGCCGGCTCGGGTTTCAGCTTCACCGATGGTTACGGTGAGCTGGTCGAACGCGTCGGTACGCTGACGGCGCAGGCCCGGATGGACAGCGAAGCCACCGGGGCCATTCTGAAGCAGGCGACCGACAACCGTGATTCGCTCTCGGCGGTGAACCTGGACGAAGAGGCGGCCAACCTGATCAAGTTCGAGCAGTACTACAACGCCTCGGCTCAGATCATTCAAGTTGCCCGCTCCCTGTTCGATACATTGATCAGCTCCTTCAGGTAACAGGCCCGCCCATGCGCATCTCGACCTTGCAAGCCTTCAACAACGGCGTCACCGGACTGCAGCGCAACTATGCCAACGTCACGCGCACCCAGGAGCAGATCAGCAGCGGCAACCGCATCCTGACGCCGGCCGACGACCCGGTCGCCTCGGTGCGCCTGCTGCAGCTGGAACAGCAGCAGAACGTCCTGAGCCAGTACAACGCCAACCTGACGGCGGCGGACAGCAGCCTGGTCCAGGAAGAGTCGACGCTCAACTCGGTGAACACCGTGCTGCTGCGCGTGCGCGAACTGGCCCTGCGCGCTGGCAACGGTTCTCTCTCCGCCGAGGATCGCCAGTCCATCGCCGCCGAGCTGCGCGAGCGCGAGGAGGAGCTGCTGTCGCTGATGAACACCCGCAATGCGCGTGGCGAGTACCTGTTCTCCGGCTTCCAGGGCAAGACGCAGCCCTTCGTGCGCGCCGCCGACGGCAGCTACAGCTACCAGGGCGACGAAGGGCAGCGCAAGCTGCAGATCGCCAGCTCGCTGAGCATCGCCATCAGCGACAGCGGCAAGGCGGTGTTCGAGAACGTCACCAACGCGGGGCGCTACAGGAGCGCAGTCGACAGCTCGGCGGCAGCGCCCGGCTCGACGTTGAGCGTTTCCGCCCCCCTGGTGCAGGACGAGGTCGCCGTCGCGGGAAGCCCGGCGTTTCCGGCGGCGGGGGTGGGCGTGCACTTCACGTCCGAGACCGAGTACGTCGTCTACGATCTGGCCGCACCGCCGGATTTCGCCAACCCGCCCATCGATCCCGATCTGGTGCTCGCCTCGGGCTCGGTCGACGGCGATGGGGATACGGCCGACGAGCTGGTCTTCCGTGGCGTGATGATCAAGTTCGATGGCCTGCCGACCGGCGGGGAGTCGATAGAAATCACCCTCGATTCTTCGGCGCAGAAGCAGGGCATCCTGAGCACCATCGCCAACCTGCGCATGACCCTGGAAGACCCGTCCTCCAGCAATGCCGACGTTCGCGATGCGGTGGCGGTGAGCCTGACCAACCTCGACCACGGCATGGTCAGCGTCGATGCCGCGCGTGGCAATATCGGCGCGCGGCGGAACGTGATCGAAACCACCCTGACCGACAACGAAGACGTGGCGCTGGTGAACAAGTCGGTGCAGGCCGACCTGCGCGAGCTGGATTACGCCGAGGCGCTGTCGCGGCTCTCGTTCCAGACCATCATTCTCGAGGCGGCTCAGCAGAGCTACGTCAAGATCAGCGGCCTGAACCTGTTCAACGCGATGCGCTGAGAGGTTTGACGAGGTTCGCAAAAAAACGACCTCGTTTTGACATCGGTGGGTAGGCGGCTAGATTGGCTGACGCGGAGCAGGATGTCCCGCAGAACTCCCCAATCGCATAAGGAACATGCTCATGCGCAACGCGTTTATTGCCGCAGCGGCTTTTGCCGTACTTTCCAGCTTCTCGTTCGGCAGCTACGCCGCCAGCCAAGCCCAACCGGCTCCGACGGCCCCGGCGGCAGCCGTTGCGCAAGCGCCGGTGAACCTCAATACCGCCGACGCCGCTACGCTTACCCGCGAGCTGAAAGGCATCGGTGCAACCAAGGCCAAGGCCATCATCGACTACCGGGAAGAGCATGGACCGTTCAGTTCGGTCGATGAGCTGCTCGAGGTAAAAGGGATCGGCTCGGCCACTCTGGAAAAATTGCGGAGTCAACTCAGCGTTCAGTGATTGAAAGACCGGGCCGTTCGCAATGAGCGGCCCCGTCGTGGCTTGATCGGCTGCCCAGGTAGTCGCCGGCCTGCCGCACCGAACACCCTGTGCAATGGCCAGTCAAAGAGCTTGAAAGGCATTGACATTCCGCGGTTATGCACATTCGAAATAGCTCCATTCATTCTGCTCCCTCATTTGTACATTGCTTTTGTGGCCTTTTGTAAATCATTGATTTAAAAGGGAATCATGAGCTGAGTAAAAAAACACCGATCTGTTCGCCACCCCCGTGGCACGGGCGTTAGCGGCAGTCATCCAGAAACTGTTCACAAGGTTATCCACAGGTTCGGTGGATAACGTAGCCGAGGTCACGGATGGCGCTGGCTGGAGGTGTCTGATGAAAGCTCCCTGGAATTTGCTGCGCTATCTGCCGCTGGCGAGGCGTCTGATCAAGCACGGAAAAATCCCCGCTCTGCTTCTCGCCGTGGCCCGCAAGTCATCATCCAAGCGTGGGCTGATAAAGGGGCTTCGCGAGGACCTGTCGCTGCTACAGGCGCTGTGTGTTGCCTGGTGGCGGGGCGAGTATCGGGCCATCAGCCCCAACGCGCTGGTAGCGGTGGTCGCCGGCCTGCTCTATTTCCTCTCACCATTGGATGCGATTCCCGATTGGATTCCCGGGCTGGGATTTGTGGACGATCTCGCTGTTCTGGGCTGGGTGATGCGTAAGTGGTCGGCTGAACTGGATGCGTTCAGAGCCTGGAAGCAGACGCAGACGGCCGAGCGCCAGGCCGCCCTGAACGAGCTCCCGCAACTTGACGAGCCCCGGGCTGGCGGATGATCAGGCCGATGCAGCGGCTACGGTGGTACGCCCGTTGGTCGGCAGCATTCGGACATTTGCGGCGTCGATCCCGATTCGCTTTTGCCTGCTGCAGGCAGGTGGCTTCAACGAGCCGTGAGGGCTGTTAAGATTCCGCCTCTGATCGAGAAGCCAGGGGAAATAGACGGATGAACGTACAGGTCATCATGCGTGACGGCTCGCCGGAATACGCCGTACTGCCATGGGACGAGTACCAGGCTCTGCTTGCCGCCGTAGGCGCACCATCTTCCTCGGCTACGGTTTCCAGCCCGGACACGCAGCGGCTATCGGCGCTTACCGAATTGTCTTCGCTTCGTGAGGGCAAGGGACTCAACCAGGACACGCTGGCGCGCTCGGTCGGGATCAGTCCCGCCTATCTCGCACTGATCGAGGCGGGCGAGCGGGTTCCCGATGCGGCCATTCGCCGGGCACTGGCCCGCACATTAGAGATCGATGGCTGGGAGGGCGACGCTTGACCTCGGTATCCATCAGCCGCCAGCACTGGCAGGCATTGCTCGGCGAACTGGATGATGCGCGGCGGCAGCGGCACCTGGTGACCTACCGAGCGCTAATCGAGCGCCTTCAGCTGCCCACGCCGGCGATGCAAACCCTGACCGCGGCACTGGAATACCTGGCCGCTCTGGACGCCCGCTCGGAGCGCCCATTGCGTAGTGCGCTGGTCATCAGCCAGGGCGCCAGCCGTCTGCCGCGAACCGGTTTCTTCGAATGCGCCGCCCGGCTCGGACGGTTCTCCGGTCCGGTCGATGGCGCCGCAGCCGCATCGTGGCATGCCGGCGAGGTGGCCCGGGTGTTCGAATTCGACTATCCGGAGGATGTCTGATGTTGGGAAGGCTGCGTGCCAGGTTCGGGTACTTCACAGCGCGCAAACTGATGAAATCGCATCGTGCGGTCCAGCAACCGAAACTCTGGCGCTGGATGGAGGGGCAGTTCGCGCGCATGGCGGCACAAGGCGATGTCGAGGCGCAGTGTTTCTACGGGCATATCCTTTATTTTCGTGGCCTTGGTCATGGCGCCAAGCGTGAAGGGGTTCGCCTGCTGCGGCTCGCGGCAACGGCCGGTGATGTGAAGGCCGCGTACCAGATGGGTGTCATCAGCCTGAGCGAGGATGCCTCGCACGGCCCTGATGGCAGCGAAGCGGCGCGATGGTGGGCTCAGGCCGCCGAAGCGGGGCACCCGCTGGCGGCGGTTCGCCTCGAGCAGCTCTATCGGGCCGGGGGGCATGGTCTGGCTGCCGACACTCGTCAGGCCGACCGCTACAAGGAAAAGGCAGCACAGCTCGGATTGTGAGCATCCTTCGACGTACTGCCCGCATCCAGGACATGCACGCTCGGGCCGAACGTCTGCTTGGCTTGCCGTTTGGCTTCCGATGCCAGGGCGGCAAGCCTTCCAGCGTCCAGCCGGTCGGTGTGTTCCGGTCGTACATCGACGATCCCAATCGACAGCGACAGGAGGGCAAAGCGCTGCTCGCGCCCGTCTCGGTTGGCAGAGACGAAACCTCCCGATTCCAGGTGCTCGCGTTGGTAGAAGGTTCTGCTGCGGCGTAGAAACTCATGTTGCAGCTGATCGATCCGCTGCAGACCGTCCTGTCCACCCAGAACCAGCATGAAGTCATCGCCACCTATATGGCCGACAAAGTCCACCCGCGGATCGACCCGTTCGTTCAGGCATTGCGCCAGGCACAGCAGGACCTCGTCACCCTTGGCATAGCCGTAGAGGTCGTTGAAGGGTTTGAAGTTGTCGATATCCACATAGCAGACCAGCGCCTGGCGCCGTTGCAGCAGCAGGCGCGTCAGGCATTGCTGGATAGGCACGTTGCCAGGTAACAAGGTGAGCGGGTTGGCATGCCGCGCCTGCTGGATTTTCAGTTCGGTTATCAGCCTCAGCACATCGATGACCCGACCGAGGCCGTGATAGCGCCCAGCCTGTGTGATGACAAAATCCTCCTCGATGCGCTGGCGGGCTCGGCTGGTCAGCAGTCGGCTTACCTGCTGCAGTGACTGGTCGAGCTCAACGGCAAGGAAGTCCGTGCTCATCAGGCGGCTCAGGGGTTTGCGCGCCAGCAGGTCGGTCGCGTACGGCTTGAGCAGCGCCTCCGAGATGAGATTGCGGTGGATGATGCCAACGGGTCTGGCGTCGGTATCGAGAACCGCAATCGAGTTCAGGTTGGGCTGCAGGCGAAACGCTTCCAGCATCTCCGCA
>Ga0155173_1151_pt2 | contig 18365 bp, 17 predicted proteins | sample RifCSPhighO2_01_FD_106141 | JGI IMG/M metagenome (GOLD analysis project Ga0155173, IMG submission 106141) | Pseudomonadales bacterium RIFCSPHIGHO2_01_FULL_64_12
TGGCCCTGGTGCAATGGCGTGGCGGTTGGCGCCTGCCGCTGCTGGGCATGGTTGCCGCAGTGGCGATCTGGCGGGTGTGCATCGAACTGGGGCTGCCGGCCCTGACCCTGCCGTTCCTGCTGGCGACCTGGCTGGGCCTGGCGCTGCGCGCACCCCATCCCAGCCGGGTCGATTAGCCAGCACAAAGCCTCACCCTCCGGTTGCCAGCGGGTCCTGTTCCTGCGGGTAGCGGTGCTCTTCGGTGACGTCGCCGCCCTCGGCGTGCACCTTGACCAGCGCCGTGCGCAACTTCATGTAATCCCGGGTTTCGTCGAGGATGTCCTGCCGGTTCGCCGCTTCGAGCAGGGCGCGCTGGTCGCCCTCTTCGCGCAGCACCCAACGGTCATCTTCATGGGTGATGTGATAGATCTCCATGCCTTTCTCCAGCTGATGAAATGTTCGGGCTCTCCCATAGGAAAGCCGGACGGCGACGAAGGTTCGGCACGCAAGCGGAGTGTACATTCCACCCTCATGGGTTCGGATGACCCGTGCAAATCAGGGTGAATTTCACCAGCAACGCCCCGAAAACCTTGATTCAAGTCAATTTCAGAGCTGGAACGATTGTTGAAAGCCCTCTGCATGACGTTCGCCACGGCGACCGTCGGTTTTTCCCACCAGAGGAATATTCGATGCTTTGCGCTGAACAGATCGCCCTTATCAAAGCCACCGTGCCGTTGCTGGAAAGCGGTGGCGAAGCCCTGACCAACCATTTCTACAAGCTGCTGCTGAGCGAGCATCCCGAGGTTCGCCCGCTGTTCAACCAGGCACACCAGGCCAGCGGCGAGCAACCGCGCGCCCTGGCCAACGGCGTGCTGATGTATGCCCGGCATATCGACCGGCTGGACGCCCTCGGCCCGCTGGTGGCACAGATCATCAACAAGCACGTCGCCCTGCAGGTGCTACCCGAGCATTACCCGCTGGTCGGCAATTGCTTGCTGCGCGCCATCCGCGAGGTGCTTGGCGAGGCCATCGCCACCGATGCGGTGATCGAGGCCTGGGCGGCGGCCTATCAGCAGCTCGCCGACCTGCTCATCGGCCAGGAAGAACGCCTCTACCAGGCCAAGGCCGAAGCGCCGGGAGGCTGGCGTGGCGCGCGCCCGTTCCGCATTGCGCGCAAGGTCAAGGAGAGCGAGGAGATCACCTCGTTTCACCTGCAAGCGGAGGATGGCGGGCTGCTGATGGAGTTCCTGCCCGGCCAGTACATCGGTCTGAGGCTGGAAATCAATGGCAAGGAAGAGCGCCGCAACTACTCGTTGTCCGCTGCCGGCAACGGTCGCGAGTATCGCATCAGCGTCAAGCGCGAGCCTGGCGGCGTGGTCTCCAATGCGCTGCACGACATGCCGGAGGGCGCGATCGTCGAGCTGTTCGCGCCGGCAGGCGAGTTCACCCTTGCGCCCGGGAACAAGCCGTTGGTGCTGATCAGCGGCGGCGTGGGGATCACCCCGACCCTGGCGATGCTGGAGCAGGCGCTGGCGACGTCCCGGCCGGTGCACTTCATCCACTGCGCGCGCAATGCCGGGGTGCACGCCTTCCGCCGCGCCGTGGACGCACTCGCCGAGCGCCACACGCAGCTCCAGCGCTTCTACTGCTACGAGGAGCACGACGGCTCGGCTGACGCACCGGATGCCATCGGCCGGCTGACCGAACAGCAGTTGGCGGACTGGCTACCGCAGAGCCGCGATGTCGACGCCTACTTCCTCGGCCCGAAACCGTTCATGGCAGCCGTGCGCCGGCAACTCAAGGCCATTGGCGTGCCGGAGCAGCAAACGCGCTACGAGTTCTTCGGTCCCGCATCAGCCCTCGATTGACCCATTCGAGGCTCGCGCCACGCGAGCCTCCTTCAGAGGAGATTCAGTCATGCCGTTCCAGCCCGGTTGCTTCCGAAACCTGTGGTTCATGGCCAACAGTTTTATGGTGGGTGGCGTGCTGCTGTTGCTGCTCGGCATCAGCGGTGCCTATCTGTTCGATCATCGGCTGGCGATGGGCAGTGTGGTCGCTGCTCACGCTCTGGTCATACTTGGCCCGACGGCGCTGAAGATCGGCTACGTCATGCGCCTGCTCGCCGAGCGAAACGCGCGCTTCGCCTATCAGGCCAAGCTGACCGGCTGCAATTAACAGAACTCTTTTCTACGCCAATAAGCCCATTTACCGCTTCGCTTGTAATTTCATCACGCCATAGTCCTACTGCATATGAGGAAAACCATTCGTCTGCACTTTGAAACAGGGCGAAACTCCTGTGGCGATACCCCCTCTGAGACAGTGAAGGCTGATTGATCTCTCTCTTTCAGCCGTTTGTGAAAGTGTCTATCCAATCGAGGAGAAAAACACATGGCAAATAACAACCCTGGCAACTTCGCCAACGATCGAGAGAAAGCTTCCGAAGCCGGCCGCAAGGGCGGTCACAACAGTGGCGGCAACTTTGCCAATGACCGCGAGAAGGCCTCCGAGGCCGGCCGCAAGGGTGGCCAGAACAGCCACGGCGGTGGCCGCAGCAGCTAACTAACGCTACGGCAAAACAGAAAAGGCAGGCGCTTCGGCACCTGCCTTTTCTTATTTAACAAAGGCCCCTACCCGTCACCGACAGATATTATTATCTTTTACCGTATGCATTAAAAAAATCTGCGCTAAGTTGCTATCGAATAGATATCAAATCGATACATGAAACTATGGCGCTCGATATATATTTGCCAGCCCGTTAATATCAAAAACCCGCAACGAGCGCTACGTGACAATAATATTCCGACCAACTGCACGGCCGCACATGTTCGCCTTTCGAATTACTTGATCGACAGCGCGAGTCGACCAATGGCAGTACCCGCTCGGCAACACGCCAATGGCCCTCGGGCAGCGCCTTGCTCGCCATTTGCCGCTACCATCACCCGATGTCCAGAACGGAACGACCCGATGAGCAGCGCATTTTCGGACCGCATCATCCAGAGCCTGCTGGATACCGACTTCTACAAGCTCACCATGATGCAGGCGGTCCTGCATCACTACCCCAATGCGGAAGTGGAATGGGCCTTTCGCAGCCGCTCCGGCGAAGACCTGAGCCCTTACCTGAGCGAGATCCGCCACCAGATCGAAGCGCTGGCCGAGCTGCAGATGTCCGCCGAGGAATTGGCCTTCCTCGAGCGAGTCCCCTATATGCAGCCCGACTTCATCCGCTTTCTCGGGCTGTTCCGCTTCGATCTCCGCTACCTGCGGGTGGATGTCGAGGACGGCGAGCTGGTGATGTACCTGCGCGGGCCCTGGCTGCATGTGATCCTGTTCGAAGTACCGCTGCTGGCCATCGTCAGCGAGGTGCGCAACCGCGCGCGCTATGCGCAGGTGACGCTGGAACAGGCGGGCGCCAGGCTGGACGAAAAGTTCGCCTGGCTGCGCAGGCAGGCGACTGCCGAGGAGCTGGCCAGCTTCACCCTGGCTGACTTCGGCACCCGGCGACGATTCTCCTTCGCGGTTCAGGCCATGGTGGTCGAGCGCCTGCGCTGCGACTTTCCCGGCCGTTTCGTCGGCACCAGCAACGTGCATCTGGCCCGCACGCTGGACGTGAAACCCATGGGCACCATGGCCCACGAATGGATCATGGCGCACCAGCAGCTCGGCCCGCGCCTCATCGACAGTCAGGTCGCGGCGCTCGACTGCTGGGTTCGCGAATACCGTGGCGCACTGGGCATCGCGCTGACCGACTGCATCACCATGGATGCCTTCCTGCGCGACTTCGATCTGTACTTCGCCAAGCTGTTCGATGGCCTGCGCCACGACTCGGGCGATCCCCTGGAATGGGCGGAGAAAGCCATCGCACACTACCAGCGCCTCGGCATCGATCCGAAAAGCCGTCAGCTGATCTTTTCCGACGGTCTGGATTTCGCCAAGGCACTGCACATCCACCGCGCCCTGATCGACCGCAGCAGACCCAGCTTCGGCATAGGCACGGGGCTCACCTGCGACATTCCGGGAGTGGAGCCGACCAACATGGTGATCAAGATGACCGCCTGCAACGGCCAGCCGGTGGCAAAGATCTCCGACTCGCCAGGCAAGACCATGTGCCGCGACGAAGCCTTCGTCAGCTACCTGCGCCACGTGTTCGGCGTCGCTGCCGGCTGACCCGGACGCGCCGCACGCTACCCTGCGGCTAGCCGCTCAGCGCGAGCGACCCCTGCTGCAGCACCGCATCCGGCTCCATTGCGCAGAGCCGATTACGCCCGCCGGTCTTGGCGTAGTACATGCGTTTATCCGCCAGCTCCAGCAGATCCCGGTAGTCGCCCACCTGATCGCAGCGCCGCTCCGCCAGGCCGATGCTGGCGGTCAGCGGTGCGCCGTCCGGGCGCAGGCCGAGGCCTTGCCCGACAATACGCTCGAGCGCCAGGTGCGCCTGCTGCATGTCGGTATCCGGCATGATCAACAGGAACTCCTCGCCGCCCCAGCGCAGCAGGCTGTCGGACGCGCGCAGGGTCGTCACCAGACGCCGCGCCGCGCAGCGCAGCACCTGGTCGCCGGCTTCATGCCCGTGGTTGTCGTTGATCGACTTGAAATGATCCAGGTCGATGAAGGCCAGCGCCAGCGCGCCGTCCTTGCGCTGCGCGCTATCCCACTGCAGGCGCAGGATCTCCTCTCCGCTGCCACGGGAAAACACCCCCGTGAGCGGATCACGGATCGCCTGGCGCACCAGCGCGAACATGAATGCCAGCTGACTCATGCTGGCCAGGCTGGTGACACCGGCAATGAGGATCAGCAACCAGAACGCCCCTGCGAACGACGGCCAGTTGAGCGTGGCCCAGCTGAGATAGCCGGCGAACGCCTGGGCCAGCAGCAGCAGGCTGGCCAGCACCAGATTCTCCACCAGGGTCAACGGGAAGATGGTCAGCCCGGCCATCAGCACGAACGGCAGGAAGGCATAGCCCGCACCGACCACGACCGAGAACTGCGCCAGCTGATAGCTGCCGAGCAGGGTATGTGACGCGATGTAGAAGATTGTAGGTATCGCGAAGAGGATCGCGATCGCGCGGTAGGCATCCAGAAGATTGCCACTCGGCCGGTAGAACAAGAGCAGTCCGGTGAAGGCGAGGCAGGCCATCATTCGCAACCCGGCCAACGCCAGCCACAACCGCGGCTCGAACACCATCAGGTCGATCAGACTCCACAGAGGCGTCAGCACCGCGAAGAGAAAAGCGAACAGGCGGACGCGGTTGACGATCAGCGTCGCCCGGCGCTGGCAGAGCAGCAACGGATGGCGACCCGGCGTCAGCAGATGGCGCAGTTCATTGGGCTTGAGTTCGCTGGGCAGCAGCGTTGTCAGGCGGTTGAGCAGCAAATCGAGGGGCGATGGCATCTTATTGTTGTGCTCCCAACTGGGACGGTCTATTCGCAGCAGGCACGCCTCCGGCGACTCCCGAATACCGATGGCGGCTCTTCAATCCATTTCAAAGCGGCGACTACTCGGCAGGGCGAAAGCATTACCCCAGCCGCAAGCGGAGCCGATGGTAGCCAGTTGACCCCAGCATTCCCTTGAGCCAGGACAATGAATTGATTGCAAACAGCCATTACTTCCTTAGAGGTAGCGCCACTGAGGAACAATCGCCCTTTTGAGCGCTTATCGGCACGGACACCAGCCAGTAGCGTGACCGGGTCGCCCGCCCCGTCTGCGAGTCGACGTATCCACAAAAAGAACAATAAGGAGATACCCCCGTGCAAAGCGCTCTCAAGCCGCTTGCGGCAGCCGTTCTGCTCACCTGCGTGTCCAGCGTCGCTACTGCCGATAGCGGGCCGTTCAGCCAGTTCATCGTGTTCGGCGACTCGCTGAGCGATGCGGGCAACTTTCCGGATCTACAAAGCCCGACGCTCGGCGGCAACCCCACCGGGGGGTTGCGCTTCACCAACCGCACCGGTCCCACCTACGGACCGGGCGAGTACATCGGCGAGGTCGGCACCCAACGACTGGCCGGCATGCTGGGTCTGCAGTCCCTGCCATCCACACCGCTGCTACCGGCGCTGCTGACTGGCAACCCCGACGGGACCAACTATGCAGTGGGCGGTTACCGTACCGATCAGATACTCGACTCGATAAACGGCGACTCCATCGTTGAGGTAGGCGGCCTTAGCCGTACCCGACCCGGTTATCTGCGGGAAAATCCGCAAGTCGACAGCAATGCCCTGTACTACCTGAACGGTGGCGGCAACGACATCTTCCAGCTCAACACCAACCCGGTGACCATGGCCCAAGCCGCGAGCAATCTGGTGGCTGGCGTCGGCGCCCTGCAGGCAGCAGGAGCGCGCTACATCATCGTTTCCGATCTGCCCGACGTCGGTACCACGCCGTTGGGCGCCTTCACCGGGCAGGCTGCGACGTTCAACTTCCTGAGCGACCAGTTCAATGCCGAGCTGGCCAGCCAACTGCAAGCCCAGGGCGGCAACTACGTACTGGTGAACAATCGCCTGCTGCTCGCCGAGGTGCGCGCTGATCTGGCGGCGTTCGGCTTCGACCCCAACGTGGCACAGACCGCAGTGTGTTTCGACGCATCGGCCGGCAACTGCCAGGCTGATCCGGTTTACAGCCTCGGCGGCAGCGCGCCGGACCCAAGCCGCCTGCTGTTCAACGACGCCGTGCATCCCACCACCGCGGTTCACCAGATCAGCGCCGACTACCTCTATTCAATCCTGTCCGCGCCCTGGGAAGTCTCGCTGCTGCCGGAGATGGGCCGCTCCGCATTGCGCGCCCACCTGCAGCAGCTGGATACCGAGCTGGCCGCTCTGCGTGGCGATTGGCAACCGGTCGGCGCATGGCGCACCTTCGTTCAGGGCGGTTACAACCGACCTGAGTACGACGGTTACGGTGGTGGAGACGGACATGGTCTGAGCCTGTCGCTGGGTGTTACCCATCGATTGAGCGAAGCCTGGCTGGCCGGCGTCAGCCTCGGGCTGGCGGAAAACTCGCTGGAGCTGGGTCGAAACGACTCCGACTACGACATGCGCAGCTATCTGGCCACGGCGTTCGCCCGTTACGAGTATCAGCGCCTGTTCGCTGACTTCAGCCTCAGCGCAGGCTACCTGGACTACCACGACCTGAAGCGCACCTTCGCCCTCGGCATCACCGAGCGCACGGAAAAGGGCGACACCGAGGGAACCCTCTGGGGCGCCGCGGTGAAGACCGGCTTCAACCTGATGCAGCCGGGCGATCGCCTGCAGTTCGGGCCGTTCATCGGTGCCAGCTACCAGAAAGTGGACGTCGACGGATACAGCGAGAAAGGCGCCCGTTCTACCACCCTGAGCTATGACGATCAGGAACTGGACTCGCTACGCCTGTCGCTCGGCCTGTTCGGCGACTATGCCCTGACCGAACGCACGCGACTGTTCGGCGAGGTGGCACGGGAGGTGGAGCGCGAGGATGAGGACCGCCGCGACTTGCGCATGTCCTTGAACAGCGTGCCGGGCAACAGTTTCGAACTGCCCGGAGCGGTGCCGACCGGCGACCAGACACGTTTCAGCGTCGGCCTGACGCACCGCCTGACGCCCGGCCTGGCGCTGCGTGCCAATTACCATTACCGCGGAAACGACAACCGCGACCACGGGCTCGGACTGTCGCTGGCCTTGGATCTGTAGAGGGAGACGCTCAAAGGCCGCCGCCGCGAATGCGCGCGGCGGCCGAGCGAGGTGAACTCAGCGCCCGTCGATCTGCCCTTGCAGGTTGGCAATCTGCCCCTGCATGGCGTTGATGGTGCGGGTGACCTGGGCGCGGAAGGAATCGAATTCGGCGGTATTGGTATTGTTGGCAGGCGCCGGACGGTTTTCCAGTTCGCTGCGCAGCACCAGGATGTCCTGCTCCAGACGGCTGATCGCCTGACTCTGGTTACCACCCTGCTTGAGCACCGCCACGTCCTTGCTCAGGCTGTCGATCCGTCCGGCCAGCTTGGCCTGCTCGTCCAGCGCAGACTTCAGCGTGGCCTGCTCGCTACCGAGGGTCTTGACCGTCTCGGCCAGCGATGCGGTGGTGCCCTGCTGGCTCTGCACGTCGGACCCCAGCCGCTCCAGGCGCTTGCCCTGCTCTTCCATGCGCTGATCCTGATTGCCTTGCCGGCCGGCCAGGCTCTGCTGCTCGGTGGCAAAGGCCTGCTGTTGGCGAGCGAGGTCGATGGCCTGCTGCTCGAGCTGCTTGATCCGAAGTTTCACCGCCTCGCTCTCGGTGGTGACGTTGGACTCGGTCGCCACCACCTTGCCGGAAATGTCCTGCAGCCTTCCGGCGGCGTCCTCGCTGATCCGCGCGAAGCTTTCCTGCGTGGCGACCAGCTGCATCTCCAGCATCGCGATCTTCTGATAGCTCCACCAGCCCAGGGCGCCGAGGCTGATCAGCAGCGCCAGCACCACGACCCACAGCGGCGCCGTGCTCGCCTTGCCACCGCTGGCCGGGCGGCGCTTCTGCCGCGGACGGGTGTCGTCAGTGTAATCGCCCGAGCCCTTGCGAATCGGCTCCAGATCCGGCGCCGGGTAGGGCTCCACACGGTCACGGCCTGCGGTCAGGCTGGGGATGTTGTCCAGTTCGTCGTGAGCATCGTTGCGCATGGGTTACCTTCGATGGCGCGGTGCGAAAAACAGCGCGCAGTATAAACGGTTCGGGGCGCGGCCATCAGCGACTCGCGTCTGCCGCCCTGGATGCACCGCGGTAGAGCATCGCGACGGCGCTGACGCGCATCACGGTGCAGTGAAAGCCAGCACCGGATCGGTCGCCGACAGCTGCCGGGACTGGTTCGGCAATGGCTCGACAGTCTGCACGCCTCACCAGCCGGGCGTTTCGCTTGCCCGTCACATTCCTGATGAGACACAGCCAGCAAATTGGTACGCCGCTTGCTCCATCACCCGTGCCAGCGGATAGACACTTCTGACAGGGATGTCGGGCCTTAGGGCAATCACGAGGAACACAGCATGGAGCTGAACAAGGCAGTGATCGACTGCATGCGCAGCCTGCGTCGCAGACTTCGCGACGAACAGCAACTGGACATCCACCTCAACCAGCCGGACGCCGTGACCGCCATGCTTGCCGGCTGCATGCGTTCGAACGATGAACTGACGCGCGAACTCGGGCGCCAGCTCGCCGCCTTCAGCGACCAGCTACCGCCCGCTCCGCCGCCGGTATCCCACGCGGCCAGCAGCGGCGGCAGCGTGCGCATCTATCGAGGCCAGCGAGTGCTCGCCTGAGCCAGAACCATCACTCGACCAGCAACCAGTCGCTGGCGCAGCGCACCAGATGCCGAGTCAGCTCGTCGAGCAGCTGTCCGCCGTTACGCCAGTGGTGCCAGTACAGCGGCACGTCGATCGGCGGCCCGGACAGCACATCGACCAGCTCACCACGCGCAAGTTCGCCACGCACCTGAAGCTCCGGTGCCAGGCCCCAGCCGAGCCCGCTTCGTAACAGGCGCACAAAGCCTTCCGACGATGGGCACAGGTGGTGAAGGAGGATCTCCCCGCCGCCGACCGCCGCCATGTAGCGATGCTGCAGCTGGTCGTCCGGGCCGAACACCACGGCAGGAACACGCCCCAGGTCCGCAGCACGCGCACCCCGCTGGAAATGTCGCTCGATGAACGCCGGGCTGGCCAGGGCGCGATAACGCATCGCCCCGAGAAACTGGCTGCGCGCACCCGCCACCGGTCGCTCCGCAGCGCAGACGCAGGCCGCAACCTCCCCTGCGCGCATGCGCTTGAGCCCGACCGCCTGATCTTCCACCACGTGATCGAGCAGCACCCGGTTCTCGGCGCAGAACGGCGCCACTGCACCCGCCCACCAGGTCGCCAGGGTGTCGGCATTGAGGGCGATACGCAGGCGTTCCGGCAGGCGGTTTTCATCCAGCGCCGGGACCTGTCCCTGCAAGTCGCGTTCGAGCAGCCGTACCTGCTGCACATGGTTGAGCAGGCGCTGGCCCAGTTCGGTGGGCCTGGGCGGCGTGTCACGCAGCAATACCGGCTGACCGACGCGTGCCTCGAGCAGCTTGATCCGCTGCGATATCGCCGACTGCGACAGCCCCAATGCCTGGGCGGCGCGCTCGAAACCCGCCTGTTCCACGACCGCCGCCAGCGCAGCCAGCAATTTGTAATCGAACATCAGTTTTCCTAATGCCACCTGAGCATAATTGGTTTCTCTTATAACTTGCCGATGCCCAGACTCGCCAGCAGAAAACGAACGAGGCGTGCGGCATGAATGCGATCTGGCAGAGCTATATCAACGGACTTCTGGTGACGGCGGGGCTGATCATGGCGATCGGCGCCCAGAACGCCTTCGTGCTCGCCCAGAGCCTGCGCCGCGAACACCACCTGCCGGTAGCAGCGCTGTGCATCGTCTGCGATGTCCTGTTGGTCAGCCTCGGAGTGTTCGGGCTGGCCGCACTGCTGGCGAGCAGCCCGCTGTTGCTGGAGACCACCCGCTGGGGCGGCGTGGCCTTTCTGCTCTGGTACGGCACGCTGGCCCTGCGCCGCGCGGCCAGACCGCAGAGCCTGCGCAGCGAAGATGCACAGCCTCGCCCCCGGCGCGCCGTGCTGTTGGCAGCGCTGGCGGTGACGCTGCTCAACCCACATGTCTACCTGGATACCGTGGTGCTGATCGGCACGCTCGGCGCGCAGCAACCGGAACCGGGCGCTTACACGCTCGGCGCGGCCAGCGCGTCGACCCTCTGGTTTCTCACGCTGGCCCTGGGCGGTGCCTGGCTGGCGCCTTGGCTTGCCCGCCCGCTGACCTGGCGCCTGATCGACCTCGGCGTGGCCGCCATGATGTTCGCCATCGCCGCGCAACTCGCATTTGCCGGCTGAACTGGCGGGTACGCTGCGGCGCCCTGCCACGTCCATTTTTTGCACTGACCAAGGAACGCCATCGTCTGCCCTGCGGTCCACGCAAGGCACAGCCGATCGTCCGCAACCGAGGCGCCGCGCCGCAACCGCTCTGGAACCAATAGTCCATACAGTTGCCGCGTGGTTTTGCCGCAGGTCGGGTGCTATGATCGCTGGCTCGCAGACATGGAGCGGAAGGCTTCAGTCTGTCTGTTCGGCCGACCGTGAACGGCCAGAGATTGCGCAAGCATGTAGCGAGCGAAGGGAACGACAGAGGCAAGAGCAGGACGCGATGCATCGCCTGCTCACCGGCAACGCCGGCAAACCCCGCACGTCCCTCCGAGCTGGCCGCATCAATCCTCGACACCTGAGTAGGAGATACATCATGGCTTTCGAATTGCCGCCGCTGCCTTACGAAAAGAACGCCCTCGAGCCGCACATGTCCGCCGAGACGCTCGACTACCATCACGACAAGCACCACGCTGCCTACGTGACCAATCTGAACAACCTGATCCCAGGCACCGAGTTCGAAGGCAAGGATCTGGAATCCATCATCAAGACCTCTTCCGGTGGCATCTTCAACAACGCCGCCCAGGTCTGGAACCACACCTTCTTCTGGAACTGCCTGGCGCCGAACGCCGGTGGCCAGCCGACCGGCGCCCTGGCTGACGCCATCAACGCCTCCTTCGGCTCGTTCGACAAGTTCAAGGAAGAGTTCACCAAGACCGCCATCGGCACCTTCGGCTCCGGCTGGGCCTGGCTGGTCAAGAAGTCCGACGGCAGCCTGGGTCTGGCCAGCACCATCGGTGCAGGCAACCCGATGACCGCAGGCGACAAGCCACTGCTGACCTGCGATGTCTGGGAGCACGCCTACTACATCGACTACCGCAACGCCCGTCCGAAGTTTGTCGAAGCGTTCTGGAACCTGGTGAACTGGGACTTCGTCGCGAAGAACTTCGCAGGCTAAGCCCAAGCCCCAGCAGTGAATCAAATGCCCGCGCTCATGCGGGCATTTTCATTTAAGGCTCGGGCACGGCCTGCCGCTATAAAGATGCAGGGCAGGACGCCGTAGCGCTACTGCATGCGCGCCCGATGTGCAATGTTTCCTTCGGATGACGGGCCGCGCTTGCATCACGCAAGGCACTGCCTGCACAGTCGCCGCTGCTGACTTACCGGTGTAAATTGCCTCTTTGACGATTGCAGAATGACTATCAATACTTCCGCAACCGCGCATCGGCACGGAAAAGGACCTTCATTTGAAGCTGGAAATGCGCAATAGCCTGTCACGGAAGCTCCTGCGTGTAGTCCTGCTATCGGCGCTGGCGGTAGGGCTGGTGCTCAGCTGCGCGCAGATCATCTTCGGCGCCTACAAGACGCGCCAGCTGATCGAGGCCGATGCCCAGCGCATCCTGCGCATGACGCGCGATCCTTCCACCCAGGCCATCTACAGCCTGGATCGGGAAATGGGTGCGCAGGTGATGGAAGGCCTGTTCCAGCACGAATCGATTCGCATGGCCTCGATCGGCCACCCGGACGAAGGCATGCTGGCACTGAAGATCCGCCCGCCCATCAGCCTGCCGACCCGCTGGCTGACCGACCCGATCCTTCACCAGGATCGCCAGTTCTCCATTCCGCTGATCGGCAAGCCGCCCTACAACGAGTATTACGGCGAACTGCGGATCACCCTGGACACGGCCAAGTACGGCCAGGAATTCGTCAACGATTCCATCGTCATCTTCATCGTCGGCATTCTGCGCGCCCTCACCCTGGGGCTGGTGCTCTTCCTGATCTACCAGTGGCTGCTGACCCGCCCGCTGACCAAGCTCATCGAGCACCTGGCACAGATCAATCCGGACCGCCCCGGCGAGCACAAACTGCCGATGATCCGAGGGCATGAGCGCAACGAGCTGGGCCTCTGGGTGGAAACCGCCAACGGCCTGCTGGCCTCCATCGAGCACAACATGCATCTGCGCCAGGAAGCCGAGAGCAGCCTGCATCGCATGACCCAGTACGACTCCCTGACCGGCCTGCCCAACCGGCAGCAGTTGCAAAGCCAGCTGGACCATATCCTCGACGAGGCACGCCGCCTGCAACGACGGGTCGCCGTACTCTGCCTGGGGCTCGACGACTTCAAGGGCATCAACGAGCAGTACAGCTACCAGGCGGGCGACTGCCTGCTCAAGGGGTTGGCGGATCGCCTGCGCGAATCGGCGGGTCGCCTGGGTGCACTGGCGCGGCTGGGCGGTGACCAGTTCGTGCTGGTGCTCAGCGGCATCGAACAACCCTATGAGGCTGCCGAACTGGCCCAGGCCGTGCTCGACGACCTGGATAATCCGATCGACCTGGACGGCCACCCGATTCGTCTGCGCGCCACCATCGGCATCACGCTGTACCCCGAGGATGGTGACAATACCGAGAAGCTGCTGCAAAAGGCCGAGCAGACCATGACGCTGGCCAAGAGCCGCTCACGCAACCGCTATCAGTTCTACGTCGCCAGCATCGACAGCCAGATGCGCGCGCGGCGGGAGCTGGAGAAGGATCTCAGCGAAGCCCTCAAGCGCAACGAGTTCCACCTGGTCTACCAGCCGCAGGTCGACTACCGGCAGAACCGCATCACCGGAGTCGAGGCGCTGATTCGCTGGAAGCATCCGCAGGGCAAGCTGGTACCGCCGGACCTGTTCATACCTCTGGCCGAGCAGAACGGCAGCATCATCGAAATCGGCAAGTGGGTGCTCGACCAGGCCTGCAGCCAGCTGCGCCAGTGGCACGCCGAGGGGCATACCGGGCTGCGTGTGGCGGTGAACCTGTCCACCGTGCAGCTGCGTCATCCGCAGCTGCCAGCCATGATCGGCGAGCTGCTGCAGGCCCATCAGTTGCCCGCCGAGACCCTCGAACTGGAGGTCACCGAGACCGGCCTGATGGAAGATATCGACGCGGCGGCGCACAACCTGCACAGCCTGCGACGCTCCGGCGCGCTGATCGCCATCGACGACTTCGGCACCGGCTATTCCTCGCTGAGCTATCTGAAAAGCCTGCCACTGGACAAGATCAAGATCGACAAGAGCTTCGTGCAGGACATCGGTCAGGACGAGGGCGCAACCATCGTCCGGGCGATCATCCAGCTGGGCAAAAGCCTCGGCATGACCGTGATCGCGGAAGGCGTCGAAACTCCTGAGCAGGAAGCCTACCTGATCGCCGAGGGCTGTCAGGAAGGCCAGGGCTACTACTACAGCAAGCCCCTGCCGGCGCGGGATCTCGACCTGCTGCTGCGCCAGTCGGCGCCCTTCGACCGAGCGGGCAACTCCGAGCTGCGCTAGTCGCGCTGCCACTTCGGCATGCTGCGCCCAAGCGCTGGCCAGCGCCGGCGACTTGCGCCACACTCGGCGCCCTTCTGGCCCATCGCGGCCGACGACGAGCCGCCCATGAAACGCTTCGTACTGCTGGATACCGCCGCCATTCCCGCCGGGGGCGCCTTGTGTCTGTTCGAATATGGCGACGATTTCGTCATCAAGATCCAGGGTGGCAACGGCAACCAGCTGATGAACACTCGCACGCACGGTTCGGAAGACGCGCTGGCAGAAATCCCCTGCAAACGGATCGCCAGCCGAGCGCAGGTTCGAGTACTGATCGGCGGGCTGGGGATGGGCTTTACCCTCGCCTCGGCCCTGCGCCAGCTGGGCGCGGACGCCGAGGTACTGGTCGCCGAGCTGGTGCCCGGGGTCATCGAATGGAACCGCGGCGCGCTCGGCGAGAAGTCCGGCCATCCGCTGCGCGATGCCCGCACCCGGGTACTGAACCAGGATGTTGCCGAGCTGCTCCGGGCTCAGCCAGAGGGCTTCGATGCGATCATGCTGGATGTCGACAACGGCCCCGAGGGCCTGACGCAGAAGCGCAACAGCTGGCTCTATTCGCTGGATGGCCTCGATGCCTGCGCCCGCGCCTTGCGGCCGGGCGGCGTACTGGCGGTGTGGTCGGCCAGCGCTGACCGGGCCTTTTCCGAGAAGCTCGCCAGAGCCGGCTTCAAGGCCGAGGAGGTGCAGGTGTACGCCCATGGCAACCGCGGCACCCGACACACCATCTGGATTGCCGACAAGCGCAAGCGCTGAGCGGCCCTACCAGGCCGTCACCCCCAGCTGCAACGCCAGCCACAGCGCACCTGCCAGACACATCAGCGCGCCGCCCGCCGCCTGCCAGTGGAAGCGTCGCGCCAGCACGTCTTCGCCATGGCTGGACAGCACGAAAGGCAATGCCTCCGCCGGCCGCGTCAGGTGATACAACGCCGGCGCCGTGCTCTGCTGGCGATGCCGGTCTTCGGCCTCGAGCCGCGCCGCCAGGCGCACACGGCTCCATTCCTGCTCGTCCAACTGGCCGTCGGCGTTGCTGTCGAAACGCTGCAGCAGACCGGCGAAATCACCCTTCCACTCGCGAATCACCTCGCGCTTGGCGGCGGGCAGATCCAGCCCGTACCGACCGCCACCACGGGTGCGGAAATCGCCGATGGCGTAAAGCGGCTCGCCTTCGTGCAGCCGCTCTTCGGTATAGCGGTAGCGTTTGCCACTGCTGAACAGGCCCAGCCAGCCGCTCGGCGCAACGCCACGAGGGTGGCGCAGATCGCCGGTCCAAACCCGGCGAAAGGCTGGATGGACGTCCGCGCCGCGCGGATCGATCAGGCATTCGCCGGTGGCGTCCGCCAGACGCAGCCAGGCTTCACTGGTGCCGCGCTCCACCACATTCCAGCTGCTGCGCTTGCCATTGGAGCGGTACTCCTCGATACGGTAGCGCCACCACAGACAAGGCTCGCCGGTCAGCGGCGCCACCGGCTGTGGCACCGCCAGCTCGCGCAGCACGCCGACCAGCTCGACATAGCCTTGGGCCGCCGACCGAATGCGCGATGTCGGGGTGTCCAGCAGATGGCGCGCACGCGACCAGCGATCGATGCATATCCATGCGCCGCCGACGCAAAGGGCTGCCGCCAGGACGTAAGTGAACAGCTGACCGGGATCCATCTCAGCCAAACAGCGCCTTGAGGTTCACGTCGGCCTTCTCCGCCTCGCTGAACTGCAGCAGCGCCGCCTCCTTGAAACCGAATGCACGGGCAAGGACGACATCGGGAAATTGCTCGATGCGCACGTTGTTCAGGTTCACGGCCTCGTTGTACAGCTCGCGGCGATCGGCGATGCCGCTCTCCAGGCCGCTGATACGCTGCTGCAGATGCCGAAAGCTGTCGTTGGCCTTGAGCTCGGGATAGTTCTCGGCCAGCGCGAAGAGCCGCCCAAGCCCGGCCCGCAGTCCGGTCTCGGCCTGCCCCAGCGCGCCGACATCGCCCAGCTCGCGCGCACTGGAAACCGCGTTGCGGGCACTGATCACCTGCTCCAGCGTGTTGCGCTCGTGCTGCATGTACTGGCGGCAGGTCTCCACCAGTTTGGGCAGTTCTTCATGGCGCTGGCGCAACAGCACGTCGATGTTCGCCCAGGCCTTGCCGACGCCATGCTTCAGACGCACCAGACCGTTGTAGAGGATCACCCCATAGGCGGCGACGAGGAACAGCACCACCAGCACAACCACCATACTCAAGCTCATCCCTTTCTCCAGGCAGTTCCAGAACGCCAGCATTCTATCGGCAGCTGTGTAACGCGATAGAGAGCCGGCGCACGCATTGGCTTTGCACAAAATGAAAATCTTTCGCATTATTGACCGCTTCCGAGCAGTCCTCGGCTTCGTTCACTCGCACGCAAAGGAACCCGCACATGCTACGCACCCCCATCTGGGCAACCGCCAGCCTTCTCGCCGTGGCCATCTCCCTCGCCGGTTGCGGTGAAGACAAGACGCCCACGAACCAGACCGCGGCCCCGCAGAGCACGACCGAAAGCGTGCCGGCCGAGCAGGCGCAGAAGCCTGACGAGAAGGCCGCCAAGGCTGTGGTCAGCCACTATGCCGATCTGGCGCTGGCCGTGTTCAGCGATGCCCATGCCACCGCAGTGCAGCTCCAGCAGGCCATCGACGCCCTGCTCGCCAACCCCAGCGAAGAAACCCTGCAGGCCGCTCGCCAGGCCTGGCTGGCCGCCCGCGTACCCTACATGCAGACCGAGGTGTTCCGCTTCGGCAACCCGGTGGTGGACGAGTGGGAGGGCCAGCTCAACGCCTGGCCGCTGGACGAAGGCCTGATCGATTACGTCGAAGGCGACTACCAGCATGCGCTGGGCAACCCGGGCGCCAATGCCAACATCATCGCCAACACCGAGCTGCAGGTCGGCGAAGACAAGATCGACACCAGCGAGATCACTGCGGAGCTGCTGACCAGCCTCAACGAGCTGGCCGGCTCCGAGGCCAACGTTGCCACCGGCTACCACGCCATCGAGTTCCTTCTCTGGGGCCAGGACCTCAACGGCACCGGTCCCGGTGCGGGCGAGCGGCCGTACACCGACTACGTCGAAGGCGAAGGCTGCACCGGCGGCAACTGTGACCGTCGTCGTACCTATCTGAAGGTGGCCACCGACCTGCTGGTCAGCGATCTGCAGGAGATGGTCGAGCAGTGGCAGCCGGGCGCCGAGAACTATCGCGCCAGCCTGGAAGCCGAATCGGCGGAGAACGGCCTGCGCAAGATGCTGTTCGGCATGGGCAGCCTGTCGCTCGGCGAACTGGCCGGCGAGCGCATGAAGGTCGCGCTGGAGGCCAATTCCACCGAAGACGAGCACGACTGCTTCAGCGACAACACCCACAACTCGCACTTCTACAATGCCCGCGGCATCCGCAACGTTTATCTGGGCGAGTACAAGCGCGTCGACGGCAGCACCCTGACCGGTCCGAGCCTGGCCTCGCTGGTCCAGGGCGTGAGCCCGGAGGTGGACAGCACGCTGAAGACCGACCTGGAAAGCACCGAAGCCAAGCTGCAGGTGCTGGTGGAAAGCGCCAACAACGGCGAAGCCTTCGACCAGCTGATCGCCGCCGACAATGCCGAAGGCCAGGAAAAGGTGCGCAACGCGATCGCCGCGCTGGTCAAGCAGACCGCGTCCATCGAACAGGCTGCTGCTGCCCTCGGCATCAGCGACCTCAACCCGGACACCGCCGATCACGAATTCTGATCGGGAGCGGCACGGGCGCCGCGCACTGGCGCCCGTGTCTCCGTTCGGCGAACAGCCGGCGGCGGAGCCTGCAATCCGCCGCATCCTCAAATGCAAATCCCTCTTATTCCATTTCGATTAGGCTGCTAAGATTGCGCGGCTTAATCCAACGCTCCGCAGGTATCCCCGATGCGCCCGTCGTTTCGCCGCTTCTTCCCGCTGCTGGCCGTGTTTCTGGCTGCCTGCGGCAATGACGAAACCCCGCGCTTCGAGCAGGCCGAGCCCGGCGAAGCCCTCTCGGGCGGTAGCGCCACAGTGATGAAGTTCGACCAGAACGCGTTCTCCATGCCATCGGCCAACCTGGCACCGATGCGCCGACTCGACTTCAGCGTCGGCAACAGCTTCTTCCGCAATCCCTGGGTCATCGCCCCCGCGTCCACTACCGCACGCGATGGTCTC
>Ga0155173_1010_pt1 | contig 18067 bp, 14 predicted proteins | sample RifCSPhighO2_01_FD_106141 | JGI IMG/M metagenome (GOLD analysis project Ga0155173, IMG submission 106141) | Pseudomonadales bacterium RIFCSPHIGHO2_01_FULL_64_12
CAAACGCACCCTTGGCAAAGCATTGGTATCGCTGCAGGCGCCGGCTTTCTTCTCGGCATGATCATGCGCCGCTGATAGAGGAAAGCAGGCCAATGGAAGCGAAACATTCCGATGAAGCGCCCGCACCGTCCCTGAAAAAAATGGGCGGTGCGCTTGTCGGCCTTCTTCAAGGGCATCTGGAACTGCTGGGAATAGAGCTTCAGGAAGAACGTAGCCGTGTATTCAGGTTGTTCCTCCTGGCCAGCATAAGCCTGATCCTGGGTCTGCTGGTTCTGGTAGGACTATCAGCGGCCATTGTCATCGCCTTCTGGGAAACCAACCCCATCGCGGCCATTCTGATTCTTTGTGGGGTTTATGCGATTGTCCTTGCGATATGCATCAGCAGGGCCATTCGCCTCGCCAAGGCGTGCGCTTCGCCCTTCCAGGCAACAGTCGAGGAACTGGCCCGCAATCAGGAGCGTTTACTACCATGAGCACTCCATTGAGCACATCCAGCGATCTGACCATGCGCAAAGATCTGATTCGACTGCGCATGGAGATGAATCGTCAGCAGATCCTCTATCACTCACAGCCTCTGGCCCATCCGGTACAGCGCATAAAGGGCATGATTATCAACCGTGGCACAGCTTCCGGGCACCACACCGATAAAAGCCCATTGATGCTGGCCGCGACCGTCGTCCTCGCGATATTCGGGCCACGCCTGGGTAAAGTGGGCAAGCTCGCCCGGCTGGGCATCACGCTCTATCCGCTGGTTCGCAAACTGCGGCAGTAATCAGGCTGCCTGATCCGCGACGAAATGGCTGAACCGTAGGGCCGAACGTGTTCGGCCGCTGCCGGCAAATTCATGGCCGCATGAATTCGGCCCTACGGGTGCTGGTCAGATCTGTAATCCCCACATGGAATGCGCCACACTGGCGCTGTCGGCATGCCAGGAACCTGGCGGCAACAAGGAGATAGCCCTTTGGACTGGCACACATTGCTCAATCGTGAACGACTCGGAAAATCTGTTCACAGCACCGAAGAACTCGGACGAAGTCCGTTTCACAAGGATCACGACAGGATCATTTTTTCCGGGGCCTTCCGCCGGCTCGGGCGCAAGACGCAGGTGCACCCCGTATCCAGCAACGATCATATCCACACGCGCCTGACCCATTCGCTGGAAGTCAGCTGCGTCGGTCGCTCGCTGGGTATGCGCGTGGGCGAAGTATTGCGTGAAAACCTGCCCGAATGGTGCAGCCCGGCCGACCTCGGCATGATCGTGCAATCGGCCTGCCTTGCCCATGACATCGGCAACCCGCCATTCGGCCACTCCGGGGAGGATGCCATTCGCTGCTGGTTTCAGCAGGCTGCGGGACGCGGTTGGCTGGACGACATGACGGATGCGCAGCGGGCGGACTTCCTCAACTTCGAGGGCAATGCCCAAGGCTTCCGTGTGCTCACGCAGCTGGAGTATCACCAGTTCGACGGAGGCACCCGGCTTACCTACGCCACGCTGGGCACCTATCTCAAATACCCATGGACGTCTCGCCATGCCGAGGCGCTGGGGTACAAGAAACACAAGTTCGGTTGCTACCAGAACGAGCTGTCGTTGCTGGAGCAGATCGCACACAAGCTGAACCTGCCGAAGGTTGCCGACCAGCGCTGGGGGCGCCACCCCCTCGTGTATCTGATGGAGGCCGCGGACGACATCTGCTACGGGCTGATCGACCTCGAAGATGGCCTCGAAATGGAGCTGCTCGAGTACGCGGAAGTCGAGGAACTGCTGCTGGCGCTGGTTGGCGACGACATTCCGGAAACCTATCGCCAACTCGGCCCAGGCGACTCCAGGCGCCGCAAGCTGGCGATCCTGCGCGGCAAGGCCATCGAGCACCTGACCAATGCCGCTGCCGCTGCGTTCGTCGAACAGCAGAATAACCTCTTGCGCGGCGAACTGCCGGGCGACCTGGTCGAGCATATGCATGGTCCTGCCAAGGCCTGCGTGGTGCAGGCGAAAGCGATGGCCCGCCAGAAGATTTTCCAGGACAAACGCAAGACCCTGCACGAGATCGGCGCCTACACGACGCTGGAGATCCTGCTCAACGCTTTCTGCGGGGCGGCGCTGGAACAGCATCGTGGCGGTACACCTTCATTCAAGAACCAGCGGATCCTCGATCTGCTCGGACGCAGCGCACCCTCTCCCGAGCTACCGCTCTACCAGTCGTTTCAGCGAATGATCGATTTCATCGCCGGCATGACCGACAGTTACGCCACGGAAATGGCCGGAGAAATGACCGGTCGCTCCAGCCCGGTCTGACCCCATGAAGCGTCTGTTGCGGCAAAGCATTCATTGGCATCCCGGGCGCCCCGCCTGGGGCGCGGCGATGGTCGCAGGCTTCGGCTGTGCGCTGCCGCTGTTGCTGGGCCTGTTCAGTGGTCACCCGGGTTTTCTCTGGGCGACGGTAGGTGCATTCCAGGCCGCCAAGGCCAATCCGCTTCATCGCTTCGGCATGCTGCGGATGCTGCTCCTTATCGCACTGGGCGCCGGCAGTGCCGGCCTGGGTTTCTGGTCAGCCACCCACCCGTTGATCAGCCTCGGCCTGTTCGCCTTCTACGGTTTGCTTCTGGCCTGGTTGCAACGATATGGCAGCGAAGCCGGCAAACTCGGCATTGGCCTGGCGATCTGCCTGTGCCTCGGCCAGGGCCAGCATGGCGTCGCCGATTTCAACAACCCCTATGCGATTGCCGTGCTGTTCGCGCTTGGCGGTCTGTGGGTGACGCTGCTGGCGTTCGGTCTGCGCGGCATGCATGGCTTGCGTATGTGGCCGTACATGCCACGATTGCTGAGCATCCTGCGGGTGCTGCGGCGGCACGCTCGACGGACGCCGATCCGGCAATGGCGAGTACACGCGCTGACCTACATGCTGGCCGGCGCGCTGGGTGGTGTTATCGTGAACATGGCGCAGTTGCCGAGAGGCTACTGGCTGACGCTGGCGGTGTTCACCACATTGCAGATGGACCTCGAGCGCAGCCTGGTTCGCGCCCTGCAGGCCAGCCTCGGAATCCTGGCCGCCGCCGCCATCCTCATCTACATCGGACATGGCCTGGCCGACCCGCCGCTGATGGTGATGATCCTGCTGCCGCTGGTTGTGCTCGGCAGGGCCTTCCAGGCGAATCACTACGGGCTGTTCGTGCTGCAGACCACCCTGCTCTTCCTGCTGCTGGCAGAAACCCTGGCGCAGGATTGGAACCTGCCGCAGATACGCCTCATCAATGCCAGCCTTGGCGTGGGCGTTGCGTTGCTCATCGCAACGCTGATGCACCTGCTGCATCTGCTGCTGGCCAGGCGCTCACGAAGGAAAGCCCAGCTGGCAGCAGCGCAACGAACCGACGAGCAGACTACTTCTCGGTCCTGATCGGGTTTTCCGGATACCACACATCCATCAGCGGGCTGACGCTGTACTCGGCAAGCTCGCCGCGGCCTTTCAGCCAGGCATCCACCTTGGCGCGCTGCTCCTCGGTAACCGAGCCACGGCGCGCCAGGCAGACGAACCCGTAGTCTTCACCGCCGATATAACCAAGCTCGTTGGCTTCCATCGCCTCGCTGATGAATGCTTCGAGGAAGTCATCCACGGCCTTGCTTTCGATACCTTCGCGATAGGTGAGATTGATCTCGAAGCCCAGCTCCTGGAACTCATCGACACAGAGTTTCTTGCGCAGGCGACGCGAACGATTGGTAGCCATTGGATCGATCCTTTTTTCAACGTGATGACGGCGCGCACTCTAACAGCAACCCGATGCCAAGGCGATGACCGAGAACCGCCGCCGCAACGGCTCGCCATCTTGTTTTGCAGTAACCCCTGCGACGCAGCTACGCTTATCGGATAGAGGCACAGCGCCTCTACGGGCCGGGCATAATGGCCCGCAATCGTTCCCTTAGTGCAGTGGGAAATCGCATGCCGAATCGAATCGCCAGCAGCCCCCTGTGTGCGCTCAGAGGCGCTCGCAAATGAACAGAATCCTTCGTGGTATCTCCCTGGCCGTTCTGGCCTTCCCCATTGCGCTGCCGCTCCATGCGGCCGGCGTGAACCAGACGCTGCCTGCCCGTGTAGAGCAGGCATTGAAGGCCAACAAGATCAACAGCGATGCGCTGTCGGTGGTCATGCTGCCGCTCACCGGCGACGCCGCGCCGACGTACGTCAATGCGGACGTCTCGGTCAATCCGGCTTCGACGATGAAGTTGGTCACGACCTATGCTGCGCTCGAACTGCTCGGCCCCAACCACCAATGGAAAACCGAGTTCTATTCCGATGGTCCGCTAGTGGACGGCGTGCTTAACGGCAATCTTTATCTGAAAGGTGGCGGCGACCCAAAGCTGAACATGGAGAAGCTCTGGCTGCTGTTGCGCGATCTGCGCGCCAACGGTGTGAGCAAGGTCACCGGCGATCTGGTGCTGGATCGCAGCCACTTCGTCCAGCCCGACCTGCCGGTATTCGACGATGACGGCGGCGACCAGAACAAGCCGTTCCTGGTCGGCCCCGATTCGCTACTGGTCAACCTCAAGGCGCTGCGCTTCATCGTCCGCAACGATGGGGGCAAGGTGAACGTGGCGGTGGAGCCGCCCATTGCCAGCGTCCGCATCGACAACCGCGTTCAGGCCTTGCCGGCAGCCAAATGCCCAGGCTGGCCAGAGGTGCTGTACAACCCCGTTGCCGACGGCGACGGGGTCACCGTGGTGGTCACGGGCAAGCTCGCCGCTGGTTGCAGCGCGCAGACCTATCTTTCCCTGCTGGACCACGAACGCTATGCCGCAGGCGCGGTGCGGGCGATCTGGGGCGAACTCGGCGGCAGCATCCTGGGCACTGATCGTGTCGCCCAGGTACCGAGCAGCGCCCGCCTGCTGGCCAGGGCCTACTCCCCGGACCTCACCGAGATCATTCGTGACGTCAACAAGTACAGCAACAACACCATGGCCAAGCAGCTGTTCCTGAGCCTGGGTGCGGCGTTCCGCAACGAAGCGGATGCCGATGACGCCAAGGCGGCACAGCGAGTGATCCGCCAATGGCTGGCCAAGAAAGGGCTGATTTCCCCGCACCTGGTGATCGAAAACGGCTCCGGCCTTTCCCGTGCCGAGCGGGTCAGCGCGCGTGAACTGGCGAGTTTGCTGCAGGCCGCCTGGCGCAGCCCCTACTCGGCCGAGTTCATCTCCTCGATGCCTTTGGCGGCCGTGGACGGCACCATGCGCAAGCGTCTGCGCAACACGCCGGTCGCCGGCAAGGCACACGTGAAGACGGGCACGCTGAATACCGTGCGCGCGATCGCGGGCTACAGTCGAGACGGCGACGGCAATGTCTGGGCGGTGGTGGCGATCCTCAACCACCCACGTCCATGGGGCGCCTCGTCGATCCTGGATCAGGTGCTGGTCAGCCTGTACAACCAGCGCAGCGAAAGCACCGCTCAGCGCTGATCGCTACAGAAAGAGCGGGCCTGCCTGAGGCCCGCGCAGAACCGTCATCACCGTGCCTGGAGTTTCCAGGCACGGTGGATTCGCGGATTGCGGCGGAAGTCCTCATCCAGCGTTGAAGCCGTGATTTCCTCTACTGCGTAACGATCCATCAGGCTCGCGTCCAGCACGAACTTGCGGAAGTTGTTGGAGAAATACAGCGTCCCGCCGGTAGCCAGCCGCGCCATCGCCAGGTCGAGCAGTGCAACGTGGTCACGCTGCACGTCGAACACGCCCTCCATGCGCTTGGAGTTGGAGAAGGTCGGCGGGTCGATGAAGATCAGGTCGTATTCGCCGCGATCCGCTTCCAGCCAGGCCATCACGTCTCCCTGCTCCAGCCGCTGGCGGTCCGAGAAGCCGTTGAGCGAAAGGTTGCGCCGCGCCCAGTCCAGATAGGTCCTGGACAGGTCGACACTGGTAGTGCTGCGGGCGCCGCCCTTGGCCGCGTGCACGGTTGCCGTTGCGGTATAGCAGAACAGATTGAGAAAGCGCTTGCCGGCCGCTTCGCGCTGTATGCGCAGGCGCAGCGGGCGATGGTCGAGGAACAGGCCGGTATCCAGGTAGTCGGTCAGGTTGACCAGCAGCTTGACGCCACCCTCGCTGACTTCGAGAAATTCACCCTGGGAGGCCTGGCGCTCGTACTGGCGAGTGCCGCTCTGGCGCTCGCGACGTTTGACCACCACCTTCTCGCGCGCAATGCCCAGCGCCTGCGGAATAGCCGCCAGGGCATCGAGCAGGCGAGCCTGGGCCTTGTCCGGATCGATGGAGCGTGGCGGAGCATATTCCTGCACATGCACCCAATCGCGATACAGATCGACCGCCAATGCGTACTCCGGCATATCGGCGTCGTACAGTCGATAACACTCGATGCCTTCGCGACGCGCCCATTTGCCGAGCTGCCGCAGGTTCTTCTGCAAGCGGTTGGCGAACATCTGCCCACCTTCGCTCAGACGCGCCTGCTCCACCGGAGCCTGCTGAGGCTGTGGCTCGGTGGAGCCAGCGCGCTGACCGGTAACGAACTGGTCCAGCTCGACCTTGATCAGTAGCAGTTTGCACGGCAGTGCGCCGTTCCAGAAGGCGTACTGCTTGTGGCTGCGGATACCCATGCGTTTGCCGAGGTCCGGTGCGGCAGTGAACACTGCAGCCTCCCAACCCAGGCAGGCCTGGCGCAGGCGCTCGCCCAGGTTCTGGTAGAGATAAAGAAGGCTGGCCTCGTTACCCAGGCGTTCGCCGTAAGGCGGGTTGCAGATGACCAGCCCCTTCTGGTTCTGGTCTGGGCGCGGCTCGAAACTCCCGACGTCACCCTGGTAGATACGAATCCAGCTCGACAGTCCGGCGCGCTCGATGTTGTTGCGACCAGGCTGGATCAGACGCGGATCGGCTTCGTAGCCACGAATCCACAGCGGTGGTCTGGCCAAACCGGCCTCCGCGCGCGCCTGGGCGTCGGCGTGCAGGCGATTCCACAGCGCCGGCACATGCCCCAGCCAGGCGCTGAAGCCCCAGCGTTCGCGCTTGAGATTGGGTGCGATATCGGCCGCCATCATCGCGCCTTCCACCAGGAAGGTACCCACACCGCACATGGGGTCGGTCAGCGCACCACCAGCGGCGGCGATGCGCGGCCAGCCGGCGCGGATCAGGATGGCGGCGGCAAGGTTTTCCTTCAGTGGTGCAGCACCTTGCTGCAGACGATAGCCGCGTTGATGCAGGCTATGACCGGACAAGTCCAGCGAGAGCACGGCCTGCCCCTTGTCCAGGCGCAGGTGCACCCGCAGGTCGGGGTCGAGCTTATCAATGCTTGGCCGCTCGCCCGATGCGCTGCGCAGCCGGTCGACGATGGCATCCTTGACCTTGAGCGCACCGAAATGCGTGTTGTCGATCCCAGAACCACGCCCGCTGAACTCCACGGCCAGGCTGCCGGATGGCAGCAGGTGCTCGGCCCAATCGACGGCGTGCACGCCCTGGTAGAGCGTCTCGGCATCGACCGTCGGGAAGCGACTGATCACCAGCAGTACGCGGTTGGCCAGGCGTGACCACAGGCAAAGCCGATAGCCCAACTCCAATGCGCCATACCCGCGAACGGCAGAAGTCTGTTCGCGCCCCTCCTCCAGACCAAGCGCGGTGGCCTCCTCAAGCAAAAGGCCTTCGAGCCCCTTGGGGCAGGTCAGGATCAGTTCATGGCGATCGGTCATGGCGTTTCCAGAAAAAAGTGCTGCAGGCCGCTACGACCCTTTCGTCGGAACAAACGCAGCAACGAACAAAAAATGAATGGCAAGAAAAAGATGACTGGCAATTAGGCGGGGCGGCCAGGCGTGCACTTCAGATGCCTCGCCGACTCCGGCTTATGGGCAGAACCATAGATTCGTTACCTACTTATGACAAAACGATCATTCCAGCCTCAGGGGCATTGGGTTAGAAATCACCTCAGGCCGTCATCGCAAGGATGTCGGCGAGGCGCGCCACGCTGGCAGCGCGCTTCAATCGGCAGTCTATCTGCCCGGTCTCGCCATGAGGCCACAGGAACACCAGTCAACCACTGAGGGCAATACCCAATGAGAAGACTCAAGCGTGATCCGATGGAACGAGCATTTCTGCGCGGTTATCAACATGGCATACATGGCAAATCTCGCGACCTCTGTCCCTTCTCCCATCCCCAAGTTCGCCAAGCCTGGATCAACGGCTGGCGGGAGGGTCGCGGCGACAACTGGGATGGTCTGACCGGCACGGCCGGTCTGCATAGACTCAACGAACTTCACGCGGTCGGCTGATTTACCGATCCACCCGACTTGATACGGCACGCCCTACCCGGGCGGCGGGCTAGAAGCCCAGGGGCTCCAAACAGGAGCCCCTTCCCGCCACCTACTTCGCCTGCGAACGCAGCGCCGCGATGGCATCCACCGCCTCGCGGATTAGAGCCGGTCCCTTGTAGATGAAGCCTGAGTACAACTGGACCAGGCTGGCACCCGCCTCGATCTTCTCGGCCGCGTGACGACCCTCGGTGATACCGCCTACGGCGATGATTGGCAGTCGCCCGCCCAGCGTCTGTGCCAGCACTTTCACCGTATGGGTGCTCTTGTCCCGTACCGGCGCGCCGGACAGGCCACCTGCCTCATCGGCATGCGCCAGGCCGGCGACGCCTTCGCGGCCGAGGGTGGTATTGGTGGCGATGATCGCGTCCATTCCCGCCTGGAACACGGCCTCCCCCACCAGCGCGGTTTCTTCATCGGTCATGTCCGGCGCGATCTTGATGGCCAGCGGTACACGCTTGCCATGCATGATCTCCAGATCTTCACGACGCAGCCGCAACGCGTCGAGCAACTGCTTGAGCGAGTCGCCGAACTGCAGGCTGCGCAGGCCCGGAGTATTGGGCGAACTGACGTTCACGGTGACATAGCTGGCGTGGTGGTAGACCTTGTCCAGGCAGAGCAGATAATCCTCATCGGCGCGCTCGACGGGGGTGTCGAAATTCTTGCCGATGTTGATCCCCAGCACGCCTTTGAACCTGGCCGCTTCGACACGAGCCAGCAAGGCATCGACACCGTGGTTGTTGAAGCCCATGCGATTGATGATCGCCTCGGCTTCCGGCAGGCGGAAGATTCGCGGCTTCGGGTTGCCGGGCTGCGGACGCGGCGTCACGGTGCCGACCTCGATAAAGCCGAAGCCCAGCTGCGACAGCCCGCGAATGGCCTCACCGTTCTTGTCCAGCCCCGCGGCCAGACCTACCGGGTTGGGAAAGTCCAGCCCCATCACCCGCACTGGCAGGCTGGCCGGCGGCTTGCTAAGCATCGCATTCAGCCCGAGACGGCCGCCCGCGCCAATCAGCTCGAGGGAAAGTTCGTGGGAAGTTTCCGGAGATAACTTGAACAACAGCTGGCGGGCCAGGTTATACATACGCAGCCTAAAGTCTCGGTAAAGGTGGACGCGGAGTATAGCAGCCCGAGGTCCGTACAGCCGCAGCGGCGGGTGATGAAATACGGGCGTCGCCAGCAGTCGGCGAGGCGCGTCATTTCAGCCGCCGCAAGCCCAGCAACTGACCCTGTTCGGCAAACTCGAGCTCGAAGGAACCATATACGCCTTCGTGGGTCAGAAACGGGCGCAGATGATGCGCAGGCAGGCTGACCCGCGTGCCATCGCGACTTCGGATCAGGATGCGATTCGCATGGCCTTGGTATACCGCTTTCATTCGTTCGGCGGATAGCGCGATATCCAGCACCAGATTTGGCATGGAGGCTCCTCAGTGATCTACCCAGCGATATTGCCACATCGACACGCCATGATTGGCCGCCCCTGGTGCGCGTGGCATCGGCACGCGCGGTGCAAAGCCCGTGCGCAAATGCCACAGGTCTGCCACACTTCGGCCGTAGCCCTGAGAGCTCAAGCATCATGATGAGCCTGCCCGAGCCCATGCCTTCATTGACATCTCAAATCGCCAGACTTGCGCAACGCCTCGGGCTGCGCTCGAAGTCCGCGCTTCCCGTACAGGAACGCGCCAGCGGTCTGCAGTTGCCATTCGCGCACCTGCCCGAGCCCGAACCGAGCATCTTCTGGAACGATGGTCCGTGCCTGCAACGCCTCCTGGAGCTGCCGCGCGGTGCGCTGTCCGGTCCGGTTCAGGAGGACAAGGCCCGTGCCCACGCTGCCCTGACCCGGCTGGTAAGCAAGCTCAGCGTGCAAACGCTGGTCGACCTGCGCCAGGTCGACGGCTTCGGCGCGCAGCGCAAGAACGAGCCCAGCTACCCGACCTTCGAGGCCTTCGCCAGCACAGCGGCATGTCGGCAGGTTCGCATCATCAGCTACAAGGACTTCGCCCGCGCCCTTGGCACTGCCCTCCCCGGCTTCGACACAGGCGCGACGATCGAGCTGCGCCAGGCCAGCTGGCTCGGCGAACGCCTCTACTGGGCCGGCGATCATCACCTCGAAGCGTTCGCCTCCGCCGTGGCCTATGCTCGCCTGCGCGGGCTGGAAGTATCACTGCCCGCCAACGTCACCGAATATCGACTCGACCGTCCCGGCCTGCATGCGCTGGATGCGGACTACCATGCCGTTACCATGCCTGCGCAGGCCTGGAGCGATCGCGAATTCATGGCGCTGCTGCTGGACAGCCATGTCCCCTACGCCCGGTTGACGCTGTTGCGCGACACCAGCAACTCGGAGCTGCTCCTGCTGGAGAGACGCGACCCGACTGCGAACGCCATCGGCGAAGGGCTCAAGCTGGCTGGCGCGCCGGATCTGATCCGTTATCTGCGTGATCTCCCGCAGATCACCCGCTTCAAGGTCGGCCAGCCGTCGCAGGACTGAACCGCACCACGGTGCGATTCGAACGCAGCTCAAATAAAAAAGCGCACCGCTGTCGCGGTGCGCTTTTTTGTGTTTGGCCAAATGTACGCCCCCTGCGCGACCTGTGCGCAGGGGGCGCAGCGGTTCAGCCATGCCCTACCGATTGCGCCAATCCCTGCAGCTCCCGACTGGCAACGGCATAGATCGCATAGTCATTGCCGCTGGCGCTGCGCAACTCGGCAAGCATCGATCGCCACCGCTCCAGCGGAGCCGGCCGCAGGGCCAGCCAACTATCGACTCGCTCGCCGATCGACTCCGGTCCGTTGTCCATCTGCAGCACAGACACCGTGATGCTGCGCTGCTGCGAATCGAGGTCGTCGCGGAAGCCTTCGCGGGCCATCGCCTGCCAGTTGTTGGACACCGGCATGTTGGTCAGCTGGTGCAGATACCACGGCAGCTCCAACGCCCCGCCGACGGCGAAATACGCCGCGGCCACATGCGCCGGAACCTGCCCGGTTTCGTCGGCGGCCTCGAGGATCGGCAGCAGCGTGTACAGATGGTTCGTGCCGGCAACCATGCGCGCCAGCAGCTCGGGCACGCCAGCTTCGGTGTAACGCCGATAGCGCTCCTGCCAATGATCGCGGGTCGAGCCTTGCAACAGCTCGTCCAGCTTCAATCCCAAGGCTGCAACCCGCGGACCGAAATGCGCTACATCCCGCGCGGCATCCAGTTCGCTGCGCCGGTTACGCAGGAACCAGCGCGTCGCACGCCGACCGAGACGCATCAGCTCATCCATCAGGCTGAGCTGCAGCTCGGCAGGCACCTTGTGGTCCAGCGCCTCGATCTGGCGGAACCAGTGCGGCAGATGGAAGATGTCGCGCACGATGACATAGGCTCCGGCCACATTGGCAGCGCTCATGCCCGTCGCTTCGTGCAGCCGCTGAACGAAGGTGATGCCCATGTTGTTGACCAGATCATTGGCGATCTGGGTGCTGACGATCTCGCGCTTGAGGCGGTGCTGCAACATGGCACCACGGAAGCGTTCGACCAGCTGTTGCGGGAATGCGGTTTCCATCTCCCGCGCGAGGTAGTCATCGTCCGGCACACGGGAATCCAGCAGCGCCTTCTTGAGCTCGATCTTGCTGTAGGAGATCAGCACCGACAGCTCCGGACGGGTCAGCCCCTTGCCGATATTGGCGCGCTCGGCGAGCGCCTCGTCAGAAGGCAGGAACTCCAGCGCGCGATCGAGCTGTCCGGAAGCCTCCAGCGCATTGATCAGCCGCACGTACTCGGAGGCCCGCTCACGGGAGCGATGCTGCGCCTGGGACAGTGCCTGGGTCTGCTTGTAGTTGTTCTGCAGCACCAGATCCGCCACCGCATCGGTCATGTCGAACAGCAACTGGTTGCGCTGCTTGGCGGTCATGTCTCCCGCGCTGACAACCTCGTTGAGCAGAATTTTGATATTCACCTCATGGTCGGAGCAGTCGACCCCACCGGCATTGTCGATGAAGTCGGTGTTGCTCGAGCCACCATGCAGCGCGTACTCGACGCGTCCCAGCTGGGTCATGCCGAGGTTGCCGCCCTCGCCCACCACCTTGGCGCGCAGATCGGCGCCGTTGACCCGCACCGCATCGTTGGCCTTGTCGCCGACCTCGGCGTGGCTTTCGCCGCTGCTCTTCACATAGGTGCCGATGCCCCCGTTCCAGAGCAGATCCACCGGCGCCTTGAGCAGGGCGTGAATCAGTTCGGCCGGCGTCAGCTGATCCGCCTCGATGGCGAAACGCTCCTTCATCTGTGCGGTGATCTGCACCCGCTTGGCCGAACGCGGGAAAATGCCGCCGCCCTCGGAGATCAGCGAAGCGTCGTAGTCGGTCCAGGATGACCGCGGCAACTCGAACAGGCGTTTGCGCTCGGCAAAGCTGCGTGCGGGGTCGGGATTCGGGTCGATGAAGATATGCAGATGGTTGAAGGCTGCCACCAGTTGCAGGGTTTCGGACATCAACAGGCCATTGCCGAACACGTCGCCGGCCATGTCACCAATGCCGATCACGCTGATCACATCGGTCTGCACGTTGATGCCACGTTCACGGAAATGACGCTGCACCGATACCCAGGCACCACGGGCCGTGATGCCCATCTTCTTGTGGTCGTAACCCGCCGAGCCGCCCGAGGCGAAGGCATCGCCAAGCCAGAAGTCGTACTCGGCGGCAATGCCGTTGGCAATGTCGGAAAAACTCGCCGTACCCTTGTCCGCGGCAACCACCAGATAGGGATCATCGCCGTCGTAACGCAGCACGTTGGCGGGTGGAACCACCTGGCCCTCGCGCAGGTTGTCGGTGATATCCAGCAGCCCGCTGATGAAGATGCGATAGCAGGCGATGGCTTCGGCCTGAATATCGTCACGCGAGCCGGTGGTCGGCAGCCGCCGCGGCACGAAGCCGCCCTTGGCCCCACCCGGGACGATGACCGCGTTCTTCACCTGCTGCGCCTTGACCAGGCCGAGTACCTCGGTGCGGTAGTCCTCCTCGCGATCCGACCAGCGCAACCCGCCACGGGCCACCTTGCCACCGCGCAGATGTACGCCCTCCACCCGCGGCGAATAGACGAAGATCTCGTACATCGGTGCCGGCCGCGGCATTTCCGGAATGGCCCGGGGATCGAGCTTGAAGCTGAAATACGGCTTGGGTTTGCCGCTGGCGTCCGGCTGATAGAAGTTGGTACGCAGCGTTGCCTGAATCAGGGCCAGGTAGCGCCGCAGAATTCGGTCCTCGTTGAGTACCGCCACGTCATCCAGGGCGCTGAGGATCGCCTGCTCCAGGCGTTGCTGCTTGTCGGCCAGGTCTTCGTCACCCAGCTTGCGCGCCAGGTAGAAGCGCATCTTGAACAGTCGAACCAGCTCACGCGCGATGTCGGTGTGGTTGAGCAGCGCGCTGGCGATATAGCCCAGATCGAAGCCCATGCGGATCTGCTTGAGATAGCGCGCATAGGCCCGCAGCAGCGCGACCTCCCGCCAGGCCAGGCCCGCCGTCAGGACCAAGCGGTTGAAAGCATCGTTCTCGGCGAAACCGCCATAGATGTGGATGAAAGCGTCCTGCAGCGCCTCGTTGATCTCCAGCAGATCGATTTCCAGGCCTTCGGAATAGGTGAAGGCGAAATCATGGATCCAGTAGTCGCGGCCGCTGCTGTCGCGCAGCTGGAACGGAAACTCACCGAGCACGCGCAGGCCCAGGTTTTCCATGATCGGCAGGATGTCCGACAGCGGCAGCGGCGTATCCAGGTGGTAAAGCTTGCAATGCAGGCGGTTCTCTTCCGCGGTGATCGGCTGGTAGAAACTCATCACCAGCGGACGGTCTTCGCTCAGATCGAGCACATGCTGCATGTCGACGGTGGCCGATTGCGGCGAGAAGCGCTCGCGATAGCCGGCCGGGAAGCCCTTGGGGAACTGGCTGAGCAGGTGCGTGCCCTTCGCTTCGCCGAAGCGCTCGACCACCAGGCCCTGGTAATCGTCCTGCCAGGTACGGCAGGCCTGCAGCACTTCCTGCTCGAGACGCGCCGGATCGACCTGCAGCGCTCGGCTGGGATCCAGGCGCAGAATGAACTGCACCCGCGTCAGTACGGATTCGGAGAAATAGGTGGAGAACTCGCAGTCGCTCGCCTCGAGCCGCTCCTGCAGAACCTGCTGGATCTTCAGTCGCGTCTCGGTGGAATAGCTGTCGCGCGGCACGTAGACCAGGCAGTAGCAGAAGCGTCGGTACGGATCGAAGCGCAGGAACAGCCGCAGGCGATTGCGCTCCTGGATCTGCACGATGGCGATGGCATTTTCGAACAGCTCGTCGATGGGCGCCTGGAACAGCTCGTCACGCGGCAGCACTTCCAGAACCTGCACCAGCTCCTTGGCCAGGTGCGCCGAGTTGCCGAAGTTGGCGCGCTGTACCACCGTCTCGACCTTGCGCCGGATGAAGGGGATGCGCCGCACGCTCTGGGTGTAGACCGACGAGGTGAACAAACCGAGGAAGCGGCACTCGCGCACCACTCGGCCCTGGTCGTCGAATTCGCGCACCGAGACGAAGTCCGGATAAGCCGGGCGGTGCACACGGCTGGGCATCGCCGCCTTGGCGAACGACAGCAGAAGCGGCTCGCGCAGATAGCTGACCGACTGGCCGGTAAGCGATTGCTCCTCCTGCGACAGCCCGGTGCGCATGCTGCGCGAGAGCCCCAGCAGCGAATTCTCGTCATAGACGATCTGACCGCCGTCGCCCTGCTCCAGCACGGAGAACTCCTCGTAACCGAGGAAGGTGAAGTGGTCATCGGCCAACCAGCGCAAGAAGTCACGGATCTCGTCCAGCTCATCGGCATCGATGCGCAGGTTGACCTGCTCCAGCCGCGCCTGCAGGTCACCTACCTTGCCTTTCATGGCCGCGAAGTCACCCACCACCTGACGCACGTCGGCCAGCACACCGAGCAGCGACTGCTCCAGCTCGCGCAGGGCCGAAGCGCTGGCGCAGCGGTCGATCTCGACGAAGATCAGCGATTCGGCGTGGCTGTCCGGGGCGCGCTCGTCCTTGGGCAGCAGCTCCAGCAACGTACCGTCGGCTGCGCGGCGCACCTGCAGGACGCTGGTTTGCAGGGTATGGATGCTGTAACCGCGGCGGGTCAGCTCCATGCGCACCGAGTCGACCAGGAACGGCATGTCCGGATGCAGCACCTCGACCACGCTGTGGGTGGATTGCCAGCCATGCTTTTCATAATCGGGATTGAAGACCTGCACTTCCGGCACGGCGGGGTCGAAGCGCTCGAGCAGCCGCCAGCTGGCCAGCGTCGAGCCAACCAGGTCGCTCATGCGCCGCTCGGTCAGCTCGGGCAAGGCGACGATGCCGAAGAACTGTTCGGCGAACAGATTAAGCTGGGGCAGGATTTTCGGGTCTACGTGTTGGGCCAACGCTGTCTGCAATTGCTGCTGAAAGTCGGCCTTGCTGGCCGCTGAAAAGAACGCCATGTATGGCTCCGCTTGGCTTGCTGGGGAAAGGCTCGTCGGTAGTGACTGACGGCACAGGGCGAAGGTTCAAGGTTAGTCTAGACGAGGGTTAATGCAGTAAAGTGGCGCATCCCTTGCGGCCCTCTGCGACCGTCTGTAGCAGCCGATGACGGCCACGCTGGCATCGGCGTCAACAGCCGGGGCCGGCCGCCCACCAGGAAGAACCGAAACGATGGACCACCGTGAATCGATAGTCGCGCTGCGGCAGTTCCTGTCCACACAGATCCTGGGCCAGGAACGGCTCATCGAACGCCTGCTGATCGCCCTGCTCGCCGACGGCCACATGCTTGTCGAAGGGGCGCCGGGGCTGGCCAAGACGCGGGCGATCAAGGAGCTCGCCGAAGGACTGGAAGCGGAGTTTCACCGCATCCAGTTCACCCCCGACCTGCTCCCCGCCGACATCACCGGCACCGAGATCTATCGTCCGGAAACCGGCAGCTTCGTTTTCCAGCAAGGGCCGATCTTCCACAACCTGGTGCTGGCCGACGAGATCAACCGTGCGCCGGCCAAGGTGCAATCGGCACTGCTCGAGGCCATGGCAGAGCGCCAGGTCAGCGTGGGCCGCAGCACTTACGATCTGCCGCCGCTGTTCCTGGTGATGGCGACGCAGAACCCCATCGAGCAGGAAGGCACCTACCCGTTGCCCGAGGCGCAGCTGGATCGCTTCCTGCTGCACGTGAAAATCGGCTTTCCCGATGCCTCGGTGGAACGCCGCATCCTGCAACAGGCCCGCGGCGAAGCCATCAATGGCGAGGCGGCGCCGGAGCATCGGGTCAGCCAGCAGGCGATCTTCGCCGCACGCAAGGACATCCTCGGTCTGTACATGGCCGATGCGGTGGAGGAATACCTGGTGCAGTTGGTGATGGCGACCCGCACGCCGGCCAAGTTCGATGCCGAGCTGGCCGAGTGGATCGCCTACGGCGCCAGCCCCCGCGGCTCGATCGCGCTGGACCGCTGCGCCCGCGCCCATGCCTGGCTAGCCGGTCGCGACTTCGTCAGCCCCGAGGACATCCAGGCGATGCTCTTCGATGTGCTGCGCCATCGCCTCATCCTGTCCTTCGAGGCGGAGGCGGCCGGCATCGATCAGGATCGGGTCATCCAGCGCATCCTGGACGTGGTCGCGGTGGCCTGATGCAGCCGCAGGCGTCGGGCACCGGGCAGCCGCCCGAACAGGACAACGGTGTCCGGGTGAGCCTGTCCGAACTCATCGACATTCGTCACCGTGTGCGCGAGGTCCCGCTGTTCTCCACGCCACACCGGCGCAGCCCGCTGGTGGGGCTGCATCATTCCAAGCTGCGCGGCCGCGGCGTGGATTTCGATCAGGTGCGCGTCTACCAGGCCGGCGATGACGTGCGCACCATCGACTGGCGGGTGACCGCCCGCACCCAGGAGCCGCACACCAAGCTGTTCCACGAAGAACGCGAACGGCCCATCTACATCGTCGTCGAACAAAGCCCGCGCCTGTTCTTCGGTAGCGGCCGGCAATTCAAATCGGTACTGGCGGCCCAGGCAGCCGGACTGATCGGCTGGGCCGCGCTCAGCCACAACGATCGCGTCGGCGGACTGGTGTTCGGCAGCGAGCAGCAGGAGATCAAGCCGCGCCGCAGCAAGCAGAGCCTGCTGCAGCTGCTCGATCGCATCACCCGCGCCAACCGGCAGCTGCGACCGGACAGCCCACTCGACCCGGAGGCCTTCAGCCTGGCGCTACGCCGCGTACGCGAAGTGCTCCGGCCTGGTAGCCTGTCGGTGATCCTCTGCGACGAACGCACCCTGAGCGACGCCGCCGAACAGCAGCTCAGTCTGCTCGCGCGCCATGTCGATCTGTTGTTGCTGCCAGTGTTCGACCCCCTCGATCGTGCATTGCCCGCAGCCGGGCTGCTGCGCTTCAGCCAGGGCAACGCACGGCTGGAGCTCGACACCCACGACGCTACCCTGCGCCAACGCTACCGCGAGCTGGGCGAGGCGCGCAGCGCGCGTTGGCAGCGCCTGGCCGATCGCCTGCGGGTGCCGCTGATGCCGCTCGATACCCAGCATGATCTGGTCGAGCAGCTGCGCGAACACCTGAGCGTCCGTCACCCGAGCGCGCGGCCATGAACCCGCTCGACCAGCTCGCACCCCTGATCGATCCGGAGCCCATCTCCTGGTGGCCGCCGGCACCCGGCTGGTGGCTGCTTGGGCTGGCGTTGCTGCTCGGACTCGCTGCGCTCTGGCGGTTTCGCCATCGACTCATCAAACGCAAGCCGCGCGTGCCCCCCGAGCCGGTACTGGACCCGCAACGC
>Ga0155173_1004_pt7 | contig 17857 bp, 16 predicted proteins | sample RifCSPhighO2_01_FD_106141 | JGI IMG/M metagenome (GOLD analysis project Ga0155173, IMG submission 106141) | Pseudomonadales bacterium RIFCSPHIGHO2_01_FULL_64_12
CAGGCGGCTGCCTCCTGCGCTTCACGCAGCGCGCGGTTCATGGCGCTGAACAGGGCACGAATGCTGGCGGTGGTGATGTTCTCGTCGATGCCGATACCGTGCAATGGCCGCTCACCATCCAGACGCACCTCGATATAGGCAGCGGCCTTGGCGTTGCTGCCAGCGCCGATGGCGTGTTCATGGTAGTCCATGATCTCCAGCTTGACCGGCAACGCGGCCACCAGTGCCTCCAGCGGACCCTTGCCGATGCCGCGCCAATGGATGACCTCGCCATCGGCAGCCACTTCCACATCCACCGCGCTGGTGCCGTTCTCTTCCTGCAGACGATGCCCCTTGAGCGTATAGGGCGCGGTTGCCTGCAGATACTCGGCTTCCAGCAGCGCATAGATCTGCTTGGCGCTCATTTCCAGGCCCAGCCGATCGGTCTCCTTCTGCACCACCTGGCTGAACTCGATCTGCATGCGCCGCGGCAGGCTGATGCCGTATTCCTGTTCGAGGAGGAATGTGATGCCACCTTTGCCGGACTGGCTGTTGACGCGAATCACGGCCTCGTAACTGCGACCGATGTCGGCCGGGTCGATCGGCAGATAGGGCACTTCCCAGAGGCCGTTCGGGTCCTGCTGGCTGAAGCCCTTGCGGATCGCATCCTGGTGCGAGCCGGAGAACGCGGTGTGCACCAGGTCGCCGACATAGGGATGGCGCGGATGCACCGGCAGCTGGTTGCATTCCTCCACCACCTTGCGCACGGCATCGATGTCCGAGAAGTCCAGCTGCGGGTCGACGCCCTGGGTGTACATGTTCAGCGCCACGGTGACCAGGTCGACGTTGCCGGTACGCTCGCCGTTGCCGAACAGGCAGCCTTCGACGCGATCGGCGCCGGCCATCAGGCCCAGTTCGGTCGCCGCCACACCGGTGCCGCGGTCGTTGTGGGTATGCAGGCTGACCAGCACGCTGTCACGTCGGTCGATCTGCCGGCAGAACCACTCGATCTGGTCGGCGTAGACATTCGGCGTGGCGGCTTCGACGGTGGCCGGCAGGTTGAGAATCAGCTTCTGCTCGGGCGTCGGCTGGAACACCTCGATCACCGCGTTGCACACCTCGACGGCGAACTCCGGCTCGGTGGAGCTGAAGATTTCCGGCGAATACTCGAAGCGCCAGTTGGGCTCCGGGTTCTGCTCGGCCAGGCGCTTGATGATCCTGCCTGCGTTCACGGCGATCTGGATCACGCCGGCCTTGTCCTGATTGAAGACGATGCGGCGGAAGCTCGGCGCGGTGGCGTTGTAGTAATGGACGATGGCCTGCTTGGCGCCTTTCAGCGACTCGAAGGTGCGGGTGATCAGATCCTCTCGCGCCTGGGTCAGCACCTGGATGGTGACGTCGTCGGGAATATGGCCGCCCTCGATCAGCTCGCGAACGAAGTCGAAATCGGTCTGCGAAGCGGAGGGGAAGCCCACCTCGATTTCCTTGAGGCCGACCTGCACCAGTGTCTTGAAGAAACGCATCTTCTTCGCGGCATCCATCGGTTCGATCAGCGACTGGTTGCCGTCGCGCAGATCGGAGCTCAGCCAGATCGGCGCCTGGGTGATGGCCTTCGACGGCCAGGTGCGATCGGGGATGTCGATGGCCGGGAAGGCACGGTATTTATTCGATGGATTCTTGAGCATGGTCATGGCGTTTCCCCAGGTGAAGCTCGAGCTAAGCAAGTTGTCTGCCCGGTGCGGACACCGGTTTATGGTGCAAAGCTATTGCTTCGTACGCACGCATTGCAATACATCGAAGAAAATTGGTGATTTGTTTCGATTATTTGGCTTGTTGAGCGTTTTATTTCTCTTGAAGGGGAAATCTTCGTGTTCAATTGCTCGCTCGGCTTGCGGCCTCATGTCGCAGCGGTCGAGGCGCGGCGGACGTGCGATCATCCGGTCAACCCCGCAGGATCGGTTCGGGCGACTAAGGACATGGCGGTGACACGCAAACGGCTATCGACAATGAGCATCTGGCTTGGCCTGTTCGCCATGCTGATGATTCATGCCGGCCCGCTGTTCTCCGCCATCCAGGCCGCCCAGGCGGGCGTGCAACACCATCACCACGCCGAACACCAACCGTCCGCCCATGACCTTGGGCAGCGGCATCACGCCCAGGGGCATCATGGTCAGCCGCGCACGGGTGAGCCGGCTTGGCTGACCGCGCTGGAACTGTGCGGCTACTGCGAACTGCTGACGGTCAACCCGCCGCTCAGTCTGGCCCTGCAGTTGGTGCTGCCGCGCCACGAAGCCGACCATCTCCAGCCCCTTCCCGAACAACCGCTGCCACCAGCGCTGCGACGCAGCAGTGGTCATCCACGCGCACCCCCGCTTCTGCACAGCTGACGTCATCGACCGCCCTTGGCGGTTCAATCACCTGCAGAAGTGGAAGTTCTATGTCCAGCATTACTCATGGCTGTACGGCGCGTGCGCGCCTGTCCGAGCGTTTTTCGATTCAACCGTCGCGGCGGCGGTGGCAGTTCGCCCACGCCGCCTTGCTGGGAATGCTCGCCAGCGGCGCCCTGGCCGCCGAGCATGATCATGCCGCCCACGGCGAGCCGGGCGACAGCGTCGAACTGGCGCCCATGGTCATCACCGGAGTTGCCCAGCAATCGCCATTGACGGTCGTCACCGACCCGAAGATCCCCCGCCAGCCGATGCCGGCCAGCGATGGCGCCGACTACCTGAAGACCATTCCCGGTTTCTCCGCGGTGCGTAACGGCGGGGTGAACGGCGATCCGGTGTTCCGCGGCATGTTCGGCTCGCGTCTGAAACTGCTCTCCAATGGCGGTGAAATGCTCGGCGCCTGCCCCAACCGCATGGATTCGCCGAGTTCCTATATCAGCCCGGATACCTTCGACAAGCTGACCGTCATCAAGGGCCCGCAGACCGTACTCTGGGGCCCTGGTGCCTCGGCGGCGACGGTGCTGTTCGAGCGCGAGCCGGAGCAGTTCAGCGAGCCCGACTACCGCATCAACGGCAGCCTGCTGACCGGTTCCAACGGGCGCTTCGACCGCAACCTGGACGCCGCTGCTGGCAACAGTCAGGGCTATGCACGGCTGATGGCCAACAGTTCCCAGGCCGACGACTACGCCGATGGCAACGGCGACACCGTGCCGTCGCGTTATGACAAGTGGAACACCGATGTCGCCCTGGGCTGGACGCCCGACGAAGACACGCTCGTCGAGTTCACCGCCGGCCGCGGCGACGGCTTCGCCCGTTATGCCGGGCGCGGCATGGACGGCAGCCAGTTCCAGCGCGAGAGCCTTGGCCTGCGTTTCGAGAAGATCAACATTGGCGAGACCTTCTATGGCCTGGAGGCACAGGTCTACTACAACTACGCCGATCACATCATGGACAACTACAGCCTGCGCGACTTCGTGCCGTCGATGATGATGCCCAACCCGACGCTGTCGCGCGTCGACCGTCGTACCCTGGGAGGCCGTCTGGTCGGCACCTGGCAGTGGACCGACGTCGAGCTCAAGGCCGGGGTCGACGCCCAGCGCAGTGAGCATCGCAAGGTGATGAACCCGGCTGGCCCCGCCAATCAGATGGTCAACGCCGCCGGCAGCGACGCCTTGCCCTGGGTGCCGGATGCGATGCTGCACAGCTACGGTGTGTTCGGTGAGCTGAGCTGGCAGCTCGGCGAGCGCGAGAAGCTGATCAGCGGGCTGCGCCTGGACCTGCATGAGGCGACCGACGAGCGCGCCTTTTTCCGTAGCCACGATCCTTCCAGCATGCCCATCGTCTCGCGCAACTGGGACAACCCCACTGCCGGCGAGACCCGTCGCGACACGCTGTACAGCGGGTTCGTACGCTACGAGGAAGAGTTGGTCAGCGTGCCGGCGACCTGGTATGCCGGCCTCGGCCATGCTGAACGCTTCCCCGACTACTGGGAGCTGTTCGTCTCCAACCCCGGCCCGGTGGGCACCGTACAGCCGTTCGACTCGGTACGCCCGGGGGCCGCTGGAGGCCTGGGTTTCCGCCTATGCCGGGGTGGTCGAAGACTACATCCTGTTCAGCTATGTGCCAGGCGTGATGCCCGGCATGGTCCGCGCCGAAGTCAGCAATATCGACGCCACCATCGCCGGTGCCGAGATGGGTGCGAGCTACCGTTTCACCAGCAACTGGAAGGGTGACGCGAGCCTGGCCTACGCCTGGGGCAAGAACCGCAGCGATGACCGCGCAATGCCGCAGATTCCGCCATTGGAAGGGCGTCTTGGCCTGACCTACGAGCGCGACAACTGGAGCACCAGCGGCCTCTGGCGAGTCGTCGCTGCGCAGAACCGTGTTGCCGAGAACCAGGGCACCGTGGTCGGCAAGGACTTCGACGAGAGCGCTGGCTTTGGTGTACTGGCGGTCAATGGCGCCTACCGGCTGAACAAGAACTTCAAGCTCAGCGCCGGCGTCGACAACCTGCTGGACAAGGCCTACAGCGAGCACCTCAATCTCGCCGGTAGTGCGGGTTTTGCCGATTACGGACTCGAACCCACCAGTCGTGTCAACGAGCCGGGCCGCACCTACTGGGCGCGGGTCGACATGAGCTTCTGAAGGAACTGACGACGGTAAAGGAGCGGGGCGTTCCCTCGCTCCGGACGTAGGTTGGCGCTGAGGCGCGGGGTTTGAAGGCGTGGCCCGCGGCGCTGGCGTCAGGGAGGACGCAATGGGCAGTGCTCAAGGCTGCGCCATCTGCTTCGTGCCTCAGCGCCAACCTACGATTAGCCGGTTCGATCGGCACCTGCGTCGAACGGAGGCGTTTGTGCCTCGGGCAATGCCGGCGTGCCGCGTTGCGTCAGCGATTCGCCCCAATTGCGCATGTCCGCACCGCTCGGGTGCTGGAACACGCGCAGGCCGAATTCCGGCAGGATCGCCAGCAGGTGATCGAAGATGTCCGACTGGATCGCCTCGTACTGCGTCCATGCCACCGTATTGGTGAAGCAGTAGACCTCCAGCGGCAGGCCGTCCGCGGTCGGGCTCAGCTGCCGCACGATCAGCGTCATGTTCTGATGGATGCCGCCGTGGCTGCGCAGGTAGCGTTCGACGTACGCGCGGAAGCTGCCGATATTGGTGATGCGGCGCGTGTTCACCGGCTCCTTGCCGCGCTCGGCGAGCTTGGCGTTCCACTCCTCGATTTCCTTGGTCTTCTCGGTCAGGTACTCGTCCAGCAGGTTGAAGCGATGCAGGCGCTCGCATTCTTCGCGGCTGAGAAAATGCACGCTCTGCTGATCCAGATAGAGGCTGCGCTTGATGCGCCGTCCTCCGGATTCCTGCATGCCGCGCCAGTTCTTGAACGAGTCGGAAATGAAGCGCTTGGTGGGAATACTGGTGATGGTCTTGTCCCAGTTCTGCACCTTGACGGTGTGCAGGGCGATATCGATCACGTCGCCGTCGGCATTGAGCTGCGGCATTTCCACCCAGTCGCCGACGCGGATCAGGTCGTTGGACGTGATCTGCACGCTGGCCACCAGCGACAGCAGGGTGTCCTGGAAGATCAGCATCAGCACCGCGGCCATGGCACCCAGACCGGAGAGCAGGATCAGCGGCGAGCGGTCGATCAGCGTGGCGATGATCAGGATCGTCGCGATGGCATAGACGACGATCTTCACCACCTGCAGATAGCCCTTGATCGGGTGCAGGCGCGCATCCGGACGGCGCTGATAGATCAGGTTGATGATGTCCAGCACCGCGCCTAGGGCCAGTGCGATGGTCAGCACGATGAAGCCGCCGCAGACGTTGCGCACCACGGTCACGGCGCCTTCCGGCAGGCCTGGGACCGTCGTGACGCCGATCGACAGCACCAGTGCCGGGACGATATTCGACAGCCGCTTGATGACGCCGAAGTCCTGCAGCTTGTTCTCGCGGGTGTGCTGCAACAGGTGGTACAGGCCGCGGACGAGGATGCGCTTGACGATCCAGTTGGACAGCCAGGCGGCGAAGATCAGCGTGGCGCTGGCGAGTAGCGTCTGCAGTTCGGGGTGGGCTCTTAGCCATTCCAGCCAGCCGGCCAGGTCGTCGGACATGGGGTTCTCCATCACAGAAGGTCGGGCGCGACCTCAGCAGCGCACGGTGGTCGCGGCCCGTCGGTTCGCAGCGTCCGGCTCAGCGGATGAACTCGCGGCTGATGCTCTTGAACAGCTCGGTGCCGGCGCGTTCCATCCACTCGAAGGCGACCATCTCCCGCGAGACGATCTGCGCACCGGCCTGGCGCATGCGTTCCAGGGCCAGGGCCTTGTCGCTGGCGCGGCGTGAGCTGACGCCTTCTTCGACGACGAACACCTCGTTGCCGCGGGCACGCAGGTCGAGCACCGTCTGCAGCACGCAGACGTGGGTCTCGCAGCCGCAGACGACGAACTGGCGACGTTCACCACCGGGGCGCTTGAACAGCTCACCGTCGCCAGCGGCGGAGAAGTCCAGCTTCTCGAGGATCGCGCTGTCTTCCACGCCGTCGCGCAGCGCGGCGATGGTCTGGCCGAGGCCCTTGCTGTACTGCTCGGTCAGCAGTACCGGTACGCCGACCCGCTTGGCCACCTGTTGCAGCCAGGCGGTGTGCTCGGCCATCGCGGCGGCGTCCAGGATCACCGGAAACAGGCGCTCCTGGATGTCGACGATCAACAGGGTGGAATCCGTTGCCTTGATGCGCATCGCTGTGCTTCCTCGTGGTTCAGGGTTTGTAGGCACCGATGAAGATCGCCGGATCGACACGGGCGTCGTTCAGGCTGACGTTCCAGTGCAGGTGCGGGCCGGTGGCACGGCCGGTCGCGCCGACCTTGCCGAGAACCTGGCCGCGCGCCAGCTGATCGCCGACCTTCACGCCGATTTCGGACAGGTGACAGAACATGCTGATGAGCCCCTGACCGTGGTCGACGAACACGGTCTTGCCGTTGAAGAAATAGTCGCCGGTGAGTATGACCTGGCCGGCCGCCGGCGCCTTGATCGGCGTGCCGGTCTTGGCGGCGAAATCCAGGCCCGAGTGCGGGTTGCGCTCCTCGCCGTTGAAGAAACGGCGCAGGCCGAACGGCGAGGACAGCGGGCCGTCCACCGGGCGGTCGAACAACAGATTGCTCGGCTGGCGGGTGCTGAACTGCCGGTACGCGCGGTTCTGCTCATCCAGTTCACGCTCGATGCGCTTGAGGTCTGCGGGGTTCGGGTTGACCTGGCGCTGGTTCTTCAGGGTGATGTGCTGCGCGCGATAGTCGCGGTTGCCAACCTGGAAGCTGGTGCTGCGGCCATCGACCTCCAGCTGCTGGGGGCCGGCCTTTGCCGACAACGGGATGCCGACGATGGCGATCCAGCGCTCGCCATCCTCGCGCACCACCAGGGTCGGCTTGCCCTGATAGCGGGCCTGCGGTGCGCTGGGGCCGTTGCCGAGTTCGATCACGGCGACGCCGCCGGGCACCGGTTTGTTCAGCAGGCGGGTGATGAAGCCCTCGGCCTGGGCAGGCAATGCGAGGGAGAGGGCGAACAGCAGGGCGAAGACGCGAGACATGGATGGGTCCGTTGCAGGAAACGGCCCATCCTCGCGTAAACCTCCGGCAAGAGAAAGGGCCAAGAATGTCAGCAGATTGCCGGCTCGGCTTGCTTAGAGCAGCGGCAGGGTGACCGGTTGCAGGTGATTGTCCTCCACGCGTACGTCGAGCTCGCCGTCGCCGAGCCTGGCCTTGAGGCGCTGGCCGGGTTGCGTCTGACTGGCGCTGCGGATCGCCTGGCCGCGGTCGTCGAGCAGGATGCTGTAGCCGCGGCTGAGCGTGGCCAGCGGGCTGACCACGTTGAGCGTCTGGGCCAGGCCCTGCAGCTGCTGGCGGCGGCCTTTAATATTGGCCTGCATCGCCCGCGGCAGGCGCGAGGACAGATGGTCGAGGCGCTGGCGCAGCAGATTCAGCGTGCGCCCCGGATGCTGCGCGGCCAGGCGTGTTTCCAGTCGGGCCAGGCGCTCCTGGCCACTGCACAGGCGGCGGTCGAGGGCCCGCAGCAGGCGCTGCTCCAGGTCATCGATACGCTGGGCCTGCTGCTGCAGACGCTCGCCGGGATGGCGCAGGCGGCGGGTCAGGCCGTCCAGGCGCATGGCGTCGCGGTGCAGGCGATCACGCATGCGCAGTACCAGCCGTTGCTGCAGGCCGTTCAGCCGCTGCTGCAGATCGGCACTGCTAGGCGCCAGCAGCTCTGCCGCCGCGGACGGCGTCGGGGCGCGCACATCGGCGACGAAGTCGGCGATGGACACATCGGTCTCATGGCCAACCGCGCAGACGATCGGCGTGACGCAGGCATCCACCGCACGCGCCACGGCTTCCTCGTTGAAGCACCAGAGATCTTCCAGCGAGCCGCCGCCGCGGGCGAGGATCAGGGCGTCGAAGCCCTGGGCGTCCGCCAGCTGCAGCGCACGGACGATCTGCCCAGTGGCTTCGCGGCCCTGTACGGCGGTGGGGATCAGCGTCAGCTCCACCTGCGGTGCGCGGCGGCGAAACACCGAGATGATGTCGCGGATCACTGCGCCGGTCGGTGAGCTGACGATGCCGATGCGCCGCGGATGAGCGGGCAGGGCGGCCTTGCGCTCGGCGGAGAACAGGCCTTCGGCGGCGAGCTTTTCCTTCAGCGCTTCGAAGGCCAGGCGCAGTGCGCCGTCGCCGGCCGGCTCCAGCATGTCGAGGATCAGCTGATAGTCGCCACGGCCTTCGAACAGCGAGACCTTGCCACGCACCCGCACCGCCAGGCCGTCGCGCAGTGCCTGACGGATGCGCGCGGCATTCTGGCGAAACAGGGCGCAACGCACCTGGGCGTTCCTGTCCTTGAGGGTGAAATAGACGTGGCCGGAGGCGGGGCGGGCGAGGTTGGAAATCTCGCCTTCGACCCAGACCTGGGCGAACACGTCCTCGAGCAACAGGCGGGCGCGACCGTTGAGCTGACTGACGGTCAGCACTTCGCGATCGAGATTGAGGCGCTGGAAGGGATCTTTGAGCATGGCGGCGATGATAAGCCGCGCGCGGCCAAGCGGAAACCGAATCTGCTTGGCGTCCGTCCAGCGGGCCTTGACCAGCCAACGGGCGGCGCTAAGCTGCGCGGCCTTTCTCCATCTCCGGTTCCGAGCCGTCATGAGCCACAGTCAAGCCATCATCGTGCCGCGCATTTCCACGTTCCCGGCGCACGAAGCCAAGGCGCGGATGATCCTGCGTTGGCTGGCCGAGCGGCGCATCGTCGAGTCGCTGCCGACCACCTGTGGCCGCGGTGTTGGCGGCATGGGCTACGCCATCGCTTCCGGCGCGCGCAGCGTCGTGCAGCATCCGGAGCGCTTGCCCTTTGGCGAGGCCATCAACGGCCTTGAGGTGGTCACCAAGCGCTGCATTTACACCCCGACGCAGGGCTTCGCCGAGGAAGCCGGTTGCCCCGAGTGTCGGCGTGAAATCGGCGAGGCGCTGTTCGAAAGCCTGGACGAGTGGATGCCGCGGCAGACCGACAACTTCACCTGCCCGGAATGCGGCCACGAGGACGACATCAACGGCTTCCTGTTCATCCCGGCGTGTGCCTTCTCCAACCTGGGCTTCATCTTCAATGGCTGGGGCGAGGCCGGTTTCACTCAGGTGTTTCTCGACGAGTTCGCCGAGCGCCTGGGGTTTGCCGTGGCGCTGGTGATCGATCGACCGTGACCAGTCGGTCACTCCGGCGAGGCTGTGCCTGTCGTCGTTCGTGCCGTCGCTCACATCCGCATTGAGCGCAAGGGGGTGCGTGGGTATAATGCCGCGCTTCCTTTTTCCCGCCTGGGAGCCCCCGCCATGCTGCGTATCAGCCAAGAAGCCCTGACTTTCGATGATGTTCTCCTGATCCCGGGATATTCCGAGGTTCTGCCGAAGGATGTCAGCCTCAAGACCCGCCTGACCCGCGAAATCGAGCTGAACATTCCGCTGGTTTCCGCTGCCATGGACACTGTTACCGAAGCCCGCCTGGCCATCGCCATGGCGCAGGAAGGTGGCATTGGCATCATCCACAAGAACATGAGCATCGAGCAGCAGGCCGCCGAGGTGCGCAAGGTCAAGCGCCACGAGACTGCGATCGTCCACGACCCGGTCACCGTCACCCCGGAAACCAAGATCAGCGAGCTGCTGCGCAAGGCCCATGAACTGGGCTTCTCCGGCTTCCCGGTGGTATCCGGCAAAGAGCTGGTGGGCATCGTCACCGGTCGTGACCTGCGTTTCACGCCGAACGCCGGTGATTCCGTCGCGGCGATCATGACGCCCAAGGAAAAGCTGGTCACCGTGCTCGAAGGCACCGGCCTGGAAGAAATCAAGACCGAACTCTACAAGCACCGCATCGAAAAGATGCTGGTGGTCGACGCCAACTTCCACCTGCGCGGCCTGGTGACCTTCCGTGATATCGAGAAGGCCAAGACCTACCCGCTGGCGTCCAAGGACAGCCAGGGCCGCCTGCGCGTCGGCGCGGCGGTCGGTACCGGCGCCGACACTGGTGACCGCGTCGAGGCGCTGGCTGCGGCCGGCGTCGACGTGGTGGTGGTGGATACCGCCCATGGCCATTCCCGTGGCGTGATCGATCGCGTGCGCTGGGTGAAGGAGAACTTCCCGCAGGTGCAGGTGATCGGCGGCAACATCGCCACCGCCGAAGCCGCGCTGGACTTGGTCAAGGCTGGCGCCGACGCGGTCAAGGTCGGCATCGGTCCGGGCTCGATCTGCACCACCCGCATCGTCGCCGGCGTCGGCGTGCCGCAGATCTCCGCCATCGCCAACGTTTCCGCCGCGCTGGAAGGCACCGGCGTGCCGATGATCGCCGACGGCGGCATCCGCTTCTCCGGTGACCTGTCCAAGGCCATCGTCGCTGGTGCCAACGCAATAATGATGGGTTCGATGTTCGCCGGTACCGAGGAAGCGCCGGGCGAGATCGAACTGTTCCAGGGCCGCTCCTACAAGGCCTACCGTGGGATGGGTTCGCTGGGAGCCATGTCCCAGGCCCAGGGCTCCTCGGACCGTTACTTCCAGGACTCGTCCGCCGGTGCCGAGAAACTGGTACCCGAAGGCATCGAAGGTCGTGTGCCGTACAAGGGTTCGCTGTCGGCGATCATCCATCAGCTGATGGGTGGCCTGCGCGCTTCCATGGGCTACACCGGCAGCGCCACTATCGACGAGATGCGCACCCGGCCGCAGTTCGTGCGCATCACCGGTGCCGGCATGGCCGAATCGCACGTGCACGACGTGCAGATCACCAAAGAGGCGCCGAACTACCGCGTCGGTTGATAAGCCTCGATTGACAGGCGCTGGAAGCTGGAAGGTGGAGACCGGACATTGCACGATCCGGTCTGCGCTTCCAGCTTTCGGCTTTCAGCTTCAAGCTCTTTCCGAAGGAAGGCTCCATGTCTCATCCTGACATCCACGCTCACCGCATTCTGATTCTCGACTTCGGTTCCCAGTACACCCAGCTGATCGCCCGCCGCGTGCGCGAGATCGGCGTGTACTGCGAGCTGCATCCGTGGGACATGAGCGAGGACGACATCCGTGCCTTCGCGCCACGCGGCATCATCCTCGCAGGCGGCCCTGAGTCCGTTCATGAAGCGGGCAGCCCGCGTGCACCGCAGGCGGTGTTCGACCTGGGCGTGCCGCTGTTCGGCATCTGCTACGGCATGCAGACCATGTCCGAGCAGCTCGGCGGCAAGGTGCAGGGCTCGGACGTGCGCGAGTTCGGCTATGCCCGCGTCGATCTGGTGGGCAAGTCCCGGCTGTTCGACGGCATCGAAGACCACATGGACGACGATGGCGTGTTCGGTCTCGACGTGTGGATGAGCCACGGTGACAAGGTCACCGAGATTCCGGCCGGCTTCCATATCCTGGCCAGCACCCCGAGTTGCCCGATCGCCGCCATGGGCGACGATGTCCGCGGCTATTACGGTGTGCAGTTCCACCCGGAAGTGACCCACACCCGCCAGGGCGGCCGCATCCTGTCGCGCTTCATCCTGGAAATCTGCGGCTGCGAAGCACTGTGGACCCCGTCGAACATCGTCGAGGACGCCATCGCCCAGGTGCGTGCCCAGGTCGGCGACGCCAACGTGCTGCTCGGCCTGTCCGGCGGTGTGGATTCGTCGGTGGTCGCGGCGCTGCTGCACAAGGCGATCGGCGACCAGCTGACCTGCGTATTCGTCGACAACGGCCTGCTGCGCCTGCACGAGGGTGACCAGGTGATGGCCATGTTCGCCGAGAACATGGGCGTCAAGGTGATCCGTGCCGATGCCGAGGCGCAGTTCCTAGGCAACCTCGAAGGCGAGGCGGACCCGGAGAAGAAGCGCAAGATCATCGGCCGTACCTTCATCGACGTGTTCGATGCCGAGGCCAGCAAGCTGCCGAACATCCAGTTCCTCGCCCAGGGCACCATCTACCCCGACGTCATCGAGTCGGCAGGCGCCAAGAGCGGCAAGGCTCATGTGATCAAGTCTCACCACAACGTCGGTGGCCTGCCGGAAGAGATGAACCTCAAGCTGGTCGAGCCGCTGCGTGAGCTGTTCAAGGACGAAGTGCGCAAGATCGGCCTCGAACTCGGCCTGCCCTACGACATGGTCTACCGCCACCCCTTCCCGGGCCCGGGCCTGGGTGTGCGTATCCTCGGCGAGGTGAAGAAGGAATACGCCGACCTGCTGCGTCGCGCCGACGACATCTTCATCAGCGAACTGCGCAACGCCGACTGGTACCACAAGGTCAGCCAGGCCTTCGTAGTGTTCCAGCCGGTGAAGTCGGTCGGCGTGGTCGGCGACGGCCGCCGCTATGCCTGGGTCGTCGCGCTGCGCGCGGTGGAAACCATCGACTTCATGACCGCGCGCTGGGCGCACCTGCCATACGAGTTGCTGGAGAAGGTGTCCAACCGCATCATCAACGAAATCGAAGGCATTTCCCGCGTCACCTACGATGTGTCGAGCAAGCCGCCGGCCACCATCGAGTGGGAATGATCTGAAGCAATGAGGGCAGCCCAGGCTGCCCTCATGCTATTCGCAGCCTCCGCAGAGAGGCGCGTCGAGCCTGATGGGCCCATGAATTCGGACTGGCTGGAGCCCATGCAATGTCCTTTACCCGTAGACAGTTTCTCGCCGGCCTGGCCGGCCTCGGTGTCGTTGGCCTGGCCGGCAGTGGCGTGCGCTACTGGCTCGGTCGCCCGGTCGATGTCACCACCCATGATTACGAATTGATCGCCGCGCCGCTGGATGTCGAGCTGGTGCCCGGTCACGTTACGCCGGCGTGGGCCTATGGCGGGCAGGCGCCCGGCCTGGAGCTGCGCGGCCGCCAGGGCGATTGGTTGCGTGTGCGCTTCATCAATCAGCTGCCGGAGGCCACCACCATCCACTGGCACGGCATCCGTCTGCCGCTGGAAATGGACGGCGTGCCCTATGTGTCGCAGCTGCCGGTGCTGCCCGGCGAATTCTTCGACTATCGCTTCCAGCTGCACGACGCCGGCAGCTTCTGGTATCACCCGCACACCACCAGCGCCGCGCAGCTGGGACGCGGGCTGGTCGGCCCGCTGATCGTAGAGGAGCGTGAGCCGAGCGGCTTCCATCACGAGCGCACGCTCAATCTGAAGAGCTGGCACATCGACAAGCAGGGCGCCTTCACCGAGTTCAGCGTGCCCCGCGAGGCGGCCCGCGGAGGCACACCTGGGGTGCTGTCGACGGTCAATGGCAGACATGCCCCGTTGCTGGATCTGCCGGCCGGGCAGGTCGTACGGCTGCGCGTGCTCAATCTCGACAATACGCTGACCTATCGACTGAACCTGCCGGACGGCGACGCGCGCGTCTATGCCCTCGACGGCCATCCGGTCGCGCCGCGTCCGCTGGGCAAGGAATACTGGCTCGGCCCGGGCATGCGCATCGACCTCGCGCTCAAGGTGCCACAGGCGGGCACCGAGCTGTCCTTGCGCAACGGCCCGTTGCGGCTGGCAACGCTGCGCGCGGTGGCCCATGACGAAACCGCTGGCGACTGGCCGCCGGCGCTGCCGGCCAACCCGGTCGAGGTGCCGGACCTGCAGCGGGCGGAGACGCTGCGCTTCAATTTCGAGTGGGCCGGCCATCTGTCGGCAGATGTCGAGCAGGGGGCGGCCTACACGTTCTGGCAGATTAACGGCCAGGCGTGGGACATCAACGACAAGAGCTGCGCCGAACGGCCGATCGCGACGCTGAAAAAGAATGGCCATTACATCTTCGAGCTGCGCAATCTCAGTCAGTATCAGCATCCGATCCACCTGCACGGCATGACCTTCCAGGTGATCTCGTCCAACCGACGCAAGATCGACCCCTGGTTCACCGACACCTACCTGCTGGGCAAGAACGAGACGGCACGCATCGCGCTGGTCGCCGATAATCCGGGCACCTGGATGTTCCACTGCCATGTCATCGACCATATGGAAACCGGACTGATGGCGGCAATCGAGGTGGTATGAAACAGGGTAGGGCGCAGTCGTGAGGAAACCGCTGATCATCGATCGCAGCCAGGACGAGCGGTTCATGCGCGAAGCAATGGCGCTGGCAGCGCAGGGTGCCGCATTGGGCGAAGTGCCGGTGGGGGCTGTGCTGGTGCATGAGGGGCAGATCGTCGGGCGCGGCTTCAATTGCCCGATTTCGCGCCACGACCCCAGTGCTCATGCAGAGATGGTCGCCATACGTGCTGCCGCGCAGGCGCTGCAGAACTATCGGCTACCCGGTAGTACGCTCTACGTGACGCTCGAGCCGTGCAGCATGTGCGCCGGGCTGATCGTGCATTCGCGCGTTCAGCGAGTCGTCTATGGTGCCACCGAGCCGAAGGCCGGCGTGGTTGTCAGTCGTGGTCAGTTCTTCGATCAGGGCTTTCTCAACCACCGGGTACTGGTCGAAGGTGGCGTGCTGGCCGAGGAGTGCGGGGCGGTGCTCAGCGAGTTCTTTCGCCAGCGCCGGCAGAAGGGCTAGCGCGCCGCCGTTGCCGGCTGGAGCGTTTCGTGGGCGGCAACGCTGCCCTGTGCCGGAAAGATGACGAGATGGTCGGCGGCGATGGCGATGCCGACTTCCTGTCCGGTGGGGTAGTCGGCATGGCTGGTGAAGATCGCCACCAGCTGGTTGCCGGTGGGCAGTTGCAGTCGGTACAGCGTGGACGCGCCGAGGAAGGTCTTGCCGACGATCAGTGCACGCAACGGGCTGTCCGGGCGGTAGACGATGTCATCCGGGCGCAGCAGTACGTCCACCGAGCTTCCGCTTGGCCAGTTGTAGGCACGGTTGCCGCGAATAGGGCCGAGCTCGGTCTGCACGGTTTCCGGGTCGAGCAGTTGCCCGCGAATGAAATAACCCTGGCCGATGAAGCTGGCGACGAAGGGCGTCAGCGGTTCGTGGTAGAGGTTGAACGGCGTGTCCCACTGCTCCAGTCGACCATCCTTGAACACGCCGACCTGATCGCTGACGGCGAACGCTTCTTCCTGGTCATGGGTGACCAGAATGGCGCTGGTCTTGCGCGCCTTGAGGATCTCGCGCACCTCGTGGCTGAGGCGCCGACGAAGCTCTACGTCGAGGTTGGAGAAGGGCTCGTCGAGCAGCAGCAAGGCCGGTTCCGGCGCCAGTGCCCGGGCCAGCGCCACACGCTGCTGCTGACCGCCGGAGAGCTCGTGGGGATAGCGCTTGCCGAGCGCGCTCAGGTGCACCAGCTCGAGCATTTCGTTGACGATGCGCGCGCAATCGGGCTGTTTGCGGATACCGAAAGCGATGTTCTCCGCCACGGTAAGGTGCGGAAACAGGGCGTAATCCTGAAACACCATGCCGATGCGGCGCTTCTCCGGCGCCAGGGTGAAGCCGGCACGGGAAATGACGGTGTCGGCTAGCTGGATCTCGCCCTGGTGCACGGGCTCGAAGCCGGCGATGGCGCGCAATGTGGTGGTCTTGCCGCAGCCGGACGGGCCCAGCAGGCAGCCGATGTCGCCGCGATTCAGGTGCAGGTTGAGATGCTGAACGATGCGCTGCTCGCCATAGCCGCAGGCCAGGTCGCGCAGTTGTAGCAGCGGCAGTTCAGGTTTCATGCGTGGTGATAGGCCGGCTCGACAAGAAACTCCAGCAGTGCCTTCTGCACGTGCAGGCGGTTCTCGGCCTGATCCCAGGCGACCGAGCGGGGGTCATCGAGCAGATCGTGACTGATTTCCTCGCCACGGTGGGCCGGCAGGCAGTGCATGAACAGCACGTCCGCGGCTGCGCAGTCGAGCAGCGCGCGGTTTACCTGATAGGGGCGGAAGGTGGCCAGGCGCGCGGCCACTTCATCTTCCTGGCCCATGGATGCCCAGACGTCGGTGCTGATCAGGTTGGCGCCCGCCGCTGCCTCGCGTGGGTCGCGCAGCACCTGCACACGCTCGCCGGCGCGTGCCAGCAGCTCGGCGTCGGGTTCGTAACCTTCGGGGCAGGCGACCTTCAGCCGGAAGTCGAACTGGATGGCCGCTTCTATATAGGTGTTGCACATGTTGTTACCGTCGCCGATCCAGGCCACCGTCTTGCCGGCAATGCTGCCGCGGTGTTCGTGGTAGGTCTGCATGTCGGCCATCAGCTGGCAGGGGTGCAGGTCATCGGACAGGCCGTTGATCACCGGTACGCTGGAGTTGGCGGCGAAGTCGGTCAGGGTCGAATGGGCGAAGGTACGGATCATCACCGCGTCGAGCATGCGCGACATGACGATGGCCGAGTCGCTGATCGGCTCGCCGCGGCCAAGCTGGGTGTCGCGCGGGGAAAGGAAGATCGCCTGGCCGCCGAGCTGGATCATGCCGGCTTCGAAGGACAGTCGGGTGCGGGTCGAGGCCTTCTCGAAGATCATGCCCAGCACGCGATTCTTCAAGGGCTCGAACAGGACGCCGCGCTTGCGCAGATCCTTCAACTCGATGCCGCGGCGGACCAGGCTGTTCAGCTCCTGGGGCGTGCAGTCCATCAGTGAGAGAAAATGCCTTGCGCTCATATCAACTACCTTTATTGCCGCAGCGCGCGATCCGAGGATTTTCGACAGAAAAGGGGACCGACGACTGGGGAGTCGCACGGGGAGCGACGAAACGGGAAAGGCGCGATCTTATCCAGAAAGCAAGCGCAGGCGCAAATCCTCGGTCCGGGGGCCTGGCAGGGCTGAATCTCAGTAATGACGGCCTTTGCGCGGCAACATAGCCGAGTCTCGCACTCGGCTTTCCGAGAGGTTTTCCGGTACAATGCCCGGCAACCGTGTCTAGCCGAGGTAGTCCATGGATATCATCGAAACCATCAAAGAGCAGATCGCCAACAACCCGGTGCTGCTGTACATGAAGGGCTCGCCCAATGCGCCGCAGTGTGGCTTCTCCGCCCGCGCGACCCAGGCGGTAATGGGCTGTGGCGAGAAGTTCGCTTACGTCGACATCCTGCAGAACCCCGAAATTCGCGCCAACCTGCCCATCTATGCCAACTGGCCGACCTTCCCCCAGCTGTGGGTCAACGGTGAGCTGGTCGGCGGCAGCGACATCATCCTCGAGATGTTCGAGAAGGGCGAATTGCAGACCCTGATCAAGTCCGCGGTAGGCAAGACCGAGGCTTGAGTTTCAGGCGCCGCAACAGCGCGCCAGTGAATGCCCGCATCCATGGATGCGGGCTTTTTTTTGGGAGGCAGAGATATCCGGTAAAAGGACAGCGAGCCGCTCCACTGACCTTTGTTGCCATTTGCCGGTCAGAGATCGCGGCAAGGGCCTCGCCCACCATCAATCAGTCTTCCGAGTGAGAAATTCCGCCGTATGCCCTATTTGCGAGTGTTGCCTTTTCTGATCGTGTTGGCGGTCGTTCTGTTTGCAGGTCTCAAACCCGAGCCCGTGCCCCAACTGTTCAGCCAGCAGGACAAGCTGCATCACATGAT
>Ga0155173_1156_pt2 | contig 17510 bp, 17 predicted proteins | sample RifCSPhighO2_01_FD_106141 | JGI IMG/M metagenome (GOLD analysis project Ga0155173, IMG submission 106141) | Pseudomonadales bacterium RIFCSPHIGHO2_01_FULL_64_12
TTCGGTGGGGCGAAAGATGGCAAGGCGGTTGCGCTGGGTGGCAGCAGCCAGTGTAGACAGCCATGTCAGCACCGGTGCGGTTGCTGACGATTTACCGGTTCAGGCCCTGGATTCGCCGTCGCGGCGCGGCGGGCGCGAAGTGGACGGCGGTTCGACGACCGTCAGCAGACCATCCTTGCCCAGATGCAGGCGCAGGTAATCCTCGGCGAGCAGCAGCTGGCCGGCGTAGAGCGCAGCGGCTTCGGCGCGCAGGTCCTCGATCGAATGGCCGCGGCCGACGTGCTTCTGATAGCGCGCGCTGAAGTGGGTCAGCACCAGGTTGGGCAAACCGACCGCCTGGGCGAAGCGCGCCACGGTGGCGGCCGTGCTGTGGCCGAAGTCGTTGCGAGCGTCGTTGGCCACGGCCTCGGTGTAGGTCGCCTCGTGCACCAGCAGCTGGGCATCGCGGCAGGTTTCGGCCAGCAGGTCGGGGCGGTCGTTGTCGCCCCCGACGACGATGCGCCGCGGGCTGCGGCTGAAGCTCAGGTAGTCGTGGCTGCGCAGCACGCGCCCCTCGTGCTCGATGTCGAAGCCGCGCGCCAGCTGGCCCCAGAGCGGGCCGCGCGGCACACCGTCATGTTCCAGACGATCGATGTCCAGCCGCGGATCGGGGCGCGCCTCGCTGAAGCTGTAGCCGTAGCAGGGCACGCGATGGGACAGCTCGGTCGCCTCGATGCGCATGTTCGGGCTGCGCCACTCGCCCAATGTCTCGACCGCATGGAAGTCCAGCTCGTAGCTCAGCCAGCTCTGACTCATGCTCAGGGTGGCGCGTACCCAGGTCTCGATGCCCTGCGGGGCGATGATCGTCAGCGGCGCCTTGCGCCCCATCATGCCTGCGCTGGCCAGCAGGCCGGGCAGGCCGTAGCAGTGGTCGCCATGCACATGGGTGATGCAGATCGCGCGCAGGTCGTGCAGCGACAGCGGCGTGCGCAGCAGACGATGCTGGGTGCCCTCGCCGCAGTCGATCAGGTACCAGGCCTTGCCGGTCTCTTCCAGCAGTGCCAGCGCGCTGACGTTGCGCGCGCGGGTCGGGGTGCCGGACGAGGTACCGAGAAAGAGCAGGTCCACGGGCATGTTCTCCAAAGGGGGCTGGCTAGTATGCCGTACGACCGGGGGAGCGGTCCCGGGGTTGCGTCCTCAGGCGCTGCGGGCGAGCTGCTCGTCGATGAAGCGGTCATCGTCGGGGCGGTCCAGCAGGGCAGTCAGCAGGCCGCTGGCGCGGTTGACCTCACCACGGTCGATGCAGCCGATGGCCTCGTTGAGCCGCTCGCGCCATTGGGCGTCGGTTGCCGGCGCGATGCCGATCAGCTCGTCCAGATCCGTGGGCAGGCTGAGGATCATGTCATCCAGCGACGGCATTGGTTGTACCGGTGCCGCAACGGGGGCCGGCATGTCAGGACCGTGGCCGAGGTATTCGTCCATGGTCATTTCCGTCACGACCGGCACCTGGCGCTGGAACGGGTTGATGTCCGGGAAGGACGCTTCCGCCCGCTTCACGCCGGCCGGTCGGGCCTCGACCATGATTGCCGCCGTGGCGGCTGCGCTGGCGCGCCGACGCTGTAGCAGCAGGCCGCCCAGCAGGAACAGCACGGGAAGGGCGAGCAGCCAGGGGCTGGCGAGGCTGTCCGGCTGGGCCGTCATAGCGGGCGCGGCAGGCGCGGGAACCGGGGATGCGGGTGCCTGGCGCTCCACGCTGACTTCACGGGGCACCGGCGCGGTGACGACGGCAGATTCCGCGGCGAGCGGGCTGGTCTCGCGTTGCGCCAGGCTCCGCTGTGCTTCGGCGAGCAGGCGATTCTGCGCATCCATCTGCGCCTGCAGGCTCAACACCTGGGCTTCGAGTTGGCTGAGCACATCCACCAGCCCGGGATCAGCTGTCACTGGCGTCTCCCGCGCGGTGTGCTCGGGAGGAGGTATCGCTGCGTCGGCTTCGCGAGGCGCGGCGGCCACCTGGGTCGTCGGCCTGGGCGTGGCATGTTGCAGTCCGTCCGGCAACAGCAGATCGGCGCCGACCCGCAGGCGGTTGCGGTCACCGCCGATGAAGGCGTCCGGGTTGAGTGCGTAGAGGCCGGCCATCAACGCTTCGTGCGAGCCGACAGCACGGCCTTCAAGCCGCTGGGTGATGGCCCAGAGGCTGTCGCCGGGCTGGATGCGATACCGCGTGCCCTGTTCGACCGCAGGCAGCACGCGAGCGCGCGGCGGTTCCACGGGTGGCGCGCTGACGATGGCCGGTGCTTGCGGCTGGGCACGCGGCAGCGCCGGCAGGTCGGGCTGGTACAGTGGCGGGTCGAGCAGCAGGGTGTACTCGCGCAGCAGCTGGCCGCCCGGCAGGCTGAGCTCGACGATGAAGTTCAGGTACGGCTCGTTCACCGGTGCGGCGGAGCTCACGCGGATCCGCTGGCCGCTCCCGTCGAGCGCCGGCACGAAGCTCAGCTTGGCGAGGAAGTCGGGCCGCTCGACTCCGGCGCGGGCAAACACGTCGCTCGGTGCCAGGCGCACCTTGATGTCATCGACACCCAGTCCGCGCGCGTCAATCAGCTCGATGTCAGCCGTGAGCGGCTCGGCCAGCGCCGAATGCAGACGGATCTCGCCCAGCCCGATGGCGCTGGCCAGGGGCGTGTAGCAGGCGGCGAGCAGGAGCAGGGGCCAAACGGCAAGACGAAAGGACGACATAAACATTCCGGGTGCCAGCAGGGCTGTGGCCGACGGTGCCGTGCAAGGCAGCCGGGCCGTGCGGGGGCTTATGGCAATTCGGCCGGCCCGCAGCGGGCGCTGCAATCATCATGACTCGTATGATGGCATTTTGCTAGCCACTTCACAGTTTTCGGATCGGCGGCGGCTGATTCACGCGTGCGACACATCAGCTCACAGATGCCGAGGGCACCCCCGGCACGGCTAAAGGTTGCTGAAAGTTTTGTTTCGTAGCCTCCCGCTCCCCCCCGCTGCTTCGGCCGGACAAGAATAAAGAGGAGGTAAGCTGTGTTGACCCTGATTGGTCTGTTGACCATCTGCAGCCTGGTGGTGCTGCTGCTCGTAGGACGGATGGCGCCCATTCTGCCGCTGATTCTGGTACCGCTGGCGGGCGCTTTGCTGGCCGGCTTCGGGCTGGAGGCCATCACCGGGTTCTTCACCGACGGCCTCGGCAAGGTGATCTCCATTGCCACGATGTTCGTCTTCGCCATCACCTTCTTCGGCGTGTTGCAGGACACCGGACTGTTCCGCCCGATCATCGGAACCATGGTGAGGCTGACCCGCGGTAATGTCATCGCCGTAACGGTGGCCACCGCGTTGATCGGCATGCTGGCGCACCTGGACGGCGCGGGCGCGACCACCTTCCTGCTGACCATTCCGGCACTGCTGCCGCTCTATCGCAAGTTGGGCATGAGCCCTTATCTGATGTTGCTGCTGCTGGCGCTCGGTGCAGGCATCTTCAACATGGTTCCCTGGGCCGGCCCGCTGGGGCGGGCCGCGGCGGTGACCGGTATCGAGGTCACCGAACTGTGGCGGCCGCTGATCGCCATTCAGGGCGTCGGCGTGGTTCTGCTGGTGGCGCTCGCCGTCCTGCTTGGTCGGCGGGAGCAGCGGCGTATCGCCTCAGGGGCTGGCGGTGCGGATGCCGGCGTACTGGTCGAAAGCCACCACAGCCTTCACGAACCCACCGAAGAAGAGCGCGCCCTGGAGCGGCCGGGCCGACTCTGGATCAACGGCGGGTTGTTCCTGCTGGTGCTGATCTCGCTGTTCGCCGGCGTGCTGCCGGCCGGCTACATCTTCATGATCGGTCTGTCGCTGGTGCTGCTGATCAACTACCCCGGTGGCAAGGCTCAGATGCAACGCATCGCGGCCCATGCGCCCGCCGCCCTGAGCATGGGCATGATCATTCTGGCAGCGGGCTCCATGCTGGGGATATTCACCGGTACGGGCATGCTGACTTCCATCGCCCAGGATCTGGTGCAGGTCCTGCCCGCCTCGGTCGTGCCCAGCCTGCACATCATCCTTGGCGTCTTCGGCCTGCCGATGGAGCTGATGCTGAGCACCGATGCCTATTACTTCGGTCTGCTGCCGGTGACGCTGGAAGTGGTGGCGAGCCATGGCGTGGAGCCTGCCAGCGTGGTGTACGCGATGACCATCGGCAACATCATCGGCACCTTCATCAGCCCGTTCTCGCCCGCGCTCTGGCTTGCGCTTGGCCTGGCCGGTCTGGATCTTGGCCGGCACATCCGCTACTCGCTGTGGTGGATGTGGGGCTTCTCGCTGGTGCTGTTCGCCGTGGCCTGGGCGCTGGGGATGTTCTGAGCCCGTTCGCCAGCCGCGCACCGCACTGCAGCCGTCGACTTGCGTCTGAAGGCTGCCGATGCGGCGCGCATGAGACCCGAGCTTACAGGTACTTGAGCCAGGCGATGTCCCGGCGCAGGGCCTTGAGCTCGGCAAACCAGCGCACGGCCGGGTACAGCGCCACGGCCAGCACAACGGTCCACAACCACAGCGGCCAGACCGCCTCGAAGCCGAAGTGGCTGCCACGGTTCAGGCCCCAGATCGCCACCGCGGCGAGGTAGAGCAGCTTCAGCACGTAAAGGTGCAGCAGATAGAAGAACATCGGCGCTGCGCCGAACACCGTCAGCGGGCGCAGCCAGGCGCGATCCTGGCGGCGCTCGAAGTGGCGCAGCAGAAGCAGGCCGGTACCCAGGGTCAGGCAGAGGAACAGCAGCGACGGCGGATATTTGGTGATGTTCAGCAGGCTCATCAGTGTCCGCAGTCCATCCTCGCCAACCACCCAGGGCTGCTCGCCGTAACCGTTGATCAGGCGTAGCAGAACGAACAGCAGCAGCGCGGCCCTGCCCCAGTTGGCGAGGTTGTGCTGACGGCGTTCGGCATCGGCGTTGCGTCCGAACCAGGGGCCGGCGGCGTAGCCCAGGGCGATCACGCCGATCCAGGGCAACAGCGGGTAGGAGGTGCGCAGGCGCAGGCTGTCCGAGACCTCGAGCCAGCCGCGATCATGCAGGATGGCCCACGGCAGGTGCATGGGTGATCCGACGGGGAAGTGCAGCGGATCGAGCAGGTTGTGCCCGCCGATGATCAGCAGTCCGAGCAGCACCAGCCACGGGCGCGGCAGCCAGAGCAGCGCCGAGAGGGCGAGCATGCTCAGGCCGATGGCCCAAATCACCTGGAGGTAGATGACCTGCGGCGGGAACTGGAAGGTCCAGGCGAAGTTGACCAGGGTGAACTCGAGCGCCACCAGAAACAGCCCGCGCTTGAGCAGAAAGCTCGACACCGCGTGGCGGTCCTGATGCTTTTCGCCATAGAGGAACGCTGATAACCCGGTCAGGAAGATGAATACCGGTGCGCACAGGTGCGCCAGGGTGCGGCTGAAGAACAGTGCCGGCTCGGTGACCGCCACGTCCATCGGATCCGGCACCTGCATGTGCAGCAGAAAGGTTTCGCGGACATGGTCCAGCAGCATGAACAGAATCACCAGGCCGCGCAGCGCGTCGATGGATTGAAGGCGCGCCGCAACGGGCGAGGTCAGGTCGGGGGCGGGCATGCACGGCTCATGGCAGAAGTTCGCGGACAACGGGCGCGGAGGCCTTGAGGACGTAATGCCTCTCGGCCTGGGTACGGCGGCGCCCGGCAAGGTGCGATACGTTATAACAAAAGTGCCGTGCATCCAAACGCCTGTCCGTCCCGCGCGCCGCTGTGCTGCTTCGGGGGCGACAGCGGCGCGGGGGCGAGGCTGGCGTCACTCGCAGTTGACCATCCAAGACAGACCGAAGCGGTCAGTCAGCATGCCGAAACGCTCGGCCCAGAAGGTCTTCTCCAGCGGCATGATCACCGTACCGCCTTCGCCCAGGGCAGCGAACAGCTGCTCGGCCTCGGCCACGCGGGTCGGGTGCAGGGAAATCGAGCAGCCCTTGATGCCTTCGTACGGTCCTCCGCCGCAGGTGTCTCCGGGCAGCGTGTCGGAGGCCATCAGCGTGCTGTCGCCGAGGTTGAGGCAGGCATGCATGATCCGCTCGCGGTACTCGGCGGGGAACTGCTCGGCATCCGGCGCCTGTGCGAAGGTCATCAGCTCCAGGGTGCCGCCCAGTACCTGCTGGTAGAAGGTGAAGGCCTCGCGGGCATTGCCGTCATAGGTGAGGTAGGTGGAAAGCTTCATCTTCGTGCTCCTTGCTGTCAGTGGCTGAGTTGCGCACGCAGGCGTTCTTCCTGCTCGCGCAGTTCGGGGGTGAACTCGGCGCCGAAGTCTTCCGCTTCGAAGACCTGGCGGATCTCGATCTCCGCCTCGCCGATGGCGGACGGCGGGCAGCGCCTGACCCAGTCGATCGCCTCCTGCAGCGAAGCGGTCTGGAACAGCCAGAAGCCGGCGATCAGCTCGCGGGTCTCGGCGAACGGGCCGTCGATGACGCTGCAGCGCTCGCCCTCGAAGCGCACCCGCGCGCCCTTGCTGCTGGGCTGCAGGCCCTCGCCGCCGAGCAGCACGCCAGCGTTGGCCAGTTCTTCGTTGTAGCGGCCCATGGCCGCAAGCACGTCCTCGCCGGGCATCTGGCCGGCTTCGGTTTGCGGTGTGGCCTTTATCATCACCATGAAACGCATCGGTCGACTCCTTCGTTGGATGGAAAGGAGCCTAGACGGGGATGTCGGGATTTCCGCTGGCTCCGATCATTGGACGAACGGGCGCGGGACAAATCGACAGGGCGGTGGAAACTTTCCGAATCAGCGCAGCGGATAGCTCAGCAGGAGCAGATGCAGGCAGTTGAGGAGGCCATGCAGTGACACCGCCACCCATAGCCGGTCGCCGGCACAGTGAAACGCCAGGCCGTAGCCCAAACCGGCCAGGCCGGCGAGCAGGGCGAAACCGGTCCCGAAGGGCAGATGAGCCGCGCCGAACAGGATCGCTGCGAGGCCGATGCCACTGGCCGCGCCGAAGCGACGGACCAGTTCACGCTGCAGCAGAGCGCGAAAGATCAGCTCCTCGGCGAGACAGGTGACGGCCAGATTGACGGCCAGCCAGGCGAGGAACTGCTCCGGCCACTTCGGCTGCCAGGCGAGGACGCCGCCGGCCACCGCCAGCAGCGGCACGGATGCCAGGCACGCGCCCGAGACCAGCCATGTGCATCGCTTCGAGCGCCAGGCTGCGCGCGGCTGGCCCAGCCACCAGGCGAGCAGCAGCGCGGCGACCATGGCCTTGTCCGGGCTGAGCCGCAGTTGCCAGGGCGCCGCACCGCCCAGGTCCTGCGGCGGCCCCAGCGGCAAGGGGTTGAAGCCGGGCAGCAGATGCGCGGCCAGCACAATGGCGCCGATCAAGGTGGTTGCCAGCCACGGCAGCCGTGGCAGGTACGGCTCGGCCAGCAGCCAGCCGGCGAACGCCAGCACGAGCAGCGCCCCGATCGGCTCGATCAGGCCGAGTGCCAGACCGCTCAGCAGTGTGGCGAGAGGGAGGCCCAAGGGCAGCGCGGCGCGCACGTCACTGCAGCCGGTAGCGCGCCAGTTCACGGGGCGTCAGCAGGCGCATGCGCCAGGGATCGATCTGCTGCATGTCATCGGCCAGCCGCGGGTTCACGCCCATGTCGCGCAGGTAGGCCTGCGGCGTGCGTCGCGGCCGCTGGCCGATGGACAGCGCCGACTCGCCGTTGGCGAGATAGGGGCGATGCAGGCCGACATAGCCACGTATCGTGCGTTGTCGACCGGCCGCCAGCAGGTAGATGCAGCTGCCCTGGCAGACCGCGCTTGCCGGCACCAGCGCATCGAAGCCGGTTTCGCGCAGCAGGTAGCCCATGCGCATGGCCTCCGCGGCGCTGCCGCCGATGTTGTCGAGGATCAGCAGCTTGCGCGCATATTTGCCGGGATGGGCCATGATGCCCTTGAGCAATGCCTCGTAGTCGCCCGGCGCGATCTGCTCGGTAACCCGAGCCACCAGTACCAGCCCCTGGTCCTCGTGCTCCAGCGGCAGCACCTCGACCTTGGCGTGGGCGGTGCAGGCGAACAGCGCCAGGGCGCAGAGGGTGGCAAGGCGGAGCATCGAGCAGGCGGTCCTGTTGTGGGAGGTGGCGAAGATACCTGCCGCGCCGGCTTTCGCCTACTGCCTTTGCATGTTGCTCAGCCGGCCGGCTGCTCGGCGTTCGCCAGGCCGTCGAGGCGCTTGCTCCAGTCTTCCACCGCGTTGTTCTGCAGCCTGCGTTCGACGAGCGTGCGCCAGTTCGGCACCAGCGGCAGTTCGGCCAGTTCGAGCAGGTCGGCGCGCTCCAGCGGTCGGCGGTAGAGCACGTCCATCACCCGCGTCAGAGGCCAGCGCGGGTAGGCGCGCTGCTCCAGCAGCAGTGCCTGGCCGACTTGCAGCTCGCCGGGCTCGAGCACCTGGTAATACCAACCGCACAGGCCGCTTCGCTGGACGCGCAGCGACATGTCCTGCACGCCGAAGCGGTCGTTGAGCTTCCAGCAGGGCTGGCGGGTCTGCGCCACCTGCAGCAGCACGTTGCCACAGCGCAGCACGTCGCCCAGACAGAGGTCGGCCTCGCCGAGGCCGGTGGTGCTGATGTTCTCGCCGAAGGCTCCGGGCCGCTCGAGCAGCGGCGAATGGCCGAGCTGAGCACGCCAGTGGTGATAGTGCTCGAACGGGTAGTGATGCAGCGCCTTGTAGATCCCGCCATGCACACGGCGATCGCCCTGTTCGTCGCCGGCGAGCCCTTCGCTGCCGACCGCCACCGGCCCGGCAGTGGGCTGCTTGGCGATGGCGCTGTGGCTGCCGGGGCGGGTGAAGGGCACGGCTGTGCCGACGAGCAGCTGTTCGATCCTGGCCAGTTGCATGCGGGGCTCCTTGCTGAAGGCGGCTGGCGAAGCGCCGATTGTGCCGTAGCGCAGGCCGTCTGGCCCGCGCTTCGTGACGCCATCCCGGCAAGGGGAACCGCCAGCCGCTCGCCGCCTGCTAGGGCGCGTCGGTGGACAGCGCGCGGATCATCGCCGTGGTCAGGTAGAGCCGCGGCGCGATGCTGGCCAGTTCGATGTACTCGTCCTCCGAATGCAGCCCGGCACCGACCACGCCCATGGTTTCCAGCACGGCCGGCTTGTCGCTGCCCGGCACATAGGCATAGCCGGCATCGGTGCCGAATCGCATGGCGATGGGTTCGATGCGCTGGTCGATCTCGCTGTACAGGCGCTGGGCGGTCTCGGCCAGGCGCTTGGACGCGGAATTTTCCGCCAGCGGCGGGCGACCCTTGTCGATGCGCAGTTCGACCTGGGTGTCATCGATCAGCCGGTTCTGAATGATGCGCTGGCCGTCGGCGAGCACTCGCTCGGTCTCAGTGAGGTCCGAGTAACGCATGTCCGCCTCGGCGCTGGCCTTGTTGGGAATGATGTTGCGCTTCTCGCCGCCGTCGATCATGGTCCAGCTGACCGTGGTGCCCTTGTCCGCATCTCCCAGATCCTTGAGCTGCACCAGCTGGTGCGCCAGCTCCAGGATGGCGTTGCGTCCATCTTCCGGTGCGGAGCCTGCGTGGGACGATTTGCCCTTGACCTCCAGCATCACGGCGTTGATGCCATTGGTGGCGGTGGTTACCGCGTCGCGATCCGGCGGTTCGTAGGAGAAAACGTAATCATGCTTGCGGGCGAGTTCGGCGATCAGTGCCTTCGAGCCCGCCGAGCCCATCTCCTCGTCCGGATTGAACAGCACAGTGATCGTGCCGTAGTCGTCGAACTGCTGGTCGCGCAGCAGCTTGAGCGCATGCAGGATCATCGCCACGCCGCCCTTGGCATCGGCGACACCCGGCCCGTAGGCGCGCTGCCCGTCCATGCGGAACGGGCGTTCGGCGGCGCTGCCTTCGGCGAACACGGTGTCGTAATGGATCATCAGCAGGAAGTTCTTGCTGCCCTTGCCCTGCAAGGTGGCGACGATATTGTCCCCTACCGAGGGCGTGGCCGGTCGGGTGCTCACCTCGGCCCCCAGTGCCTGCAGGCGCTCGACCAGCATCTGGCTGACCGTGGCCAGACCCTTTTCCTGGCCGGTGCCGGTATCCACGGCTACCAGCTGCTCGACGGTTTCGAGATAGGCCGGCTGTTCGGCTTTCGCCTGTTTCAACAGTTCGGCGGGTTCGATTTCGGCAGCCACGGCGGTCACAGACGACAGGCAGAGTGCGACTGCGGCGGCAAGCGGGGCGATGGCGCGGACGTGCATCGGGAAGACCTCGGATCGCGGGGGGTGTTCAAGCTCAGAGCCTCGCCGTTGGCACAACGTTCAGCGTTTCACCTCGCCTGGAGAGTGCTAAGGTCTGCTTTTTCCACTTGTCGGAGAACTCCCGGTGTCCCTGACCACGACCTACGATCCGCAGAACATCTTCGCCCAGATCATTCGCGGCGACGCCCCCTGCTACAAGCTCTACGAGGACGACGACGTGCTCGCCTTTCTCGATCTGTTCCCGCAGTCCTTCGGCCACACGCTGGTCATCCCCAAGCGCTCGGCGGCCTGCAACATCCTCGACGTGGACAGCGAGGCGCTGGCCAAGGTGATCAAGGTGGTGCAGAAGCTGACCCGGGCCATCGTCGCCGAGCTCGAGCCCGACGGCGTGCAGGTCGCCCAGTTCAATGGCGCGCCGGCCGGGCAGACGGTGTTCCATATCCACATGCACATCGTGCCGCGCTACGCCGGTGAAGGGCTGGGCATCCACGCGGCGGGCAAGGCCGATCCGGCGGAGCTGGAGAAGCTGCAGGCGCGCCTGCTGCAACGCATCGCCACCCAGGCCTGATCGCGGCGCCGGCCATGTCGGCGGCCGGCGCGCTTCGCGACCATCGCAGCAGCAAACAGGCACCAAAGTACAATTCGTGCCCGCCGGGGGGCTTCGTACCCTGCGGGCATGATGCCTCCCACGCTCGTCCTCGTTCGCCGTATACAGCATGCCTTCAGCGCCTGCAGCAGGTGGCTGCGGTTCGGCGTTCTGCTGAGCATCGCCGTGCTGCCCTGGTGCGCCCGCGCCGAGGCGTTGCCGGTGCTCACCCTGAGCGTGCTGCAGTTCGGCACGCCACACTGGGAGCTGGAACACCTCAAACGACGTCAGCTGGACCACGCCAACGGCTTCGAACTGAAGGTGCGCCTGGCGGCCGACGTGCCGGCGTCGCGCCTGGCATTGTCCAGCGGCAGTGTCGATGGTGCGGTGAGCGACCTGCCCTGGGCGCAGGCGCGGCATGCGGCGGGCAGCAGCTATCGCTACCTGCCGTTCTCCTCGCAGCTCGGTGAAGTGCTGGTGCCGGCCGGCAGCACGATCCGCACGCTGGCCGATCTGCGCGGCAAGCGCATCGGCGTCGCCGGCGGGCCGGACGGCATCGGCTGGCTGCTGCTGCGACGCGCCGCGGCGGAGCAGGGCATCGATCTCGCCAGGGAGGCCCGCGTGCAGTACGCCGCGCCGCCGCTGCTGGGCCAGGCGCTGCGCCGCGGCCAGCTGGATGCGCTGCTGACGTTCTGGCATTTCTCCGCGCGCCTGCGTGGCGAGGGCGGGGTGCAGACTGCCTTCGGCCTGGCCGACCTGCTGGGCGATCTGCAGCTCGATGCGCAGTTGCCGGTACTCGGCTATCTGTTTCCCGAACCCTGGGCGCAGGCCAACGAAGCGTTGCTGCAACGCTTCGCCAGCGCACTGCGCCAGAGCAAGCACGAGCTCGCCAGCGAACCGGCGTACTGGCAGGCGATCCGTCCGCTCATGCGCGCCGAGGATGAGGCGGTGTTCGCCGCGCTGCGCGACAGTTTCGTCGCGGGCATTCCGCAGCCGCTGGATGCCGCACGAATCGCCGACCTGCAGCGGCTGCTGGTGCTGACCGGCAGCGATCCGGCTCGGCTGATGCCGGCCGCGCTGTTCCAGAGCGCACCATGAGCGGCTCGCGCTGGGCCTGCTGGGTGGCGCTGCCGTTGGCGCTGCTGCTCTGGGCCGGCATCGCACTGGTGGTGCAGACACCGTTGCTGCCCACGCCCGCCGCTGTGCTCGATACCTTCTGGCAAGCGCTGCAGAGCGGCGAGCTGCCCGAGCACCTGCTGGTGACCTTGCGCCGAGTGCTGATCGCGTTTGCCCTGGCTATGGCGCTGGGCACGCTGCTTGGTGTGTGGATGGGCCGCTCGCGGCTGGCCAATGCGCTGCTCGATCCGCTGCTGGTGCTGTTTCTCAACCTGCCGGCGCTGGTCACCATCATCCTGCTCTACGTCTGGTTCGGCCTGGTGGAAGCGGCGGCGGTGCTGGCGGTGGTGGTCAACAAGGTGCCGAACGTGGCGGTGACTGTGCGCGAAGGCGCCCGCAGCCTAGACCCCAAGCTCGAGCAGATGGCGCGGGTCTACGGCTTCGGCCGCTGGCAGCGCATCGCCCACGTCTGGCTGCCTCAGCTGTTCCCCTACCTGATGGCGGCCACCCGCGGTGGGTTGGCGCTGATCTGGAAGATCGTGCTGGTGGTGGAGCTGCTCGGTCGCTCCGACGGCATCGGCTTCCAGCTGCACATGGCCTTCCAGGTGTTTGACGTGGCAAGCATCCTCGCCTACAGCCTGGCGTTCATCGCCGTGGTGCAGCTGATCGAGCTGGCCCTGCTGCAACCGCTCGAACGCCGCGCCTCCGCCTGGCGCGAAGCGGGCGTGCGCCATGCTTGAGCTGCGCCTGAATGGCCCCGCCGCCGGCCACCCGGTGCTCGGTGTGATCGAGGGCCGGGTGTGTGCCGGCGATCGCATCTGCCTGCTCGGGCCTTCCGGTGTCGGCAAGACTACGCTGCTCAACGCCATCGCCGGCCTCGAGCCGCGGTTGAGCCCAGGCGTGCAGCAGCGTGCCGGGTTGCGCATCGGCTATCTGTTCCAGGAACACCGGCTGCTGCCCTGGCGCACGGTGCGGCAGAACCTGGCACTGGTCGGCGCCAGCCCGGCCGACATCGAGCGGCTATTGGCCGAGGTGGGGCTGGGTGGCGCGGCCGACAGCCTGCCGGATCAGCTCTCGCTGGGCATGGCGCGCAGGGCGGCACTGGCGCGCTGTCTGGCGATCGAGCCGGATCTGTTGCTGCTCGACGAACCCTTCGCCTCGCTGGATGCCGAGCGCGCCGCCGAGCTGCGCGGCCTGATAGCGCGGCTGCTCGATCGGCACCCCGGGATGGCGATGATCTGCGTGACCCATGACCCGCGCGATGCCGACTACCTGGCCAACCGCCTGTGGTACCTGGTCGGCCGCCCGGCAACGCTGCGCTGCGATGAGCCGCTGGCGGCTGGTAGCCAGAGCGGCGCGCCGCTGCGTCGGGCCTGAACCCTTCAGCCTGCCACCAGCTGCGTCAGCGCATGCAGCACCAGTCCGACCAGGCCACCGACCAGGGTGCCGTTGATGCGGATGTACTGCAGGTCCTTGCCGACGCTCTGTTCCAGCTGCTCGACCAGTTCGCGGCTTTCCCAGTTCTCCACGCGCTGAGCGATATAGGCGCCGATCTGCCCGCGGTAGCGTTCCAACAGGCCGGGGGTGGCCGCCAGCAGTTGCTCGTTGATCCAGTTGCGCATGGACTCGTCCGCCGCCAGGCCGTCGCCGAGGCCGCGGCAGAGCGCGACGATACGCCGACCGATGCGCGAATCGTCGCGGGCCAGGTCGCTTTCCAGCCAGGCTGTGAGTTCCTGCCAGAGGTTGCCGAAATAGGCGCTGGTGGCCGGGTGTTCCAGCAGTTGGGCGAGGATGCGCTCGACCTCCAGGGCGTAGTGCGGGTCCTGTTCCAGGCGCTCGATGTATTCGCCGACGTGCTCGTCGAAGCGCTGGCGGATCAGGTGTTCGGGATCGGCAGCGATCTCGGCGATCAGCGCGGACAGGCCGTCGACGAACTTGTTGGCCGACCAGCCGCTCACCGGCCGGCTCAGGCCGAGATAGCGCAGGGTGCGGATTTCCCGGCTGATGGCGTCGGCGACCAGCGCGCGGGTCTGTTCGTCCTGCATGATCGAGTCGAGGCGCAGCAGCAGTTCGTCGAGCATCGCCTGATGGCGCCCCTGGCTGGTCAGCACGCGCAGTGCCTGGGCCAGCGGCGGGGCGAGGTCGAACTTGCGCACGCGGCCGATCACCTTGGCTTCGACAAAGGCGCGCACGCGCTCGTCATGCAGCGCGGCGATGCCGAAATGCGCGACCCCGGTGAGCCGGCGGCCGACCGCTTCGGCATTGCGTGGATGGCGCAGCCAGCCAGCCAGGCGCGAGGCGAGGTCCAGCTCCTGCAACTTGGCGAGCACCAGCGGCGTGGCGAGGAAATGGGTGGTGATGAAGCTCGACAGGTTGCGGCCGATGCGCGCCTTGCTGCGCGGGATGATTGCCGTGTGCGGGATCGGCAGGCCGAGCGGGTGACGGAACAGCGCGGTGACGGCGAACCAGTCGGCGATGGCGCCGACCATGGCGGCTTCGGCGAAGGAGGCCACATAGCCCCAGGCCGGGTGGACGGTCTCGAAACGGGTCGCGACGATGTACAGCAGGGCGGCCAGCAACAGCAGCAGGCCGGCGACCAGCTTCATCCGCGAAACCGGTGACTGCCAGGCGCTGATCAGCGAACGCATGCGGTTCCTCGTGTCGATGGTGAGCGTGTGTGCAGTAGACAGCAAAGCAGGGATGGCGGTCGGTACGCGATGCAGCTCTGCAGGATAGGCTCAGCAGTTGGCTGCGATGCTTCGGTGGGCTGAGCCCACCTCTGGGGCATGAAGCCGTGAGGTGGGCGTCGCCTCGTGGATCAGACCTCGTCTTCTTCCTCGCGGATCAGCACGTACTGGCCTTCGGCGTCGTTCAGGCAGTCCCAGACATAGAACATCGAGATCTTGCCCGGGCTTTCGGTGACCGCGGCATAGTCGCCGGGCACGGCGGTGAAATAGACCCCGGAATCGGGTGCCGCCTGACAGGCGATGCGGGCGACGACGAAGGCTTCCGGCGCGGTGCCGTCGAAGTAGTCGTCGCGATCCTTGGCATCCCATTCGGCCGGCGCCTGGAAGGGGCCGGTGATGACGATGCGTGCGTCTCCTAGGTCCTGCTCTTCCGCTTCCTCGTCATATTCGTCGGGGCGGTAGAGGGTGCATTCCAGAGCGTCCGGGTTTTCGAGAATGGCCGCGCGGGATTGTGGGGTGAGTGTCTGCATGGAATCTCCGACTGCGGTTGGGTGAGCTGGCAGTGTGGTGGAGCGCAGCGGGTAGCGCAATCGGTTGGATGGTCGCGCCCGCCTGCGACGCCGTCCCGCGCGGCGTCACAGGCGCTGCCTGGCGAGGGCTAGGCGCGAAAGCGCTCGACCTGGGTGCGCAGTTCGGCTGCCAGCTTGTCCAGCTCGCCGGCGGTGCCGGCCAGGTTGGCGACCACCTCGCGCTGCTCCTGGTTGGTCAGTGCGATGCTCTGCAGGTTGCTGCTGAGCAGTGTGGCGGTACTGCTCTGCTCCTGGGTCGCGGTGCTGATGGCGCTGAACTGCTCGTCGGCACTGCGGCTCTGGTCGTCGATCAGGGCGAGCACCTCGGCCACCTTGGCGTTGCGCTGCAGGCCGTCGTCCATCAACCGCTGGCCCCGCTCCATGGTGCTCATGGCGTTGCCGGTTTCGGCCTGGATCTGGCTGATCATGCCGGTGATGCGGTCGGTGGCTTCGCGGGTGCGCGAGGCCAGGCTGCGCACCTCGTCGGCGACCACGGCGAACCCGCGACCCTGTTCGCCCGCCCGTGCAGCTTCGATGGCCGCGTTCAGGGCGAGCAGGTTGGTCTGTTCGGCGATGGCGGTGATCACCCCGACGATGCTGCCGATCTCCTGCGAGCGCTTGTCGAGGCTCTCCACCACGCGGGCGGTACCGCTCAATGCCGTGGCGATCTGCGCCAGGGCCTCGGATGCCTCGTCCATGGCGGCACGGCCGACACGGGTCTGCTCGGCATTGGCGCGCGCCACGCGCTGGGTGTCGCGCATGTTGTCGGCGATGTTCAGCGAGGTGGCGCTGAATTGCTCCACCGCACCGGCCATGCTGGTGATCTCGCCGGACTGCTGCTCCATGCCTTCATTGGCGCCGCCGGAAAGCCCGGCCAGCAGTTGCGCACGCTGGCTGACCTCACCCGAGGCGCCGCGGATACGCGACACCATGCCCGACAGCGCGTCACCCATGCGGTTGAAGCTGTCCGCCAGCTGGCCGATCTCGTCGCGGCTGTGCACGTCCAGGCGGACGCTGAGATCGCCCGCACCCAATGCCTGCGCCTGCTGCACCACGGCAGCCAGCGGCTTGAGCTTGTGCCGCAGCAGCCAGATGGTCGCGGCAACCGCGAGGATCATCGCCAGCAGGTTGCCAATGGCCAGCCGGGCGCCGATGCTCCAGGTCACGTCCTGTATCTCGGCCGCCGGCATGCTCGCCAGCACGGTCCAGGGGCCGCCTTCGAAGAGGGTCGCGACGCTGTAGATTTCCTGGTCGGCATCGCTCCAGTAGCCGCCCGTGCCGTTCTGGCTGATCAGCTCGGCTACCGTTGCAGCGGCCTGGTCGGCCTGCCGCAGATTGGCCGGCGCGACCAGCCATTGGCGTTTTTCGTCGAGCAGCGCGAGCGAGCCGGTTTCGCCGATGCGAAAGCGCGCCAGGTTGTCGAACTGGATCCGTTGTGCGTCGGTGTAGTCGAAGCCGACGAACAGCACGGCGATCACCTGGCCGGCAGGGTCCTTCACCGGCGTGTACTGAGTCATGTAGTGCCGGTCGAAGAGGAACGCGCGGCCGATGTACTGCTTTCCACTGAGTAGCAGCGGATACGCCGGGTGCTGTCGGTCCAACAGGGTGCCGATCGCGCGGCTGCCGTCCTGCTTGGTGACCGAGGTGCTGACCCGCACGAAGTCGTCGCCCGTGCGCGCGAACACGGTGGCGACACCGGCGGTCATTTCGCGGAAGTCGTCGACCACGCTGAAATCGTTGTTCAGTGGCGCGCCTTCATGCATGAGCGCTGGCGTCATGACGCCGCCGACGTCGATACGGTGGTCGGTGGCGAGCTGCAAGCCATCGCTGAAGCGCTTTTCGAACAGTCCGCTCAAGCGCTGGGTGTTCTCGCGCAGGGTGCCGTGGAAGGTCGCCAACTGATCGGCCAGCAGCCGTGCTTCGCTGGCCAGATGCTGCTCCCGGGTGTTGAGGTTGGATGCGCTCAGCGAGCGAAGCGCGAAGACGGTGCTGCCGGTGATGACCACGGCAAGAATGAGCGCAAGCGCCAAGCCGAGTTGCGAGGCGATTCGAGCACGAGGCTGCTGCAAGGGATCTCCTGACCGAGCAGAAAGGATGGAAGGCATATGCTCGATACATTCGACGCTATCGGCTTGGCGACATCGATCTTTAGACGCTGCGACGGGCGTGTTGTGTGGCCTGCACCGGCTTCGGACCACCGGTAGGCCGTGCCGCGAACGTCACGGCTTTTGCCGCCTCCAATCGATACCGAGCCACCACTGACAAGCGAGGCAGGCGTGAAAACAGACGAGCTGCAGGCGGGCGAGGAGCCCGATGTGACCATGACCGACTCCGGCGAGAAGAACCCTGGC
>Ga0155173_1140_pt6 | contig 16692 bp, 19 predicted proteins | sample RifCSPhighO2_01_FD_106141 | JGI IMG/M metagenome (GOLD analysis project Ga0155173, IMG submission 106141) | Pseudomonadales bacterium RIFCSPHIGHO2_01_FULL_64_12
AGGGTCAGCACGCCGTTGCCGGCCAGCACCGCGATGGCGAAGACCATCACCGTCCCCGGCACGATCAGCCCGACCACCGCCAGGCACTCCATGCAGGCGACGATAACGAGCGCCAGCCCCAGCCATTGGGGGTTGGCGGCCAGCCATTGGGTAAGGGTTTCGAGCCATTGGCCCATGCCGGTTTCCTTGAAGCAAGACCGCCTTTCGACCCGGCCAGAGGGCGCGGGGTTTCCTCGGCAAAGCATACTCGCCGGGACTGCCATGCGTACGCTGCCGTCGCGGCGGACGAATGCCGTGCGCCACCGCATGCCTTTCGCCCGGCGCCGCTGTGCGCGGGCGCGCAGCGTGGCTATAATCAGCCGCTTTCCCTTCAGTCAGGCCAGCTAGATCCATGACCGAGTCCGTACTCGACTACATGACCCGCCTGGGCCGCGCCGCGCGCGAGGCCTCGCGGGTGCTCGCGCGCGCCAGCACGGCGCAGAAGAACCGCGCCTTGCAGGCCGCCGCCGCGGCGCTCGATGCCGCTCGCGACGAACTGGTGCGGGCCAATGAGCTGGACCTGGCCGGCGGTCGTGCCAATGGCCTGGACGCCGCCATGCTCGATCGCCTGGCGCTGACGCCAAAGGTGATCGACGGCATGATCGAGGGCCTGCGCCAGGTCGCCACGCTGCCTGATCCGATCGGCGCGATCCGCGACATGCGTTACATGCCATCCGGCATCCAGGTCGGCAAGATGCGGGTGCCGCTGGGCGTGGTGGGCATCATCTACGAATCGCGGCCCAACGTGACCATCGACGCGGCCAGCCTGTGCCTGAAGTCGGGCAACGCGACCATCCTGCGCGGCGGCTCCGAGGCGATCCATTCCAATCAGGCGATTGCCCGCTGCATCCAGCTCGGCCTCGCCGAAGCCGGTCTGCCGGCTGCTGCCGTGCAGGTCGTGGATACCACCGACCGCGCCGCAGTCGGCGCGCTGATCAGCATGCCGGACTATGTCGACGTGATCGTGCCGCGTGGTGGCAAGGGCCTGATCGAGCGCATCAGCCGCGACGCCCGGGTGCCGGTGATCAAGCACCTGGACGGCATTTGCCACGTCTATGTCGACGTCGCGGCGGATGTGGACAAGGCCATCCGCATCGCCGACAACGCCAAGACCCAGCGCTTCGCGCCGTGCAACACCATGGAAACGCTGCTGGTGCACCAGGGCATCGCCGAGCAGGTGCTGCCGCCGCTGGCCGCCATCTACCGCGACAAGGGCGTCGAGCTGCGGGGCTGCCCGCGCACGCGCGCGCTGCTCGGCAACGAAGTGCTGGCGGCCAGCGAAGAGGACTGGTCCACCGAGTACAACGCGCCGATCCTGTCGATCCGCATGCTCGACTCGCTGGACGAGGCCATCGAACACATCAATCGTTACGGCTCGCAGCACACTGATGCGATCGTCACCGAGAACTTCACCGATGCCCGCCGCTTCCTCACCGAGGTGGATTCGGCGTCCGTGATGATCAATGCCTCGACCCGCTTCGCCGATGGGTTCGAGTACGGGCTGGGCGCGGAGATCGGCATCTCCACCGACAAGCTGCACGCCCGCGGTCCGGTCGGCCTGGAAGGGCTGACCAGCGAAAAGTACGTGGTCTTCGGCGACGGTCACGTCCGTACCTGATGAATCACGCAGGCGGCGCCCGGCGCATCGGCATACTTGGTGGCACCTTCGATCCGGTGCACATCGGTCACCTGCGCGGCGCGCTGGAAGTGGCCGAGATGTTCGGGCTCGACGAGCTGCGGCTGATTCCCAATGCGCGGCCGCCGCACCGCGATACGCCCAACTGCTCGGCGCAGGATCGCCTGGCAATGGTCCGCCTGGCGGTGCGGGATCTGCCGCCGCTGTGCGTCGATGCCCGCGAGCTGGAGCGGGACAAGCCGTCCTACACCATCGATACGCTGATGTCGCTGCGCGCCGAACTGGCGGCGGATGACCAGTTGCTGCTGGTGGTGGGCTGGGATGCCTTCTGCGGGCTGCCGACCTGGCATCGCTGGGAGGAGCTGCTCGATTACTGCCACATCCTCGTGCTGCAGCGACCGGATGCCGGTAGCGAGGCACCGCAGGAACTGCGTGATCTGCTGGCCGCGCGCAGCGTGCCGGATCCGCAGGCGCTCAGCGGCGGCAGCGGACAGATCGCCTTCGTCTGGCAGACACCCTTGGAAGTGTCCGCCACGCAGATTCGCCAATTGCTGGCCAGCGGCAAGTCGGTCCGATTCCTGGTTCCCGATGCCGTACTGGCTTATATCAACGCGCACGGACTGTACCGGGCGTCGAACTGAGGTTGTTTTCACGTTATGCAAACTGAAGCTTTGGTCCAGCTGGCGGTCGCCGCCCTGGAAGATCTGAAAGGCCAGGACATCACCACCATCGATGTCCAGGGCAAGACCAGCGTCACCGACTACATGATCATCGCCAGCGGCAGCTCGAGCCGGCACGTCAAATCGCTGGCCGAGAACGTGCTGGAAAAGGCCAAGGAGCAGGGTGTACGCCCGCTCGGCAGCGAAGGGCTGGACGGCGGCGAGTGGGCGCTGCTCGACCTGGGGGATGTGGTCGTCCACGTGATGCAGGTGCCGACTCGCCAGTTCTACGACCTCGAGCGTCTGTGGCAGGGCGCCGAGCAGAGCCGCGCGCAGCACGCCCACGACCCGGAGTAAACCGTGCGGATCAAGCTGGTCGCGGTCGGCTCGAAGATGCCGCGCTGGGTCGAGGACGGCTGGCAGGAATACGTCAAGCGCCTGCCGTCCGAGCTGCCGCTGGAGCTGCACGAAATCCCGCTCAACACCCGTGGCAAGAACGCTGACGTGGCACGGTTGATTCGCCAGGAAGGCGAGGCCATGCTGGGCAAGGTCCAGCCGGGCGAGCGTATCGTCACGCTCGAGGTGCACGGCAAACCCTGGAGCACCGAGCAGCTGGCCGCGGAACTCGAACGCTGGCGGCTCGATGCTCGCAACGTCAACCTCATGGTGGGCGGCCCGGAAGGGCTGGCGCCTGAGGTCTGTGCACGCAGCGAGCAGCGCTGGTCGCTGTCGCCGCTGACCCTGCCGCACCCGCTGGTACGAATCCTGATCGGCGAACAGATCTATCGCGCCTGGACGTTGCTGTCCGGTCACCCCTATCACAAGTAGTACGCGAACGCCTTCGATATGCCGCAACCGATTCAGCTCAAGGATCATGAAAAGGACGCCGTGCTGGTGCGCCAACGCGTGATCGTGGGCCTCGTTTTCGTGCTGCTGCTGATCGGTGTGCTGGTGGCGCGCATGTACTACCTGCAGGTCGTGCAGTTCGAGCACCACTCGACGCTGTCGGAGAACAACCGCGTTCACGTGCAGCCGATCCCGCCCAACCGCGGGCTGATCTTCGACCGCCAGGGGCGGGTCATCGCCGACAACCGCCCGAGCTTCAGTCTGACCGTCACCCGCGAGCGCGCTGGCGACTGGCGGGTCGTGCTCGACGCGGTGGTGGAGATTCTGGAGCTGGGCGAGGAGGAGCGCGGGCTGTTCGAGAAGCGCGTGCTGCAGGGGCGACGGCCATTCGAGCCGGTACCGATCATGTACGAGCTGTCCGAGGAACAGATCGCCCGTATCGCGGTGAACCAGTTCCGTCTGCCGGGCATCGAGGTGGCGGCGCAGCTGGTCCGTCATTATCCGCAGGGGCCGCATTTCGCCCATTCGGTAGGCTACGTCGGCCGGATCAACGAGCAGGAGGTTAAGCAGCTCGACCCGGTCAACTATGCCGGCACGCACCACATCGGCAAGACCGGCATCGAGAAGTTCTACGAGGACGAGCTGCACGGCCAGGTCGGCTACGAGGAAGTCGAGACCAACGCCCGCGGACGGGTCCTGCGGGTGCTCAAGCGGACCGATCCGATACCCGGCAAGGACATCACCCTGTCCCTCGATCTGGATCTGCAGGAAGCCGCGGAGGAGGCGCTGGGCGGGCGCCGTGGTGCGATCGTCGCGCTGCTGCCGGACACCGGCGAGGTGGTGGCGATGGTCAGCCAGCCAAGCTTCAACCCCAACCTGTTCGTCACCGGTATCAGCTTCAAGGACTATGGCGAGCTGCGCGACTCCATCGACCGGCCGCTGTACAACCGCGTGCTGCGCGGGCTGTATCCGCCGGGCTCGACCATCAAGCCGATGATGGCCGTGGCCGGCCTCGATGCCGGGGTGATCACGCCCACCAGCAGGGTCTTCGACCCGGGCTTCTTCCAGCTGCCCAACGTGCAGCACAAGTACCGCAACTGGAATCGCAGCGGCGACGGCTGGGTCGATCTCGACCTGGCCATTGCCCGTTCCAACGACACCTATTTCTACGACATGGCGCACAAGCTGGGCGTCGATCGCATGTACGACTACATGACCCGCTTCGGTCTTGGCCAGCGCGTGTCGCTGGACATGTACGAGGAAACCGCCGGGCTGATGCCGTCGCGTGACTGGAAGCGGGCGCGTTATCGCCAGCCCTGGTATCCCGGCGAGACGGTCATTCTCGGCATCGGTCAGGGTTACATGCAGGCCACGCCACTGCAGCTGGCTCAGGCCACGGCGCTGATGGCGACCCGCGGCAAGTGGATTCGCCCACACCTGGCGCGCAGCATCGGTGGCGAGCCGCCGGTGGATCCGGAGCCGCTGCCGGATATCCAGCTGCGCGATCCGCGCTTCTGGGATTACGCGACCCATGGCATGGAGCAGGTACTGCACGGCGCCCGGGGTACGGCGCGGAAGGTCGGCGAAAGCTCGGTCTATCGCATCGCCGGCAAGAGCGGTACTGCGCAGGTCGTGGCGATCCGCCAGGGCGAGAAATACGACAGTGCCAAGCTGGCCGAGCGCCATCGCGACCATGCCCTGTTTGTTGCCTTTGCCCCGGTGCATGACCCGAAGATCGCGGTGGCGGTGATGGTGGAGAACGGCGAGTCCGGCTCCGGCGTCGCCGCACCGGTGGCCAAGCAGGTGATGGATGCCTGGCTGCTCGACGGGGAGGGCAAGCTCAAGGCCGAGGTCGCGCCGCCGCTGACTGCCGAAGGGAAGAAGCCATGAGCGGCAATTTCGATCGTACCCTGTCCCGCGAGGACGTGCTGCGCCGCCGCGCCAGCCTGTTGCAGCGCCTGCATATCGACGGGCTGCTGCTGGTGCTGCTGCTGGTGCTGGCCGCCGGCAGCCTGTTCATCCTCTATTCGGCCAGTGGCAAGAACTGGGATCTGGTCATCAAGCAGGCCACCTCCTTTGGACTTGGCCTCGGCGCCATGCTGGTGATCGCCCAGTTCGAGCCGCGGTTCATGGCGCGCTGGGTGCCGCTGGGCTATCTCGGCGTCGTGGCGTTGCTGGTCGCGGTCGAGGTGGCCGGACACACGGCGATGGGGGCGACGCGCTGGATCAACATCCCCGGCGTGATTCGTTTCCAGCCATCGGAATTCATGAAGATCATCATGCCGATGACCATCGCCTGGTACCTGTCCTCGCGCAGCCTGCCGCCCAGCATCAAGCACACCGCGATCAGCCTGTCACTGATCTTGGTGCCCTTCGTGCTGATCCTGAAGCAGCCCGATCTGGGTACCGCGTTGTTGATCCTGGCTTCCGGCGCTTTTGTGCTATTCATCGGCGGGTTGCGCTGGCGCTGGATCATCGGTGCGGTGACGGCGGTGGTGCCGATCGCCGTGGCAATGTGGTACTTCGTGTTGCGCGACTACCAGAAGCAGCGGGTGCTGACCTTCCTCGATCCGGAAAGCGATCCGCTGGGCACCGGCTGGAACATCATCCAGTCGAAGGCGGCGATCGGTTCGGGTGGGGTGTTCGGCAAGGGCTGGCTGGCCGGCACCCAGTCGCACCTGGATTTTTTGCCGGAAAGCCATACTGACTTTATCATCGCCGTGCTCGCCGAAGAGTTCGGCCTGGTCGGAGTCTGCCTGCTGCTGCTGGTGTATATCCTGCTGATCACCCGCGGCCTGGTGATCACCGTGCAGGCCCAGACGCTGTTCGGAAAACTGCTGGCCGGTGCGTTGACGATGACCTTCTTTGTTTACGTTTTCGTCAATATCGGTATGGTCAGTGGGCTGTTGCCGGTGGTGGGGGTGCCTTTGCCCTTCATCAGTTACGGTGGAACTTCATTGGTGACCCTGCTGTCAGGGTTCGGGGTTTTGATGTCGATCCACACCCATCGCAAGTGGATCGCACAGGTTTGACGAGAGTGACTTTGTTGACTTCATTACGGCGGGGCTGGGTGGCACGGATGCTGGGTAGCGTAGGCTTGGCCGGCGCTGTGCTGGGGAGCGTGCCGCTGCAGGCCGCGGATTACACCGGCGCCAACGTGGACGAGTTCATCGCGGAGATGACCCGCGACTACGGTTTCGCCAGCGAACAGCTGCGTGATCTGTTCAAGCAGGCCGAGCGCAAGCAGGCCATTCTCGACGCCATTTCGCGGCCGGCCGAACGGGTCAAGCCGTGGAAGGAATATCGGCCGATCTTCCTCACCGACTCGCGCGTCGCCCAGGGTGTCGACTTCTGGCGCGAGAACGAGGCGGCGCTGTCCCGTGCCGAAGCCGAGTACGGCGTGCCGGCCGAAATCATCGTGGCGATCATCGGCGTGGAAACCTTCTATGGTCGCAACACCGGCAGCCATCGCGTGATCGATGCGTTGTCGACCCTGGGCTTCGACTACCCGCCGCGTCAGCCCTTCTTCCGCCAGCAGCTCAAGGAATTCCTGCTGCTGACCCGCGAGGAGCAGGTCGACCCGCTGACTCTCAAGGGCTCCTACGCCGGGGCCATGGGCCTGCCGCAGTTCATGCCGAGCAGCTTCCGCGCCTATGCCGTGGACTTCGATGGTGACGGCCACATCGACATCTGGAACAACCCCACTGACGCCATCGGCAGCGCCGCGAGTTATTTCAAGCAGCATGGCTGGGCCGCCGGTGAACCTGTAGTGGCACGGGCGAAGGTCTCTGGCGAGCGCTTCGAGGAAGGCCTGACCGTCGGCCTCGAGTCGCAGAAGAATGCCGGAGAAATGCGCGCCCTTGGCTGGCAGTTCGACAAGTCGGTGGCAGACCAGACCGCCGTGACCGCTTTCCGCCTGGAAGGCGCCGAGGGCGACGAATATTGGCTGGGCCTGCCCAACTTCTATGTGATCACCCGCTATAACCGCAGCGTGATGTACGCCATGGCCGTACATCAGCTGTCCCAGCTGCTGGCTGACGCGCGAGGCGAACAATGAGCCCTCTCTGGACAAGACTGGTCGCCTTGGGCGTGACGGGAGCCCTGCTGGCAAGCTGCTCCTCGACCCCGGCGCCGAGCACCACGCCGAGCAAGAGCACCACCAGTAGCGGCCCTGGCGATTACGCGCGGCCGCACAAGGATGGCGCGCCCTGGTGGGACGTGGACGTCTCGCAGATCCCGGACGCCGTGCCGATGCCGCATTACGGACCGTACAAGGCCAACCCCTATACGGTGCTGGGCAAGACCTACTTCCCCATCAGCGATGGCCATCGTTACTCGGCCACCGGGACGGCATCCTGGTACGGCACCAAGTTCCACGGGCAGCCCACTGCCAATGGCGAGAAGTACGACCTCTACGGCATGAGCGCGGCGCACAAGACCCTGCCGCTGCCCACCTACGTCAAGGTCACCAACCTGGATAACGGACGCACCGTGACGTTGCGCGTCAACGACCGCGGCCCGTTCTATTCCGACCGGATCATCGACCTGTCCTTCGCCGCGGCGAAGAAACTGGGGTTCGCTGAGACCGGCACGGCGCGGGTCAAGGTCGAGGGCATCGATCCGCAGCAGTGGTGGGCGGCGCAGGGGCGCCCCGTTCCGGCGATGATGGCGCAGCCGCAGATGGCGGCGAGCAAGCCGACCACCAGCATCGCCCAACCGATCGAACAGTACACCCCGCCGCCGCAGCAGCACGCTGCGGCGACGGTGCCGCTGGAAATCGACGCAAAAAAAAACGCTTCGCCCGCAGCCTCTGGCCTGTTTCTCCAGGTTGGCGCCTTCGCCAATCCGGATGCGGCACAGCTGCTCAAGGACAAGCTGAGCGGCGTGGTGTCTGCACCGGTGTTCATCAGCTCGGTGGTACACAACCAGCAGACCCTGCACCGGGTGCGGCTGGGGCCCATCGACACGCCGGATGAGGCCGTGCAGCTCGAGCAGAGCGTTCGCCTGGCCAACCTCGGGCAGCCGCGGCGGGTCGCGGCCGACTGAGCCTTTGCAATCCCTGCCTTGTTTTACCTGACTAACTTGAGATTCGGATGAACATCACCAGCCTCGTGCAACGCTTCATTGTCCTGACTCTGCTGACGGTCGCTCCGACCGTCTGGGCGGCCCAGATCCTGCCGTCGGCTCCGCAGCTGGCGGCCAAGTCCTACATGCTGATGGACGCCGCCAGCGGCGAGGTGCTGGTCGAGCACAACGGCGACGAACGCCTGCCACCGGCCAGCCTGACCAAGCTGATGACCGCCTACATTGCCACCCTGGAGATCCAGAAAGGGCAGATCAGCGACAACGACATGGTCACCGTCAGCGAGAAGGCCTGGCGTACCGGCGGCTCGCGCATGTTCATCCAGGTCAACACCCAGGTTTCGGTGGATGACCTGCTGCACGGCATCATCATCCAGTCGGGCAACGACGCCAGTGTCGCAATGGCCGAGCACATCGCCGGCAGCGAAGAAGCCTTCGCCGACATGATGAACAGCACCGCGCAGCGCCTGGGGATGAGCAACACTCACTTCGTCAACGCCACCGGCCTGCCGCATCCGGAGCACTACTCCTCGGCCAATGACATGGCCAAGCTGGCGCGGGCGATCATCTACGAAGACCCTGCGCACTACGCGATCTATGCGCAGAAGGAATTCTTCTGGAACAACATCAAGCAGCCCAACCGCAACCTGCTGCTGTGGCGCGACAAGACCGTCGACGGCCTGAAGACCGGCCACACCGAGGAGGCCGGCTACTGCCTGGTGGCGTCCGCCGTGCGTGACAACATGCGCCTGATCTCCGTGGTGTTCGGTACCGACAGCGAGCAGGCCCGTGCCGCGGAGACCCAGAAGCTGCTGACCTACGGCTTTCGCTTCTTCGAGACCCGCACCTTCTACCAGAAAGGCACCGAGCTGGCCGAAGCCCAGGTCTGGAAGGGACAGCAGAGCAAGCTCAAGGCCGGTCTGGCTCAGGACCTGACCATGACTCTGCCACGCGGCCAGGTAGAGAAGCTGCAGGCTGTCATGAGCTTCAACGGCACGCTGACCGCGCCGATCCAGCAGGGCGACGTGATCGGCAAGGTCGAGGTCAAGCTGGACGACAAGGTCGTGCGCAGCACCGATCTGGTGGCGCTGGAAACCGTCGAAGAGGGTGGGCTGTTCCGCCGTTTTTGGGATAGCATTCGCCTGTTCTTCTACAGCCTGTTCAACTGACCACGCTCGAGTGCGCTTCGGCTGACCCCGCCGCGGCGCACGTGCGGATCACGAGTCCGTTACGCCATGACCGATAGCCAAGACGATATCGCTGCACCCAAGATCGACTTCCCCTGCGAGCGCTACCCGATCAAGGTGATCGGCGAGGCCGGCGAGGGGTTCCGCGAGGTGGTGATCGAAGTCATTCAGCGCCACGCGCCGGACTTCGACGAGACCACCGTTGTCACCCGTGACAGCCGCAACGGACGCTTCCTTTCGCTGCAGGTGCTGATCACCGCCACCGGTGTCGAGCAGCTGCAGGCCATCCATGTCGACCTGCGGGCTACCGGTCGTGTCCACATGGTGCTGTGATGACCCACGACGTGGGTGTGCGTGAGCTAGGGCTGATCGAGTATCGGGCTGCCTGGCAGGCCATGCAGCATTTCACCAATACGCGCGATGCCGACAGTGGCGACGAGATCTGGCTGCTGCAGCATCCGCCCGTATTCACGCAAGGCCAGGCCGGCAAGGCCGAGCATCTGCTGTTTCCGGGCGAGATTCCGGTGGTGCAGGTGGACCGCGGCGGTCAGGTCACCTATCACGGGCCGGGTCAGCTGGTCGGCTACTTGTTGCTGGACGTACGTCGGCTCGGCATCGGCGTGCGTGAGCTGGTCAGCCGCATCGAGCGGAGTCTGATCGATCTGCTGGCCGGGTACGACGTCGAGGCGGTGGCTAAGCCCGATGCGCCGGGCGTTTATGTCGGCGGCGCGAAGATCGCTTCCCTGGGCCTGCGCATTCGCAACGGCCGGTCCTTCCACGGCCTGGCGCTGAACGTGGACATGGATCTCGAACCTTTCCGGCGCATCAACCCCTGCGGTTATGCAGGGTTGCCCATGACCCAGTTGCGTGACCTGATCGGGCCGATCGACATCTCTGAAGTGGCCGATCGACTGCGTGATCATCTGGTCCGGCAGCTCGGATACGCGCAACAGAAGACCCTCGCGGGCGGAATCGAAGCTTATGAGTAGTGTAGAAACGGCAGGCAAGCGCCCGGCCAAGGTTGAGGCTGGCGTCAAACTGCGCGGTGCCGAGAAGGTCGCGCGGATTCCGGTGAAGATCATCCCCACCGATGAATTGCCGAAGAAGCCGGACTGGATTCGCGTGCGCATCCCGGTATCGCCGGAGGTGGACCAGATCAAGCAGACCCTGCGCAAGCACAAGCTGCACAGCGTCTGCGAGGAGGCCTCCTGCCCGAACCTGGGCGAGTGCTTCTCCAGCGGTACCGCCACCTTCATGATCATGGGCGACATCTGCACGCGCCGCTGCCCGTTCTGCGACGTCGGCCACGGCCGGCCGAACGCGCTGGACCCGGATGAGCCGAAGAACCTCGCCCAGGCTATCGCCGACATGCGCCTGAAGTACGTGGTCATCACGTCAGTGGACCGGGATGACCTGCGCGACGGCGGTGCCCAGCATTTCGCCGACTGCCTGCGTGAGATTCGCAAGCTGTCGCCGTCCATTCAGCTGGAGACCCTGGTGCCGGATTATCGCGGGCGCATGGAGATCGCCCTGGATATCACCGCCACTGAGCCGCCGGATGTGTTCAACCACAACCTGGAAACCGTGCCGCGGTTGTACAAGTCCTCGCGCCCGGGGTCGGACTTCGAGTGGTCGCTGGATCTGCTGGAGAAGTTCAAGCAGCGCGTGCCGGGCGTGCCAACCAAGTCGGGGCTGATGCTCGGCCTTGGCGAGACCGACGAGGAAGTCATCGAGGTCATGCAGCGCATGCGCGAGCACGACATCGACATGCTGACCCTTGGCCAGTATCTGCAGCCGTCGCGCAACCATCTGCCGGTGCAGCGTTTCGTGCACCCGGACACCTTCGCCTGGTTCGCCGAGGAAGGCATGAAGATGGGCTTCAAGAACGTCGCCTCGGGCCCGCTGGTGCGCTCCTCGTACCACGCTGACCAGCAGGCTCACGGCGCCAAGCACGACTGATCGGACCCGGCGGTCCGGTCGTTCCAAGGAAAGCCGCGCAGGCGTCGAATCGCCTCCGCGGCTTTTTTGTTTGACGATGACTCCAGCCCGGTACTTCGCTGGACTGCGCCGTAGCTCGATGAAGCAGGTTTATCAAGGACTTACGCGCGTCCATCATATGCCGGTGCTTTCTGAAACTTGACCCGGTTTTCCCTCGCGCCGCTCCTATCTGGCTCTTGGAATTCGGGTCGTTCCAAGGAGTCATCATGGCGAAGATCAAGCTCACCAAGACCGCCGTAGAGTCGGCGCAACCCCAGGCCAAGGACATCGAACTACGGGATACCGTGGTGCCGGGTTTCCTCTGCAAGATTACCCCGAAGGGCCGTCGGGTGTTCATGCTCCAGTACCGCACGAACTCCGGGCAGCCCCGCAAGCCCTCGCTGGGCCTGTTCGGGGAACTGACCGTGGAGCAGGCCCGCGTCATGGCGCAGGACTGGCTGGCCGAGGTTCGCCGAGGCGGCGACCCCGGCGGCGCCAAGGCCGAGGCGCGCAAGGCGCCCACGGTCGAAGCGCTGTGCAAGAAGTTCATGGAGGACTACTCCAAGAAGCGCAACAAGCCGAGCACGCAGCGCGGCTATCAGGCCGTCATCGACCGCTGCATCGTCCCGCTGATCGGCCGCAAGAAGGTGCAGGACGTGAAGCGGCCCGACATTGCCGGGCTGATGGAGAAACTGGCCTACAAGCCCGCCGAGGCGAACAACGCCTTCGGCGTGCTGCGCAAGATGTTCAACCTGGCCGAAGTGTGGGGCTACCGCCCGGACGGCACGAACCCGTGCCGCCACGTCCCGATGTACCCGCCCGGCGAGGAAACCCGGCTCATCGTGGACGACGAACTGGCGCTGATCTTCCGCCAGTTGGAGAAGCTGGAGGCGGAAGGACTGGAGAACTACGTCATCCCGCTGGCGATTCGCCTGCAATTCGAGTTCGCCGGCCGCCGCTCCGAAATCTGCATGCTTGAATGGGATTGGGTCGATCTGGAGAACCGGCGCGTGGTCTGGCCCGACAGCAAGACCGGCGGCCTCTCCAAGCCCATGAGCGCGGAAGCCTATCGACTGTTCTCGACGGCACCGCGCCGAGAAGGTTGCCCCTACGTCCTGCCTTCGCCCAACGACCCGACCAAGCACCTGACCTTTGGCGAGCACTATGGCGGATGGTGCCGGGTGCTCAAGGCAGCCGGCGTCCCACACGTCGGCACGCACGGCATCCGCCACCGCTCCACGACCGACATTGCCAATTCGGGAGTGCCGACCAAGGTAGGCATGAAGCTGACGGGCCACAAGACCGTGGCGATGTTCATGCACTACGTCCACACCGAGGACAAGCCGGTGCGGGATGCTGCCGAACTGGTGGCGAGTCGGCGGCAGGCCATCACGGGCGCGCGGCGCCCTGCGGAGGCCACGGCATGAGCAAGAGGACGCTTTCGGTGGCGCCCCCCGCTGCCTTGGCGGCCGACTATCCCCGTTCCGCAATTTCCGAGACAGTGTCTGGGAAATTCGGCCTCGCCGAGCTGGCCAAGGTCTTCACGCTGCCGTGGTCGGCCTATTCGCTGCTGATTTCGGTCAAGGATGCCCGCGGATCGGTGGCCGGCATCCCGTCCAGTCGGCTCCGATTGTCGTGCCGGCGTCACGACAATCGGGCGGGCCATCCCTTCTATCTAGGTGCTACACCGGAGACTGGAAAAGTATGCCCGTTTCGGGTATAGTTTGGAGGTCGAAATGACGGTCATCCTCAAGCGCAAGGACTTTGCACGCTGGCAGTCGGGCGAGAAGCTGTCCGATGCCGCGTTGTGCAAGGCGGTTCAGGAGATGGAAAGCGGTCTGATCGACGCGGACTTGGGCGGCTCCCTCTACAAGAAGCGGGTGGCCCGCCCCGGTGGTGGTAAAAGCGGCGGCTACCGCACACTGGTATCGGCCAGGATCGGCAGCCGCTACGTGTTCCTGCATGGGTTCCCGAAGAACGACAAGGCGAACATCACGCAGGACGAGAAGAAGGCGCTGCAATTCGCCGGCAAAGCGTTCTTGCAACTGTCCGGGGAAACGTTATCGAAGGCGTTGCAGTCGGGCGTGTTATTGGAGGTGCATTGTGAGCAAGATCATTGAATCCCTGCGTGACGACCTGGCCACGCTTCATGAAGTGGGTGCGATCAGCAAGGTGACGATGCGCGAGTTCGACGCGATCTGCCCGCCGCCAGTGCGGGAGTTTGGCGCCGAGGACATTAGGCGCCTACGGGAGACGCTGAAATTCAGCCAGCCGGTGTTCGCGCATCACCTGCACACCTCGGCCTCGACCGTGCGCAAGTGGGAGCAAGGTGAAACCCGACCCGCTGGCCCGGCGCTGAAGCTGCTCAACATCATCGCCGACAAGGGGCTCCGGGCGATCCTTTGATTGATCTGCGTTTTCTGCCATAACCACCTAATTTCAGTTACGATCTTTTACGCTATCAAAACGTCGATGGAGGTGACAGATGGCAGAGAAAAGGAACGTGTTTATCAGCCATGTCCATAAGGACGATCATGGGCTCCAAAAGCTCAAAGATCTGCTGGCTCCGAAAGGGATGGATGTAAGGGACTCCTCCATCCATACAGGAAAGTTCAACAACGCCACGGATGAGCATTACATCAAGACGCAGATTCTGGCCCCAGCGATAAACTGGGCGGGCGTATTTATTTGCTACGTCTCACCCCAGACGAAAGATAGCGACTGGGTGACCTGGGAAATCGAATATGCAGCCAAGCAAGGCAAACGTATTGTTGGCATCTGGGAGCATGGTGAGAAGGAATGCGACATTCCTGAGGCACTGAAAGAATACGCCGATGCCTTGGTCGGCTGGAATGGTGACTCAATCATTGATGCGATCAACGGAAAAGATACATGGGAAAAACCCGACGGTGGCGCCTGTGATCCGGTTCCTCTGAAAAGGCATCCCTGCTGATGGCACGTGTCCACTCCTACGTGGTGCGGTACGACAGTGGTTTCGCACCCAATCCCTTTTACGAATACTGCACGCTTGCAACCTGCAAGCCAAATATCCGCAAGGGCGCTGACATCGGTGATTGGGTGGTAGGCAGTGGCAGCAATGATCGAAGTGTTCGGCGAGGCGGGTATCTGGTTTATGCGATGCAAGTCACCGAAACGATGACATTTGATGAATATGGGGCAGATCCACGGTTTGAATCTAAAAAGCCCTATCGCAACGGTAGTCGGAAGCAAAGTTGCGGGGACAATATCTACTTCAGAGCCGCACCAGCGGCCGTCTGGCAGCAACGAGATTCCTTTCACTCTCGCCCCGATGGTTCACTTAATCCTGATCACGTCACTCGCGACACGGGTGTAAACAGGGTTCTCATCAGCAATGACTTCGTGTACTTCGGAGGAGAGGGGCCGGAGTTCCCGGAAGAGCTAAAAGACCAGCAAGGCCGGTCTCTATGCAAAACAGGAATAGGTCTAACTACTTTTGACGATCCAAAACTGATTGCGAACCTAGAGCAATGGGTTCGTAGCTTTGGGCTGAATGGATATCAGGGCGCTCCATTCGAATGGCTGACGCTTCGGAGGTAACCGATGCACAAGGAAGGTTCTCTGCTGCTTTCGGACTACGCTTCGGAAATTGCAGCTACGGATGTACTCAGTCCAACCGATTTCAATCCTGTCCTTCAAGGGCTTTATGGGGAAGTCGGTGGAATAATGTCTACTGTCAAAAAACATGTCCGGGAAAAATCTGCGTACCCTGGTTTCAGAAGGGCGGCGGAAGAAGAATTCGGTGATACGCTTTGGTATTTGGCTGCGATCTGCCGGCGCATGCAAGCTCCACTTGAAGATATCTTTGCCGAGGCGGCGAATCACGGGAACTTCAAGAACATAGGGGCAGCAAGCGACATAGCCGAAGGTGCATTCGCTTACATCGCCATGCCTGTGGCGGCCCCTGCGTCGTTGGACATTACCTTGGTACGCTTGGGGCAGGCGGCCGCAGCTCTGCTGGGAAGTGGGCCTGCGCGCAATGACGTGGTCACCTTCGCGCGAGCCTATCTCGATGCAATCCATGCCGCAGAGTTGGCGTTCTCGGACGTAGCGCGGGGGAACCTCCGGAAAGCTAGGGGTGCATTCTTGGAGCCACAGGCGGTTGACCTGATTGGCCTTGATTTCGATAGCGAGTTTGGAATAGAAGAGCAGCTCCCTAGAGAGTTCAAGATCCGAGTCAATCAACGCGGTAGCGGCAAAAGCTATCTCCAATGGAATGGCGTATTCATAGGTGATCCCCTGACCGACAACATCGCTGACCGAGATGGCTACCGATTTCATGATGTTTTCCATTTTGCATATGCAGCCATCTTGCATTGGTCACCTGTAATACGGGCATTGATCAAGCACAAGCGAAAGAGCCAGTCCAAATATGATGAAGAGCAAGACAGCGGCCGGGCAATCGTCGTTGAGGAAGGGCTTACGGCATGGATTTTCTCTAGAGCCAAGGAATTAAACTATTTTGAGAATCAAGAAAAGGTTTCCCTTGGGATTCTCAAAACCATTGAAGAGTTTGTGAGTGGCTATGAGGTTGAGAAGTGCCCGCTAAAGCTTTGGGAAAAAGCCATCATGGACGGATATTCCGTATTCCGTCAAATCAAGAAAAATCAAGGCGGCTGGATCATCGGCAACCGAAAAGAACGCACCCTACAATATATGCCGCTTGAGTCTTAAGAATGAAAATCCACCCCTTTGTTGAATCAGTTTCCTCGCTGCAATTTGAGGACTGCTTCAATCCTTATTCTGATCGCTGTGAAGTTCATGATCGTCGAGACGCGCCCCGCCGCCGCGCCGCCGCACTTTCCGCATTATTGCGTCGCGCTTCAGAGGAGCCTGTAGATGCGATTTGGATCGGTCGAGATTTGGGGTATCGCGGAGGCCGCCGAACTGGGTTGGCCCTGACTGACGATGTTCACATGAGCCAACATGCCAAACGTTGGAATGTCGATCTGGCTCCAGAACGGCCCACAGTCGGCAATGCCGTAGCCGAGCGAACCGCTGCGGTTATATGGGGAATGCTAGAGCACATTGATGCTCGCATCTTTCTCTGGAATGTTTTCCCACTTCACCCTCATGAATCAGGGGATCCGTTCACCAACCGGCAACACAACGCCCGTGAAAGGCGAGCCGGCGAAGAGCTACTACAACAGCTCATCGTTCTGCTTCGTCCCTCGCGCATCGTCGCCATCGGCAACGATGCTGCCGCAGCCGCTCATCGAATCACGGA
>Ga0155173_1166_pt7 | contig 16056 bp, 11 predicted proteins | sample RifCSPhighO2_01_FD_106141 | JGI IMG/M metagenome (GOLD analysis project Ga0155173, IMG submission 106141) | Pseudomonadales bacterium RIFCSPHIGHO2_01_FULL_64_12
CAGGATCAGCGCTTGTCTTCGACCTGCCACTTGCCGCCGTCGTAGAACGCCTTCCAGCCGGTGGGCTTGCCATCCACTTCGCTCTGCACGTACTGCTCCTTGGTCTTGCGGCTGAAGCGGATCACCGCAGGGCGGCCGTCCGGATCCTGCTGCGGTGCCTGGAGCAGGAAGTGGTACTTGGGATCGATCTCGTCCTTGTGGGGGATCAGCTCTCGCACCAGCGGCGCGCGGGTCTCGCGATTCTTCGGGAACTGGCTGGCAGCCAGGAACAACCCGGAAGCGCCGTCGCGCAGTACGTAGGTGTCGTCGACCTTCTCGCACTTGAGCTCCGGCATCTTTACCGCATCCATCTTCGGCGGCGCCGGCTCGCCATTCTTCAGCAGCTTGCGGGTGTTCTTGCATTCGGCGTTGGTGCAGCCGAAGAACTTGCCGAAACGACCGGTCTTGAGCTGCATCTCGCTGCCGCACTTGTCGCATTCCAGGCTTGGCCCCTCGTACCCCTTGATACGGTACTGACCTTCCTCGATCTCGTAGCCGGAGCAGTCCGGGTTGTTGCCGCAGATGTGCAGCTTGTGCGTCTCGTCGAGCAGGTAGGCATCCATCGCGGTACTGCAGATCGGGCAGCGATGCTTGCCCAGGAGCACGCGGGATTCGGACTCGCCCTCGTCATCCGCGGCGATCTCGTCACCCGGAATGAGGTTCACCGTGGACTTGCAGCGCTCCTTCGGCGGCAGGCTGTAGCCGGAACAACCGAGGAACACCCCGGTGGACGCGGTGCGGATCATCATCGGCCGGCCGCAGACCTTGCACGGTATGTCCGTAAGGGTCGGCTGGTTGGCACGCATGCCATTCTCGTTGGACTCGGCGACCTCGAGCTTCTTGCGGAAATCACCGTAGAACTCGTCCAGCACATGCTTCCAGTCGCGCTCGCCCTGGGCGACGTCGTCCAGATGCTCTTCCATGCCAGCGGTGAAGCCATAGTCCATCAGGTTGTTGAAACTCTCGGAGAGGCGTTCGGTGACGATGTCGCCCATCTTTTCCGAGTAGAAACGGCGATTGTGCAGCGAGACGTAGCCCCGATCCTGGATGGTGGAAATGATCGCCGCATAGGTGGATGGCCGGCCGATGCCGCGCTTCTCCATCTCCTTGACCAGGCTGGCTTCGGAATAGCGGGCCGGCGGCTTGGTGAAGTGCTGGCTCGGGTCGAGCTTGAGCAGCTTCATGGCGTCGCCCTTGCTCATTTCCGGCAGCACGTCGTCCTCGCCAGCCTTGCTCTGCTGCGGCATGACCTTGGTGTAGCCGTCGAACTTGAGGATGCGCCCCTTGGCACGCAGCTCGAAGTCACCGGCCTCGACCGTCACGCTGGTGGACAGGTACTGCGCCGGCGGCATCTGGCAGGCGACGAACTGGCGCCAGATCAGCTCATACAGGCGCTCGGCATCGCGCTCCATGCCGGACAGCTGGTTCGGCCGCAGGTTGACATCGGACGGGCGAATCGCCTCGTGCGCTTCCTGGGCGCCCTCCTTGCTCGAATACAGGTTCGGCTTTTCGGGCAGGTACTTGTCACCGAACTCGCTTTCGATGAAACCGCGCACCATGCTGATGGCGTCGGCCGACAGGTTGGTCGAGTCGGTACGCATGTAAGTGATGTAACCGGCTTCGTACAAGCGCTGGGCCATCATCATGGTCTTCTTCACGCCGAAGCCGAGGCGATTGCTCGCCGCCTGCTGCAGGGTCGAGGTGATGAAGGGCGCCGAAGGCTTGCTGCTGGTCGGCTTGTCCTCACGCTTGGTCACGCTGTAGCTGGCGCCCTTGAGCTTCTCCAGCGCAGCATTGGCCTGCGCCTCGTTCAGCGGCTTGAACGCCTCGCCCTTCTCGCGGGCGACTTCGAAGCGCACCTTGGCCTGCTGGGCAGTCGCCAGGTCGGCATGAACTTCCCAGTATTCTTCCGGGACGAAGGCGCGGATCTCGCGCTCGCGCTCGACCACCAGTTTCACCGCCACCGACTGCACGCGACCGGCAGACAGGCCGCGGGCGATCTTCGCCCAGAGCAGCGGCGAAACCATGTAGCCAACCACCCGATCGAGGAAGCGCCGCGCCTGCTGGGCGTTGACACGATTCAGATCGAGCTCGCCCGGCTGGGAAAAGGCCTCCTGGATCGCCTTCTTGGTGATCTCGTTGAACACCACGCGCTTGTAACGGCTGTCATCGCCACCGATGGATTCGCGTAGGTGCCAGGCGATGGCCTCCCCTTCTCTATCCAAGTCGGTCGCGAGATAGATGGTGTCGGCTTCCTTGGCCAGGCGGCGCAGCTCCTCGATGACCTTTTCTTTGCCGGGCAGGATCTCGTACTTGGCCTTCCAGCCATGTTCCGGATCGACGCCCATGCGCGCGATCAGTTGACGCTTGGCCTTCTCCTTGGGCGACAGCGCGGGCGCTTCGGCCGCCGCAGCCTTGCCGCGCTTGACCGGCTCCTTGTTGGCCGAGCCGCTGGTGGGAAGGTCGCGGATGTGGCCGATACTCGACTTCACCACGTACTGGTTGCCCAAATACTTGTTGATTGTCTTGGCCTTGGCCGGTGATTCCACGATGACCAGCGATTTACCCATGGAGAGGAGAGTTCCTGAATCTAGAGGTGAACAGAGGCGGCGCCTCCGGCAGTTTGAATACCCGTGCCGTCGGTAATCGGCAAGGCATCAGCGAACGTTCGTGCGCGTTTTGCGAACGGGGCGGCTCTGCAGGATATTCCTGCTCGGCTCGGCCTGGCGCGGACCAGAGCGACGATTCGAGGCCATGAACCGGACGCCTGGGTTAGCGCTCTGTCTAAAAAGCACCGCTATATATAGTGGCGATGGAGCTGAGGTCAAGCGCGGCACTGGTAGCCCTGTGCCAGCTCAATCCCGAAAGACGCTGGGCTCGGCTTCGATCAGCGCGAACCTCGGCACCGTTTCACCGTTGACCTCGACCGTCTCGGTAAACATCGACAGTGGCCGCACCCAGAGTCCGCGCTCGCCATACAGCGCCTGGTAGAACACCACCAGCTCCTCCGTCTCGGAGTGCCGGGCCACGGCGAATACGCGATATTCCGGCCCCTTGTAATGGCGATAACGCCCCGGCTCCAACTGCATGCCTACCTCCACGCAACGACAAAAAAGAAAAACCGGGGCACCAGGCCCCGGCTTCCATGCACCGGCTGACAACATTCTTTCCGCAAAACTGCAGAAATGGTTGTCAGCCTAGCGCAGTCATCTGCATCTGTCTGTCAGAGGCGCTCGAAGACCGTGCTGATCCCCTGGCCCAGACCGATACACATGGTAGCGACACCCAGCGTACCGTTGTTCTGCTTCATCACGTTCAGCAGGGTGCCGGAGATGCGCGCACCGGAGCAGCCGAACGGGTGACCCAGGGCGATGGCACCGCCGTGCAGGTTGACCTTCTCTTCCATCTTGTCGAGCAGCTTGAGGTCCTTGAGCACCGGCAGGGCCTGTGCGGCGAAGGCTTCGTTCAGCTCGACGTGGCTGATGTCGTCCATGGTCAGACCGGCACGCTTGAGGGCCTTCTGGGTCGACGGAACCGGGCCGTAACCCATGATCGCCGGGTCCACGCCCGCCAGCGCCATGGCACGAACCACGGCCATCGGCTGCAGTCCGAGGTCCTTGGCGCGCTGGGCCGACATGACGATCATGCAGGACGCACCGTCGGTGATCTGCGAGGAGGTACCAGCAGTCACGGTGCCGCCCTTCGGGTTGAACGCCGGCTTGAGCTCGGCCAGACCCTCGAGGGTGGTTTCCGGGCGAATGGTCTCATCGTAGTCGAAGACCTTGAGGAAGCCGTTCTCGTCGTAGCCTTCCATCGGGATGATCTCGTCCTTGAACTTGCCTTCCTGAGTCGCTTTCCATGCCAGCTGGTGCGAGCGGTAGCCGAACTGGTCCTGGGCTTCACGGGTGATGCCGTGCATCTTGCCGAGCATCTCGGCGGTCAGACCCATCATGCCCGACGCCTTGGCCGCGTGCAGCGACAGCTGCGGGTTCGGGTCGACGCCATGCATCATGCTGACGTGGCCCATGTGCTCCACGCCACCGATGACGAACACGTCGCCATTGTTGGTCTGGATAGCCTGCACGGCGGTGTGCAGCGCGCTCATGGACGAACCACACAGACGGCTCACGGTCTGGCCGGCGCTGGTGTGCGGAATGCGGGTCAGCAGCGACGCCATGCGGGCGATGTTCCAGCCCTGCTCGAGGGTCTGGTTCACGCAGCCCCAGATTACGTCCTCGACCTCGGCCGGGTCGATCTTCGGATTGCGCGCCAGCAGGCCGTCGATCAGCTGTGCGGACATAGTCTCGGCGCGGGTGTTACGGTGCATGCCGCCCTTGGAGCGCCCCATCGGGGTGCGACCGAAGTCGACGATGACTGCATCTCTTGGATTCAGGCTCATGAATTCTCTCTCCCTCGATTAACCGTAGAAGCGCTGGCCGTTGGCAGCCATCTCGCGCAGCTTCGCGGTCGGGTGGTACAGCGGGCCCAGGTCGGCGTACTTGTCGGCCATCGCGACGAACTCGGCGACGCCGATCGAATCGATGTAGCGCAGCGCGCCACCACGGAAGGGTGGGAAGCCAATGCCATAGATCAGGCCCATGTCGGCTTCGGCAGCGGTCTCGACGATGCCGTCTTCCAGGCAGCGCACGGTTTCCAGGCACAGCGGGATCATCATGTAGTTGATGATGTCCTCGTCGGACAGCTCGCGCGTCTCGGCGACGATCGGCTTGAGCAGCTCGTAGGCCTCGGCATCGACGACCTTCTTCGGCTTGCCCTTCTTGTCCATCTCGTAGGCATAGAAGCCCTTGCCGTTCTTCTGACCGAGGCGGTTGGCGTCGTACATGACGTCGACGGCGGTGCGGGTATCGTCCTTCATGCGATCCGGGAAGCCTTCGGCCATCACGTCACGGCCGTGGTGGCCGGTGTCCATGCCGACGACGTCCATCAGGTAGGCCGGGCCCATGGGCCAGCCGAACTTCTCCATCCCCTTGTCGGCACGAACGAAGTCGACACCGTGCGCGATGGCGCGGGCGAAGCCGCCGAAGTACGGGAACAGCACGCGGTTGACCAGGAAGCCCGGGCAGTCGTTGACCACGACCGGGCTCTTGCCCATTTTCTTGGCGTAGGCGACGGTGGTGGCGATGGCGGTTTCGCTGGTCTTCTCGCCGCGGATCACCTCAACCAGCGGCATCATGTGCACCGGGTTGAAGAAGTGCATGCCGCAGAAGTTTTCCGGACGCTTGAGCGCCTGGGCCAGGTAGCTGATGGAGATGGTGGAGGTGTTGGAGGCGATGATCGCGTCCTCGCGTACATGCCCTTCCACCTCGGCCAGCACGGCGTGCTTGACCTTCGGGTTCTCGACCACGGCTTCCACGACGATGTCGACGTTGCCGAAGTCGCCGTAGGACATGGTCGGACGAATCGCGTTGAGCGCCTGCGCCATCTTCTCCGGCGTCAGACGGCCCTTCTCGACACGCTTGCCGAGCAGCTTGGAGGCTTCGTCCAGGCCCATCTGGATACCCTCTTCGCGGATATCCTTCATCAGGATCGGCGTGCCCTTGACGGCCGACTGGTAGGCGATGCCGCCACCCATGATGCCGGCGCCGAGTACGGCAGCCAGTTTCACGTCGCGGGCCTGCTTGTCGTAGGCCTTGGCCTTCTTCTTCAATTCCTGATCGCTGAGGAACAGGCCGACCAGGCTCTGTGCAACCGAGGTCTTGGCCAGTTTGACGAAGCCGGCGGCCTCGACTTCGATGGCCTTGTCACGTCCGAAGTTGGCGGCTTTCTGGATGGTCTTGATAGCTTCGACCGGAGCCGGATAGTTCGGGCCGGCCTGGCCAGCCACGAAGGCCTTGCTGGTTTCGAAGGCCATCATCTGCTCGATGGCGTTGAGCTTGAGCTTGTCCAGCTTCGGCTGGCGCTTGGCCTTGTAGTCCAGCTCGCCGGAGATGGCGCGCTTGACCAGGTCCAGGGCAGCTTCCTGCAGTTTCTCCGGAGCGACGACGGCATCGACCGCGTGCACCTTGAGCGCGTCTTCGGCACGATTTTCCTTGCCGGAGGCGATCCACTCGACGGCGTTGTCCACACCGATCAGGCGCGGCAGACGCACAGTACCGCCGAAGCCCGGGTAGATGCCCAGCTTGACTTCCGGCAGGCCGACCTTGGCGGTGGTGGACATGACGCGATAGTCGGCAGCCATGCACATCTCGAAACCGCCACCCAGGGCGATGCCGTTGATGGCGACCACGGAGGGTACGCCCAGGTCTTCGAAATCGCTGAAGATCTTGTTCGCTTCGAGGTTGCCGGCAACCAGCTCTTCATCGGGCAACTTGAAGTTGTCGACGAACTCGGTGATGTCGGCACCGACGATGAACACATCCTTGCCGCTGGTGACGATCACGCCCTTGACCGAAGCGTCGGCCTTGATGGCATCGACAGCCTGGCGCAGATCGTTGAGAGTGAGGCGATTGAATTTATTGACGGACTCACCCTTGAGGTCGAAATTCAATTCGACGATGCCGCTCTCAAGAGCCTTAACCGTGATGGCTTTACCTTCGTAAATCATCAACTGATCTCCAGGTATGGAAGCTGAACGTTACGTGTCTCACGTCTTCGGCCCTGACTCGACCGCGCCTCACGGCGAACGACACCCACCGACACGATAATCCGGGTGACCGGCATCTGCTCTGGCAAACGCTCGATTCATACGCCCGTTTGATTTGGGTCGGCACACCTTCGGGGAAAAGCGCAGCATTGTCAATCGGCTGCTTTGCCTAACCGAAAGTAACCTGCAAGCGGACATTTCGCGACTACCCGGTCATCATCGACAGCGCCGATCCGCCTGCATTCACCCTATCCATGGCCGCGTTGCTCGGCGGTCGGCCCGGCTGAAACCGGGCCGTACCAACCGGGTCAATCCTAGACGCAGTCGAGCAGGTACACTGCCGCATTTCGTTGCACGCCATGTGCGGCCAACGCACCACCGAATCCGGAGTACTGCATGTCCCAAGCCCCCATCGCCCGCGCCGACACCGGCACCGACCCTTACCGCTGGCTGGAGAATCGCGACGCCGAGGACGTGCTGGCCTATCTCAAGGCGGAGAATGCCTATCTCGAGGAGCAGCTCGCCGATCAGGCCGAACTGCGTGAAGCCCTGTTTCAGGAGATCAAGAGCCGCATCCGCGAAACCGATCTGTCACTGCCCTCCCCCTGGGGGCCGTGGCTGTACTACCAGCGCACCACCGCAGGCGACGAGTATCCGCGGCACTACCGCTGCCCGCGCCCGCTGGATGGTTCGCTGACCGTCGATGAAAGCGCCGAACAGCTGCTGCTCGACCCCAACGAGCTGGCCGGCGGCGGCTTTCTTTCGCTGGGTGCCTTCAGCGTCAGCCAGGACCACAGCAAGCTCGCCTACAGCCTCGACCGCGAGGGCGACGAGATCTACCGGCTGTACGTCAAGGACCTGGCCAGCGGCGAGGTCACCGAGCTGCCCTTCGACAACTGCGACGGCAGCATGACCTGGGCCAACGACAGCCAGACCCTGTTCTACGGCGAGCTGGACGACACCCACCGCCCGCACAAGGTTTACCGCCACCGCCTTGGCGATACGGACAGCAGCGAGGTTTATCACGACCCGGACGGGCGCTTCTTCGTGCATTGCTACCGCGCCAGCTCCGACCGCCAGCTGGTCATCCTTTCCCACAGCAAGACCACCAGCGAAGCCTGGGTGTTGTCGGCGGACCAGCCGGAGGGCAGCTGGACCTGCCTGGCGCCGCGCCAGGAGGATCACGAGTACTTCCCCGATCATGGCCTGTACGAAGGCCAGTGGCGCTGGCTGATCCGCAGCAACCAGGCGGGCATCAACTTCGCCCTTTATCACGCCAGCGAGGCCGAACCAGGCCGCGAGCACTGGCAGGAGCTGGTCCCGCATGATGACGCGGTGATGCTCGAGGATGTCAGCCTGAACGCCGAGGCGATCACCCTGACCCTGCGCGAAAGCGGCCTGCCGGTGATCGAGGTACGACCGCAGGGCGTCCAACCCTATCGCCTGCAATTGCCCGATGCGGCCTACAGCCTGCACGTGCAGAACTCGCTGGAATTCACCAGCACGGTGATCCGCCTGCGCTACGAGGCGCTGAATCGCCCGGCGCAGATCCGCCAGCTGACCCTGGCCGACGGCACACAGGAGGTGCTCAAGGAAACCCCGGTGGAAGGCCCCTTCGATGCGGACGCCTATGAAAGTCGGCGCATCTGGGCCACCGCCCAGGACGGCACGCAGATTCCCATCAGCCTGGTCGGCCGGCGTGACAGCTTCGGCAAGCCCGCACCGCTCTACCTCTATGGTTACGGCGCCTACGGCCACAGCCTCGACCCCTGGTTCTCCCACGCGCGGCTGTCGCTGCTCGACCGCGGCTTCATCTTCGCCATCGCCCATGTGCGTGGCGGCGGCGATCTCGGCGAGGCCTGGTACCGCGCCGGCAAGCTGGAGCACAAGCCGAACACCTTCAGCGACTTCATCGCCTGTGCCGAGCAGCTGTTGGCCGACGGTTACACCACATCGCCACGCCTGGCCATCAGCGGCGGCAGTGCCGGCGGCCTGCTGATCGGTGCCGTACTCAACCTGCGTCCGGAACTGTTCGGCGCGGCGATCGCCGAGGTGCCCTTCGTCGACGTGCTCAATACCATGCTCAATGCCGACCTGCCGCTGACCGTGACCGAGTACGACGAATGGGGCGACCCGAACCAGCCCGAGGTGCACGAACGCATCCGCGCCTATGCGCCCTATGAGAACGTCCGGGCCCAGGCCTATCCGCCACTGCTTGCCGTGGCCGGCTACAACGACAGCCGCGTGCAGTACTGGGAGGCCGCCAAGTGGGTCGCCAAGCTGCGTGCCACCCGCACCGACGACAACCTGCTGCTGCTCAAGACCGAGTTCGGCGCAGGTCACGGTGGCATGAGCGGACGCTACCAGGCGCTCAAGGACGTGGCGCTGGAGTACGCCTTCGTGCTCAAGGTGTTCGGCATGGCCTGATCGGACCATGCCTGCCGACCTGCGGTGGCGAACAGGCGGCTCCGGCAAGAGTCATTCATTGAGAATGTCTTCGTCGGAGCCCCCCCATGAACAACTCTTCCAAGCACCTCGAACAGAACGTCCACGGCTGGGAGCGCGCCATGTCCCTGGCCGGCGGCCTGTACTTCCTCGCAAAGGGTCTGCGCCGCGGGGGCCTCGGCGGCCTGCTGCAACTGGGCATCGGCGGGATGGCCGTTGCCCGGGGCGTGACCGGCCACTGCGAGGCCAAGCGCGTGTTCAATGAAGTCAGCGAACAGGCGGGCATGGCCGAAGGGCGCTCGCACCATATGCCGTTCGAGCGTTATGACTCGAACAAGGAGCAACTGCAGGCCAACGCCGCAGCTGCCACCAACGGCACCACGGTCACCGGCAACGACGATCTGAAAAGCCCGCCCGCCGGCGTCTGAACATCGCCCTGCGGGCCTGTGGCAAACGGACTTGTCCGCGAACGAAGCTGCCAGGCGACATGAGCCCCGCGAGTCGACCGGCGCGCGAGCAAGCTCGCACGCAGCGGTCACGGGGAGCCGTAACGGCATTCCGGCCGCCTCGTAGACCGCTCGCAGGACGCCCGCGAGTTCAGCGCTGCTTCACCGCCTCGTGGGCAGCGATCAACTGGTCGACGACGCCAGGGTCGGCCAGCGTCGAGGTATCGCCCAGAGTGTCGTAGTCGTCCGTGGCGATCTTGCGCAGCAGGCGGCGCATGATCTTGCCGGACCGCGTCTTCGGCAGCCCCGGCGCCCATTGGATGGTATCCGGCACCGCGATCGGACCGATCTCGTGCCGGACCCACTGCTGCAGCTCCTGGCGCAGCGTGTCGCTGGGCTCGGTACCAGCAACCAGAGTCACGTAAACATAGATGGCCTGGCCCTTGAGCGGATGCGGCACGCCAACGGCCGCGGCTTCGGCCACCTTGGCATGCGCCACCAGGGCGCTCTCGATTTCGGCGGTGCCCATGCGGTGTCCGGAGACGTTGAGCACATCGTCGACGCGCCCGGTGATCCAGTAGTAACCGTCCTCGTCGCGGCGCGCGCCGTCGCCGGTGAAGTACATGCCGCGGAAGGTCTTGAAGTAGGTATCGACGAAACGGTCGTGGTCACCGTAAATGGTGCGCATCTGCCCTGGCCAGGAGTCGAGAATCACCAGATTGCCCTCCGCCGGGCCTTCCAGCAGGTTGCCGAGATTGTCCACCAGCCCGGGCACTACGCCGAACAGCGGCCGCGTCGCCGAGCCGGGCTTGAGCGCCGTGGCACCGGGTAACGGGCTGATGAGGATGCCGCCGGTCTCTGTCTGCCACCAGGTATCGACGATCGGGCAGCGCGACCGACCGACCGTCTCGTAGTACCAGTGCCAGGCTTCCGGATTGATCGGTTCGCCGACCGTGCCGAGCAGGCGCAGGCTCGAACCGTCGGCACCCTCCATCGCCGCCGGCCCCTCGGCCATCATCGCGCGGATTGCCGTTGGCGCGGTGTAGAGGATGTTGACCCGGTGCTTGTCGATGATCCTGGCGATGCGGGTGACGTCCGGATAGTTCGGCACGCCTTCGTACATCAGGGTCGTCGCACCGTTGGCCAGTGGGCCGTAGATCAGATAGCTATGACCGGTAATCCAGCCGATGTCGGCGGTGCACCAGTAGATATCGCCGGGGCGGTAGTCGAAGACCCGCTCGTGGGTCAGCGCGGCGTACAGCAGGTAGCCGCCGCAGGTGTGCAGCACGCCCTTGGGTTTCCCGGTGGAGCCCGAGGTGTAGAGAATGAACAGCGGCTCCTCGGCGCCCATTTCCTTCGGCGCGCAGACCTCGCCAGCCACGCGCATCAGGTCGTCGTAGGAGACGTCCCGGTGCGGGTGCCAGCGGATGTTCGCTCCGGTGCGGCGCACCACGATGATCTTCTGCACGCAACGGGTCTGCGGGTTCGTCAGCGCCTCGTCGACGTTCTCCTTCAGGGCGATGGTCTTGCCGCCACGTATGCCCTGATCGGCAGTGATCACCACCTTCGAGCTGCCATCGATGATGCGCCCGGCCAATGCCTCCGGCGAGAAGCCGCCGAACACCACCGAGTGGATCGCACCGATGCGCGCGCAGGCCAGCATTGCCACTGCGGCCTCGGGAATCATCGGCATGTAGATGGTCACCACGTCACCGCGGTGCACATCCTGGCCACGCAGGGCGTTGGCGAACTTGCAGACCTCCTGGTAGAGCTCGCGGTAGGTGATCTCGCGGTGCTCCGAGGGGTCGTCCCCCTCCCAGATGATCGCCACCTGATCGCCGCGCTCGGCCAGGTGCCGGTCCAGGCAATTGGCCGACACGTTCAGCGTGCCGTCGGCAAACCACTTGATATCGACGTGGTGGTCGTCGAAGGAGGTGCGCTTGACCTCGCTGAAGGGCCGCATCCAGTCCAGCCGTGCCGCCTGTTCACGCCAGAATCCTTCAGGGTTGATCACCGACTGCTGATACATGGCCCGATAAGCGGCCTCGTCGGTCAGGGAGTGCTTTGCAGCCTCAGGGGACACGGGATACACGGACGCAGCACACATGGCAGTCACCTCGGGTTATCTGGTTATTTTCCGGTCGCAGCCTTGTCTCGCAGGCGAACCCTCACCACCCGATCGATCCACCCTTCCCGTGCGGATCGCCAACCACGCGCCTGTCAGACGTCTGCTTCAGCCGATGCCGAATACCGCAGCGGCCGCGACTAGCGGCCACTCTCCAAGCATAGACACTGTTTCGCGGCCATTTGCCGAGGGCTGCTGTCTCAATTCGTAACAGCCATCGCCGGGAGCCCCCATGTCAGCACCAAGCAATGCCCTGTTTCGTCAGCTGCAGCGGATCCCCCAGAGCATCGTCTTCTACCCCACCGTGATTCCGGCCGGCTACTTCATGCTGGGCGGTCTCGTCCTGCTCTTCGAAACGACCGACCTGGCTCACGCCTGGCGAAACATGCTGCCGCCCGGCCTGGCAGAGGCGGACAACGCCCGGGAAATCCTCGGCACGCTCATCACCAGCATCATTTCGCTGACCGTGTTCAGCTTTTCCATGGTCATGGTCGTGCTCAACGGGGCCGCCTCGCGACTCTCCCCGCGCGTGCTGCCCGGGCTGATCAGCGATCGGCGCAACCAGCTGATCCTCGGCAACTACCTGGGCTGCATCCTGTTCTTCCTGCTGATGATCGCCTTCATCAACAAGAACGAACCCGATAGCCTGCCTGCATTCGGCGTGCTGCTCGCCGTACTGATGGGCCTGGGCTGTATGGCCCTGTTCGTCGTATTCATCCGTTCCATCTCGCAGTCCATCCAGGTGGACTGGATCGTCGGCCAGCTCTACCGCAGCGCCTGCCATAACCTGGCGCAGCGTTGCGAGCGCCTGGGGTCGATCACCACGGCGCCGGATGACCGCGACTGGTACTGCATCGAAGCGGTCACGCCCGGCTATCTGCGCGAGGTCAATGAGCAACGCCTGCGGGAGCTCTTGGGGCCGGACGATCTGCAGGCGGTGCTACAGGTGGAACCCGGCTTCTTTCTGGTCGAAGGGCATCCGTTGCTCAAGGTCAGCGCCGAACTGGATGCCCGGCGAACCCGACAGCTACTCGACTGCTTCGATTTCCACGATGAAGAGTTCGCCGGCGCCAACGTTTTCTATGGCATGCGGCAGATGACCGAAATCGCGGTAAAGGCCATCAGCCCGTCGATCAACGACCCGGGCACGGCAATACGCGTGCTCAATCTGCACGGTGTGTTGCTCGGTCGCCTGGGTGGCGTTCCGCCGCTGGACGTGGGCTGCATCGACAATGGCAAGCCCAGGCTCTTCTATCCACGGCTGAGCCCGCAACGACGGCTGACGCTTATCCTCGACCCGATTCGTACCTATGGCAGCAATGACCCGGCGATCGTCATGGCGCTGATGCAGTGCCTGAAGACTGCCTTGCACGGGCAGGCCTCCAGCGACCAGCTGGAGGCCTACGTGGATGAATTGGCGGCACTGCGCGACGCCGCGGATACGGACCTGCAGAACGACCGTGACCGCCGTGCGGTCAACGATCTGCTGGAGCGCATCAACCGCCTGCATGACGAACTGGCGCCGCTGGCATTACTGCCAATTCCGGCGAAAAGCTGAAGGCAAAAAAAAGCGGCCTCAGGGGCCGCTCGGTCAACCATCCGGTTGGAATACACACTTGTCCGATCACGCAGATAGACGCCGCCATTCTGTGCAGCCAGCGCCGTGGCCGAAACTGCACATTGGTCTAACAGACCATTGGCGGGCTTGCCTCAGGGCGCAGAGTTGGCTGCCTGGGCCGCCTCGATGAGCTCCTTGCCGATCTCGCCCTCGAACTTTTTCCAGGCCGGTTGTACCGCCTCGCGCCAGCGGGCACGCTGCTCGTCGGTCAGCACCAGGATCTCGCTCTTGCCCGAGTCGATCACGCCCTGCTTGGCCTTCTCGTTCAGCGCCTCGGCCTGGCGGTTCACCTCCACGGTGACCTCGTCGATGATCGCTTCCAGCTCGCCGCGCACCTCTGCCGGCAGGCCGTTCCAGAACCTGGTGTTGGTGATCAGCAGGTAGTTGCCGATGCCGTGGCCGGACTCGGTGATGTACTTCTGCACCTCGTGGTACTTCTGGCTGTAGATGTTCGACCAGGGATTGTCCTGGGCATTGACCACGCCGGTCTGCAGGCCCTGGTAGATCTCGGCGAAGGCCATCTTGCGCGGCACCGCCCGCAGGGCGGTGTACTGGGCGGCCTGCAGGTCCGAAGGCTGTACGCGGAATTTCAGCCCGCGGGCGTCGGCCGGCTCGCGCAGCGGCTTGTTGGCGGTGAAGTGGCGCATGCCGTTGAGCCAGTAGGCCAGGCCGGTGATGCCCTTGTCCTCCATGGATTTGAGCATGGCGCGCCCCTTGTCCGACTGCTGGAAGCGCTGCGCCGCGGCCATGTCGTCGAACAGGAACATTAGGTCGAACAGCTGCAGCTGCTTGGTGTACTGCTCGAGCTTCGACGGTGCCGGCGCCAGCAGCTGCACCTCGTTCATCAGCAGTGCCTCCATCTCCTTGCCGTCGCCGTACAGCGAGGAGTTGGCGAACACCTGCACTTCCACCTGGCCGGGCAGGCGCTCTTCCACGAGCTTCTTGAACATCAGCGCGCCCTGGCCCTTCGGCGTGCTGTCGGCGGTGATATGGGAGAACTTGATCAGGATCGGATCGGCCTGGGCGCCGAGGACGGTGAACAGTGCCGAAGCGGCGAGCAGACGGGTGATGCCACGGGTGAGTCGTGCCATGGGGAGCTCCGTTTTGTAGTTGTGTGAGCCATATCGCTGGCCCGACTCTACCCCGCTGCCCCCTCGGGCTGAATTGCTAATTGGCCAAGCGCGACTTCGCGTTTGGCGAAGGCCGTGACGCGATCGCGCCGCCGAACGGCTTCGTTCAGGCCTGGCCTTCGCGAAGCGTGAGGTGCTCGAGCATCTGCCGGGCAGTCACCGACAGGCTTTCCAGGTTGCGCACGCCGAGCTTCAGTTCACGCCGCGCCCAGACATCGGTCAGCGGCACCATCGCCACGTCCAGCGCCGGCAGGTAGTTGCGCACCACCTGCTCGGGCAGCACGCCGATGCCCATGCCGGTGTGGATCATCCGGCAGATCGCCTCGAAGCTGCGTACCTGGATGCGCAGGCGCAGCGGCATGCCCATCTGCTGTGCCGACTGCTGCAGCAGGGCATGCAGTGAGGCGTCCTGCTGCAGGCCAATGAAGTCGAAGCCTGCCGCCTCGCGCAGTGCAATGCATTCGCGGCCGGCCAGCGGATGCTCGCGTGGCGTGACCAGCACCAGCCGATCCTCGCGGTAGGGAAACACCTGCAGGTCCTCGGCCGGCAGGTGCCCGGCGAAGATGCCGATATCGGTCAGCCCCTCGCGCAGGGCGCGCAGGGTGTCACTGCTGACGCGCTCCTCCAGGTCGATCTTCACTTCCGGGTGCTGGCGAGCGAAGGCGCTCAGGTCTTCGGGCAGGAACTCGATCACTGCCGAGGTGTTGGCGTGGATGCGCACATGGCCCTTCACGCCCTGGCTGAACTCGCTGAGGTCAGCGTCCAGCTGCTGCAGGTTGTCCAGCAGGTTGCGCGCGTGGTGCAGCAGCGCGTGGCCGGCCGGCGTCAGCTCGACGCCCTTGGGCTGGCGATAGAGCAGGCTGACGCCGAGCTGCCCTTCCAGATCGCTGACGCGCTTGCTCACCGCTGCCAGCGCCAGATGCTCGCGCTCGGCGGCGCGGGTCAGGCTACGGGTCTCGGCGATGGCGACGAACAGCCGAAGGGTAACGAAATCGATGCGGCGCATGGGCAAGCTTCCGTATTCGCGGGTGACGAAGCATGCACCTATTCCCGCCGCTATTCCACGGCCCCACGTCTCCCGGCTTCGTGGAGCGCGAAGCCATGCTTGGCCAACGACCAATTGTCCGCTGCCGATGGGTCGGTCATGCTCGGCACCATGAATCAACCGGCACAGGTGTCGTGATGAGCGAACAGACAGACAAGAACCTGCCGCTGCAGGGCCTCAAGGTGATCGAGATGGGCCAACTGATCGCCGGCCCTTTCGCCAGCAAGCTGCTCGGCGAATTCGGCGCCGATGTGATCAAGATCGAGCCGCCCAAGGTCGGCGACCCGTTGCGCAAGTGGCGCAAGCTCAAGGACGGCACCTCGCTCTGGTGGCATGTGCAGTCGCGCAACAAGCGCTCGGTGACGCTCGATCTCAAAGCCGCGGAAGGCCAGGAAATCGTCCGCCAGCTGGTGGCCGAAGCCGACATCCTAGTGGAGAACTTCCGCCCCGGCACGCTGGAAGAATGGGGCCTGGGCTGGGATGAGCTGTCGAAGCTGAACCCTCGGCTGATCATGCTGCGCATCTCCGGATACGGCCAGACCGGCCCCTATCGCGACCTGCCGGGCTTCGGCGTGATCGGCGAAGCCATGGGCGGCCTGCGTCA
>Ga0155173_1173_pt1 | contig 14653 bp, 15 predicted proteins | sample RifCSPhighO2_01_FD_106141 | JGI IMG/M metagenome (GOLD analysis project Ga0155173, IMG submission 106141) | Pseudomonadales bacterium RIFCSPHIGHO2_01_FULL_64_12
ATTGTTGCAGCAGGGGATTGTTCGCGCTCACGGGGACACCTTGTGACGAAGAGGGTTGCAGGCCGCTCGCTGGAGCGAGGCCGGACGTGGCAGGCAGATGTCCTAGATGGACGCGCTGTCGTGCTTTTTCAACGCCGGTCGGCCGGTTGTTACTCTGACCACGGCGGGCTGCATGCTGCTCAGCCCGGCTCCGCAGCGGCAATGCCGGCCATCTTAATTACAATCGACCCTTCCCGCAGCCAAAGAGGTTTCTATCGTGGCGATACGCAGCTACCAAAACAGTACTCCGACACTGGGCGAGCGCGTGTTCGTCGACGACTCCGCCGTGGTCATCGGCGATGTGGAAATCGGCGCCGACAGCTCGGTGTGGCCGCTCACGGTGATCCGCGGCGACATGCACCGCATCCGCATCGGTGCGCGCTCGAGCATCCAGGACGGCAGCGTGCTGCACATCACCCATGCCGGGCCGTACAACCCGGACGGCTTCCCGCTGACCATCGGCGACGAGGTCACGGTCGGGCACAAGGTCACGCTGCACGGCTGCACCCTGGGCAACCGCATTCTGGTGGGCATGGGCTCGATCGTGATGGACGGCGTGGTGGTCGAGGACGAGGTGGTCATCGGCGCCGGCAGCCTGGTGCCGCCGGGCAAGACGCTCGAGTCGGGCTACCTCTATGTGGGCAGCCCGGTGAAGCAGGCGCGCCCGCTGACCGACAAGGAGCGCAGCTTCTTCAGCTATACCGCCGGCAACTACGTCAAGCTCAAGGACCAGCACCTCGCCGAGCGCGGCTGATCCCGCTCACTTGGCGAACAGCTGGCCGATGTCCTTGAACGCCTTGAACTCCAGGGCGTTGCCGCAGGGGTCGAGCAGGAACATAGTCGCCTGCTCGCCGACCTGGCCCTGGAAGCGCACGTAGGGCTCGATGACGAAGCGCGTGCCACGCGCCTTCAGCCGCTCGGCCAGCGCCTCCCATTGCTCCCAGCCGAGTACCACGCCGAAGTGCGGCACCGGCACGTCGTGGCCATCCACCGGGTTGCTGTGCGCCGCCTCCTGATGCGGCATCTTCGGCGCCTCGTGGATCACCAGCTGGTGGCCGAAGAAATCGAAATCCACCCAGTGATCGCTGCTGCGGCCCTCGGCACAGCCGAACGCCTCGCCGTAGAAGGCACGGGCGGCGGCCAGATCGTAAACGGGAATGGCGAGATGGAAGGGCGAAAGCGTCATCGGCTCGTACTCCGAAAATGGCAAGACGTTTCGAGTGTAGAGACTTTCTGCCGTACCGAGCATCGCTGGTGGGCTGAAGCCCACCCTACAAAGCCCAGCTATCACCGGTCAGTTCCGTTCGCCGGCGAGCAGGTCCAGCCGAACCGCGTCGCCGCCCCAGTCCGCCGGCAACAGACCCTGATGAACGAAGCGGTGAAAGCTGGAGTACGGCCAGTCCGCGGCGCGAGCGCACCAGCCATGCTTGACCGGGTTGTAATGCAGGTAATCGACATGCCGCTGCAGATCCGTCTCATCGCGGATCTGATGCTCCCAGTAGCGCCTCTGCCAGATGCCTTTCTCGCGCTTGCGCAGTTGGCTGGAGCAGCGCGCGCTGCCTGGTAGCTGACGGGAGAACTGACTCTTGATCAGGCTCCAGCGGAGGGCGTAGTCGCTGTCGCCGTGGGGTAGCGTCCAGACGGCGTGCAGGTGATTCGGAAGGACGCAAATGGCGGTGGTATGAAATGGCAATCGAATCTGCGCCGCTCGATAGGCGGCGCGCAGCTGATCGATCTGCTCGATGAGCAGGGTGGAACGGCGATCGGCGAGCGTTACGGTAAAGAACCAGGTTCCGCCCGCGACTGTGCTTCTGCGGTAGTTGGGCATCGAGGCCTCCATGCCTCTGGTGAATCGGATACCGCAACCATGCTCCAGGAAGGCCGCACGAGTTTTTGCCCTGCGTCACACGACCGAGTACGAATGCGCCTGGGAACGCTCGGGTTACCGGTGGGAACGCGGAGCGCCACCTGCCGCATACAGAGCCACGCCGAACCGTAGGGTGGGCTTCAGCCCACCAGAAGCGCCTTGAATCGCCGCTGAATCTAGAGCCTTTTTCCGCCGATCGGCCTACGATCAGCAGAACGCAGACGAAAGGAGAGACGTCGATGCGCGCCATGGTGCTGGAACAGATTGGCCAACCCTTGCAGCTGCGCGAGCTGCCCGTGCCGCAACCGGGGTCTGGCGAGGTTCGCGTGCGGGTGCTGGCCTGCGGCGTCTGCCGCACCGATCTGCACGTGGTCGACGGCGAACTGCCGGAGGCGCCGCTGCCGATCATTCCCGGCCATGAGATCGTCGGTCTGGTCGATGCCTTGGGCGAGGGCGTGACCGGCTTCGAGCCGGGCCAGCGGGTCGGCATTCCCTGGCTGGGGCACACCTGCGGCACCTGCAGCTACTGCCAGCACGCCGAGGAAAACCTCTGCGACGCGCCGCAGTTCACCGGTTACACGCGGCCCGGCGGCTATGCCGAATACGTGGTGGCCGATGCCCGCTTCGCCTTTGCCCTCGGCGAGGAGGGCGACCCCGTGGCGCTGGCACCGCTGCTCTGCGCCGGGCTGATCGGCTGGCGTTCGCTGGTCAAGGCCGGTGACGGCAAGCGTCTCGGGCTGTACGGCTTCGGTGCCGCGGCGCATATCGTCATGCAGGTGGCGCGCTGGCAGGGGCGCGATGTCTATGCCTTCAGCCGCCCGGGCGATGTGGCGGCGCAGGACTTCGCCCGTTCGCTGGGCGCGGTCTGGGCCGGTGATTCGGGCGAGCTGCCGCCGGTGCCGCTGGATGCCGCGATCATCTATGCGCCGGCGGGCGAGCTGGTGCCGGCCGCCTTGCGCGCGCTGCGCAAGGGCGGCCGGGTGGTCTGCGCCGGCATCCACATGAGCGATATCCCGAGCTTTCCCTACGACATCCTCTGGCAGGAGCGCGAGGTGGTCTCGGTGGCCAATCTCACCCGCCAGGACGGCCTGGAGTTCTTTCCGGTGGCCGCCCAGGTCGGCATCCATACCGAAACCCACGCCTACCCGCTGGAGCAGGCCAACCAGGCGCTGGATGACCTGCGCAACGGGCGTTTCCAGGGTGCTGCGGTGCTGGTGCCCTAGCGAGATGCGCCAGGGCGCAAAGCCCTGGCGTGGTGCGGCGAACGGCAAGGATCGGATTGGCGATGGCGCAGTCACACTCCAGACAGCCAATGCCAAATGAAGGAGCCCCGCCATGAGCGTCACCGTGAGCAAGCTCCAGGGCGACGAGATTCCCGAGCATCTGCGCGGGCCGGATATCCGGGTGGTCTACCGCGTGACCGATGCCGAGGGCCACAGCCGCTACCTCACCGACGCAGTCGAAGCTGCACAGCTGGCGGTCAGCATCAGCGACCGCCAGCAGCGATAGCCCGGCGTGGGGCCGTGAGCCTCAGCCGGCCAGCACCGAGTCCACCAGCGCCTTGGCCTCGGCCTGGATGCGTGCCAGGTGCGCTTCGCCCTCGAAGCTCTCGGCGTAGATCTTGTACACGTCCTCGGTGCCGGACGGCCGCGCGGCGAACCAGCCGTTCGCCGTTTCCACCTTCAGCCCGCCGATGGCTGCGCCGTTGCCCGGTGCCTCGGTGAGGATGCGCGTGATCGGCTGGCCGGCCAGCTCCTTCGCCGAGACCTGCGATGCCGACAGCTTGCCCAGGCGTGCCTTCTGCTCGCGGTTGGCGGCGGCGTCGATGCGCTGGTACACCGGCGCGCCGAAGCGGTCGGTCAGCGCCTTGTAGCGCTCGCTCGGGTCCTTGCCGGTGACTGCGGTGATTTCCGCCGCCAGCAGGCCGAGGATCAGCCCGTCCTTGTCGGTGGACCAGGCGCCGCCCTGCTTGTCGAGGAACGACGCACCGGCCGATTCCTCGCCGCCGAAGCCCAGGCTGCCATCCATCAGGCCGTCGACGAACCACTTGAAGCCCACCGGTACCTCCACCAGGCGACGCTCGATGCCGGCGGCGACGCGGTCGATCATCGACGAGGACACCAGCGTCTTGCCGATGCCGGCCTCGGCGCTCCAGCCCGGGCGATGGGTGAACAGGTATTCGATGGCCACGGCCAGGTAATGGTTGGGGTTCATCAGCCCGCCGGAGCGGGTGACGATGCCGTGGCGGTCGTGGTCGGTGTCGCAGGCGAAGGCCACGTCGAAGCGGTCCTTGTTCTCGATCAGCCCGGCCATGGCGTGCGGCGAGCTGCAGTCCATGCGGATCTTGCCGTCCCAGTCCAGGCGCATGAAGCGGAAGGTCGGGTCGACCACCGTGGACAGCACCTCCAGCGGCAGGCCGAAGCGCTCGGCGATGCGCGGCCAGTAGTGCACACCGGCGCCGCCCAGCGGGTCGACAGCGAACTTCAGGCCCGAGCCGCGGATGGCGTCGAGGTCGATCACCCGCTCGAGCCCGCCGACATAGGCGTCGATGAAATCGAAGCGCTGGGTCGTGGCGGCCTTGAGCGCCTGGCGGTAATCCATGCGCTTGACGCCATCGAGACCGGCGACCAGCAGCGCATTGGCGCGCTCCTGAATCCACTTGGTCACGCCGGTGTCGGCCGGGCCGCCATTGGTGGGGTTGTACTTGAAGCCGCCGTCGCCCGGCGGGTTGTGCGACGGCGTGATGACGATGCCGTCGGCCAGCCCGCTCGTGCGGCCGCGGTTGTAGCTGAGGATCGCGTTGGAGATCGCCGGGGTCGGGGTGTAGCCCGGCTCGCCGCCGGTTTCCGGGCAACCGGCGTCGATGCGCGTCTCGATGCCGTTGGCCGCCAGCACTTCCAGTGCCGAGACGAACGCCGGCTCGGACAGCGCATGGGTGTCCATGCCCATGAACAGCGGGCCGTCGATGCCTTCCTGGCGGCGGTAATCGCAGATCGCCTGGGTGGTGGCGAGGATGTGCCACTCGTTGAAGCTGCCCTTGAGCGAGGAACCGCGATGCCCGGAGGTGCCGAACGCCACCTGCTGCGCCGGGTCGGACGGGTCCGGTCGGTCGCTGTAGTAGCGCGCCACCAGGCGCGGCAGGTGGGTCAGGGTGTGCGGGTCGGGCAGGCGTCCGGCGTTGGGGGCGATGCTCATGGGGCGGTCCTTTGTGAAGAAGGCGATGCGCCGGCCGATCCGGGCGCGGCGAAGAGCGAATGAAACGCCAGTCGGCGTCGTTTATCCAGAGCTAAGACCGCAGCGACGGTGGCGGTTCCCTGATCGGCAGGTTCCGCGCTGCTGCGTCCCGGCCAAGCGCGCTCGTCGCCCCGCCGGAACCTGTAGCGGGCCGGCCTTTCTTCTGCTTAACGGCCGGCAATTCGCCGGCCCGTTACCCGGAGATTTCAGCCATGAACGTCGACGAACGCATCCGCCAGCGCGCCTATGAAATATGGGAAGCCGAGGGCCGCCCCGAAGGCCAGGAAGCCGACCACTGGCAGCGCGCCCGGGACGAGATCGAGCCCTTCTACAAGGAAGGCAACGCCGAAGCCGGCGGCATCGAAAGCAGCGTGGCCATTCCGATGCCGAAATCGGGTGGCGACCGATAGCGGCAGCAGGGCGGCGAGGACGCGGCACGCGTCGTCCCGCCCGAATCTGCTGCGACGTTCTCAGCCTTTTCATCCGGATGCCTGGTGCGCTGGAGCCTGTCGAGGCGCGCTGCTAGAGTGCCGCCGCTTGCCAACCACCGGCTGACAGGACGTCTGCCCAGCCGCCGCACAGGATGCTTCCATGAAAAAGCTCGCGCTCGCCGTAGCCGTACCCCTGGCCCTTTTCGGTGCCGCCACTTTCTACACCAGTACCCAGGTCGAATCGACCGCCCGCGATGCCGTCGACCAGGCCAACCTCAAGTTGCGCGAGATGGGCGTCGGCGCCGGTGCCGATGTCAGCCTCAGCCTGCTCAGCTTCGAACGCGGCCTGCTGTCCAGCACCGCGCGCTACCAGATCGACATCGACGTAGCGGATGACGAAGGCAACACCGAGCACTACGCCCTGCTGCTGAACGATCGCCTCGAACATGGCCCCTTTCCCGTCTCGCGCCTGAGCCGCGGCCAGCTGATGCCGGTCGCCGCGCAGAGCCACTTCGAACTCGAACGCACACCGCTGACGCAGAAGCTGTTCGACGCCGCCTCCGGCGAAGTGCCGCTGGTGGGCGAGGTGACCATCGGCTACGACGGCGGCCAAGCCGGCGATCTGCGCACGGCCGCGCTGAATATCGAAGACGAGGACGGCAGCGTGCGCATCGCCCCCGCCAACCTCAACTTCGAGGCGAACAGGGACGGCAGCGACGTACGCATGGACGGCGAGCTGGCGGAAATCGATATCGACCTGCAGCACAGCGACAGTGGCCAGCCGGTACAGGTGAGCCTGCGCGGCATCGGCCTGAGCGCCGACAAGCAGGATTACGACGCCGGTTTCGGCTTCGGACCGTCCGCCATCACCCTGCAGCGCATGGAAATCAAGGCCGGCGACGAGCCCGCCGTGGTCATCCAACAGGCCTCCGTCGAGGAGGCACTGAGCCGCGGCAGTCGTGGCCTCGATCAGACCATCGGCTACCGCATCGGCGAGCTCAGCGCCAAAGGCCAGACCTTCCGCAACCTCGCCCTCGTCTTCAGCCTGCGCAACCTCGAGGAAAGCAGCCTCAAGGCCCTGGTGGCGAGCTACAAGGACATCCTCGACCAGAGCGCCATCCCGCAGGAATCCTTCGCCGGCATGACCAGCGCCCAGCAGCAGGAATTGCAGACCCGTGCCCTGCAACTACTCGAGCACAAGCCCACCCTGGCCCTCGACGAGTTCGGTTTCGAAACCGCCCACGGCGCGGCCCGGCTGTCGGTCGTGCTCGACCTGCAATCGCCGAGCGCAGAAGCCTTCACCCCGGACGCGATGATCACCAGCATGCTCGCCTCGCTCAAGGCCGACGCCGGCATCGACAAGGACCTGGTGCAAGACATCGCCGGGCTGGTCGTGCAGAACAACGCGCGTGACGGCCAGCTCGACCAGGCGGCACTGCAGCAGGAAACCGAGGCCGCCACCGAGCTGTTCAGCGGCATGGCGCTGAACACCGGCTGGTCGCGTCTGGAAGGCGAGCGGCTGGTCAGTTCGCTGCACTACGCCAATGACAAGGTGACCTTCAACGGTCGCGAAATGAGCGTGCCGGAGTTCCTCGGCTTTGCCTTCGGCTCCGTACAGAACGCGGGCCTGCTGGGGCAGTAAGCCGCGCCTGCTCACAAACTGAAAGATGCGGCCCTGCCCGTCATTGACCCGACGGACAGGGCCGTTTCACTTCCTGGCGTTCGACCGGCGCCACCGCCGTGGATACCCGGACGCGCGACCCCTGCTCAGTCGTGCGGGGCGCCGGCTCCCAGGCGCTTACTCAGATAATCCAGAAAACAGGTGATGCGCGAGGCCAGTGCGCTGTTGCGGTAGTACACCGCGTTGATCGGCTGGCGCACGTCGACGCGCTGCGCCGCCAGCACCTCCACCAGCTCGCCGCGCTGGCGGTCCTTGTCCGTCATGAAGTCGGACAGGCACACCAGCCCCTCGCCGGCCAGCGCCAGTTCACGCGCCGTATCGCCGCTGGAGACACGCAGCGCCGGGTTGATCCGCCAGCTCTCGCCCAGCGCGTGGCGCAGCGGCCAGTCGTTGAGGCGATCCGGCTCGGTAAAGCCAATCAGGTTGTGCTCCGCCAGGTCCTCGACCTGTTGCGGCGTACCATGCCGCGCCAGATAGGCCGGGCTCGCCAGCACCCGGCGCATGGTGTGACACAGCGGCCGCGCATGCAGGCTGGAATCGGGCAGCGGGCCGATGCGGATGGCCAGATCGATGCGCCGCTCCAGCAAATCGACGATACGGTCATCGCTGTGCAGCTCCAGCTCGATCAGCGGATAGCGCGCGCGAAAATCGCCGATCAGCGGGACGATCACATGCAGCATGAACGGCGACGCGGTATTGACCCGCAAGCGCCCGGCCGGCGCCTGCCGCCGCAGCGCCATCTGCTCCTCGGCCTCCTCCACGCTGGCCAGAATCCGCCGCGCCTGCGCCAGGAACGCCTCGCCTTCCTCAGTCAGCTCCAGACGCCGCGTGGTGCGGCGCAACAGTGTCACCGCCAGCTTGTCCTCCAGCCGACTCAACGCCCGGCTGACGCCCGAGGCGGTCTGTTCCAGCTGCTCGGCCGCAGCGCTGATCGAGCCACTGTCGACCACGCTGACAAAGGCGAGCATTTCGTCGAGGTTGGTTTTCATCGGTGGGAATCGCATCGAAGGGCGGGAACAACGAGTCTGGCGGCAGCGCCGCGCGGCGGCAACCGGGCCGGCGCGAGCCCCCGGCGGCGGGCCCGTCGATCAGCCGCTGGCGAAAGGGGCCACGGCCTCAAACGCCCTTTTCGTTCGGCCCCGGCACATTCACCCCGTCCAGCGTCGAACGGCTGTCGCCGGCGCAATCGGTGATCACGCTGAAACTGCCATCGGTTTCCAGCACCACCGCCTCGATGCCATCCAGCGCGGCCAGCCCCTGACTGCGCGCGGCGGCCCGCACCTCATCCTCGGTCACCCGCGCCACACGCATGGCATCGCCGAGAAAACGCCCGCGAAAGAACAGCAGCGCCGGCTCGCCCGTCACCGTCCGTCGCACCCATGCCACCCGCACGCTGGACCAGGTGACGGCGTACTGCAGCCCGATCAACAGCGCCAAAGCCAGCACCCCCTCGGCCAGCGACACATCGCGATTGAGCAGAATCGTCGCGAAGGTCGAGCCCAGCGCCACCGTCACCACCAGATCGAACGCATTCATCTTCGACAACGTCCGCCGCCCAGACAGACGCAACAACAGCACCAGACTGATATAGGCCAGCACACCCACCACCAGCGTGCGTATCAACGTCGTTGCGCTACTGAAAAACATGCCTTCCACGATCACCTCCGCAAGTGGGCCATGCAGGGTGGACAGGGCAGGCGGGCGTAAAGTGCAAAAGTCGCGGGTGACCGTGCGTCAGGAGACGGTATGAAAACCGTGGATTAATCCATCGTCTGCTTTACCTATACGGAAGCAGTGGCTAATGTGCCATTACGCGCAGCAATTGCGCACTCGATCACGGTTCCGCTGCGACGCTACGGTCTGCGCCGGTCCGCTACCAAGGAAGGTACAGATGGCGCGCTTTTTTCCTATTTGCTCGCAATGCCAGTTCGACACACCGGCGAGCGTCGCCTTTCCCGAATTCATCAACTGCGAATGCTTTTCGCTGCACACTGATTATGCACGTTGGCGGCCAATATTTATTAATAACTCTTGAGGGATTAAATGAAGGTTATATCTGTCTTCAATAACAAGGGCGGAGTCGGTAAGACCACGCTAACTTTCCATATTGGACATGCTTTGTCTGAAATGGGCAACAAAGTTCTGATGATTGATGCTGATCCGCAGTGTAATTTAACTATCTATTCTATAGAAGAAGAAAAGATACATTTCATCTGGGAACAGGAAGACCCGTTTATTGATGAGGGGTTCGAATCTCAGCGGAAAAAAATTAGCCAGCATGAGTTTGACGGGCTCAATGCAAGCCCACGTAGTTTACATTATTTAGTTAAGCCAGCTGAGGAGGGCACCGGAGAGCTAGAAGTCATTCCGCCTCCATTTAAGCTCACGGACTCGCTAGATATCATACCAGGGAGACTTACCCTTCATTTTTTCGAAGAAAAAATCTCTAGCCGTTGGACTGATTTATATCGAGGAGAACCGCTCGCGCTAAGAACTATCACAAAAATTCGCGAGTTGGCAGAAAGATATTCAGAAGTACACTCATACGATTATGTAATTGTCGATACCTCACCTAGCCTGGGTGCGCTTAATAAGTCGGTGATTTCGACGGTTGACGGTTTTTTTGTGCCGGCTCTTCCTGATCTCTTTTCTCTTTACGGGATTAAGAACATTGGCAAAGCACTGTCGGCATGGAAGGATGAGTTTGACGTAATTTATAAGCTTATTTCGAGTGAAAAAAGGAAGTATTTTCCTGAAAGATATGTGACTTTTCTGGGTTACACAATATATAACGCAAAGCGTTACTCCGGAACAGAAGATACTTGGGGCTTGGCGGCTGCTCATTACAATTATGCTAGACAAGTTCCGCAGACTATTAAGGACAATATTAAGTCTGCATTACGGGACCATCTCCCGGATTCTTTGCTCATAGAGCCGATTGGAGGAAGATCAATTATGTATACGCATAATACTTTCCCATCAATGGCTCAATATTACCATCGACCGATGTGGAACATACCTAGTCTTATTCCTCATAGCGTGCACGATGATCACGTTAATACGCTGAGGGGGTCTAGCGCTAAATATACGGCCACTGGCCCTGCGTATAAAGAGTTCTGCAGTGATCTTATAAAGCGCATCGACTTGCTGGGGTGAATTTCTATGGAAAAAAATGAGGCAATAAAAAACGCTGTTCAGAGATTCGCTTCGCAGAAACATATGTTTCAGCGCTTTCTCAATGCGGTTGTGGATTGTTTTAAGTTAGAACCGTCTCTAAACGAATATGGGCGACCAGTTATCCATAGCGTCAAAAGCAGAATTAAGGATGAGGATCATTTGCGAGACAAGCTTTCTCGTAAGATTAACGCTGATGTACCTATTACTGAGGAAAATATTTTCGAAAAGGTTACTGATCTAGCTGGCGTGCGCATTCTGCATCTATATCAAGATCAACTTACATTTATTCATAATTTCATTATGGGCGTAGTAAGCTCAGGAGATTGGCGCCTGTATGAAACTCCAATTGCTTACTCTTGGGATCCGGAGTCTCAAAAGTTTTTTGAATCGCTTGGTTTAGATGTAAAGATAAAAGATAGTTATTACACGAGCATTCATTATGTGGTAATGCCTGCAAATGATGATCGAGTAAAATGTGAGATTCAAGTTAGAACACTGTTTGAAGAGGCATGGGGCGAGATTGATCACACGATTAATTATCCTGAACCATCTCAGTCGATAGCGACTAGAGAGCAACTAAAAGTGCTTTCAAAGTTGGTATCAACAGGTACACGGTTGGCCGACTCTATTTTCAGACTGCATACATAAACAAGCTATTGGTCGGGTAGGCTACGCGTGGGAAATAGGGGCGAAAATAGAAGAAAAAAATTCAATGTTTGTTTGTTTGAGGGTGGCTAGCGTCATATCGCCCTGTAACTTTCTTCGGTAGGTTTTCTACTGCCATTCACAAGGTAAGCCCCTATGCAGCAAACGATTCTCCTCATCCCAACCTACACCCAAAATGCTCAAAACCCTCTCCGGCCGGCTAGAGAAGACGCAAGCCCAACTGCCGGAAGTGGGAAGCAAAAAAAGGGGACAGATTTATTTATCCGCAGGTTGCTAGGCTCGTAACACGCTGCCACTTTCTCTGGCGTAACTCTCCACAAGGTTGGAACCCATGCAGCTAACGACACTCCTCATCCCCACCTATACGCAGATGCTCAAAACCCTCTCAGGCTGGCTGAAGAAGGCGCAGGCCCAGCTATCGGAAGCGGAGGCGCAGGCGTTGTTATCCGCGCGGCTGGCGCAGGATATGTTTCCGTTGTCGACGCAGGTTCGCTTTGCCTGTGTGCAGGCGCGGGAGGCCGTTTGCCGGCTGAGAGGCGAGGCCTTCCCGGCTGTGATCAACGAACTGCTGGACGAGGGGCGGCAGGCGGGTGAGCGGCCGGGCACGCTGGCCGATGCCTATGCTCGCATCGATGAAACGGTGGCGTTGCTTGGCGGCCTCGCCGCCGATGCGCTGGATGTGGACGCGGACAAGCCAATCGCCCCTGAGCTGGCGAATGGAATGATCTTCGACCTGACTGCGGACCAGTACGCCCGTGACTGGACGCTGGCGCAGTTCTATTTCCACGTGATGACCGCGTATTCGATCCTGCGCAAGGAAGGGATCGAGCTGGGCAAGGCGGATTACGTAGCGCACATGCTGCCCTATCTGCGGCCGGAATCGGTTCCGAAGGGGTAGCGGCGGCGCTTCCGTCTTTTACGGCCAGCGGATGTATTTTGTGGTTCAGCCGTTCGGTACGACCTCGTAGGGCGTATTGCTGAAGAAAATGTTGCGCCAATCCGGGCGCCATTGAGGGATGCTCAGGGTAAAGGCTTGGGTGTGCTTGTCGAAGGCTATCCAGGTCACGCCCAGGTTTTGGCTGTCCTCGCTCGCCCGCATATCCACCGACCGCGTGGTAAACAGCGGGCTGCGAAATACCTTCGACCCATCCGTACGGTCGACGATGCGTAGATAGGACAGTCCTCCACCAGGAGCTAGGAGGCCCCGTACCGGCACGCTCTCTATGAGATGACCACCTTGCGGGCTGACTTGTGACACCGACGGAGGCGCGTTCAGAACATCGTTCAGGCTCCAGCCAAAGAGCAGGGCGAACGCGGCGAGAAGGCTGCAGACGGTGAGAGCGGGTTTCTTCATATCAGCGTTTCGGCAGGGTGATGGCGGGCGTGCCGGGTGCAAAGGTTTGCGTAGGAGATCGGAGAATACTCGGAAGTCTCCGCTTCGTTATGTATCTGGCCCGGAGTCGGGGAAATGACTGTTCAGCACAAGCAATGCAGCGAGGTGGTCTGAACGTAACGCGTGGAAAAGGCTTCGCCGTTTTCCACCCTACGCATGCACGGTGTCGGCAGAGGAGGCCGAGTGGCGTAGGGTGGACAACGCTGCGCTTGTCCACCGATGCGAATCGACGGGCAGGGCAGGTGGTTGGCGAAACGCTCGCGGGTTCGGGGCGTCCAACCGGATGCCGCGCCCGAGCGGTCGAATTCGGGAAAGACGCCCGCCCACCCCGCCACAAAGCAGACCCCCCCATGTTGTTCCGCCGTTTCGAAAACCTGATCGACGTCTTCAAACCCAGCCCGGACGTTGCGCCGCCGGCCGGGATGCTGCGCTTCTATGCCCATTACCTGAGGCAGGTCTGGCCGTTGATGACGGCCGTGCTGGTGGTGGGCTTCTTCGCGGCGCTGATCGAGGTGGCGCTGTTCAGCTTTCTCGGCCAGTTGATCGATATGGCTCAGGCGACCGATGACGCGCGGACCTTCTTTGCCGAGCACCGCAACGCGCTGCTGTGGATGGCGGCGGTGGCGCTGGTCATCCGGCCCCTGGTATTCGGCCTGCACAACCTGCTGACGCATCAGGCGATCAACCCGGGGCTGACCAATCTGATCCGCTGGCAGAACCATCGCTACGTGCTCAAGCAGAGCCTGAACTTCTTCCAGAACGACTTCGCCGGGCGCATCGCCCAGCGGGTGATGCAGACCGGCCCGTCGCTGCGCGATTCGGCCATGCAGGTGATCGATGCACTGTGGCATGTGGTGGTCTATGCCGGCAGCGCGCTGTATCTGTTCGCCGCCGCCGACCTGCGCCTGATCGTGCCCTTGTTGCTGTGGATCGTCGGCTACAGCGCCGCGCTCTGGTACTTCGTGCCGCGTATCCGCGCGCGTTCGGCGGCGGCGTCCGCGGCGCGTTCGAAGGTGATGGGGCGGGTGGTGGACGGCTACAGCAACGTCGCCACGCTCAAGCTGTTCGCCCACTCGCGCGAGGAGGAGAGCTACGCCCGCGAGGCGATGCAGGAGCTGCTCGGCAAGTTCCGCCTGCAGTCGCGGGTGATCACCAGCCTGGATTTCCTCATCACCTGCATGAACGGCCTGTTGATCGTCGGCACCGGCGCGCTGGCGCTGTGGCTGTGGAGCGAGGCGCTGATCACCACAGGCGCCATCGCCCTGGCGCTGGGCCTGGTGATCCGCATCAACAACATGGCCGAGTGGATCATGTGGGTGGTCAACGGCATCTTCGAGAACGTCGGCACCGTGCAGGACGGCATGAAGAGCATTGTCCGGCCGCGCGACGTGCTCGACCCCGAGGACGCCAGGCCGCTGCAGGTGGAGCAGGGCGGCGTGCGCTTCGAGGATGTGCATTTCCACTACGGCAAGCAGGGCGGGGTAATTAGCGGGCTGACCATCGACATTCGCCCGGGCGAGAAGATCGGCCTGGTCGGGCCGTCGGGTGCGGGCAAGTCGACGCTGGTCAACCTGCTGCTGCGCCTCTATGACCTGGAGAGCGGGCGCATCCTGATCGACGGGCAGAACGTCGCCGAGGTCAGCCAGGAAAGCCTGCGCGCCAATATCGGCGTGGTCACCCAGGACACGGCGCTGCTGCACCGTTCCATCCGCGACAACCTGCGCTACGGCAAGCCCGATGCCAGCGAGGAAGAACTCTGGGCCGCGGCGCGCAAGGCCCGCGCGGACGCGTTCATCAAGACTCTGGACGACAGCCAGGGCGGCAAGGGCTTCGAGGCGATGGTGGGCGAGCGCGGCGTGAAGCTCTCCGGCGGGCAACGGCAGCGCATCGCCATCGCCCGGGTGCTGCTCAAGGACGCGCCGATCCTGGTGCTCGACGAAGCCACCTCGGCGCTGGATTCGGAGGTCGAGGCGGCGATTCAGGAGAGCCTGGATACCCTGATGGAAGGCAAGACGGTGATCGCCATCGCCCACCGGCTGTCGACCATCGCGCGCATGGATCGGCTGGTGGTGATCGACCAGGGGCAGGTGATCGAGACCGGCACCCACGCCGAGCTGATCGCCCGCGGTGGCCTCTATGCGCGGCTGTGGCAGCACCAGACCGGC
>Ga0155173_1138_pt1 | contig 14476 bp, 12 predicted proteins | sample RifCSPhighO2_01_FD_106141 | JGI IMG/M metagenome (GOLD analysis project Ga0155173, IMG submission 106141) | Pseudomonadales bacterium RIFCSPHIGHO2_01_FULL_64_12
GCTGCTTGCGCTGCAGCAGGGCGACTGCGCGATGGTGACCTACAACCTCAACGAGCAGGCCGAACGACCGGTCCTCGACTACGCTGCTGCACACGGCAAGGGCATCCTGATCAAGAAAGCCCTGGCCAGCGGTCATGCCTGCCTCAAGCCAGGCGACGACCCGGTCCGCCGCAGTTTCGAGCTGCTGTTCGGTCACCCAGGGGTCAGCGGCGCGATCATCGGCACTATCAATCCGCAGCATTTGACGGCTAACGTACGGACTGCTGCTGCTGTTCTGACCGGCAACTGAAACGGTCCTGGCGGCAACGTTCATCCGCTACGCGGAAGCGCATTACGCTGATGCCGCGCGGTTACTTTCTTCGCCGCAAGGAGAAACCGAATGCCAAGAGTTCTGGTGCGCAAGAGCCCTGCCGCATTCAAGACCCTGCCTCTCTACGTCGAGGCCAGCCAGGACAACCTGAGCTACCAGAGTCTGGGCCGGCCGTTGAACTTCAGCGAAGTGATCGAGCGCCGCCGCCCGGTAGAGGTCTCCGATCCGGGCCGTTTTGCCATCGAACTGGCCAATCTCGGCGTTTCGGTGCGTCTGACCATGAGCTGGCAGGGCCGCGAATACTGGGTACTGGTCCGTCAGCAGCGGCCGGACCGTGGTGACGTTGTGCTCAAACTGATCTCCGGCTACATCCCGGCCCATGAGCTGAACCTGCCGTTGCTCACCGCCATCCAGGAAATTGCCGAAGAATGCCTGCTGGAAACTCCTGAAGGCTGGCTCGCCGGTCGTTTCGGCGATACCTGGCTGCCCACTCCGTACCAGGCCAGCCTGCACTACCGCGAGGCGGTGCACTTCAAGCTCGCCTCGCAATCCGGCGCCACGCGCCCGGTACAGTGCGGCAACATGGTGCTGATGGAGCGTCCTCGCGCCTATGTACACCTGCCGACCGCCTCGCTGCAGCTGGTCTACGACATGCGCCTGGAACTGCCGAAGGAAGCGCGCCGACTGAGCCTGTTCCACGTCGACGAACGCCTCGAGGACGGCCGGCTGGTGGCCCGCCTGGACCGCAGCCGGCCGGACCTCTACCTGATCCCGCTGCATCAGGGGCAGCCCCAGGATCAGTTGCTGAAACTGCGCAACGGCCAGTTCAGCCCGGTGGGCACGCGGGGGCTGTGGCTCTCGGAAAGCTTCGCCCGGCAGGACGGCTGGGTGGTACGTGACGAACGCGTTCGCTGGAGGGACTGGTGGGCCGCCAAGCCGGTCGCCGTGGCGCGTTGAACCGCTTGGCCCCCCGCCAGCGAACGGACGGGGCCATGCTCGCGAAACCCGGACCTGCAGAGCTATCGCGGGCATGGCGCCTCCTACAAACAGACTCCATACGCTGGAAATAAGCACTAAAATACCTATTTAATCACTCAGCAGCGCAAAAAAGGTAATTTATTGCCTTTTAGCGAGATGAAGGCTACTTTTAAGGCAGTAAAATGCCGGTAGCAGACATGTACCCGCTCACCCTACAGATTCATACAGGCCACGCATGGCACGACGCCATGCAACTGACCTTCGAGCAACCCACGTTGGGGCTGGAGGGCACCTGCTCGTATGGATACAAGCAGGCATATCTGGTTGATGCCTTGGACGTCATGGGTAGCAGATTGAGCAATGCGGTCAGCGCCACGTTACCCCTGGGCTGGGATCTCTGGCGCCTTCCCCATGCCCCCTCCTTTCTCTTCGACATCCTGCCCGCCGGAGCGGCTCGTCGTTCCCTGCTCAAACGTCTGGGGGGCGAGCGCCCCGGGGATCTGGATCTTGATCTTTTCCTACTGAGTCGCTGCACTCCCGCACCTGTCGGCAATCTGCGCATCAAGGAGGCGGCGGATGCCATCGCCAATAGCCCGATGCTGGGCTTCTCGCGGGAGGAAGTCATCAGCCGCGACTCGCGTTTCCTGGAATACGCCTACGAACAGGGAGCAGCCATCGGCGGCGCCACTGGCGCAGGCGGCGAAGCGCCCAAGTTGCTACTGACCGAAGACCGACGGGGAGCGCTGCACCCCGATGCAGCTCTTCCTGACGCGGAAGCCGCTCGGCATTGGTTCGTAAAATTCGCACGCAACCGGGCCAGCAAGACTGACCAGGAAATACTGCGCAGCGAATTCTGCTTCTACCGAGGCCTTCAGAAACTGGGGCTGGATACCGTCGATGCTGAAGGATTGTCGCTGGAAGAGGGGCGCAAGCCCAGCCTGTGGATGAAGCGTTTCGATCGCAACGTCACCGTCGATGGGGTCGTCCGGACTGCTGTCGAGTCCATGTATTCACTGGCGGGCGTGACCGAGCCCGGTAGCTATATGTCGCACACCAATGTACTGCGACACCTCGTCGAGCTATGGCAAAGCGTGGGTCAAGGTCAGCAGGTCGGCGATCTGGTGTTCGAATACCTGCGGCGCGACCTGCTGAACCTGATCTTGGGCAACTCGGACAACCATGGTCGCAATACATCGATTCTACGCATGGACAAAGGCGTGAAGCTGGCCCCTATATATGACCTGGCCCCCATGGTCATGGACGATGAAGGCGTAACACGCACAACCAAGTGGCCGCAGCCCATTGAGCTGGCTGGCGAGGTAGACTGGCGGAAGGCCTGCGAAGAGGTAGGCATATGGGCCGATGCCGAAGAACTGTTCGAGCGGCTCAGAACAGCCGCACGTGACTTCATGGCCTTGCCCGACCTGTTGACCGACGAAGGCCTGCCTCTGGCGACCATGAATCATCCACGTATCGCGCTACGCAGCCTTCCTCAACGACTCGCCAGATGGAGGCTTACCTGAATGGATATCACAGAGCGCGACCGCATCCTGACGGAGATACGGACTCAACTGGCATCCGGCGATATCACCATCGGACAAGCCGTCCGCAGGCTCCGCAAGGAAATCACCGGCCTGCAGCAGGCCAGGTTCGCCCAGATGTGCAAACTCTCCCTGCGCGCTCTGCGTCAGTTGGAGCACGATGAAGCCAATCCGACCGTGCACACCCTGAACAGCGTATTCGGCCCCTTCGGCATGCAGGTCGGCATCGTGCCGAAGCCTCAGCGCTGATACCTATGCTGGGACTGCTGCAATACGAGGCACGCGGCGAGTGCAGGCCACGGGACTGCCAGACGCTTGAAGCTTGAAGCTCAAAAGCATCGCCCCGAGGCCGGGCAATCCACGGGGATGTGATGAATGCCGCAGACCCGCCGGGAGCGGGCGCGGCCTCCCACAAAAGCAGCGAGCACCACCGAACCCAGTGGGCGCGCCCTCTCGGCGATACAGGTCGCAGGACTGCCAAAGGCCTGAAGTCTGAAGTCTGAAGTCTGAAGTCTGAAGTCTGAAGTCTGAAGAGCATCGCCCCGGGGCGGGCCCTTTCACAAAGCAGTAGCCGTAGTACGGGTTTCACCCGCCCTACGCCTTGCGGATCTTCTCGACGATGGCCGTGGTCGAGCTGTTCTCCACCAGCCCCAGCACCTTCACCACGCCGCCATAGGCCTTGACCAGCTCGGCCCCGACCACCTGGTCGACGCCGTAGTCGCCGCCCTTGACCAGCACATCGGGTCGGACCTGGGCCAACAGGTTTTCCGGCGTGTCCTCGGCGAAGCACACCACCCAATCCACCGCTTCCAGACCGGCGAGCACCGCCATGCGGCGGTCTACCGAGTTGATCGGCCGGCCCGGGCCCTTGAGGCGGCTCACCGAACCATCATCGTTCACCGCCACCACCAGCCGGTCGCCCTGGGCCCGGGCCTGCTCGAGATAGGTCACATGGCCCGCATGCAGGATGTCGAAACAGCCATTGGTGAAGACGATCTTCTCGCCCTGCGCGCGGGCATCCCCGACGACGGTCAGCAACTGCTCGACGGTCATCACGCCGCGCTCGGAGCCCTCCTCGCGCTGTACCGCACGGCGCAACTCCGGTGCGCTGATAGCGGCAGTGCCGAGCTTGCCGACCACGATGCCGGCGGCCAGATTGGCCAGCGCCACCGCCTGCGGCAGTTCCTCGCCGGCGGCCAGGGAGGCGGCGAGCGTGGAAATCACCGTGTCGCCGGCACCGGTCACGTCGAAGACCTCGCGCGCCCGCGCCGGCAGGTGCAGCGGTGCATGCCCGGGGCGCAGCAGGGTCATGCCATGCTCACCGCGGGTCACCAGCAATGCGCCCAGCTCCAGCTGGCGCATCAGCTCGGCGCCCTTGGTCACCAGCTCGGCCTCGTCGGTACAATGCCCGACGATCGCCTCGAATTCGCCAAGGTTGGGTGTGATCAGCGAGGCACCACGGTAAATCTCGAAATCCTTGCCCTTGGGATCGGCCAGCACCGGAATGCCACGGCGGCGAGCCGCCTGGATCAGTGCCTGGTGATTCTTCAGCGCACCCTTGCCATAGTCGGACAGCACCAGCACCTTGACCCCGGCCAGCAGGCTTTCCACCTCAGCGAGCAAGGCATCCGGATCGGTATCGAACGGCTCTTCGAAATCCATGCGCAGCAGTTGCTGGTGACGGCTCATCACCCGTAGCTTGACGATGGTCGGCTGGTGCTCGAGGCACTGGAAATGTGCCCGCACACCCGCCGCAGCGAGGCTGTCGGCCAGGCTCTGGCGCGCCTCATCCTCACCAGCCACCCCCACCAGCGAAGCGGGAGCGCCCAGCGCAGCGATGTTCAACGCCACGTTGGCCGCACCACCGGGACGATCCTCGATCTGCTCGACCTTGACCACCGGCACCGGCGCCTCGGGCGAGATCCGCGACGTGCCGCCATGCCAGTAGCGATCGAGCATGACATCACCCACCACCAGTACGGCGGCTTGGTCGAAACGGGGCATGGACAGCTTCATGGGGGCTCCGGGGGCGGAATGGAAAACGCTGCGAAGGATACCAGCATGGAGCCGGCCATTTCAGTTGTGTCTGCAGGCCTGCGATGGCACCAGGCCCTGCACTTATCCGCTACTACTCGGCTGAGGCCTGGACCTCGTCGTCATCCTTGAACTGCCTGGCATGCAGGCCTGCGTAGGCGCCGTTAGCGGCAATCAGTTCAGCATGGGTGCCGCGTTCGATAATTCGACCCTGGTCCATGACCAGAATGAGATCGGCCTTTTCAATCGTGCTCAACCGATGAGCGATAACCAGAGTGGTTCGCCCTGTCATGGCATGATCCAGCGCGGCCTGGATATGACGTTCCGATTCTGTATCTAGGGCCGAGGTCGCCTCATCCAGAATGAGCACCGGTGCATTCTTCAATAGCGCACGGGCGATGGCCAGACGCTGGCGCTGGCCGCCGGACAGCAGCACGCCATTCTCGCCTACCTGCGTCTGGTAGCCCTGTGGCATCTGCTGAATGAACTCATCGGCGTAGGCGTCACGAGCCGCTCGCTGGATATCCTCCAGGGGCGCTCCGGCGAGATCACCATAGGCGATGTTGTTGGCAACTGTGTCGTTGAATAGCGTGACCTGTTGGGTAACCAGGGCGATATGCCTACGCAAGTTGCGTAGCCTGTAATCGGCAACCTCGACGCCATCCAGCAGGATCTGCCCCTGGTCGTGGTGATAGAAACGGGGAATCAGGTTCGCAAGGGTCGATTTGCCACTACCCGAGCGCCCTACCAGCGCCACCATCTGGCCTGGTTCGACAGCAAAACTGATGTCATGCAGCACCTGCTTGTCGGTACCTGGGTAGACGAAAGCAAGATTCCGTACTTCCAGTCGGCCGCTGACCTTCTCGCGCTCAACCGTACCGGTATCCAGCTCTGGGGCTTCATCCAGCTGCTCGAAGATGCTCTCGGCACCGGACACGCCTTTCTGGATGGTGGAACTCACTTCGGAAAGCTGCCTGATTGGCTTCGGCAACAGGCCTGCCAGGGTGATATAGGCCACCAGATCACCAGCAGACGCATCGCCACGCAGCAGGAGGACAAGAAACATCAACACGGCCATCGCGCTGTAAATGACCAGTTGCAGGCTGGGCGTATAGACGGCGTTGGTCTTCACCATGCGTAACTGCTTGGCTGTGTTGTCCTGACTGGACGTCAAAAAGCGTTCCTGTTCGTAGTGTTCGCCGCCGAAGCTGCGCACCACCCGGTAACCTTGAATGGTCTCGGACGCCACATGCGTCACGTCGCCCATTGCAACTTGAATCTTCTTGCTCTGCTTGCGAAATTTCTTGCTGGCGCTGGACACCATCACACCAATGACCGGCAAGATCGCCACCATCACTAGCGTCAGCTTCCAGTTCATCCACAGCAACGTGGCGAACAGGAAGATCACTGTCATCCCTTCGCGAACGACCACCTTGATCGCATCCGTTGCCGCCCCGGTGACCATGGTCACGTTGTAGGTGATGCGCGAAATCAGGTGGCCGGAGTTGTGGCTGTCGAAATAGCGGTTGGGCAGCGTCAACAGGTTGTTGAACAGCGCCACGCGCAGGTCGTGTACCAGCCCCAGCGAGACCTTGGCTAGAAAGAAATTGCCGAGAAATGAGCCGATGCCCTGGAGCAAGGCAATCAGCACGATCAGCAGCGGCACCGCCTGCAGCAGCTTCAGCTCTGCGAGCCAGGGTGCATGCTCCAGCAGCCACGGCACCCCGGAGAACAGCCCGGCATCGGGATCGCTCAGGCCATCAACGAAAAACTTGAGGATGTAGCCCAGCATGGGCTGGGTGGATGCGAAGATCAGGAAGCCGAGAAGGCTGATAGCAAACAGGCCCCAGTAGGGAACCACATAGCGCAGCAACCGCAAATACACCTTTATGCTGGATTGCTGGGTAGAATTGGCCATTCGGCAAGCCCCATGAACTGGCTAGAGGAACAAGATGCGGATTGTAGCAGCGCAGGAACTGGAAAGCTGGCTCGCCAGTGGCAAGATATTGGAGCAAGACGCTCGAGGGGCTAAGGTAGTCGCGTTGGAGAATGGTCTTTATTTGAAGATTTTCTATACTCGCCGCACTCCACTGCTAGCACGCCTAATGCCGTCGGCACGACGCTTCCAGCGCAACACCATCAAACTTCAAGCTTGCGGCATAGCTGCGCCCGAAGTTATCGATATCTTTTGGATAGACAAAAAAAGCGGCCTTAGCGCGTGCCTATACTATCCGCTACCTGGCCGAACTTTGGAACAATTATACCTAACAGACCGCGAGAGCTTCGATACTAGAATACCAGCTATCGCTAACTTCTTTAAATTTCTGCACATCCATGGGATTTATTTTCGCTCCCTGCACCTCGGCAATATAGTCGAACTCCCAGGCGGACACTTCGGCCTCATCGACTGTCTAGACTTACAACATAAACGAGGCCCACTATCTCAATCGCTAACACGCCGTAACCTTGCCCACCTTCAGAACTACTTACAGCGCAGAGGGCTCTTACCAGATTTCCCCTGGAAATCTTTGACTGACGCCTATGAGAAAAGCCAACCCTAACCCCCAACAATCCACTCATCAAACGAAACTAAAAAACATAACGAGCAGCTCAAGCTGAATTTTCGGGAACAGATCCGCCAGACACCTCCTCATATCGAAAATTTATAATCAATGCGGCAGGAAGTAGAACTAATAGCCAAAGCTCATTAGGATTATCGACAAATCTATCACCATCAAAATTCAACATTATCAAAGCAAGCAGCAAATACCCCCCCCACGGATCGCGCCTCCTCCATGCCTCCTGCAAAACCACCACCATCAGCAGCACGAAAATAAACAGCGAAAAAAAACCACCATAAATGCCAAGCGCTAAAAAAATATTATGAGGATGCTGGATAGGCATTCCGCTTGACAAAACCACATCAATATTTGGGCTCGTCCCGCAACCAAGCCATAATCCACACGCCTCCCATTCAGCTAAAAAAATTCTCCACAACTCAAATCGCCCTGCGTCTGCCCGAGCGAACAGCCGAGCAACCTCGGGGATTTCAAGCACCGCCCAATAAACCAAAAGACATCCCAAAAGCGCAACCAGCCCTAACCAAAAAATAAAACGGGCCTGCCTTAAGATCAGCCAAACTGCCACTAGACCTCCAAGCGCAGCCATCCCCAATAAACCTGAGCGGCTTTGCAAAACATAAGCCATACAAAAAACAGCTAACAAAATAGCGAAAGATAGCTCAACCCAGCGACGCTGCTCTACCCATACCGGCAATGCAAGCGTAAAACAGCAAGCCAGCCACATACTAGTATAAATAGGACCTGTCATCCGGCCAGGCAGCCATAGTACGCGCTCACCTGGCGCGTAGCGTCCTACAACCCAATAAACGATAGCGGAGATCAGCACATAAGCACCAACAACCCAAAACAACCCACGCGCGAATTGCGGTGTCCGAAACGGCCGAGGATCAACGAACTGACTAACTAACACCACAAATACTGTTACATAAAGCACGTACTTCAACCACTTTAAATCAGCAGAGAAAACTCCAACCAGCATTAAGCAGGAAAACAGCCCCCCCCACAGCGCCAACCCTGTCGAAATCTTAACTGACCGCCCTCGGCCAAACACTATCAGCCCCAACGCAGGAATAGCCAAAAAAATATAATAAACGTTATTTACCATCTTACTAGTTGGCAAAACCAAAAAACTTAAGATAAAGACCAGCAGCGAGACCGTAAAATAACCTGACTCCCCATAAAACCCTTTAAAGCGACGAACCAAACCCATAAAAACACCAGTGAAAGCAAAAAATTAAGAAAGATTGAAGATCACAAAAGAACGACTAAAAGCCCGATGCCAGATCACTTAAAGCCATAAGGCTTCAGATTCAACTCGATAAGCCCCAGATACTTTTCTCGGAACAAGCCAATCTCATGATTTTCTATAAGATATCGATAGGCTTGTTCGCCTTTATCACGCAACTGCGAATCACTTAATGAAAGGTAGGAGTCTAACGCCTCGCTCAGTGCATCAGCATTCGCTGGCGGCACAGCAATTCCGCCAGCACCCTTAATTAACGGAAGCATGGCGGGAACATCAGTGGCAATCACAGGCAAAGCACCGCTCATCCCTTCCAGCAGTGCCAGACCAAGACCTTCAGCCAACGAAGGCATAGCCCAGATATCAAAAGCCCGAACGTACTGTAAAGCATCCTCACGGAACCCAAGCAGATGAACTCTGCCTGCCAGACCCAACCGGTCGATCTCGGCCAGCAAATTGGCATCTTCGCGTCCAGCCCCGATAATCGCTAACTGTGCATGTAAATACCGATCCTTAATGGAGGCAAAAGCTCGGATCAGATATATATGGCCTTTCACAGGAACAAGCCGACCTAAGGCACCAATGAGGCGCGCATTTGGATCCAGCCCCAGCTGTGAGCGTGCATCCTCTCGCGACAGCTGCAGCGCTTTCGCTTGTTCGATATCAATAGCGTTGGTAATCGCTACTGTATTGAACTCAGTAAAACCGCAGTCACAGTCCAACAGGTACTGTTTAACTGCAGGTGACACCCCGACAAAGCGCCAGGACTTATCAATCAGCCGCTTAGTCTGGCGACGTCGATAGAACCGGTCATATTCCCCAAAGCCATGGGCAATGCCAATGCACAGCGGCACTTTCAGCCAGCGATTGAGCTGCAGCATCATGTTGACCGGCTTAAAACGATTGCAGATCACCACGTCGAATTGCTCGGCGCGGCAAAACTGGTACAAGCGCCACATAGCGCGGACACGCATACCCTTTAGTTGGGCATCAGTGAGTCCAAAGTATACTGATCGATCGGCTCGGCTCACCGGTGCTCCCGGTGCTGGCTGACCTCGCAGGAACGCATTGACCGTCTCGTAACGATCAACCGGCAGAGCTTTGAATATCTGCTCACCCAAATCGGCAAAGTCATGTGCTTTGATGTTGTAGTCAGGATGCAATTGCAAGACTTTTATACGACGCCCAATCATTGCACGCACTCCGACAGACCGTTTTCATCAATCTTCCATGCAGGACGGGATGCAAGTGTCCGTACCGCTTCCGGCAACGGCGCTGTTCGCTCAGACCATGCTCCCCGCTTCCAGATCGCAAAGTGAAAATAAGGAAACTCTCGACTCCCATCAAGATCGTTGGTTAGCGATCCTTCATTCCAACACCAACGCTGCGGAAAACGGAACGTACCATCAATCCACGGAATGCAACCGTTAGGAGTACTGAATGCCTCGATAAACTCACTACGCCGTCGCAGCGGGTTGAGCAGCCCAACCAGCTTGAAAAGCGGCTCCGGAAAATTCTTGCGCCATAGAAAAAGGCGGCTAAAAGCGCCTTCGTCTAGGGCATGGTGCTCTTGGTCCATGAAGCGCTCCTTCCAGCGAGGCATCTTCATGAATAGCTCTCTCATTTGCGAGGTGTTCCGTATCAGACACAGGTGCCCCGAAACACGACGCGCATGTGTCGAATAAAGGTCGTATCGGGCAAGCCGCTCGGCAGTAAAATATGCGCGCAACCTACCGTAAATAACATCTAGATCTCCGAATGCCCAAAAATCATAACCCTGTAGCTCATCTTCGTGGATATGACCTAATGAGGGCTTGATATCGCAGAGTTTGTAGGCGTTATCAGGTGCAAAATTGATTCCGAGGCGTTCCGACACCAACGAGCAATAATCGTCGTAGCTGACATGCGCTACACGCACGTTGTGCGGCAGGACAGGCGGTGTGCCGCAGTCAGTGAACAAGAGCCAGTCGATATCTGAATTGCGCCTGCAGGACTCGAGAAACAGCGGCATCCAAAAGGGCCAACTTCCAAAGTATGGAATTACAAAGCAGATACTAGGTTTTCCAGCCACATTCCCTGACCTCGAATCAAACATCAGCTCACTATCCAGCCCCGGGTCCAGAAGCGCTCGCGCACAGCCTGATCACTAAAACACTCTTGTAGGCGGCGTGCGGCTGGCAACGGATCCTCGAACTTTATCAGCAGGACACTCAAGGACTTCGCAAGCGCAGCGGGCTGAGCAAAAGGGAATAATTCACCTACGCCCTGAACAACTTCCGCACCACCGCCACAGTCGCTGCAGATCACCGGCACCCCCGCCGCCATAGCTTCCAGCAGCACCATGCCGAAAGGTTCATGATCGGAAGTCAGAGCAAACACATCGAAGGCCTTGAAGTAGCGGCGGCCTTGCGGTACCTGGCCAAGAAAGCGCACCTGCTCCGCTACGCCCAGCTCTGCGGCCAGGGACTTCAGCGATGTCTCCAGACGACCGCTGCCCATGATCGCCAACAGACTTCCAGTCGGCAGGTTAGGTAAGGCCAGCGCAAAGCCTCGAATCAGCGTTGCCTGATCTTTGTCAGGATGCAGCCTGCCGACATTCCCTACTACCCACGCTTCCTGCGGCAGGCCCAGATACTCGCGGGCGGCCTGGCGCGAAACCTGCTCAGCCTGCACAGCTCCGATATCGATCCGGTTGTACAGCGTCTCGATATGCTCGGCAGGCCAGCTCGGCAGGCAGGCACGAATCTCATCTCGCACCGCATTGGACACGCCCAGCAGTTTCAGGCGCTTTCGATAGAAATTGGCAAATAGCCGACGCGAACGGCGCTGATAGTCGCCAAAGGCATGATGAACCCCGATCACCGGCAGGCGTGTGCCCAGCAAGGCCACATAGACGGGCTTGAAGCGGTGCGCAATGCAGAAGGCAAAGTCCCGTGTAGCCGCAATCCGTCGAATATCGCGAATCGCCGCCAGCTTCAGACCACCTACCTGGGCGCTGGAGTAGTTGAGGAAAATAACCTCGTCGGAAGCCGAGCCTTGAACCACGTGTTCACTCGGCGTGCCCGTCAGGTAGACGGTGCAAACCTTGTACGACGTACCAACGAAAAGCGCGGCGTACTGCCGCGCGCAATCGAGGAAGGGGCCGTCGTAGCTGTGACAGAACTGCAGAACCCAGCGCTGCTTCGAGGCTGTTTCCTGCTTAGACACCGTCATACCAACCCTTACCTTCCTTCACCACCAACACATCTTCCATGATCAGGTACTGCAGGTCCGACCCATAGAACATGTTCAACGCATCGGTCGGCGAGCAGACCATGGGTTCGCCGCGGCGGTTGAGCGAGGTGTTCAGCGACACGCCGTTGCCGGTGAGTTTTTCCAGTTCCAGCATCAGGTCGTACCAGCGCGGGTTGTGGCGGCGTTCGAGGACCTGGGCGCGGGAGGTGCCGTCTTCGTGGACCACTTCGCCGACGCGCTCCTTCCAGCCCTCGTTGACCTCGAAGGTGAAGGTCATGAACGGGCTCGGATGATCGACCTTGAGCATCTGCGGTGCCACGGTGTCGAGCATCGACGGGCAGAACGGGCGCCAGCGTTCGCGGAACTTGATCTGCTCGTTGATGCGGTCGGCCCCCCCCGGCACGCTCGGGCAGCCGATGATGGAGCGCCCGCCGAGGGCACGCGGGCCGAACTCCATGCGGCCTTGGAACCAGGCGACTGGGTTGCCGTCGACCATGATTTTCGCGATGTACTCGGGGACGTTTTCGATCTTCTTGAACACTGGCTTGTTCGGATGGCGTGCACAGGCGGCGATGACGTCCTCGTTACTGAAGGCCGGACCGAGATAGACGTGCTCCATCTTCTCCACCGGCACGCCGCGCTGCACCGACACATAGGCCGCTGCGCCGACGGCGGTACCGGCATCGCCCGAGGCCGGCTGGACGAACAGTTCCTTGACCTCGGGGCGGGCGATGATCTTCTGGTTGAGCTTGACGTTCAACGCGCAACCACCGGCGAAGGCAATCTTGCCGGTCTCGCGGATGATGTCGCCCAAGTAGTAGTCCATCATTTCCAGCGCCAGCTTCTCGAACAGCGCCTGCATGCTGGCGGCGTAGTGGATGTAGGGATCGTCGGCGATATCGCCTTCGCGCTTGGGCCCCAGCCATTCGATCAGCTTGGGCGAGAAATAGTAGCCCTTGCCCTTTTCCTTGTAGCGACGGAAGCCAATGACATTGGCGTAGTCGGTATTGATGATCAGCTCACCGTTCTCGAACTTGGCCAGGCGCGAGAAGTCGTACTTGGCCGCGTCGCCGTAGGGCGCCATGCCCATGACCTTGAACTCGCCGTCGAGCATCTCGAAGCCGAGGTATTCGGTGATCGCGCCATACAGCCCGCCCAAGGAATCCGGGTCGTAGAACTCCTTGATCTTGTGGATCTTGCCATTCTCGCCCCAGCCGAAAAAGGTGGTGGCGTACTCGCCCTTGCCGTCGATACCGAGGATGGCGGTCTTCTCGGTGAAACCGGAGCAGTGATAAGCACTGGAGGCATGGGCCAGGTGGTGCTCGACCGCTTCGATCTTCACTTTTTTCAGGTCGAAGCCGAGCTGCTGCAGGCACCACTGGATGCGCTTCTTGTAGCGGTGGTAGCGGCGATTGCCCATGAGGATGGCATCGAGTGCACGATCCGGCGCGTACCAGTAGCGCTTGGCGTAATGCCAGCGGGCCTTCTCGAAGATGCTGATCGGCGCGAAGGGAATCGCCACCACGTCGACGTCGGACGGCTTGATGCCGGCCTGTTCCAGGCAGAACTTGGCCGACTCGTAGGGCATACGGTTCTTGGCATGCTTGTCGCGCACGAAGCGCTCTTCTTCGACGGCGGCGATCAGCTTGCCGTCGATATACAGGGCGGCGGAAGGATCATGACTGAGGGCGCCGGAAAGGCCGAGAATCGTCAATGCCACGGGTATTGCCTCTTAATCTTCGATGCTGGTGCCGGGCACCGCGGGTAAACGTTGGTCAAGCAGCCGGTACAGGGCGCTGTCGGTCGGCCAGTTGCGCAGGAATCGCGCACGGTCCTTGGCATACGCCCGAGCGAAGCTGGCATCGCTGCCATGCTGCTGCACGGCATCCAGGTCGATTAACGACCAGCGATCATGCTCCCAGAACAGGTTGTGCCCCTTGAGATCACCATGACTGATTCGCTCGCGGATCAGTGCCTCGAACAGCCGGTCCAGGGCAACCAACTCCTGCTCTGGAGGACAGCCATCCAGATACGGCTGAAAACGCGCAATTATATCTTCTCCGCGCAGCAATTCGGTAATCAGCCACGCCGGCCCGCGCATCCACAGCCAGCGGCGCTCGATCACGGCCAGCAAACGAGGAGTGGCGATCCCGAGAAAATCGAGCCGATTACCCTCGACCCAGCTGTGCCAGGCGCGGCTCGGCCGCCAGAAGCGCTTCAACCAATGCAGCGGATTCTTGATGTTGTAGCGCTTGATAAGCAGGGCCCGGCCGTCCAGTTCGATACTGGCAACCGTCGCGCTACCACCGCCCTTTAACAACTTGCCTCGAGCGATGAATTCATTGGGGTCATCGATCACCGCCTGCAGCGCTGCCTGCTCGTCACGCCGAACCACTTGCGCCCTGAACGCCCCGATGCTCGCACTGAACAGGCTGCAGTCCCGCACGACCTTCTTCAAATAGTCACTTAGACGCCAGTCACGGATCTTGTGAATCTGCTTGAGCAACGCCTCCAGCGGCAGGGCGTGCTCGCTGTTGGTCAGCAGATAAGGCAC
>Ga0155173_1080_pt1 | contig 14121 bp, 13 predicted proteins | sample RifCSPhighO2_01_FD_106141 | JGI IMG/M metagenome (GOLD analysis project Ga0155173, IMG submission 106141) | Pseudomonadales bacterium RIFCSPHIGHO2_01_FULL_64_12
ACCTTCGCGCCAAGCCGCCACCCGGGTGCGTACGTGATGCGCTCGCCGGGCCGAACATCGACGAAGGCCTGCTGCATGTGCTCACGCCAGCGTGCCGGCACAGATGCATCGGGATCCGGACCGGAGAGCCGCTTCATCTCGTCGAGGCTGGTGCGCACGAAGTCGTCGCGACTGATGGAGCGGTGATAGGTCAGCTCCAGCGCGAAGGGCGTCCGGGCCTGCAGCGGCGCCGTCGGGCTCCACAATCGGGCGTCATAGATGCGAAAGCCGAATATCCGCAGCGTGCCCTCGCCAACCAGGCGCGCGTCCGGCATGGCCTCGCGCCAGCTGCCATTGGCGAGGCCCGGCAGCAGGAAAAGCAGGCTGACCAGCGCGACGACACCCCGAGCGTTCATGGAGTCGCCTCAACGCTGGCCCGCAAGCGTGATGGACACCGAGTCGGCGAAGCGCAATGCGTGAGGCTTGTCGACTTCCACTTCGGCGTAGCGCACCGCCGGATGGGCCATGACCAGATCGAGCAGTTCCTGGGTCAGGCGCTCGAGCAGGGCGAAGCGATTCTGCTCGACGTGGCGGATGATCGCCTTGGTGATGGTGCGATAGTTGAGGGCCTGCTCGATGTCGTTGTCGCGAACCGCGTCGAGCGCCGGGTAGAGGATGAGCAGATTGATCAGCACATCCTGGCGGTTGAGAATTTCGTCCTCATTGATGCCGATGTAGGTGCGCAGGCGCAGGTCCTTCACGCGGATGCGCGCCATCCCAGGTTCCAGGCGCGGCATCACTGGCCCCTGCCGATCAGCTGGAGAAACTCCATGCGCGTGTTGCAGGAGTTGCGGAAGGCGCCGAGCATCACCGACGTGTTCATCACCGAGTTCTGCTTCTCCACGCCGCGCATCATCATGCACATGTGCTTGGCCTCGATGACCACCGCGACTCCGGCGGCGCCGGTCACTTCCTGGATCGCTTCGGCGATCTGACGGGTGAGGTTTTCCTGGATCTGCAGGCGCCGCGCATACATGTCGACGATGCGCGCCACCTTGGACAGACCCAGCACACGCCCGGTGGGGATGTAGGCGACATGCGCCTTGCCGATGAAGGGCAGCAGGTGGTGTTCGCACAGCGAGTACAGCTCGATGTCCTTGACGATCACCATTTCATCGTTGTCGGAGGCGAACAGGGCGCCGTTGACGATTTCCTCCAGGCTGCGCTGGTAACCGCCGCACAGGTACTGCATGGCCTTGGCGGCGCGCGTTGGCGTATCCCGCAGCCCCTCGCGCTCGGGGTCTTCGCCGAGGCCGGTGAGTATGTCGCGATAGTGACCGGGCAGATCGTTCATGGTGGAGTCCCTTTCATGAAGGAAGTGAGCGGTCCTGTGCCCCAGTCCCGCAGCAAAAAACTATACTTGTACATGTTATGTACAAGTATATGTACAGCTTTTTGCCCGCTGCAACTGCAATGATTCGTCATCACGCTGCTTCGAGCGAAAAACGCCAATCACTCGCCAGCGCTACGGTTGGCGGGCTCGTTGCGTTGGCGGCAGGCCGGGGGGAGGTGCCAGCGGGAGCGGTCTGGTCCGCGAACGCCACTGCGGGATACTCGTTAGGGACGAGACCTGATGCTTCGGGTAGCCATCGCCGCTCAGCGCTCGTCCCTGGCCCTCGCTTTGGGCTTGGACGATGGAGCCGCACATCTTTCCGCGCAGCGCTGTGCGCCGTCTGGGTGAGGCAGCCAGTCCAGATGCGGGCGCAGCAGGCTGAAGGCGTGGTAGGCGAGCCGCAGCACCGGGCGCAGCGGCCGCCAGCCCAGCGGTGCTGCCCAGCGGCCATGGCCGGCCAGGCGCCAACTCCAGTAGGTGGCGTCGACCCCGGTCAGCCAGATGCCGCTGGCACTGCGAGCATGCAGACGGCGGCGCAGCTGCGGCAGATCGACGCCCAGGCCGGCGGGGTCGAAGCCCGCCGCGCTGATGTCAACCAGCCGCAGCCGCGTCGGATCGGCTTGCCGTTCCAGCCAGCGCACCTCGCGCGCGCAGAGCGGGCAGGAGCGGTCCACATAGAGCGTCAGCGGCAGGTCCGGCGTCATTTCATCGCATCTCGCATTTGTACAACGTTTGTAGAGGGTATGCGGCGAAACGCTGGGTTACAATCTCGGCATTTCCATCAGCGAGCCGCCCCATGACCGAGCCTTCCGGCGCTTCGACTCTCGCCTCGAATGCCTTCGAGCAGCAGGAGCTGTTTCCCATCCGCGAAGTTTCCCGCCTGACCGGTGTCAACCCGGTCACCCTGCGTGCGTGGGAGCGCCGTTACGGCCTGATCCGGCCGACGCGCACGGACAGCGGGCACCGCCTGTACTCCATGGCCGACGTTGAGGCTGTTCGCAGCATCCTCGCCTGGACTGAACGTGGCGTCGCGGTCAGCAAGGTCGGCAGCATTCTGGCCCGCAGCGCGGCTACCCGCGAGGCGGAGGAGCCGACGGTCACCGTTACCGGCGAATGGAGCGAATGGCAGGCGCAGCTTCGCGAAGCGGTGCGCAGCTTCGACGAGGTGCGCCTGGAGCAGCTCTACGGGCAGGTGTTTTCCACCTATCCGCTGGCCGTGGTGTTCCAGGACGTGCTGCTACCGGTCTGGCAGGCGTTGTTGCTGCGCCAGGACGAATTCGGTGGAAGCAGCGAGTGGTTGTTCCTCGACGCTTTCCTGCGAGCGCGGGCGCTGCAGCGCTTGCAACTGGCCCGTGTGCCGGGCGCCGAGCGTGTCCTGCTGAGCGCGCTGCCGGGGCAGTGCCGTGAACTGGAATTGCTGGTGGCCGGCCTCTTGCTCAGCGGTGACAGCCTGGCCGTCACGGTATTGCCGCTCGGTCAGCCACTCGAGGAGCTGGCGCTGGTGTGCGACAAGATGCGTCCTCAGGGGCTGGTGATGTTCTCCAACGTACCGCCGAACGAGGTTCAGCTGCGCCAGTTGAACAAGCTGTCGCTGAGCCTGGATTGCCCATTGGCGCTGGCCGGCGAGGCCGCCGAGCTCGGGCGCGAGGCCCTTGCGGGTTCGCCGATCGCCTGCCTCGGCAGTTCCGGCAAGCTGATGCAACGCCGCCTGCGGCAGTTTCTCGCCGGCCAGCTGGACACCTGAGCGAATCCCTGCGCGGCGTAAAGGAGTACCAGCCATGAAACCCAGCGTTCCATCTGCCGTGCCGCCATCGCGCCATCGATTGCCCGGCGGCATGCGGCTGGGCTTCATCGCGTTGCCGCCTGGCAGCCAGGCCGCGGCGCTGGTGCGTGTGCATGCCGGTGCGCACGATGCTCCGCTCGATTATCCCGGCCTGGCGCACTTTCTCGAACACCTACTGTTTCTTGGCGGTCACGGCTATCCCCAGGCGCAGTCGCTGATGCCCTTCGTGCAGGGCTGTGGCGGTCAGCTCAACGCGTCGACCCGCGAACGCCACACTGATTTTTTCTTCCAGGTACCGAGCGACGCGTTCGACGATGCGCTCAAGCGTCTGCTCGACATGCTGGCCCGACCATTGCTCGACCCAGCGGCGCAATTGCGCGAGCGGGAAGTGCTGCAGGCAGAATTCCTGGCGCGCGGCCGCGACCGCGAAACCCTCTGCGATGCCGCCATCGGCACAGCGCTTGGCGAAGCGCATCCGTTCGCGGCGTTTCACGCCGGCAACCGCGAGACGCTGCCGGTGGAAGACGAGGCATTTCAGCGGGCGCTGCACAGCTATCACCGGCGTTTCTACCAGACGGGCCAGCTCGAACTGCTGATCGCGGCGCCCTTTGCCCTTCAGCAGGTTCTGCAGACGCTCGATTGCCCGGAATGTCAGTTACCGGGCGGTGAGCCCGTCACCCGTTCGATCCCACCGCTGCGAATGGCCGAAGGTCCCGCGTTGCGCCTGCAGGTCGCCGGCGCGCGGCCCTGTCTGAATCTGGCATTTGCCCTGGATGGTCTGCCGGGCGAAGCCGCAGTAGCGCTCGATCTGCTCGGAGCATGGCTGGCTTCCCAGGCGCCGGACAGTCTGCTGGCGCGGCTGCGCGAGCCGGACTGGTGCGATCGGGTCACGTTGCGCGTGCCGTATTGGCATCGCAGACAGGGTGTGGCGGTCGTCGAGCTGCAGCTGACCGACCAGGGCATCGCCGCGCGTACCCAGGTCGTCGCCGCCGTGCAGCAGTGGCTGCGCTTCATGACATCCGAGGCTCCTTGGGCGGCTATCTGGGACGAATACGTGCAGATCCGCCAGCGCGGGCTGTTGGGCCGCGAGCCGCTTTCCTTGCTGCGCTACTGGGTGGACCCGGCGGCCTGGACGCCGACCCTCGATGCGCAACGCGTGCGCCAAGGGCTCGAGGCACTGGGCGAGCAGCTGCATCGCAATCACCCGCTGATCCTAACTGTCGATGACGAGGACGGAGACCTGTCTGAGCCTATCGAGCCGTCGCCGCAGGGTTTCGCTTTGCGGCTGTCCGTAGAGCGCTTGGTGGTGCATGCAGCACCGGATTGGCAGTGGCGCCTGCCTTCACATAATCGCTGGTTGAGCGAACGGCTGTCGCCTCGCCGGGTGACTGCGGAGAAAGCCGGGCTGCGCTGGCTTGCACATGGCGACGGCGAGGCCTCCGGAGGGCTGGGCGCGCTCTACCTGCGCTGGCGTTTCGCTGCGCAGCAGCCGGTACCGGGACTCTGGTACGTGCTACAGGCTGCCCTGCAGCCTTATACCCTGGCGGCCGAGCAGGCCGGCGTCGAGCTGCGCTTCGAGAACTACGGACGCAGCTGGTGCCTCGCGCTGTTCGGTTATGCCGAAGCGCTTCCCGTGATTCTGCGCGACCTGGTGGGGATCCTGGAGCAGCCGCCGGCGGCCGTGTTCGACCAGGGCCGCCGTTTGCAGGCCGACGCCGTGCGGCCCGGTGCGGACGAAATCCTCATTCGCCAGCTACTACGTCGCTTGCCCGTTCTGCTCGAGCCACCGGTGGCCGATGGGGGCGGGGAGCTGGATCAGTCGACCCTCGCGCAGGCATGGCTTCTGTCACAGTGGGACGCACTGGCAGTCGGGTTGCCGATGCACCTGAGCGGCCCGCTGCATGATGTGCTGGATGAGCTGCCCGGCGTCGCTATGCCGTTCGCGCAGCGAGATGACGCCAATCCCACTCGCTATCGCTGGTGCCGCTTCGGCGACCCCGGAACGGAGACTGCACTGGTGCTGTTCTGCCCGCTGCCGTCTCGCACCCCTGCGGTCGAAGCCGCCTGGCGTCAGCTGGCGCGGCTAATGGAGGGCGCGTTCTTCCGCCGCCTGCGCAGCGAATTGCAGCTCGGTTATGCGGTGTTCTGCGGCTTCCGCCAGTTCGGCGGGCAGGGCGGGCTGGTCTTTGCGGTGCAATCACCCAGCGCGACGGCTGGCGAGCTCCTCGGCCATATCGAAGCCTTCCTCGCATCCTTTGCCGGTCAGCTGGACGACCAGCCCACCCGCGCTTCCCAAGCCAGCGGTGCGCCGCCGGGTGGCAGCGATATACGCCGTCATGCCGAGGCCAACTGGCAGGCGCAACTGGCAGGCTGCGATGCCGGCCATCCGGTTGCGGTCGCCGCGGCGATGGCGCAACTCGACTCCGAGGCGCTACGCCTGCAACTGCGGGCTCTAAGGGCGGCCGATGGCGGCTGGATCGTGGTCGCCAATGCCGACGCTGCGGATACGCGCTGGCACAGTCGCTGACCTCGTAACCGTCGCCCACTCCTTTCCGCTGCATTCACCCCAGTCATCGCAGGCGCGACGGCTGGGCTGTGCGCTGCTTTGGGTGTACGACCTAAGCCTGGTCGATCAGCCGCAGGGAGGAGATGCTTTGCGGGCAAGACGGTCTGCGTGCCGAAAGTAGTAGCGTTTCGCCGCTATCGCAGCGTATGTGCGCCAGGAGGGCCTTTCGATAATCGCTCCCGACACGACTGCGAGTCGTCAATACAGCGGAGAGCGCCATGCACAACAACAAGAAAGCCGTATCAACCCTGCTGCCACTGGCCTTGGCCAGTGCTGTTGCCATGACCGTGAGCCAGTCGGCTATGGCTGAGATCGTGCTCTATGACGAGAACGACACCACTTTCTCCACCGATGGTTATTTCAACACCTTCTACGTTCACAGCGACGTGGAGCGGGACGGCGAGCAGTTCGATCGCAAGCAGTCTCGGGTGAAGATGGGCTTCCTGCCCAACTGGATCGGCTTCAACTTCGGCAAGCAGGTCGGCGACCTCAAGCTGGGCGGCCGCTCCTCGTTCTGGGTCACCATCAACGATAGCGATACCAACGGTACCGAAACCGGCATCGACGTACGTCAGTTCTACGCCACCGCGGCCAACGAGCAATGGGGTGAAGTGCTGTTCGGTAAGGACTTCGGTCTGTTCGGTCGTTCCAACATCCTGCTCGACGAGATGCTCAGCGGCTACGGCCAGGTCAGCGACACCCTGGGGCTGGTCGATGGCGGCGGCGTCTCCTTCGGCAACATCGGTACCGGCTACCCGTACCCGTTCCCGACTTCGCAGATCACCTACCGCTCGCCGAAGATGAATGGTCTGCGTATCGCCGCGGGCATCATGGACCCTGTGGACACCACCGAGGACACCGATTCCGATCTGGACAAGGCCTACCAGGAAGCGCCACGTTTCGAAGCCGAGGTGACCTACGAGTTCGAACTGGGCGGTACCCAGTTCTACACCTGGATCAACGGCATGCAGCAGAGCTCGGACAACACCGACAGCAGCATCGACAAGGTTGACTCCAAGGGCCTGGGTTACGGTGTGCAGGCCAAGATGGGCAACCTGTCGCTGACCGCTTCGGGCTTCCAGGCCGAAGGTATCAACCCGTTCTTCACCAACAATGCCGGCGAGGCGCTGCTGCGTGAAGTGGACAGCGACGGCTACCTGCTGCAGGGCTCCTATCGTTTCGGCAAGAACCGCGTGGCGCTGTCCTACGGCAAGACCAAGGACGACGGCAACGGTCTGGGCAGTGCAGCCGACTACGAAACCCGCGGCATCGCGCTGTTCCACAGCATCAACGACAACCTGACCCTGGTCGCCGAGCTGAACCAGTTCGAGATCGAAGGGCGCGACACTGCAGCGCTGGATGAAGAAACCCGTACCTTCGCAGTGGGTGCGGCACTCAGCTTCTAAGCCGAATACAGGGCGCGGATGGCAGCCGAACCGTAGGTCGCGCCATCCGTTGCGATGCAGTGGTGCGTACGTCGAGCGTCCCCACGCCCTGAACACAGTGCTCAGCGCTGTACCGCAAAGGCCGGCTCCCTCAAGGGACCGGCCTTTTCGCCATCAGCGCCGGCGGCGTCGGTTCCGCACGCTAGACACCGCCTGCGTTGTTTCGTCGCGATGCTACCTAGGCAGGCCTTTTCCGGTACTCAAGTAGCATTTTCGTGCCATATGCCCTGCCCAAGAATGGGGTCATCCGATTCAGGCTGTGCGGGGTGCGTGCGTGACCGAACATCAAGGCGAAGTGATCCGCACGGCGATGTCCGATGCACGGCTGGCCGAAACGGTGGCCCAGGATCTGGCCCGACAGCTGATGCATCCGCATCTGGGCTTCGTGCTGTTCTTCTGCTCGGCCGAATACGACCTGCCCGCGCTGGGTGATGCGCTGCGCCAGTACTTCGGCGGCGTGCGCCTGGTGGGCTGCACCTCGGCTGGCGAGATCACGTCCCAGGGTTACGGGCGCAGCTGCGTGACGGCGGTCGGCTTCGACCACCGCAGTTTTTCCATCGCCTGCGAGCTGATCGACGAGATGGACCGCTTCAGCCTGATCGAAGCGCAGCAGCTTGTCGAACGCCTGGGCAGTGACTGTCGCAGCAACTCGCTGGCGCCGATCAAGGATCACAGCTTCGCGCTGACGCTGCTCGACGGCTTATCCAGCCGCGAGGAACTGGTGCTGTCGGCCCTCAGCGCCGCCTTCGGCAGCATCCCGCACTTCGGCGGGTCGGCCGGTGACGACAATCATCTGAGCGACACCTACGTTTATTACGACGGTCGCTTCTACAGCGGCGCGGCAATCGTGGTGCTGATCAACACCTGGCTGGATTTCGAGGTGTTCACCACTCATCACATCCTGCCGCGCGAGGAGAAGCTGGTGGTAACCCGCGCCGACAGTACCAGCCGTCGGGTCTACGAACTGAACGCCGAGCCGGCCGCCGAGGAGTATGCGCGGCTGATCGGTGTGCCTGTCAGTGACCTCGACCATCGACTGTTCGCCGCCCACCCGCTGGCGGTGCGTATCAACGAACACTACTACGTGCGCTCGATCCAGAAGGTCAACGACGACCTGAGCCTGACCTTCTATTGCGCGGTGGAGAACGGCATCGTCCTCACCGCCATGCAGCCCGGTCCCTTGATGCCCAACCTGGAGGCGCTGTTCCAGCGACTGGAGCAGCGCCTCGGCCCGCCGCTGCTGACCATCGGCTGCGATTGCTTCCTGCGCCGGCTGGAAATCGAGGCCGATGGCAGCAGCGAGCAGACATCGGCCTTTCTCCGACGCCAGCAGGTGATCGGCTTCAACACCTACGGAGAGCAGTTCAATGGCATGCACATCAACCAGACCTTCACCGGTGTCGCCATTGGCCGACCGGGAGGACGGGCGAGTCGCTGAGCTGCTGGCGCGGCAGGCCGAACTCGAACGGGAGAACCACAAGCTCAAGCGCATCAATGCGGCACTGATCGAGCGTGTGGAATCCAGCGGTGCCGGCCGCGATGCCTCCTACGCGGCCTTCCAGCACTCGGTGGAACTGGCCGAGCAGGTGCGCGAGCGCACCGATGCCCTGAATCAGGCGATGGCTGAACTCAAGGGCAGCAACCAGCTGCTCAGCGATGCCCGCTTGCGCGCGGAAACCGCTCACCAGCATCTGGTGGACGCCATCGAGAGCATCTCCGACGCCTTCGTGCTGTTCGACCGCGATCAGCGCATCGTGCTGTTCAACCGCCGCTTCAAATCGCTCTGGACACGCACCCGCGCGCGCATCAATGCCGGCACGCGCCTGGCCGAGGTGCGGCGCATGGCCGAAAGCACCGGCCTCATCGTGGAGGAGCACCGTGGCAAGGGCGACGAACCCACGGTGTACCGACTGAACAACGGTCGCTGGGTGCAGGTCAGCGAGCGGCCAACCCGCGAAGGCGGGCTGGTGATTCTCTACACCGACATCACCGAGGTGAAGGTCAGCGAGACCATGCGCCGCGAGCAAGCGCTGGCGCAGAAGTCGCGGCTGCTGCAGCGGGCGGTGGACAACCTGTCCCAGGGCGTGGCGATGGTCAGCGCCGAAGGCGCGCTGGAGCTGTGGAACCGACGCTTCCTCGAGCTCTGCGGGCTGGCGCCTATCGAGGCGCATCGACCGTTCGAGGAAGTCATGGCCGACAGCGAGCTGACCCTGCTCACGCCCAACAGCCGTGACGCCCGCGGCCGGCCGATTCGCGAACTGGAACAGCGTCTGTTCGATGGTCGGGTGCTGGAGATTCGTACGCACCCACTGCCCACCGGCGGTTTCGTCAATACCTTTACCGATATCACCGAGCGCTACCGTCATGCCGAGGCGCTGCGCGAGAGCGAGCGCTGGATCCGCCTGATCACCGACCATGTGCCGGCGCTGATCGCCTACGTGTCGGCCGATCTCACCTACGAGTTCACCAACAAGGTCTACGAGGAGTGGTACCGCTGGCCCAGCGACGGCATGCTCGGCCAGTCCCTGCGCGAGGTGCACAGCGGCGAGCACTGGCGGCAACTGGAGCCCTACATCGATCGCGCGCTGTCCGGCGAAAGCGTCAGCTTCGAGATGGCCGAGCGCAACCATGCCGGCCAGCAGCGCTACATGCTGCGATCCTACGTGCCGAACCGGCAGGCCAACGGCGAAGTGGCCGGCATCTTCGTGCTGATCCAGGACATCACCGACCGCCGGCGCACCGCCGAGGCGCTGCATCAGGCCTACCAGAACCTTGAACAGCGGGTTCGCGAGCGCACCGCCGAACTCACCAGCCTCAACGACCAGCTATTGCGCGAGATCGACGAGCGCAGCCATGCCGAGGCGCGGTTGCGCGAAGCCAAGCGCGAAGCTGAATTGGCCAACCTGTCGAAAACCAAGTTCCTCGCGGCGGTCAGACACGACCTGCTGCAGCCGCTCAATGCCGCGCGGCTGTTCACCAGCGCTCTGCTGGAGCAGCCTGGCGCGTCCAGCGGCGGGCTGATCCGCAATATCAGCAATTCACTGGAGGACGTGGAGAACCTGCTCGGCACACTGGTCGATATTTCCAAGCTGGATGCCGGCGTGATCAAACCGGATATCGCGCCGTTCGCCGTCAGCGAGCTGCTCGAGAATCTCGCCATGGAGTTTCGCCAGATTGCCGGTGCCGAACAGTTGCAGCTGGACTTCATTCCTTGCTCGGCGCTCGTGCGCAGCGATATCCAGCTGCTGGCGCGCATCCTGCGCAACCTGCTGACCAACGCCATTCGCTACACGCCCAAGGGACGCGTGCTTCTGGGCTGCCGCCGGCGTCGGCAGAGCCTGTCCATCGAGGTCTGGGATACCGGCGTGGGCATCCCCGCGGACAAGCTCGAGGAAATCTTTCAGGAGTTCAAGCGCGGCGAGGGCGTACGGCCGAATCAGGATCGCGGCCTCGGTCTGGGTCTGGCCATCGTCGACAAGATCGCCCGCATGCTCGGCCATCGCATCCGGGTCAGCTCGCATCCGGGCCGCGGTTCCTGCTTCGCCATCGACGTGCCGCTGGCCAAACGCGCGCCCAAGGCGCGGCCGGAGCCGAGCACCACCGAACTGGTGCTGCAGCGACTACAGGGCGCTCGGGTGTGGGTGCTGGACAACGACACGGCGATCTGCGCCGGCATGCGTACGTTGCTCGAAGGCTGGGGCTGCAAGGTGATCACGGCACTGTCCGAAGAAGACCTGGCGCGGCAGGTGGACAACTTCCACGCCGAGGCCGATCTGATGATCGCCGACTACCACCTGGACAACGGCCACACCGGCATCGATGTGGTGGCCACCGTCAATGCGCGGCGCGCCAGCCCGCTCCCGGCCCTGATGATCACCGCCAACTACAGCAACGAGCTCAAGCAGCAGGTCCGCGAGCTCGGCCATATGCTGATGCACAAGCCGGTGCGGCCGATGAAACTGAAGACTGCCATGTGCCATATGCTCGAGCACGGCAGCGCGGGCTAGAGGCCTGCGCTGCCTTCGCGGCTGGAGTGGTCAGCGCTGCGGCCGCGTCCAGATTCCACGCCCCGGCAGCCGCTCGCGGTCATGCGTGCGCTCCAGGCCCAGCGCGGGGCCCTTGGGGACGATTCCAGTGCCGTTGATCTGCCGATGGCTGGCGTAGTAGTGGTGCTTGATGTGGGTGAAGTCCACGGTCTCGGCGATTCCCGGCCACTGGTACAGCTCGCGCAGCCAGTTCGACAGGTTCGGATAGTCCTCGATGCGGCGCAGGTTGCACTTGAAATGCCCGTGATACACCGCATCGAAGCGAATGGCAGTGGTGAACAGGCGCCAGTCGGCCTCGGTCAGGTACTCGCCGGTCAGGTAGCGCTGCTTGCCCAGTCGCCGCTCCACCCAGTCGAGTTCGCGAAACAGCTCGTCGAAGGCTTCCTCGTAGGCGTCCTGGGTGGTGGCGAACCCGGCGCGGTAGACCCCGTTGTTGATCGCCGGATAGATCCGTGCGTTGAGCGCATCGATCTCGCCGCGTAGCGGCTCCGGATAGAAATCCAGCCGCGAGCCTGTGATGCCATCGAAGGCGGTATTGAGGATGCGGATGATCTCGGCGGACTCGTTGTTGACGATGCACTGGCGCTCGCGGTCCCACAGCACCGGCACGGTGACGCGGCCGGAATAGTCCGGATCGTCGCGGGTGTAGCGCTGGTGCAGAAATTCCAGATCGTCCAGCGCGTCGCCGCTGGAGCCGGTGGCCTTGTCGAAGGTCCAGCCGTTCTCGGCCATCAGCCAGCTGACCACCGAAACGTCGATGAGCGATTCCAGCTCCTTGAGCTTGCGGTAGATCAGCGTGCGGTGAGCCCAGGGGCAGGCAAGTGACACGTATAGGTGATAACGACCGGCTTCGGCCGGATAGCCGGTCTTGCCCTTGGGGCCCGGTGAACCGTCCGGCGTGATCCAGTCATGGCGCTTGGATTGTTCGCGCTCGAATCTTCCGTCGCGGTTTGCATACCAGCGGTCATGCCACTGGCCATCGATCAGTAATCCCATGATGCCCTCCTGTTACGGAATAGGAGGGCAGTCTAGGAAGCATCGTTCGATCGATGTGACCGAACGGCCGCTTAATCCTATCGCTTAAATCGATGAGTGCCGGCTCTGCCAGTAGTCATGCGCCTGCCCGAAAGCCGCGTCCCGCGTGGCGCCAAGGCCGCGCAGGGCCAGGGCCATGGTGGCGATCACGGCGAGTTCGCCGTAGGCATCTTCTTCCCGACCTTCCCAGACCGCCAGCAGATGCCGAGGGTCTAGCTGGCCCGGTTTCACATGGCGGCGCTCGGACAATGCCGGCCATTCTTCATCCCAGGGCAGCCCGCCAGTGGTGCCGTAGAGGTGGGAAATATTGTCCGGATTCATCTCGACCTCGCCGCCTTCGCCCTTGATGACGATGGCGTGGTCGCCGAGCAGGGTGCTGGCCTGGCGATGGGTGTCCTGATAGCCGGGATGGAAGATGCTCTGCAGCCCGCAACGCGCACCCAGCGGGTTGAGCAGGCGCGCCAGCGAGTGGATTGGCGAGCGCAGGCCGAGCAGGTTGCGCATGTCGATCATGCGTTGCAGCACCGGCATCCAGGCACCCAGTGGAATGAAGGCAAGGCGGTTCTCATCCAGCGCAGCACCGACCTCGGCCCAGTCGTCGCAGCGGCGGATACCGAGCAGTTGCAGCTGCTGTTCGGTATAGATGCGCCCGGCAGTGTGGGCGCCGCCGCCGTGCATGACGATGCGCACGCCGTTGGCTGCCAGGCACCTGGCTGCGAGCAGGTACCAGGGCAGGTGGCGTTTCTTGCCTGCGTAGCTTGGCCAGTCCAGGTCGACAGCCGTCTTCGGCGCTTGCACCCGCTCGCGTACCGCTTCGGTGAATCCGGCCAGCTCTTCGGCGCTTTCTTCCTTGTGCCGCAACAGCATGAGGAAGGCGCCGAGCTGGGCCTCCTCGACCTTGCCGTCGAGCAGCATGCCCATGGCTTCGCGGGCTTCTTCACGCGTCAGGTCGCGGGCGCCACGTTTGCCCTTGCCGAGGATGCGCACATACACGGCGAAGGGGTGTTCGGCAGGAGTCTCGAGGATCATAGGCAATTGCTCGGTTTCGGCAGCCCCGCCAGCTTGGCGGCCAGTTTGGCTGGGGTGCCCTTGAACAGACGGTTGAGGTGCAGGCTGTTGCCTTTTTCCGCGCCGAGTTTGAGCGCGGCGTACTTGATCAGCGGTCGCGTGGCCGGGGAGAGCTGGAACTCGGCATAGAAGGCGCGCAGCAGATGAATGATCTCCCAGTGCTCGGCTTCGAGGGCCAGTTCCTCCCGAGCCGCCAGGGCCTCGGCCACGGCTTCGCTCCAGTCCGCCAGATCGACGAGAAAACCGTCCTGGTCCAGCGCGATCTCGCGCCCTTCGACGATCAGGCTCATAACCAGCTGTTGACCCGCGGATAGCGACAGGTCAGCTCGACGAAGCCGGGATAGTCCAGCAGCTGGACGCGCGGCGGCACGACGGTGATCGAGCGTGCCTGAACGTCCTCTTGCAGGGCGAACAGCGCGACCTGCTCGGGAAGCTGTTGCAGCGCCAGGCACGGTTGGCTGCCGGGCTGTAGCGCGTAGGTGGCGTCACCGGTCAACAGCAGGGCGTCGGCGTCGCCCAGCAGCGGCAGGCAACTGGCGAAGCGGCTGTCGCTGAACGGCGAATGAGAAAGCAGGTGCAGAGTAGCCATCAGAGGGTGATCACGTGGTCGTAGCGGTTGATCAGGGCGCGCAGGTCTGCATCGTCGAGGACCTCGACCGGCAGCGCCAGCGTCGATTCTGCGAGCTGGCGCTCGCTGAGGCTGCGTCGCGCAGCGGACAGGGCATCGATACCGAACAGCGGCAGTGCCTGCAGATTCGCGGTCAGATCCTTCTGTTCGACGGATGCCGCCAGCTGCGAGGGGGCGA
>Ga0155173_1001_pt1 | contig 14050 bp, 14 predicted proteins | sample RifCSPhighO2_01_FD_106141 | JGI IMG/M metagenome (GOLD analysis project Ga0155173, IMG submission 106141) | Pseudomonadales bacterium RIFCSPHIGHO2_01_FULL_64_12
CGACACGACCGATCAGTTCTTCGTGAACAGCCGCCGTGAACTGGCCTTCGCAGCCGAAACGCTGTCGACCCGCTTCGACGATCCCGAGGCCCGCGATAGCGAGACGAAGCGGCTCAAGCTCAAGAGCGATCAGTTCAGTCGAGCCATCATCGTCAGCGCCGCCGGGGAGATTCTCTCCGCCTCGCCGGGAAGCAGCTTGAAAGTGGGAATGAAGGTCAACAGCGTCGGTGCGACCCGCGCGCTGACCGAACGCGCCCCGCTGATTACCGACCCGTACATCGCCACGGACGGCGTCTACCTGATCGCGATATCCCATCCGATCTTTGGCGCCGACGGCAGCTACCGAGGCTTCATCAGCGCCTCGCTGTTCCTGCGTGAACGCAACGCACTGCATGGCCTGCTGGGCGTCCATTACTACCGCGACGGCTCGTACCTGTACGTCGTCGATACCCAGGGCAACCTGGTGTTCCACGAAGACGGCGAGCGGGTCGGGCAGAATGTATCGAGCAATCCTGTCGTACAGCAGGTGCTGCAAGGCCAGGAAGGCAGCCAGCGGGTGATCAACACCCGTGGCGTGGACATGCTGGCGGGCTACGCCCCCATCCAGAGCACCGGCTGGGGCATCATCGCCCAGCGCCCCACGGCCGCCATTACCGCCAAGCTCACCCAGCTGGCACGCGCGACGCTGCTCAATGCGGTGCCGTTCGCCATCCTTTCCCTTGCCGTGTTCTGGTGGCTGTCCAAACTCATCTCCTCACCAATCCGCGCGCTGGCCGATACCGCCGAGCACTGGGGTGCGCCAGAGGCCGCGCAGCGCATCTCTACCGTCAACTCCTGGTACTTCGAAGTAGCCCGTCTGAAGGTAGCGATGCTGACCGGCGTGTCGCTGCTGCAACAGAAGATGGGCGCACTGGAGGCAGCCTCCATGACCGACCCGCTGACCGGCCTGCGCAACCGTCGCGGCCTGGAGCTGGCCCTCAAGCAGTTCGAACTGCTCGATCAGGGCTATGCGGCGCTGGCGCTGGACATCGATCATTTCAAGCAGGTCAACGACCAGCACGGCCACGATGTCGGTGACGAAGTGCTGCGCTTCCTGGCGGCGGAGATGCGTGAATGTTCGCGCCCCACCGATGTGCTCTGTCGTATGGGTGGCGAGGAGTTCCTGATGCTGCTACCCGAGACCGATGCCACGGGTGCCAGCGTTGCCGCCGAACGCCTGCTGACACGGCTGCGGCAAACCACAAGCCCGACCGGAACGCCGGTTACCGCCTCAGTCGGCATTGCCTTTAGCGGCGACTACCCGAACGCCGATGCCACCTTCAAGGCCGCGGACGCCGCGCTCTACCAGGCGAAACGAGCCGGCCGTGACCGCGCTGTGGTCGCCGCGTAGCGATTCAGGCAGCCCCCGACGGTCCTGACGCAACGCTGACACCTCGCGTGCGGAGCGTGCACGGAGCGGTGCACGCCATCTGTTGCCTCGCAGCGGTTTCGTCACATGAAGATGAGAAAGTATCCTGTTTGATAATAGTTGTTATTGATATTAGGATGCGCGCCCTCGCTCCCCTTCAAGGATCTTCCGATGCGGCGCCTTATCGTCTCGATGCTTGCGGTTCCGACCCTCACCAGCCCTCTCGCCGCCTACGCCAACGACGCCCCCTCGACGCCGCTGGCGCTCGAGGAAATGCAGGTCACCGCATCTGCCGAACGCGCCGACGGGCCAGTACAAGGCTATCGCGCCACCCGCTCGGCCAGCGCGACACGGACCGACACCGCCATTCATGACACGCCGCAATCGATCAGCGTGGTGCCGGCGCAGGTGGTACAGGACATCGGCGCGGTGCGCCTGGAAGATGCGCTCGACTACGCCGGCGGCGTGGAGCGCGGCAACAACTTCGGCGGGCAGGGCCTGACCGAATTCCTGATTCGCGGCTTCAACAGCCAGGAGTTCTATCGCAACGGTTTCGCCGTCAACCGTGGCTACCCGAACATGCCCGACGCCAGCACCATCGAACGCATCGAAGTGCTGCGCGGCCCGGCCGCCATGCTCTACGGCCGCAGCGACCCGGGCGGCACCTTCAACATCGTCAGCAAGCAGCCGCAGGCCGAGCGCCGCACCGTGCTGGGCAGCCAGGTCAACAGCGAAGGCTTGCGTCGCGGCACTCTGGACACCACTGGTGCGCTGGACGAGCAGGCCGACTTCACCTACCGCCTGAACCTGGTAGCCGAAGGTGGCGACAGCTTCCGCGACGACGTCGAGAGCGAGCGCTACAACGTCGCTCCCGTGCTGCGCTGGCAGCTCAACGAAACCACCGCCATCACCCTCGAAGGCGACTACCTGCATAATCGCCACCCGCTCGACCGCGGGGTCACCCGCTACGCCAACCAGCAGGGCAAGCTTCCGCGCGACCGCTTCCTCGGTGAAAAGGCTGCCGGCAAGCTGACCAACGAGAACGCCACCACCCAGCTGCGTATCGAGCATCTGCTCAATGAGAGCTGGACGCTGCGTGGCGGCGTGCAGTATCTCGATGGCGAGATCTACGGCGGCGCCGTGGAGAACAACAGCAACGCCTACACCGGCTTGCCTGCAGGCTCCACTACCATCGGACGCAACTACAACGAGCGCTGGCTGAACTGGAACGACGTCAACGCGCAGGCCAACGCCGAAGGCAACTTCGACCTCGGCGGCTTCGCCCATACTCTGCTGGTGGGTGTGGAATACGACAAGTTCAACTACAACTCGCTGATCATCCGTTCGCCCGGTGCTGGGGCCTACCCCATAGATATCTACAACCCGGTACACGGCCAGCCACTGCCCGGGTTAGTCTCTCCTCCGACAACTCACGACAGCGAGCGGCTGGAGTCCTACGCCTTCTTCGCCCAGGACCAGATCGCCCTGACCGAGCGCCTCAAGATGCTGGTCGGCGCGAGAATTGAACGGTTCGAGCAGAGTTATAAGGACAAGCGGCCCGGTAAGCCCGACTGGAACCAGGCACACAGCACCGTCACCCCGCGCTTTGGCCTGATCTACGACCTCACCGACGAACTGGCGGTATTCGCCAATACTTCGCGCTCGTTCAAGCCGAACCTTGGCGCCGACCGCGGCAATAATGCCTTCGCCCCCGAAAAAGGCATCGCCCACGAGGTCGGCATCAAATACGACATGGACGATCGCGGCCTTAGCCTGACCGCCGCCATGTTCCATATCGTCAAGGAAAATGTGCTGACCAACGATCCGGCCAACACGAGCACCGAGTCCTTCAAGATCGCCGCCGGCGAAGTGCGCAGCCGCGGCTTCGATATCAACCTGGCCGGCAACATCACCCCGCAGTGGCGTGTGATCGGCGGCTATGCCTATATCGACGCCGAAGTCACCGAAAGCACCAGTGCCACCATGCCGTCCGGGTCTCGCCTGGGTAACGTGCCGCGACACAGCTTCAACCTGCTGGATACCTACGAGTTCGCCGGCGGCCCCCTGGCCGGCCTCGGCCTCGGTGTAGGGCTCAAGTACGTCAGCGATCGCCAGGGGCAGACCAGCAACAACACCTTCGACATGGACGGCTACGGCCTGGTCGATCTGCTGGCCTATTACCCGCTTACCGAAAACGTGCGGCTGAACCTGAACCTGAACAACGTGTTCGACAAGCACTACGAGGAACGCGCCTGGAACGCCTGGGCCTATCCGGGCGAGCCCCGCACCCTGCAGGCCGGCATCTCGATCAGCCTCTGACCTCCGCGGGCGCAGCCACCCTGGCTGCGCTCCCGCTCGCGCTATTGCACCGCCTCATAGGGCAGCCCCACATAGTTTTCCGCAATGGTCGTCAGAGCCGCCGGCGTGCTGGTGAAGTAATCCTGCTCGCTCGCCTGAATACGCCGGGCGAAGGCATCGGTATCCGGGAAGCGATGCAGCAGGCCGGTCATCCACCAGGAGAAGCGCTCGGCCTTCCAGATGCGCCGCAGACAGATCGGCGAATAACGCTCCAGCAGGTCGACACGCCCCTCTCGATACACCTTGAGCAGGATGCGGTACAGCGTGCTGACATCGCTGGCAGCCAGATTGAGCCCTTTGGCACCCGTCGGCGGGACGATATGGGCCGCGTCGCCGACCAGAAACAGGTGGCCGTACTGCATCGGTTCCACCACGAAGCTGCGCAGCAGCGCGATACTCTTTTCCAGCGAGGGGCCGGTGATCAGGCGTGCCGCGACGTCCTCCGGCAGGCGCCGCCTGAGTTCGTCCCAGAAGCGCTGGTCGCTCCAGTCCTCGACTTTCTCCTCCAGCCCCACCTGCAGGTAATAGCGCGAGCGGGTGGCCGAGCGCATGCTGCACAGCGCGAAACCCCGCTCATGGCTGGCGTAGATCAGCTCTTCGGCCACCGGGGGTGTGTCGCTGAGCAGCCCCAGCCAGCCGAACGGGTAGATGCGCTCGAACTCGGTCAGTGCACCTGCCGGAATGCTCCTGCGTGACACCCCGTGGAAGCCGTCACACCCGGCAATGTGGTCGCAGTCAAGGCGCACGGTCTCGCCATTCAGCGTGAAGCTGACCCAGGGCGCCTCGCCTTTCAGGTCGTGTAGCTGCACATCCGGTACGCCATAGAAAATCGGCGCGGCGCTGGCCTTGCGGGCATCCATCAGGTCGCGGGTGACTTCGGTCTGGCCGTAGACCATCACGGTGTCGCCGCCGGTCAGCGCCTTCAGATCGACCCGAACCCGCCGCTCGCCGAAAGCCAGTTCGACACCTTCGTGAATCTGCCCCTCACGGTCCATGCGCTCGGCCACCCCCGCCTCACGCAGCAGATTGACCATGCCCTGCTCCAGTACCCCGGCGCGGATGCGGCCCAGCACGTACTCGGGCGTCTGCCTTTCGATGATGACGTTGGGGATGCCAGCGTTGTGCAGCAACTGCCCCAGCAGCAGGCCAGACGGGCCGGCACCGATGATGGCGACACCTGTTTTCATGGCTCGGTCCTCACTTGTTATTGTCGAGCGCGACCGCTTGCCGCACCCTGTCGAGATGCTCCAATGGTGTACCCGCGACAACCCGGCGGTAATGGACGAAGCCGTGCGGGTGTTGGACTTTCATAAACTCGGTTCGATTAGCGCACAGCAGGAACACTGGCGATGAAGCCCCGCGACGCCCATACGACCATTCCCGTCTTCAAGCTCTATGGAGACGGCGCCGACTGGCCGACGCCCGACCTGCTGCACTGCGAGTCCATCGCCGCGCGCAGTCGCCTGCACGATTGGGAGATCGGCGCGCATCGCCATGCAGACCTGACTCAGCTGCTTTATATCCGTCGCGGTTGGGCTGAAGTGGAGATCGAGGGGGAGCACACGCGGATCGAGCAGGCGGCGATCCAGGTGGTGCCGACGCTGTGCGTGCATGGTTTTCGCTTTTCCGAGCGTGTAGAAGGCTATGTGCTGACACTGGCCAGCCCGCTGCTAAGGCAGCTGGAGACCGCGCTGGATGGCCAGCAGGACGCGTTGCACAGCGCGGCCTTGCATCTGGCGGGTGCCGATCGGCGCTACCTGAACACCCTGTTCGACGCGATCGACCGTGAATACCGCAACGCCGCACCGGCCCGGGAGCTGTTGCTGCAGTCGCTGGTGGGGGTACTCGCCGTATGGGTGGCCCGGCAGATGCTGGTGGGTGGGGAGCAACGGCCGAGTCGCGGACAGGAACTGCTGGCACGTTTCACGCGCCTGGTGGAGCAAGACTTCCGCCAGCAGCGCTCGGTAGAAGCCTATGCCATGCAGCTCGACATCAGCCCGGCCTACCTCAACACGCTGGCCCGGCGCTTCGCCGGTCACACCGCCCTGGGGTTGTTGCACCAGCGATTGTTGCTGGAGGCCAAGCGGGAGCTGATCTACACGGCCATGACCATCAGCCAGATCTCGGATCAACTTGGATTTTCCGAGCCTGCGTACTTTTCCCGATTCTTCAAGCGAATGACCGGGCGATCGCCGAAGGAATTCCGTCAGCAGCCCAGCGGCGCTTGAGCATCAGCTGTCGGCGCGCACCAGCGCGGCGATGTCACCAAGCACGTCGCGCCACTCCTCTTCGCTGATCTCCATCAGGCGAAAGAAGCGCAGCGTGAAGATTCCTTCCGTGGCAAAAAAGGCCAGCCGCGCCCGCCGGCCCGCCTCGCTGGACGTATCGAGGCCGGCCAGGCGCGCCTGATACCAGGCGCGGGTCGAAGCCAGGTGCTCGGGCGTCTGCAGCAACGCCGCCATCAGGCTCGCGGCCTTGGCATCGGCGTCCGAATCGGAGGCGCGAGTCGCCTCGACATGGGCACGCACGGCCGTCAGCGGGTCGGGATCGTCTCCGGCGATGCGCTGGAACTGTTCCGTATAGCCCTTGCCCCAACGCTCGAACATGGCATTGATCAGGTCGTCCTTGCTGCCGAAGCTGTACTGCACGCCGCCCTTGGTAATGCCCGCCGCCTTGGCGACTGCGTCAATGGTCAGCGCGGCAGCGCCCTGCCGATTGACGATGCCCTCGGCCACATCCAGCAACGCTTCGCGATCGATCGTCTTCTTTCTGCCCACCGACGCCCCTTTTAATTCAATACGTATGTATTTATATTCTGCCGGAACAACCACGCTCCAGCCAATCGCGCTGCCACCCGCAACCTGAAGGATCGACTCGTGAAATCGCCTCTTCGCTGGCTGGTGCTGGGCATCCTGTCCAGCGCGCTGCTGCTGATCGTCATCGACATGACGGTAATCTACCTCGCCCTGCCCAGTCTGACCTACGAGCTGCGTGCCACGGCCAACGAAAAACTGTGGATCGTCAACGCCTACGCTCTCACCGTTGCCGGCCTGCTGCCGGGCATGGGAGCGCTGGGTGACCGCTTCGGCCACAAGCGGATGTTCGTCGCCGGGCTGGTGGTGTTCGGCCTGGCCTCCCTCGGCGCCGCCTTCTCGCCCAGCCCAGCGCTGTTGATCGCGGCACGCGTCACACTCGCGGTTGGGGCGGCAATGATGATGCCGGCGACCCTGGCGATCATCCGCCATGTTTTCGACGATGATCGCGAGCGCGCCCTGGCGTTCGGCATCTGGGCGGCGATCGCCTCCGGTGGTGCAGCCTTCGGGCCGGTGGTCGGCGGTGTGCTGCTCGAACACTTCTGGTGGGGCTCGGTGTTCATCATCAATGTGCCCATCGTCCTGCTCGCTTTGGTTCTCGCCTTGCGCTGGGTGCCAACCAGGCCCGGCAATCCCGAGCGGCCGTTCGACCGGCTCGCCTCGCTGTGGATCATGGGCGCCCTGGTCGGCCTGACGCTGGCTATCAAGGATAGCCGGCAAGGCCGACTTCTCGCTCCTGCAAGCCGGTATGGCGGCAATCGCAGCAGTGATCTGCAGCCTGGCTTTCCTGCGACGTCAGCGGCGAGCGACGATTCCCATGATCGACTTCACCCTGTTCCGTGACCGCAGTTTTTCTGCCGGTGTGGCCACCGCGCTCATCGCTTCCGCTGCACTGATGGGTATGGAACTGGTGGTCAGCCAGCGTCTGCAACTGGTGGTAGGCCTGTCGCCCCTGCAGGCGGGTCTGACCATCCTGCCAATCCCCCTCGGCGCCTTCATTGCCGGCCCGCTGGCGGGGCTGGCACTGCCGCGCCTGGGCGCCGAACGCATTCTCAGTGCATCACTGGGCCTCGCCGCAGCCGGAGCCCTGCTCTACCTGCTGGGCTACAGCGCCGCGTACTGGATTCAGCTGGTCTCGTTCGCCCTGCTCGGTTTCGGCGTCGGTGCGGCAATGACGGCCGCCTCCAGCGCCATGCTGCTGCATGCTCCGCCAGACCGCGCCGGCATGGCCGCTTCGATCGAGGAGGTTTCGTACGAACTCGGCGGCGCATTCGGCATCGCCGTGCTGGGCAGCGTGATGTCGGCGGTTTACACCCGCGCCTTCGCTGCCCCTGCCAGTGTGGACGTCCCGGCACTGGCCCGTGACAGCCTGGACGGCGCGCTGATCGCCGCCGAGTCCCTGCCCGACAGCGTCGCTGCTCAGCTCATCGGCGTGGCACAAAGTGCGTTCGACAGCGCATTCGTGACGGTCATGATCCTGGTCGCCGCCCTGCTGACAATGGCCGCACTCGGCATCGCCCTGACCGCCCGAAGGGCTCGGTAGCCCAGCCGCCACGCCAACAGCGCTCATAAACGAAAAAGCCCGCATCGCTGCGGGCTTTGAGTTCTGTGGTGCCGGAGACAGGAGTCGAACCTGCGACCTTCGCATTACGAAAGATCAGCACCTGTGATCGCTAAAGCTGGAAGCCTGTAATTACGGGGGTTTCAGAGGAGCCATTTCTTGGCTAGCATCCATTGCACGGCAAATTGAAGCCCTTTTGGGACACCGCTTAGGCAGGACGCTTTCGATGCTATACGCAGCCGGTGAGGTTATAGAAATTGGCCACTCGGTGACCATCGAGCATGGCCGAACGCCAGGGACTGTACATAGCGTCATCGACAATCCGCAGCTGATGGATGAATGGAACGTCAGCGAGCCCGGTGCGCTGATCGAGGCAGAGCCGTTCGGCCTTGTATTCTGTTCTCAAAGCAGCACAGCTTCTCTAATGCGTCTGTCAAGGAAGGCCATGCACACTCCTCCCCACCCAGGTAGCTTCATCACCGATATCTACCTACAGCCGAACGGCATCAGCGGGCGTGAGCTGGCGGAAAAACTAGGCGCTGCCCTCTCCACCCTAAGCCGCGTCTTGAAGGGCACCAGCCGCGTTACGCCGGAGTTGGCGCTGCGGTTATCCGTAGCACTTGGCCGCTCGCCTGAAAGCTGGCTGGCAATGCAGAATGCTTACGATCTGTGGGTTGCTCGACAGCATGTGGAGCTGCAGCATGTTGGCAAGCTGGCTATTGAATGAACGGGTCGAACTATGACATTTGAGTTGCTTGTCGATGTTGTGGCACCGTTGGCTGAGCTGAAACGGAATCCGATGCGTGTTATCCGTGAGAGTGCTGGCGAAGCAGTATTGATCCTCCACCGGAACAAGCCGGCCTTCTATGTCGTTCCGCCAGCGCTATACGAAGCGATGTTCAAGGTGAGCAATGATGGCGGCATAACTGAATTAGTACGTGCACGACATACCGGTTTTTCGAATGACTAGCTACGGATAGCTGATCGCGCAATCTGAATACGTGATATAGAAATCTTCCGTTCCCTGCCTAGACCTACCAGACCTGTTATGACATTTCTTGTGCAACACCTCAACGTCAACCCTGAAGATCTTGAGCAGCTTGGAACAAAAGAGAAATTTTGGTTTCGCTTTGAAGACAATCCTGAAAGGCATCTTTTTAAATACTCCAGAGAAAACACCGGAGAGCATTGGTCAGAGAAGGCAGCAGAACAAATATGCGAAGTCTTAGGCATTCCACATGCCACGTACGAAATTGCCACAATGAACGGTCGCTTCGGTGTTATTAGCAAGAATATCATTCCAGAAAACTGCCGAATGGTCATGGGAAACGAAGTGCTTCATAAAGACAGCCCTTCAATCTATCCAGAACCGGAACTACAGGCCAAACAATTTGTCAGAATAAAGGAGCATACAGTTAGCAGAGTTCTCGGATGCCTTGATAAGGCTAATACACTCCCTCCACCCAACTGGAAAGTAGGAGAAAATCTAAACGCAGGAGATATTTTCTGCGGGTATTTGATGCTTGACGCATTAATAAGCAACCAAGATCGACACCACGAGAACTGGGCAATTTTTGTAAATAACGAGACTCAAGAAAGATATCTTTGCGAAACATATGATCATGCGGCCAGCCTTGGCAGAGAGCTGTTAGATTCTGAAAGACAAGAGCGACTTACAACAAAAGACAAAAATCGAACCTTAGAATACTTTGTAAGAAAGGCTCGCTCCGAGATTTTTAAGCTAAAAAACGACAAGAAACCTTTACTTACAACAGATGCGTTCTTTTTAGCGGTAGAACATAGAGAAATAGCTAAAAAGCATTGGCTAAATAGACTGAATTCACTAACCACCACCGAAATACGTGCTATATTTGACAAAATACCAGCAGAAGTTATTACAGAAAAAAGCAGAGAATTTGCAGCAAAAATGGTAATTGAAAACCAAAAAAGGCTACTAGCAGATGACAGAGCATAATACAGTTTATTTGGCTTGGCAGGCGCCAGAAGCTAGAGACTGGCATGTCGTAGGCGCCTTAATTGAACACTCAGACAAGTATGTTTTCCACTATACTCAAGGTGCAATTCGAGCTGACAACTTTGTTCCTTTTAGTGGAATGGAAGACTTGAGAAAGTCATATATTTCTCGTGAGCTGTTCCCCCTTTTCCAAAATAGGCTCCTCTCTCATAGACGCCCAGAGTATCCCAGCTTTTTAAAATGGTTAGGCCTTAGTACAGCCGAAGCCACCCCAGCAAATATCCTTGCGCGCTCCGGCGGAACCAGAGGAACAGATCAACTCCAAGTATTCAAAAGAGTTGAGATTGATTCAACCGGGCACTATAAACACTTCTTCTTCCTGCATGGCCTTGGGTATCTTTCGAGCTCTGCACAGGAACGAGTAGACTCGCTAACGTCTGGCGAGGAGTTAGCATTGTGCTTAGACAATCAAAACAGCCATGACTCCAGCGCGGTTATTGTTCGAGCAAAAAACCCAGCCGAAATCATCGGTTACTGCCCAAGATATTTATCTAAAGATGTTCGCAAGCTCTTGGAAAAACCAAACGTATTAAGGGCGTCAATTGAAAGCATTTCAGCAGACGCCCCAAAAAATTATAGAGTAATGTGCAAAATTGAGGGCAACGCCCATAACCTAGTCTTTGACCAGGAAGATTATATGTTTACCGACTAAAGATAATTATTGAATGAAGGGGAGCCTTGGCTCCCCTTTTTTGGTGAGGCTTACTTTATTCGGAGTTTTTTACAAACCGATCTACTAGCAAACCATCGCCGGGCCGCTTCCGCTGTTATTTGCTGCCCGCGTCTTGTTCTGCCAGCTTTAGGTCCGCTTCGGCGTATGCCGGACTAATCTGGCCTTTGCTGAGATCTATTTCGCCTGTTCTCAGCCACAAGCTGTACTGCTGATATGCGTGCGCGATCACATCCAGCTCGATCGTCCGGACGTTGGCATCTGCTTTGTACCTGATGGTCTTAAGCCGTTCTTCTTTGATCCCAGTCGCCTGGGAGACAGCCTTATGCCCCAGCATATGCACAAGCGCTCTAACTCTGTCTTGAGTTAGCTCCATTTCTTCTAAAAACTCACTGTGGAATTATTCCACGACTATCGTCGCAGTGTTATAGTTCCTCTGCCAGTGGAATATTTCCACCGCTCGAAACACCCATTAACCACAGTTTATGAGCATTTCAGAGGCAGGGATAGGCGATGAGTACACAGCATCTGGACCAACCACCTTTCGACGTGAGCTTCGATCTGGACGGCAGACGAGTGATCTACCTCGATTGCCGTAACGCGCTCACCTGCAGCAAGGAAACCTTCGCTGCCATGAACGGTGTTTCCGTCGACACCGTGATTGCCTGGATGCAGAGCGGCACGGTGCCGAGCATCAAGATGGGCCGCCCTCGCCTCGTCAACCTCGCGCAGCTCCGCGCCGATCTGGCAAAGGGCAAAACCATCTTCGCCCAGGGGGACTACACCGATGAGTAAGCCGAACGCACACCAAACCGGCAGCAATGTCGTGCCCCTGGGCGCGGCCATCAGCAACCTGTGCAGCATCGTCACCTTCGCCTCGGCCAGCGGCATTCCGGTGGAGGAAGTCACCGAGTGGGTAGAGAACGGCACGCTCCCCAGCGTCACCTTCTCGGACTTCCGCATGGTGAACGTGGGCAAGCTGCGGGCCGACCTGCTCAGCGGCAAGGAGAGCTTCGCCGCGGGAGATTACAGACATGACTAGCCAGCATGCTGTTGTGGATGCCTCCACCGCCCAGGAATACATCGGCCAGACCGTTCTGGTTGAACTGCACTGGGATGATGAGCCGGAATCCTACTGGTACTGCCTGCATATCGTTGGCGTGGCGCTGCCGATGGAAGGCGTTCACGACCAAGCGTATTTCCTGACATTCGATCTCAACGCGCAGGAGCGCCATCCCAACGAAGTGTTCTTCTCGGACATTCGCACGATCAGGGTGATGCGGCACCGCGACCGGCACAGTTCCGGCAACGTACTGGGCCGTATCGCCCTTCCTAACTCTGCAAGGTCAAGGGCCGCGCTCCCGGCTCGTCGGAACAGCTTCACCGTTCCGGCGAACGGAAGCACGGGCGCAGCGCACCCTTGACCCTGCACGACCATGAACAGCCTATCGCTGGGAGTGTGGGGTAGCTTTTCCACCCCACGCTCCCGAGCCCTCGGCGGCAAGAGCGGGATGACAAGGGCGGCGCCCTTGGTGTTCGTTCTCCCGCGCCGCGCCTATCTTTGCCTTCCGCACCTGCTTCTCGGGCTGGCCAGCCTCGTGCTCTGCGTTGCCCTTGCCGGCACGCCGCCACCCGACCGTCCCTACCTCCCGCCATTCACCCAGGATCAACCCTGCCTGGATGACCCAATCGAGTTCTTCATCGACGCCGTTACTGCATGGCAGCTAATGAGCGCGCGCACGGCAGCACAGTTCTACGCCGAGCGTAGCGAGCGCGTCGCCTGTGCCGGCGTGCGCGCGCCCCCGCGCTGACGTCCCTGTAACACGTCAGATAACCAGTTGTGGGTTCAGTGGCAAAAGCTCAATAAAGGTAAAACCGATGCAAGTTAAAGATTTCATCCGCGTTGATCGAACCACCGGCGAGGAAAGCAGCAACGGCCGGCTGTTTCTGGACATTGGCTATACGGGCTTCAAGGACCTGTCAGGCGTTCGCCTGCTGCGCTGCGGCGTCGATACGGTCCGCCAGCTGTATCGCGGGCTGATCCGCCCGGAAATCATGGCGCTGTTCGAGAAGCCGGGCGCGATGGTCGAGTTTGCCGGGGAGATCTGGCACTCGGGCCGTGTGGGCCGGGACTCGGGCTACCAGTACAAGCTGCAGAACGCAGACCTGGGCTTCATCCTGCTCATCAAGAACTTCAACGCGAAGCTGGAGCACATCGGGCCGCACCTGAAAATTGAGGTATCACCGCACGCGATCGACGCGCTGTCGCCGGAACGGCTGCAAGAGCGGATGGACTACTACGCCGCTGCGGTGATGACCAACCGCGAACGCAACCAGTGTGCCGTCCACCTCGCCCTGGACCTGCAAGGCTGGAAGCCTCCGGTCGATCTGGTGGCACGTCTGCATTGCCGGGCCAGAACGCACCGGGATATCTCGGGCATCAGCCAGGTCGAGTGGGCCACCAAGTCCAGCGTCTACGGGCGCGGGGAAACGTCCATGTTCGGCTCGGCTGGTGGCGTCCAGCTCTGCATCTACAACAAGACCGAGCAGGCCCGCGCAACGGACAAGCTCGACTTCTGGGAAAGCGTCTGGCGGCGTCGGGATTCGTTCGATGCGGCCGATCCGGACAACTACGATCCGACCCAGGACGTGTGGCGGGTGGAGCTGCGCTACCACCACTCGGTTATCCAGCAGTTCGCCAGCGGCTCGATTGACGTAAAGACCGGGGAAGCCATCGACACGGACTCCTTCGCCGACTTCTCGGCCCATCTGGACGGCCTGTGGCGCTACGGCCTGCGCCAATTCAAGCTCATTGCTCGCCCTGGCTACTACGAACCGATCTGGACGCTGATGCGCGATGACGTGCGGGTGGATGTTGCCGTGGATTCGCTGGTGGATGACACCGAATACAAGCGCTACTACAAGACCTCTCGAGGCTTCTCAGGCAAGAACGTGGAGCTGTTCCTGGGAAACTTCGTAAGCCTGCTGGCAAGGGAGCGGGTGGGCGCAAAAAAGGCGTTTGAGACGCTGCAGCAATGGGATTGCTGGCCGGTGATCCGTGACCACTACGCCGCCAAGGAAATGACCGAGCGTGACCTGTACAAGCACATCAAGGCACTGCTCGAGGAGCGCCACGTTCGCTGGGGGCGTGCTGTTTGATCACCAAGGGACCAACCGGCTGGGACGTGGATTTCTGGCTGGATAG
>Ga0155173_1046_pt7 | contig 14044 bp, 11 predicted proteins | sample RifCSPhighO2_01_FD_106141 | JGI IMG/M metagenome (GOLD analysis project Ga0155173, IMG submission 106141) | Pseudomonadales bacterium RIFCSPHIGHO2_01_FULL_64_12
GCGTCGGCATGGTGTTCCAGAAGCCCAACCCGTTCCCCAAGAGCATCTACGAGAACGTGGTCTACGGACTGCGCATCCAGGGCATCAAGCAGAAGCGGGTACTCGACGAGACCGTCGAGTGGGCGCTCAAGGGTGCGGCGTTGTGGGACGAGGTCAAGGATCGCCTGCACGAATCGGCACTCGGCCTCTCCGGTGGCCAGCAGCAGCGTCTGGTGATCGCCCGTACCATCGCCGTGCAGCCGGAAGTGCTGCTGCTCGACGAACCGAGCTCGGCCCTCGACCCGATCTCTTCGCTGAAGGTCGAGGAGCTGATCTACGAGCTCAAGTCCAAGTACACCATCGTCATCGTCACCCACAACATGCAGCAGGCCGCTCGGGTGTCCGACTACACCGCGTTCATGTACATGGGCAAGCTGATCGAGTACGGCGACACCGATACGCTGTTCACCAACCCGGCCAAGAAGCAGACCGAAGACTACATCACCGGCCGCTATGGCTAGCCGGCCATGGCAAACCGCGCTGCGCGTTGTCGGCGGCGCTTGCCGTACTCGTTTGTACTGTCTGCGCGCCGCCTCCTAGCGCAGCACGCTTTGCCAAGGGCCGGCTCGTCCGGCGAGAGAACCACAGTTTCGCAAGGGCTCGATGATGATCAGCAAAGACAGCCACACCCAACACATTTCCCAGCAGTTCAACGCCGAGCTGGAGGAGGTGCGCAGCCACCTGCTGGCCATGGGCGGGCTGGTGGAGAAGCAGGTCAACGACGCGGTCACCGCGCTGATTCAGGCCGATTCGGGCCTTGCCCAGCAGGTGCGCGAGGTGGACGATCAGATCAACCAGATGGAGCGCAACATCGACGAGGAGTGCGTGCGCATTCTCGCCCGCCGTCAGCCGGCGGCCTCCGACCTGCGTTTGATCATCAGCATTTCCAAGTCGGTGATCGACCTCGAGCGCATCGGTGACGAGGCGACCAAGATCGCCCGCCGTGCCATCCAGCTGTGCGAGGAAGGCGAGTCGCCCAAGGGCTACGTCGAGGTGCGCCATATCGGCGACCAGGTGCGCAAGATGGTGCAGGAGTCGCTGGACGCCTTCGCCCGCTTCGATGCGGACCTCGCGCTGTCGGTGGCGCAGTACGACAAGACCGTCGATCGCGAGTACAAGACCGCCCTGCGCGAGCTGGTCACCTACATGATGGAAGACCCGCGCTCGATCTCCCGCGTGCTCAGCGTGATCTGGGCGTTGCGCTCGCTGGAGCGCATCGGCGACCACGCACGCAACATCGCCGAGCTGGTGATCTACCTGGTGCGCGGCACCGACGTGCGCCACCTCGGCCTGGCACGCATGGCCGAGGAAGTGGAAGGCACCAAGGAGCGCTGACAGGCGCGCCGGTAGCGGTGGGCGCCAGCCCACTGTCTGCGGATGCGCGTTGCGCTCAGCTGGCTATCAGCGCCTCGCTCAGATAGTCGATCAGCGCCCGTGTCTTCGGCGGCAGGTGGTGATTCTGTCGCCATAGCAGCCAGGCCGCGCCCTGGTAGGAGCCGGTGTAGCGCCACTGCGGCAGCACTTCGCGCAGCTGCCCGTCGGCCAGCGCCTGGGCAGCGGTGAAATGCGGCAGGCAGGTGATGCCCAGGCCTGCCAGCGCCACCAGTAACCGGGCCTCGCTGTGGTTGCTGATGTAGCGACCGCGCACCGTCACCGTTTCCTGTTGCTCGCCGCGGCGCAGGTGCCAGCGATTGTCTCCCGCCGTTTCCCCCAGATACAGGCAGCTGTGGCGCAGCAGGTCCTGCGGATGTTGCGGCTCGCCGTGGCGCTGCAGGTAGTCGGGGCTGGCGCAGAGCAGTTGGCGCACCGGCCCGAGCGGCTTGCCGGCCAGGCCTTCGGGTGGGTTGTCGGTGACCTGCACCAGTAGGTCGAAACCGTCCTCGATCAGGTCCGGGCTCTGGTCGCTGATCCGCAGCTGCACATCGACCTCGGGGTAGCGCTGGAGAAAAGCCGGCATCGCCGGTCCGACGACGAACTTGCCATAGGCCTTCGGCACGCTCAGGCGCACCAGCCCGCGCGGGCTGCGCATCAGCCGCTCGCCGATGGCGACGGCGGCGTCGGCCGCATCGAGCATGTCCCGGCAATGCTGGTAGAACTCCGCCCCGGCCTCGTTCAGCCGCAGCTGGCGTGTGGTGCGTTCCAGTAGGCGCAGCGCCAGGGCCTGCTCCAGCCGTGCCACCTGGCGGCTCACCGCCGACGGTGTACTGCCCAGCAGGCGCGCGGCGCCGGAGAAGCTGCCGGCCTCGACCACCCGCACGAACACGGCCATGTAGGGCAGCAGGGCTGCGCTTTCATTCGTTCCCATGCGGAACAGGTCCTGTGCTGTTTCGCTGGATTATCGACTGCCGCGACAGGCCCGACAATCAGCGCCTGATTGGTGCGGGGATTCGAACATGAAAGGCACGTTGAGACAGGGGCTGTGGCTGGCCGATGGCATGCTGCTGACGGTGGCGCTGATCTGGGGCAGCAGCTATGCGGTGGCCAAGCAGGCGCTGCTGTTCTACCCGGTGCTGGGTTTTCTGGCGATCCGCTTCGGCCTGACCTTTGTCCTGCTGCTGCCGCAACTGCGCGGCGCCGGTCGCCGGGCGCTGCGCCCCGGCCTGCCGCTGGGGCTGGTGATGCTGGCGATCTTTCTCTGTGAGACCTGGGGCGTGATGTTGACCAGCGCCAGCAATGCGGCGTTTCTGATCAGCCTGTGCGTGGTGATCACGCCGTTCATGGAATGGCTGCTGCTGCGCCAGCGGCCGCACAACACGCTGTTCCTCGCCTGCGCGCTGTCGCTGGCGGGCGTCTGGCTGCTGACCGGCGGGCCGCAGCTCTCGCTCAATCTCGGCGATGCGCTGATGCTGGCCGCCGCGTTGCTGCGCGCGGTGCTGGTCTGCCTGACCCGACGATTGACGGCCGGCCGGGAAATCCCGGCACTGGCGTTGACTGCGATGCAGAGTGGAGTCGTTGCGGCGGGCTGCATGCTGCTCGGCGTGTCGCTGCCGGGCGGACTGCCGGCGCTGCCGGTGGAGCCGGGCTTCTGGTTCGGCACGCTGTATCTGGTGCTGTTCGCCACGCTGTTTGCCATGTTTGCGCAGAACCGCGCGCTGGGGCGCAGCAGCGCAACGCGGGTGTCGCTGCTGATGGGCTCCGAACCGCTGTTCGGCGCGATCATCGCTGGTCTCTGGCTGGGTGAGCGGCTGGGGCCGATGGGCTGGGCGGGGGGGTTGCTGATCATGCTGGCAACGCTGTGTACCCTGAGCATCGGCCGCCAGCCGGCGCCGAGCACGGCCGGCGATGGTGCGCCGGTCCGTGCCTAGCGTGCGGGCATGGTGAAGCGGCAGGCTGGTCAGCCCTGGCGCAGTTCGGCCTGCAGCTCGTCCAGCGCCGTCTGGCGCTCGCCGTCCTGCAGGCGGGCGCCGGGGTTGAGAGAGGACCACTCGGGATGCGCGCGACAGCGTTGCAGGGCTTCGGGCAGCTTGCCCTCGCGCCAGCCCTGATCCTGAGGCGTGGCCAGGCGGATCGCCTCGGTGGCGGCGTGCCCCCGAGTCGCGAGCACGGCCAGCAGTTGACGCTGGCGCAGGGCGAGCAGGCGCAGTACGGCGTCGTCGACGCTCAGCTCGCGCTGCCCCTTGAGCTTGCCGAGCAGGCGATTGCCATAGTGCCGCGCGGTCTGCGCGCCGCCGCCGGCGATGGCGCCGAGCAGCGCCGCGGCGCCGAGGGTGATGCCGCCGACCATCAGGTCGACCCCGGCACCGGCCGCGGCACCTGCGGCCATGCCGCCGCCGATCTTCACGCCCAGCTGCTTGAGGGTTTCGGGGTTGAACAGGTCGTCGCCCCAGCGCCCGTCGAGCAGCGGCAGATCACTGGCCGCTGCATCGTCCTGGCGAAAGGCATACAGGCGCAGCAGCGCCTCGACGCAGCGCTGCTCGCGGCGGCGCACGGCATCGTGCAATTCACGAATGGCGCCGCGCTCCAGTTCCGGCTGTGCGGCCACGCTGCGTCGGCAGGCAGCGACATCCACCAGCAGTTCGGCGATCAGTCGCTGGCCGCTGGCCAGGCGTGCGGCAGCCTGGGCCTCGTGGTCCTCGATCAGTCGCTGCAGCTTGGGGCGCGCCTGTTCCAGCAGCAGCGCCAGGCTTTCGTACAGCCGGCGCTCACCGTCCACCGGTGGCGCCACGCTGTCGAAGCGCACCAGTGCATGCAGGCCGAGGCGGGCCAGGGCCTGACGCCATTCCTCGTCGCGGTGCCCCGGCTGGGCGACGAAGTTGAGCACCGGCAACAGCGGCTTGCCGCAGCCGGCGAGCACCGCCAGCTCGTCCTTGTACTTGGCCAGCACCGGCTCACGGGCGTCGATCACGTAGAGCCCGGCGTCGCTGGCCAGCAGCTGACGCAGCACCTTGGCTTCCTGCTCGAAGCGCTGGCGTGCCTCGCTGCCGTCGAGAAAGCGCGCGGTGCGTGCCGGGCCGTCGAGGCGCTCACCGGGGCGCTCCAGCCGTTCGAGGTAGTCGAGCAGGGCGATGGCATCTTCGAGGCCGGGGGTGTCGTAGAGCTCCAGCAGCGGCTCGCCGTCCACCGACAGCCGCGCACCCTCGACGTGGCGGGTGGTGCTCGGCCGGTGCGAGACCTCACCGAAGCCGATGTCGCGGGTCAGGGTGCGCAGCAGCGAGGTCTTGCCGACATTGGTATGGCCGACCACGGCCAGTTTCAGCGCTTCAGTCATGGCCTGTCTCCAGCCAGCGCAGCGGGGCGCAGCTCGAATGCGTCAGCCCCAGGGTATCCAGCGCCTGATGCCAGTCTTCCAGGCGCGCGCTGTCCAGGGCCTCGCCCGGGGGTGCCTGCAACAGCCAGACGCGAGTCGCCGCCGCGCAGCGCGACAGCTCGCCGATCAGCGCCAGGGTGCCGCGGTCGGGTGAGCGTCGCGGATCACAGGCGACGGCCAGGCGTGCCGGCGGAAAGCGGGTGAGTTGATCGAGCAGCCGCCGGCGTCCCTCGCGGTCGTCGAGGATGCCGGCATCGGCGATACCCTTGGACAGAGCCGGCGGCCAGGGGCGGCTGCCGTCCAGCTCGATGGCCACCAGCACGGCGCCAGCGCTGCCATCGAGCTGAGCGCCGGCAGTCGGTGCGTGCAGTTGGGCGGGCGCCGCATCACGGATGCCGAGGCGCTCGCTGGGTGGCTGCAGGCGTTCGCGCAGCAGGCGGTAGACCGGCAGGTTCAGATCGAGGGTCAGCGCAGCCCGCCCACGCCGCCAGCGCCACAGGCAGAGGCTCGCCAGCAGCAGTCGCGGCAGCAGGCCGTAGACCAGCAGCACGCCGACCAGCCAGCCGGCCCAGCGTTGCCGGGCGCCGTCCAGATCGCCGGCGAGTGCGCCGCTGGCGCGGATCTGCTCGACATCCGGCACGCTGAAGCCGAGCAGGGCCGGTAGCGCGCCGAAGGCCTGGGTCAGGCCGACGAAGGCGTTCTCACCAAGGATGGTGGTTTCCCAGACGAAGCCGTAGCGGCGGATCGCCAGCAGGGCGAGGAGGGTGAGCAGGGCGCTGGTCATCGCCAGCAGCCATAGGGCGTGCACGCCTGTTCCCAGCAACCAGCGGCCGAGTCGGCGCTGATGCAGCACGCTCAGCAGGGCTGGGGCCAGCTGCGCGGCGCGGGCATCGCGGGCGAGCTTTTCGCTCAGCCAGAGCCACAGTCGCCCCAGCGCGCCGCTGCTGTCACCGGTCAGCAGCAGGCCGAGCAGCCAACCGAGCAGGGTCAGCAGGTTCAGCCCGAGCAGGCTGCCCAGCGCCCAGAACACGTTGACCGGTCGCTGCCCGTCGCCGAGCGCGGCGAAGGCCAGCCCGGCACCGGTGAAGAGCGCCAGCAGGATCAGCGCAAGCGCGCCCAGGCGGGCGCCCTGACGCCAGTGCCGGAGCGCCTCGATGAGCCCGTCACGGTGCGCCAGCCAGAGCGCGCGGCGCTCGATCAGCGCCGGCAGATCGCCGCCCTGGGTACGGGCCTGGCGGTTGGCCTCGTCGTCGTCCAGCGGCCCGGCATGCTCTTCGCGCAGGCGCACGGCTTCGGTCAGCCAGATTCGGTCGAGCGGAGTGAGATCGGGAGAGGGGCGGACGGTCACGCGGCTTCTCGCTGGCGGGTCGAGCCCTGAGGATAACCGCTGCCGCGCGGAACGGGGAAACGGGGAGCCGTTGCGGCTCCCCGCTGTGGTCGTCAGTCGGCGTTGCGCAGGCGCACGGCGATATCCGGCTGGTCGATGAACAGGCCATCGATGCCGGCATCGAGGAAGGCGCGGATCTCCGCTTCGCTGTCGCCGCGCTCGTGGCGCTTGTCGCTGCTGCGCAGGTTGGCCGGGAGGAAGGCGTTTTCTGCGCGGAAGGTGTACGGATGGACCTTGAGCCCGACCGCATGGGCGGCGGCGACGAAGCCGGTCGGCGTGCCCAGATTGCCGTTGCCGTCACGCGGAATGATGTAGCTCTTCTCCGGGCCGACGCCGGCGGCGTAGCGGGAGATGGCCTTGAGCCCGGCGGGGGTGGCCATCTGCGCGTAGGTCAGCTTGGTCCCGCGCACCTGCTGGTCATACGGCTGGCCGGAGCTGAACAGCTGCACCAGGCGCAGCTGGGTCAGGCGGCTGAGGGTCTTGAGGTTGTCCACCTCGAACGACTGGATATACACCGGCGCGTGGCGCCCGACGTAGCCGTTGCGGGTGAGGATGCGCACCAGCGGCTTCTCCATGGCCAGGCCGAGCTGCTGGAAATGCGTCGGATGCTTGGTTTCCGGGTACAGACCGATGCGCCGGCCCTGGCTGAGCTGCAGTGTTTTCACCAGGTCGATGATCTCCTGCAGGGTCGGGATTTCCAGGCTGCCGTCCATGCGGGCATTGCCCGGGCGGATATCCGGGATGCGCTCGATGGCGCGCAGGGTCTTCAGCTCGGCGAGGGTGAAGTCTTCGCTGAACCAGCCGGTGAGGGTGACGCCGTCGACCTGCTGGGTGCGCTTGCGATCGGCAAACTCGGGGCGCTGGGCGACATCGGTGGTCAGGCCCAGCTCGTTGTCGTGGCGGGCGACGATATGGCCGTCACTGGTCATCACCAGGTCCGGCTCGATGTAGTCGGCGCCCTGGAAAACGGCCAGAGCATAGGCGGCCAGGGTGTGCTCCGGTACATAGCCGCTGGCGCCGCGATGGGCGATCACCAGCGGGGTCGGCTCGCCCCGCGCAGCCTGGTGTTTCGCGGCGTGTTCATCCGGCGCAGCGAAGCCGGCGAGCGGTAGCAACAGGGTGCAGGCGGTCAGCCAGCGGCGAAGGGAAGCGGTGGTCTTGCGGGCCATTTCGGCATCTCCTCGGTTTGGATATCCCAGCCTGCGCCACTTGCATGACCGGACGTTGACGCTGCGTTGCCGCTTGTATTGCAAAGCGATGAAGCCGACGAACGGCTGACGCTTCGGCAAGCTGTATCGCTCTGCTATTCTCGCCGCCATGAATCAGACCCGCCTTCCCCTCGCCATGATCGCCGCCCTCGCGCAGAACCGCGTGATCGGCCTCGACAACCGCATGCCCTGGCACCTGCCAGCCGATCTCAAGCATTTCAAGGCCATGACCCTTGGCAAGCCGATCATCATGGGTCGCAAGACCTGGGACTCGCTCGGCCGCCCGCTGCCGGGGCGGCTCAACCTGGTGGTCAGTCGCCAGGCCGATCTGCAGCTCGACGGCGCGGAAACCTTCACCGATCTGGATGCCGCGCTGGTGCGTGCCGAGCAGTGGGCGCGCGAGCAGGGTGTCGCCGAGCTGATGCTGATCGGCGGTGCGCAGCTGTACGCCCAGGCGTTGGGGCAGGCGCAGCGGCTTTACCTGACACGGATCGACGCGCAGCCCGAGGGCGATGCCTTCTTCCCGGTATTCGACGAGCACGAATGGCAGTGCATCGACAGCCAGCCGCATCCGGCCGAGGGCGAGGCACCTGCGTATCGGTTCGAGACCTGGCAACGGCGCTGATCGGCGCCGTCTTCGCTTGATCGGCGCCAAGTCCTTCCGCCTGCCCAGCTTCTATCCTTCGCAACAACCGTTTTCGAGACCCAGCCGATGCAAACCCGCGAATCCGACGTGCCGCAAGCCGAGCGCGTATCGGCGATCTTCGTTCGTCACCCGTTGTGGGAGGACGCTCTGGCGCTGCTCACCGGCACCGCGCTGGTCGCCCTTGGTATCGCCTTCTACAGCCACGCCGGGCTGCTCACCGGCGGCACCGTTGGGCTGGCCTTTCTGCTTAAGTACCTGGCCGGCTGGTCGTTCGGCCCGGTGTTCTTCCTGCTCAACCTGCCGTTCTATGCACTGGCGATCTGGCGCATGGGCTGGAAGTTCACGCTGCGCACCGTCTGCGCAGTAGGGCTGGGCTCGCTGTTCGCCGAGCTGACCCCGCAGTGGGTACGCTTCGCCGAGCTGAACGTGGTTTACGCCGCAGTGTTCGGTGGTTTCGCCATCGGCATCGGCCTGCTGATCCTGTTCCGCCATCGCGCCAGTCTTGGCGGGGTGAACATCCTCGCGTTGTTTCTGCAGGAGCGTTTCGGCCTGCGCGCCGGTACCTTCCAGATGGGCATCGACGCGCTGATCGTCATGGCCGCGGTGTTCGTCGTACCGGTGGACAAGGTCCTGCTGTCGGTGCTCGGCGCCGTGGCGCTGAATCTGGTGCTGGCGATCAATCACCGCGCCGATCGCTACATGGGCGTCAGCTGAGGCTGATCAGCTCCACCTGCGCCTGGCCGTCGTTCAGCTCCAGCAGCGCCAGGCTGATCGGCAGGCTGAAGCGTCGCGGACCGGCGCTGCCCGGGTTCACGTAGAGCACGCCATCGCGCCGCTCGACCTTCGGTTTGTGCGAGTGGCCGGCGATCACCACGTCGACGCCGGCGGCAAGCGGGTCGATATCCAGCTGCTTGAGGTCGTGCAGCACGTGCAGGGTGAGACCCCCGATGCGCAGGTCGAGCCGTTCGGGCAGCACCTGCGCCCAGTCGGCCGTATCGATATTGCCGCGGATCGCCTCCAGCGGCGCGATGGCGCGCAGCCCGTCGAGCACCTGCGGTTTGCCGATATCGCCGGCGTGAATGATCTGTGCGCAGCCCTGCAGTGCCGCCACCGCCTCGGGGCGGAGCAGGCCGTGGGTGTCGGAGATCAGGCCGATGCGCATGCCGGTGTTCCCTTTAACTGCTTCGTCAGGTCATCCGACCCTTGGCCGACCGCTGTGGTTGCGGCAGGCTTGGGCTGTTCGGGTCGAGGAGTCTGGCATGGATCGGGTGGATTGCGTGGTGGTGGGTGCGGGAGTGGTCGGGCTGGCGGTGGCGCGTGCGCTGGCGCTGGCCTGTCGCGAGGTGCTGATACTGGAAGCCGAGGCTGCCTTTGGCACCGCCACCAGCGCGCGCAACAGCGAAGTCATCCACGCCGGCATCTACTACCCGCAGGGCTCGCTCAAGGGCCGGTTGTGCGTGGCCGGGCGTCGCCAGCTCTACGATTTCTGCAACAGCCACGGCGTGGCCCATCGACGTTGCGGCAAGCTGATCGTCGCCACCGATGAGGCCCAGATCGCTGCGCTGGAACAACTGCGGCGGCACGCGCTGGCCAATGGGGTCGACGACCTGCAGTACCTCGATGGGCGCGAGGTGCTGGCGCTGGAGCCGGAAGTACAGGCGGTGGCAGGGCTGCTCTCACCGAGTACCGGCATCATCGACAGCCACGCGCTGATGCTGGCACTGCTGGGCGATGCCGAGCGCCACGGCGCGGTGCTGGCACTGAACGCGCCGGTAACGGCGATCACCGTCGGCAGCGCGGGCTTGCAGGTCGAGGTGGGCGGCGCCGACCCGCTGCAGTTGCTGGCCCGCACCGTGGTGAATTGCGCCGGGCATGGTGCGCCCATCCTCGCCGCGCACACCGCCGGGTTGGACCCGGCCGCGCGGCCGCGGCAGTTCTTTGCCAAGGGCAGCTACTTCAGCCTGAGCGGGCGCACGCCGTTTCGCCATCTGGTCTATCCGCTGCCTGAGCCCGGCGGCCTCGGTGTGCACCTGACCCTGGATCTGGCCGGCCAGGCGCGTTTCGGCCCGGACGTGCAGTGGGTCGAGGCGCTCGACTATCGCATCGAGCCGGAACGGGCCGAGGGCTTCTATGCCGCGATCCGCCGTTATTGGCCGGCGCTGCCGGACGCTTCGTTGCAACCGGCCTACACCGGCATCCGCCCGAAGATCAGCGGCCCCGCCGAGGAGGCGGCCGCGGACTTTCGCATCGATGGCCCGGCGCAGCACGGCGTCGCCGGGCTGGTGAACCTGTTCGGCATCGAGTCGCCGGGCCTGACTGCCTGTCTGGCGATTGCCGAACACGTCCTTGGGCTGCTCGAGCCCACGGCATTGGCGACCTGATCACGCGCTGTCGCGCTCGCGTTGCGGCCCGTGCGGACGGGCCGCACACTGCAACCCGCCGCGATCGGACGGCGTATCACCGGCAAAAGGAACTTGCATGGAACTGACAGGCGAAGCCCGCCCGCTGAAAGTCTATCTGGCGGTCGGATTGCTGCAGGGTTTGGCGCTCTGGGCGGCCAGCGAGGCCTGGCCGCACGCTGCTGGCTGGCGGGTTCTGTGTTCGGCGCTGCTGGCCTTCACGATGATTGGCGGCTGGCAGGTGCAAATGCTCTGGGGCGGGCTGTGCGAGGCCGGACGCTGGCGCCTGGTGCTTGCCTCTGCCGCGCTGCCGGCCGTGCTGGCGGGCGGCCTCGCGCTGCAGTTCGAGCAGCCGCGCTGGTATTACCTGGGTGAATCCGTCGGTACCCTGCTGCTCTGGAGCAACCTGATCCTGGCCTATGTGCTGACACCCTTCATCCAGGCGCGGGATATCGATCATCGTTGGCGTGTCGCCTACGCCGCGCTATACCGGCATGCCATCAACAACGGCCTGCTGCTGTTCATGGCGCTGCTGATGCTGGCGGCGTTCTGGCTGCTGATCTGGCTCTGGGCTGGCCTGTTCAAGCTGGTCGGCATCAGGCTTTTCGCAACGCTGTTCGAGTCGTCCGGCTTTATCTGGGTGGCCAGCGCGACGGTCGTCGCCATCGGGCTGTGGATCGGTCTCGAGCGTGGCCAACTGGTCGATGCGCTGCGCAACGTGCTGCAGGCGATGTGTCGCTTCCTGCTGCCGCTGACGGTCCTGATTCTGCTGCTGTTCGTGGTTTGCCTGCCGTTCACCGGTCTGCAGCCGTTGTGGGAAACCCGCCACGCGACGCCGATCCTGCTGGCCATGGTGTTCGCCCATGTCGCGCTGCTCAACGGCGTCGTTCAGGATGGCCGGCAAGCGGTGCATTACCCGCGTGCGCTGCGCGTGCTGGTCGACGCCAGCTCCCTGTGCCTGCCGCTTCTGGCCGGTCTTGCGGTTTACGCGCTGTGGCTGCGGATCGGTCAGTACGGGCTCACGCCTGATCGGGTGGTGGCGCTCGGGGCGACCCTGGTTGCCCTGCTGCACGCGCTGGCGCTGATGGCGGCGGTGCTGCGACGGCGGGATGGCTGGTTGGCGGGCTTGCGCCGGAGCAACCCGCTGCTGGCGCTGGTTTCGGTGGCGCTGTTGCTGCTCATGCATCTGCCACCGTTGAGCCCGTTGCAGCTCAGCGCAGCCAATCAGTACCAGCGCCTGCTCGACGAGCAGGTGCCGGCAGAGCGCACCGATCTCGGCGCGCTGCGCTTTCAGCTGGGACAACCCGGTCGCGACCATCTGGAAAAACTGCGCCAGCGCCTGAGCCAACCGGGCATCGCCGACGCGCGTCGGGAGCAACTGCAGGCGGACCTGCAGCGACTGGACAAAGCCGACAACTACTGGAACTGGCGACACGCGCACGACATGGCCAACACCGCTCCCGTGCCATGGATCGGCGCGCCTCTCGAAGATGCCGACGGCGTCTTGGCCCAGGCCATCGCGACCCAGGGCTGTGACGGGGACTGCGCCCTGTTTGCCGTCGATCTGGATGACGACAGCCAGCCCGAGGTGCTGCTGCTGCGCGGTGCGCGGCCGCGAATCGTGACGGTGCTGGGGCGTGAGGCGAACGGCAGCTGGCGCTGGATCGGCCACCTTCGCAGCGCCGACGAGCAGACCCTCGACGGCGCGACCCTCAAGGAGCAGATCGAGCGTGGGGCCTGGCGGGTGGTGGCGCCGCGTTTCAATGCGCTGCAGATCGACGGCATACGGCTGGAGCCGGCGATTACCGAATAGCACGCATGAAAAAGCCCGACACAAGGTCGGGCTTTTTTGTTGCGGCTGCGGCAGGTGATCAGCCGTCCAGCATCGCCTTGTCGCGCACCGCGCCCTTGTCGGCGCTGGTGGCCAGCAGGGCGTAGGCCTTGAGCGCGGTCGAGACCTTGCGCGCGCGCGGCTGCGCCGGCGTCCAGCCCTTCTTGTCCTGCTCGATGCGGCGGTGGGCCAGCTCTTCATCCGACACCTGCAGCTGGATGCTGCGGTTGGGAATGTCGATCAGTACCTTGTCGCCGTCCTGCACCAGACCGATGGCGCCGCCTGCGGCCGCTTCCGGCGAAGCATGGCCGATGGACAGGCCGGAGGTGCCGCCTGAGAAGCGACCGTCGGTGAGCAGCGCGCATTCCTTGCCGAGGCCCTTGGACTTCAGATACGAGGTCGGGTAGAGCATTTCCTGCATGCCCGGGCCGCCCTTCGGACCTTCGTAGCGAATGATGACGATGTCGCCTGGCTTCACCTCGTCGGCGAGGATGCCTTTCACGGCGCTGTCCTGGCTTTCGTAGATCTTCGCCGTGCCTTCGAACACGTGGATGGACTCGTCCACGCCAGCAGTCTTCACCACGCAGCCGTCCAGGGCGATGTTGCCGTAGAGCACGGCGAGGCCGCCTTCCTGGGAATAGGCGTGCTCGACGCTGCGGATGCAGCCTTCGGCACGGTCCAGGTCCAGGCTCGGCCAGCGGGTGGCCTGGCTGAAGGCGACCTGGGTCGGGATGCCCGCCGGGCCAGCCTTGAAGAAGGTATGTACCGCTTCGTCCTGGGTCTGGGTGATGTCCCATTCGGCGATGGCATCGGCCATGCTCGGGCTGTGCACGGTGGAAACATCGGTGTGCAGCAGGCCGCCACGGGCCAGCTCGCCGAGGATGGAGAAGATGCCGCCGGCGCGGTGCACGTCTTCCATGTGGTACTTCTGGATGTTCGGTGCCACCTTGCACAGCTGCGGCACCTTGCGCGACAGCGCGTCGATGTCGCGCAGGTCGAAGTCGACCTCGGCTTCCTGGGCTGCAGCCAGGAGGTGCAGGATGGTGTTGGTCGAGCCGCCCATGGCGATGTCCAGGGTCATGGCGTTTTCGAAGGCCTTGCGGCTGGCCACGTTGCGCGGCAGTACGGACTCGTCGCCGTCCTGGTAGTAACGCTTGCACAGCTCGACGGCGATACGCCCGGCGCGCAGGAACAGCTGCTCGCGGTCGGCGTGGGTGGCCAGCGTGGTGCCGTTGCCCGGCAGGGACAGGCCGAGGGCTTCGGTCAGGCAGTTCATCGAGTTGGCGGTGAACATGCCCGAGCAGCTGCCGCAGGTGGGGCAGGCGCTGCGCTCGTATTCGGCGACCTTCTCGTCGGAGCAGGAATCGTCGGCGGCCACTACCATGGCGTCGACCAGGTCCAGGCCGTGGTTGGCCAGCTTGGTCTTGCCGGCTTCCATCGGGCCGCCGGAGACGAACACCACCGGGATGTTCAGGCGCAGCGCGGCCATCAGCATGCCGGGAGTGATCTTGTCGCAGTTGCTGATGCAGACGATGGCGTCGGCGCAATGCGCATTGACCATGTACTCCACGGAGTCGGCGATGATCTCGCGCGACGGCAGCGAATAGAGCATGCCGTCGTGACCCATGGCGATGCCGTCGTCGACCGCGATGGTGTTGAATTCCTTGGCCACGCCGCCGTGCTTCTCGATCTCGCGGGCGACCAGCTGGCCCATGTCTTTGAGGTGCACGTGGCCGGGGACGAACTGGGTGAAGGAGTTGGCGATGGCGATGATCGGCTTCTTGAAG
>Ga0155173_1038_pt5 | contig 12843 bp, 8 predicted proteins | sample RifCSPhighO2_01_FD_106141 | JGI IMG/M metagenome (GOLD analysis project Ga0155173, IMG submission 106141) | Pseudomonadales bacterium RIFCSPHIGHO2_01_FULL_64_12
AGCGGCCAACCAGCCCGCCGGCGATGCCGAAAGCCAACCGCGCGGGATCCAGCCCAGCACCTGATGAATCACCCGCCGCAGGCCGACGGCCTGCGGCGACACCGCGTCCCACGCCCGCTCGGCCGCGAGCGCCTATGCTGAAGACGGAAGCATTTCACCCATAAAGGACAAGACTCATGACGCTGCTCTGGCTGTTGGTACTCCTGCTCGGCATCGCCGTGCTCGCCCACCTGCGCGTAGCGCCCCGGCTGGCACTGGCGATCGTCGCCACCTACCTGATCTTCATGACCGCGGCGGAAACCTCCGGGGTGGTGGTGCTCCTGCTCTGGCTGGTGCTGATCGCCGTGGCCGTGCCACTGCTCGTCGCCGATGTGCGCCTGCGCTATTTCAGCGGCCCTATGTTCGACTGGTTCAAGAAAGTCCTACCGCCGATTTCCGCCACCGAGCGCGACGCCATCGACGCCGGCACCGTCTGGTGGGATGGCGAGCTGTTCAGCGGCCGCCCGGATTGGGACACCCTGCTCGGCTATCCGAAGGCCCGTCTTACGAATGAAGAACAGGCCTTTCTCGACGGCCCAACCGAAACCCTCTGTGCGCTGGCCAGCGAATGGGACATCGCCCAACGGATGGACCTGCCGCCCGCCGCCTGGGACTACATCAAGGCCGAAGGCTTCTTTGCCCTGATCATCCCCAAGGAATATGGCGGCAAGGGCTTCTCCGCCTATGCCCATTCGCAGATCGTGATGAAGCTAGCCACCCGCAGCGGCGACCTTGCCAGCACCGTGATGGTGCCCAACTCCCTCGGCCCGGCCGAGTTGCTGATGCACTACGGCACCGAGGAGCAACGCAACCACTACCTGCCACGCCTGGCCAACGGCACCGACATCCCCTGCTTCGCCCTCACCGGCCCCTACGCCGGGAGCGATGCGGGCGCCATGAACGACAGCGGCGTGATCTGCCGCGGCCAATGGCAAGGCGAGGAAGTGCTCGGCCTGCGCCTGAACTGGGAGAAGCGCTACATCACCCTCGGCCCGGTGGCGACGCTGCTCGGCGTGGCCTTCAAGACCTACGACCCGGACCACCTGCTGGGCGATGAAGAAGAGCTCGGCATCAGCCTGGCACTGATCCCCACCGACACGCCCGGCGTTGAGATCGGCCGTCGCCATCTGCCACTGGGCGCAGCCTTCATGAATGGGCCGAATTGGGGCAAGGACGTCTTCGTGCCACTGGAAGCCATCATCGGCGGCCGCGACATGATCGGCAAAGGCTGGATGATGCTGATGAACTGCCTGTCGGTCGGCCGCTCGATCTCCCTGCCGGCGACCGGCACCAGCGCCGCCAAGGTCTGCAGCTACGTGAGCGGTCGCTATGCACAGGTCCGCGAGCAGTTCAACGTGCCGCTCGCCGCCTTCGAAGGCATCCAGGAACCGCTGGCGCGCATCGGCGGCAACGCCTGGCTGATGGACGCGGCACGTATCCTCACCGCCAACGCCGTCGACCTGGGCGAAAAGCCCTCGGTGCTGTCGGCCATTCTCAAGTACCACCTCACCGAACGCGGCCGCGCCTGCATCACCGACGCCATGGATATCCACGGCGGCAAGGGCATCATCCTCGGCCCGAACAACTACCTCGGGCGGATGTGGCTGTCGGCGCCGATCTCCATCACCGTGGAAGGTGCCAATATCCTCTCGCGCAACCTGATGATCTTCGGTCAGGGCGCGATCCGCTGCCATCCGTTCGTGCTGCGGGAAATGGAGCTGGTCCATGAGCCGGACCGCGACGCCGCGGTGAACAAGTTCGACGACCTGCTGATGCAGCACATCGGCTTCGCCGTCAGCAACACGGCCAGCACCCTGCTGCTGGGCCTGAGCTTCGGCCTGATGGGGCGAGTGCCCGGCACCGCCGTGACGCAGCCCTACTTCCGCGCGCTCAACCGCATCGCCGCAGCCTTCGCCATGCTGGCCGATCTGTCGATGATGCTGCTGGGCGGCGAGCTCAAGCGTCGCGAACGGCTGTCCGCGCGCCTGGGCGACGTGCTCAGTCATCTCTACCTCGCCTCGGCTGCGCTCAAGCAGTTCCACGACCTCGGCCACCCGGCCGAACAGGAGCCGCTGCTGCGCTGGGCGCTGGAGGACTGCCTGGAGAAAGCCGAAAGCGCGCTGCAGGAAGTGCTGGCCAACTTCCCCAACCGCATTCTCGGGCACCTGCTGCATGCCCTGGTGTTCCCCTTCGGTGCACGGCACAAGGGGCCGTCCGACGCGCTGGATGCCGAAGTCGCCGCTCTGCTCGGCCGCCCCGAGGGCGATCCGGCGCTGGAGCGCATCCTCGACGGCATGTATCGCCCGCAGGACCCCGAGCAGCCTCTGGGCGCGCTGAAGCATGCCTTCGACGCCCTGGCCGCCAGCCAGGGTGCGGCGAAGAAGCTGGCCAGGGCGATGAAAGGCGGCACGCTGCGACCGTTGCCGGGCGAACATCCGATCGATGCAGCGCTGACCGCCGGCGCGCTCGATCCGGCCGAAGCCGAACAGCTGCGCATGGCCGAGCTGGCGCGCCGCAAGGTGATCGACGTGGATGACTTCGCCAAGGAAGAGCTGACGCTGGATGAAGGCCGGATTCGTTGATGGAGATTGGGGCGCGGGCACTACGTAGCATTCGCGTAGGGTGGGCTTCAGCCCACCAGCCCTCGCCCTCGCCACAGCTTCCAGCGGGCTGAAGCCCGCCCTGCCACAGCTGTGGGAACGTCAGCTCAATCCACGTGCTGTCGCGGCCAGACCAGACTGAAACGCGCGCCACCGAGCTCGCTGTGCCCGACCTGGGAACGGCCGCCATGCCAGTAGATGATGCGTCGCACGATGGACAGGCCCAGCCCATGCCCGCCCGACGCACGGGTGCGGCTGTCGTCCAGACGCAGGAATGGCGTGAAGACCTTTTCCCAGTCCGCTTCCGGCACACCGGGGCCGTCGTCGTCCACATCCAGCCGCGCCGTTTGCCCGTTGATGACGAAGCTGACCCGTACCTGTCGCTCGGCATGGCGCATGGCATTGGTGATGAGGTTGCTCAGCGCGCGGCGCAGGTATTGAGGCTCGGCATCGGCCCAACCGCTGCCGTCTTCGGCGACCACGCACTCGCCGCGATCGACGCTGATATCCGGGCGCAAGGGGGCCAGTTCGCCGATCACCTGATCGACCAGCGCCCCCAGCTCCACCTGCTGGAAACTCAGGTTCGGCGAACCGCGCTCCAGCCGTGAATACACCAGCATCTCGTCCACTAGCGCATCGAGGTCATCGATGTCGCCATCCATGCCGGCCAGGTACTTCTGCCTCGCCTCGTCGGTCTGGGCCTCGGCGGTCATCTCCAGGCCGAAGCGCAGGCGCGCGACGGGAGTGCGCAGCTCGTGGGCGACGGCGCTGACCATCTCCCGCTGTACTGCCAGCAAGCGCTGCAGATGCTTGGCCATGCCATTGAAGGCCGCCGCCAGTCGGCCCACCGAGTCGGTGCCGACATCCGGCACGCGGGTTTCCAGATTGCCCGCCGCGATGCGCGTGGCTGCGCTTTCCAGCACGCTCAGGCGCTGCTCGAGCTGGCGCACCAGCAGATAGACCGTCAGGCCGATCAGCGACAGCCCGAGCACACCGATCAGTACCAGCAGCTGCGGCGGATAGGGATTCATCTGATGCAGCGGGCCGAGCTGCATGATCCAGCGCGTACCGGCGATGGCGGCGAACACGCGCACGGCATCACCGCCGCGGGCCAGGGCCATCACGGTATCGCCTTCGTCCAGGCGTCTGCGCTGATCGTCGTCGAGGTTGGCATTGTCGCGGGTCAGCAGCTCCAGATCGAAGCCGAAGCCGCGCGCCTGCTTCAGCTCGGCGAGCCGCCTGGGCTGCTCCGCTTCGGGATAGCGGATCAGCTCGTCGATCAGCAGATAGATGGTGGCGCGCGCCAGCTGCTCGCTCAGCTGCTCCACCTCGCCGGTGAGCACCAGCCGATCGCGGGCGCTGACCAGGCTGAATACCGTGGTGCTGCGCGGCCGGATCTGCTCGACCAGCACCTGCCCGCGTAGAAGGCGCGCCTCCAGCCGGCTATCCAGGCTGACATCGTCCAGCGTCCGTACCCGCAGCGGAATGCCCAGCAGCCGCCCCCAGAGGTTGGCGGCCTGGCGCCGCTCGACGGGCGTCATGCTGCTCATGTTGTGCGCCATCAGGCGGAAGGTGCCGCTGGCCAGGCGCTCGCGGTGATCGTCGGCGCGAAACTGGTTGAGCAGATGCAGCCCGCCGGCGCCGAGCAGCGCGACCAGCACCAGCACGCCGAGCATGCCGCCGTAGATGCGCAGGAAGATCGAATTCATGGAGAACGGCGCTACACCAGCGCCGCAGCCGCTTCGGAAACGAACAGATAGCCCTTGCCGCGCACCGTCTTGATCAGCCTGGGGTGATCCGGGTCATCGCCGATCTTCGGGCGGATACGCGAAATGCGCACATCGATGGAGCGGTCCTGGCCGTCGTATTCGATGCCGCGCAACTGGGCGAAGATTTCTTCACGGGAGAGGATGCGCCCGGGGTTGGACGTGAGCAGCCAGAGCAGATCGAACTCGGCGCCGGTCAGCTCGATCTGGTGTTCGCGCAACCAGGCCTCGCGCAGGGCGCTGTCGATCACCAGCGGGCCGAACTGCAGGCGCTTGGCGCTGGCCGGCACTTCCGCCTCTCGGCGCCGCAACAGGGCGCGGATGCGCGCCAGCAGCAGCCGCGGCCGCACCGGCTTGCAGACGTAATCGTCGGCGCCGGTTTCCAGCCCCAGCACCTGATCGAGATCATCGGCCCGCGCGGTGAGCATGAGGATCGGCCCATCGTAGCGGTCGCGCACCCGTCGGCAGATAGACAGGCCGTCTTCGCCGGGCAGCATCAGATCGAGCACCACCAGGTCCGGACGCTCCTCGATGATGCGCTCGACCGCACAGGCGCCGTCCGACTCGATCGACACCTCGAAGCCGCCATTGCCGTGCAGATACTCCTGCGTCAGCTCGGCCAGTCGCCGATCGTCCTCGACGATGAGAATACGCCACGTCTCTTGTTCCATCCCCGCCCCCTGTCTACGCGTCAGGCCACAAACCGAACAGCGCGCATTGTACCTAACGCCTGCCCGCGCACGATGCACAAAAAACGTGCAGGGGCAAACACAACATCTAGTGTCGGCCCAATCCGTGAAAATGCGCCCGGCGGTGCGTATTTCGTCGGCTTTCGCGCAGGCGCCGAAGCCATGCGGGCTGTGGCCGGGCGCTGTGCTTTAACCCACAAAGGGCTCACACCTTATCCACAGCTTATCCCCGGAGGCGGTCTTGCATTGGCCCCGAGCCAGCATTATCTTGTCGCCTCTGCGCGTCTCAGCCCCTAGATGTTGGGTTCTGGCACGCGAAAGGACACAAGTGAAGAAATATCGAGCCGGGCGCGCAGCCCTCCTCCCGATCAGTTCTGCAACATTGTTCGGCGCCTCAGGTCAAGCGCAACAGCAAGACCGCAAGGCCGCCATGACGACTTCAAGCCCGGATCTAGCAGCTGTGCTCGGAGCCACGACAAAACACAACATATTGTGTTGACAGTTCCTCCAGCCTGACTATCCTTCCGGACACCGACTCCGCCAGCGAATGGCCAGGGTCACGTTTTCCTTGCGACACACATGCGCCCGCCATGCGGGGCATGGCTTATGCAACAGACAACGCCGTGCTCAATCGAGCCCGCAGACAGATAGAACCGCGACCAGAAGAGAATCCGGAGCCCCCATGCAAAACCAATCCACTCGCGAGAACCCGCTATCAGCCGATGCACCGGATCTGGCGGCTACCGCCCCGGGCCAGCTGCGCGTGATCAAGCGCAACGGCACTGTCGTCCCCTATACCGATGACAAGATCACCGTCGCCATCACCAAGGCCTTCCTCGCAGTAGAAGGCGGCACCGCCGCCGCTTCGTCGCGCATCCACGACACCGTCGCGCGCCTGACCGAGCAGGTCACCGCCACTTTCAAGCGTCGCATGCCGTCCGGCGGCACCATTCATATCGAAGAAATCCAGGACCAGGTCGAACTGGCCCTGATGCGTGCCGGCGAGCAGAAGGTTGCCCGTGACTACGTGATCTACCGTGAAGCCCAGGCCAACAAGCGCAAGGCCAGCGCCGGCAGCGACATCGCCCAGCCGCACCCGAGCATCCGCATCACCACCGCCGGCGGTGAACTGCAGCCGCTGGACATGGGCCGCCTGCAAACCATCATCAAGGAAGCCTGCGAAGGCCTGGCCGAGGTCGACAGCGCCCTGATCGAGCGCGAAACCCTGAAGAACCTCTACGACGGCGTGGCCGAGAAGGACGTCAACACCGCCCTGGTGATGACCGCCCGCACCCTGGTCGAGCGTGAGCCGAACTACAGCCAGGTCACCGCGCGTCTGCTGATGGACACCCTGCGTGCCGAAGCCCTGGGCTTCCTCGGCGTAGCCGAGTCCGCCACTCACCACGAGATGGCCGATCTCTACGCCAAGGCCCTGCCGGCCTACATCGAGAAAGGCGTCGAGTTCGAACTGCTCGATTCCAAGCTCAAGAGCTACGACCTGGCCAAGCTGGGCGCCGCGCTCAACCATGAGCGTGACCAGCAGTTCACTTACCTCGGCCTGCAGACCCTGTACGACCGCTACTTCATCCACAAGGACAACGTCCGCTTCGAGCTGCCGCAGATCTTCTTCATGCGCGTCGCCATGGGCCTGGCCATCGAGGAAGAGCAGAAAGAAGCCCGCGCCATCGAGTTCTACAACCTGTTGTCGTCCTTCGACTACATGGCCTCGACGCCGACCCTGTTCAACGCCGGCACCCTGCGTCCGCAGCTGTCCTCGTGCTACCTGACCACCGTGCCGGACGACCTGGGCGGCATCTACGACGCCATCCGCGACAACGCCCTGCTCTCCAAATTCGCCGGCGGCCTGGGCAACGACTGGACCCCGGTGCGCGCGCTGGGCGCCTACATCAAGGGCACCAACGGCAAGTCCCAGGGCGTCGTGCCCTTCCTCAAGGTGGTCAATGACACCGCCGTGGCGGTCAACCAGGGCGGCAAGCGCAAGGGCGCGGTCTGCGCGTACCTGGAAACCTGGCACCTGGACATCGAGGAATTCCTCGAACTGCGCAAGAACACCGGCGACGACCGTCGCCGCACCCACGACATGAACACCGCCAACTGGATTCCCGACCTGTTCATGAAGCGCGTGTTCGACGATGGCCCCTGGACCCTGTTCTCCCCGAGCGACGTGCCGGACCTGCACGACCTCACCGGCAAGGCCTTCGAGGAGCGCTACGAGTACTACGAGGAGCTGACCAAGTACGGCAAGCTCAAGCTGTTCAAGACCATCCAGGCCAAAGACCTGTGGCGCAAAATGCTCTCGATGCTGTTCGAGACCGGCCACCCGTGGCTGACCTTCAAAGACCCGTGCAACCTGCGCAGCCCGCAGCAGCACGTCGGCGTGGTTCACAGCTCCAACCTGTGCACCGAGATCACCCTGAACACCAACAAGGACGAGATCGCCGTCTGCAACCTGGGCTCGATCAACCTGGTCAACCACATCGTCGACGGCAAGCTGGATTCGGCCAAGCTGGAGCGCACCGTGCGCACCGCTGTGCGCATGCTCGATAACGTCATCGACATCAACTACTACAGCGTGCCGCAGGCGCAGAACGCCAACTTCAAACACCGCCCGGTGGGTCTGGGCATCATGGGCTTCCAGGACGCACTGTACCTGCAGCACATCGCCTACGGCTCCGATGCCGCCATCGACTTCGCCGACCAGTCCATGGAAGCCATCAGCTACTACGCCATCCAGGCCTCCTGCGACCTGGCCGACGAGCGCGGCGCCTACTCCAGCTTCGACGGCTCGCTGTGGTCCAAGGGCATCCTGCCGCTGGATTCCCAGCAGATCCTCATCGAGGCCCGTGGCCAGAAGTACATCGATGTCGACCTGTCCGAATCGCTGGACTGGGCGCCGATCCGCGAGCGCGTGAAGAAAGGCATCCGCAACTCCAACATCATGGCCATCGCCCCGACCGCGACCATCTCCAACATCGTTGGCGTGTCGCAGTCCATCGAGCCGACGTACCAGAACCTGTACGTCAAATCGAACCTGTCCGGCGAGTTCACCGTGATCAACCCGTACCTGGTCCACGACCTCAAGGCCCGCGGCCTGTGGGACCCGGTGATGGTCAACGACCTCAAGTACTACGACGGCTCCGTACAGCAGATCGAGCGCATCCCGCAGGATCTGAAAGACCTGTACGCCACCGCCTTCGAAGTGGAGACCCGCTGGATCGTCGACGCCGCCAGCCGCCGCCAGAAGTGGATCGACCAGGCCCAGTCGCTGAACCTCTACATCGCCGGCGCCTCGGGCAAGAAGCTCGACGTGACCTACCGCATGGCCTGGTACCGTGGCCTGAAAACCACCTACTACCTCCGTGCCCTGGCCGCGACCAGCACCGAGAAGTCCACCATCAACACCGGCAAGCTGAACGCCGTGTCCAGTGGTGGCAGCGAGGCGGCGAACTCCGCCAGCGCCGCGCCGGCTGCAGAGCCGAAGCCGGCTCCGGTGCCGCTGGCGTGTTCCATCGATAACCCCGACTGCGAAGCCTGCCAGTAACAAAGGGAGGCGGACGCATCTGGACGGCGATCGCCGCGTTGCCTGCCGAGCCGGACCCCATCACGTACAACTGTACGCTCAGGGGTTCCGACTCGACAGGCGCCTTGCGCTCACTCGCCCAGCTCCGCCCTCGCACCGAGTGGTGCTGATTCGTAGGGTGGATGCCGCTTTGCGCATCCACCCTGCCCCCACTCCCACGGTCAGGAATGACCAACAATTCCGCGCTTTTGCGTGCAAACCAAAAGCCACCCAAATACATCCGACCGGCCAAGCCCCGGTCCCCGATCAGGAGCAATCGCACATGCTGAGCTGGGACGAATTCGACGAAGAAGAAACCACCACCGCCGCGCCGGCCACCGCTGCCGCGCAGCCGGCAAGCCAGACCGCCGCCAAGCTGGACAACGAAGCCGCCGGTTCCGTAGAAGAAGCCCGCGCCGTTGCCGCTGACGACTCCGACGCCATCGCCCGCGCCAAGCGCGCGCTGGACGAGCTGGACGTGCGCGAAGGCCTCAACGAACTGGAAGGCGAAGCCGCCCGCGTGCGCGTCGACGAGAAGCGCATGATCAACGCCCGCGCCGACCTCAACCAGCTCGTCCCCTTCAAGTACGACTGGGCCTGGCAGAAGTATCTGGATGGTTGCGCCAACCACTGGATGCCGCAGGAAGTGAACATGAACGCCGACATTGCCCTGTGGAAGAGCAAGGACGGCCTCAGCGAAGACGAGCGCCGCATCGTCAAGCGCAACCTCGGCTTCTTCTCCACCGCCGACAGCCTGGTCGCCAACAACCTCGTGCTGGCCACCTACCGCCTGATCACCAACCCCGAGTGCCGCCAGTACATCCTGCGCCAGGCCTTCGAAGAGGCGATCCACACCCACGCCTACCAGTACTGCATCGAGTCGCTGGGCATGGATGAAGGCGAGATCTTCAACATGTACCACGAGATCCCGAGCGTCGCGAAAAAGGCCAGCTGGGGCCTCAAGTACACCCGCTCCATCTCCGACCCGACCTTCCAGACCGGCACCCCGGAGACCGACAAGCAGTTCCTGAAGAACCTCATCGCCTACTACTGCGTACTCGAAGGCATCTTCTTCTATTGCGGCTTCACCCAGATCCTCTCCATGGGCCGCCGCAACAAGATGACCGGCACCGCCGAGCAGTTCCAGTACATCCTGCGTGACGAGTCCATGCACCTGAACTTCGGCATCGACATGATCAACCAGATCAAGATCGAGAACCCGCACCTGTGGGACGCCGAAATGAAGGACGAAGCGACCCAGATGATCCTCCAGGGCACCCAGCTGGAAATCGAATACGCCCGCGACACCATGCCCCGTGGCGTCCTCGGCATGAACGCCGCAATGATGGAGGACTACCTCAAGTTCATCGCCAACCGCCGTCTAACGCAGATTGGCCTGAAGGAAGAGTACCCGGGCACCACCAACCCGTTCCCGTGGATGAGCGAGATTATGGACCTGAAGAAGGAGAAGAACTTCTTCGAGACGCGGGTTATTGAGTATCAGACTGGTGGGGCGTTGAGCTGGGATTAAGGCTTTCCCCTCGTAGACAATTCAAACCTGCATGGACGCTGGTTTTTTAAGAAAGCCCCGTCTAAATCGGGGCTTTTTTACGCAAGGACTCACAATGATGTGGCCGTTTAACAGGAAAACCTCCAAAAACACCTTTACGCCGCCGAGCCTCGACGAGATCAAGAAACGAGCCCGAATACTTGTCATCGACGACAATGACTTCGCTTATGAGCCATTATTCAAGCGAGACGGGTATACCGTCGAAAAGTGGGATGACATTCAGAGCCTTGAGAAGCTCGAAAACAATTTCTACGACTTGATCCTGCTAGACATTCAAGGAGTTGGCCAGGCAGAGTCGGAGGAAGAGGGATTTGGAATACTCAAACATATCCGCTCCCAGTCGCCCGCGCAAATAGTCATCGCATTTTCAAATGCAGATTGGTCTTTGAAATATCAGCAATTTTTCGACCTCGCTGATCGAAAACTAGCAAAGAGCCAGGACTACGTAGAGTTCAAAAGAACTGTTGATGAACTCTTAGCCCAGCGATTCAACCCTGAGTTCTACATCAATAAAATCGAAAACCTAGGCACCCTGAGCTCTTCTGAAAAAACGCGCATAATCGAAGCGGCGCGCAGCTCTATGATAATTGGAGATGTTACGCCCACAAAAAACTCTACCAAAGGCCTATCAAAAGAAGACGCACAACTTGTCATTGCAGTTATCCAAACTGCCATAGCGGTAATGACAATATGAACAAAATTGCGCTACCCAGCCACAGCGAAGGGAAAAAGAACGACGGACAAATAATGAAGTGGCCAGACAGATGCCACACGTGCAAAACCCAGGAATGCCAGTTCGCAACACCGGAAATTTCGTTATGTTCTTATGGATTCAATTACGTAAAAATTGACGATCTCTTTCTCGCTGGCTTTATCTGCCCTGATCACTCGTCGTCTTCCCCAGCCAAATCGAAAAATCTGAAACAATCGAAAAGTCAAGCAATAAGCACACATCAGCTTAATCAACAAATTGCCTTTCTGAAGGGATTGTCCAGCAAAAAACAACAAGTCCAGGAAGCCTTAAAAAACGAAGCCCGCGAAGAATTTCTAAACACAGAATCATTCAAGGATGAGTTCATTTACGAAATACGCGAAGACATTCTTCGAGGGTTATCTTTCGTTCATGACTACAAGCAAATCAACGCAACTATTTCACAAAATATAAACGTGATAATAGAGACAAACTGTTCCGGTAACGATTTCGAGCAGAAATTAGAAAAGGCCTCACAACAAGAGCAAGCAATCTATTGGGCCAGTAAGTTTCTACAGGAAAAGCTCAATGTTGCTAAATACCTCCTAAATCCCGATTGGATTACGCGCGAGAGCGAAAAAGTCTCCTTTCGCTTTCACGGACTGACATTAAAATACATACGACTCTACACCGACCTATTCAAGAAAAAAGGGATAAACCTTCAGGTCAGCGGCACGAACTACAAAAATATAGTCGCCAACCCTGAAGCGATTTCAGTGATTGTGCAGACATTTCTAGATAACGCCCATAAGTACTCCAAAAAAAATGGCAAAGTAGATGTGTTCTTCTCTGACGAACAAGACCATGTACTTTTTCTCGTCGGGTCTTACGGTCCTAGAATCCGCGACGACGAACGGGATTTGATCTTCCAGCCTTTCAAGCGAGCGAGAGATGCCATCAAAAGCCAGGAGGAAGGCGCGGGCTATGGACTATATATCTCTCAGTTAATAGCCAACCGCATTGGAACAGTTATCGAAATGGAGCAGGATCCACAACTTAAAGAACGGCAAGGACACTGGACCGTATTCTCCATCCGAATACCAACAAATACTTGGAGATGAGCGAGTAGCCTTAAATTCACTACGACGCTATAAAGCAATGGAGAAGCATCAACAATGAAACAGTCTATAATTAAAATTTTCCTCATCATAGCAGCAGTCTTTACGATTAATACCACAGCGCTGGCAGCTCCTCACTTCTCCAGCCTAGAATGTACGATAAAGGACGTCAGGTCGATGGACAGATATGGGATGTTCAACGACGGAGAATGGTTTGATAAAAACAAGGTAGGAAAGATCTTTCACGTCGACCGTATATCGGGCAATATCCTTGGCGAGCCTCTTAATAACAGCCACTCACTAGAGAAAATCGTTAAGGACCAAGTAAGCAGCCATCAGTCCTACGTCGTTATCAGCCACGATGGCGAACTCACTTCAGGTGTAAACACTTTACATGTATGGTTGTCCGCGATTGAAGAAATTGAGAAGAACGGTTACCCATTTATATATACACCTGACACCCTCCGCACGTTCTATTCCGGCACTTGCCGTATAAAATAACAGGCGAGTAGCGAGATAGCCTGGAAAACGCTCGTGGAAAAGGCTTCGCCGTTTTCCACCCTGCGCTGCGGCGAATTAGCCAGTCAGCTCACACAACCCACCCGGCACGGCCATCACCCATTCCCTCACCGCCCGAACCGTCGGATCATCCCGACGGCTCTCCGGGTACACGAGATGAAACGTAAGCGCTCCATAAACCCCACCTGCCTATAGCCCGCAGATCAGCGGATGCTGAACTCCTGTTTTCTCTGGAGTTCATCCCATGATGCGTCCCGACGCCAAGGTCCAA
>Ga0155173_1078_pt1 | contig 12619 bp, 13 predicted proteins | sample RifCSPhighO2_01_FD_106141 | JGI IMG/M metagenome (GOLD analysis project Ga0155173, IMG submission 106141) | Pseudomonadales bacterium RIFCSPHIGHO2_01_FULL_64_12
GCAGAGCCCGGCAATCCCGAGGTTTTTCTGCGCACTGGCATAGATCAGCCCGAATCGCTCGACCGGAATCGGACGGGTGAGAAAGTCCGAGGTCATGTCGGCAACCAGCGGCACGGCCAACTGTGGAAAGTCCCGCAGCTGAAGTCCGTTTCCGGTTTCGTTGCTGGTGATATGGCAATAACCCGCGTCCGGCGACGAGCGCCATTGCTCGAACGAGGGCAGGGCAGTGAAGGACTGAGCTGCAGCGCTGGCGATAACGTTCACCCGAGCGTGTCGACGAGCCTCACTGATCGCCCTGCGTGCCCAGTGCCCACTTTCCAGGTAGTCGGCGCTCTGCCCTGGATGCAGCAGGTTGAGCGGCAGCAGCCCGAACTGGGCACTGGCTCCGCCCTGCAGGAACAGCACGCGATAGCTCCGGGGGATCGACAGCAGCGTACGCAAGTCTGCTTCGACTTCTTCCATCAGCCCCTTGAAGGCTGCGCTGGTGAAGGGTTGTTCCAGTATCGAAGAACCGGAGCCGCGCCAGTCCGGGATCTCTTCGCGGATCTGCGTCAGCACCTCGGCAGGCAGCATCGCCGGGCCAGCGGCGAAGTTATAGCGCTCGGCGAACTCAGTACAGGTGCAGACCATGGCCGCCGGTCGCCATCAGAAACAGCAAGGGGATGGACAGGATGGTATTGCTGCGCGAGGAGAGAAAGGTGATCCGCGAACAGCGTATTCGCTCTTCCAGCGTCGCCGGAACGAAGCCGAGCAGCTTTTTCTGATGCGGCCAGAGCACCAGCCACAGATTGAGCAGCATCAGCGTACCGATCCAGGCCCCTAGCCCGATCACCGCTAACGGGCCCTGCAGCAGCAGCGCGTCGACCAGCCAGCCGCGCTGCCAGAGCATCACCAGGCCCGACAGCCAGACCACGAGCGAGGCATAGCGGAAGACACCGTGCTCGCGCTTCATCCGCGCCTCCAGATCGCGGTTGAGGGCGGCAACGTCAACGCCGTTCTGCAGCGGCACGAAGCGCGGGTTCTGGATGAAGTTCGCGTAGTTGTGGCCGACCCAAACCAGCGCGAACAGAAGATGCGCGTAGCGCGCCAGCAGGTCGAGAACGGGCAGCTGCATGTCAGCTCACCAGCCAGTAGCGCAGCAGCAGGTAACAGCCGAGTGTCAGCGCAACGCCGGTACCTATGGTGCCGGCGAAGGAATCATGGGGCAGCTGCAATTTCCACCCCCTGGCTGGCCTGTCGTGGAATGAGCGTCCCGGCAGGACGGGCCGCGTTCTGCGCCAGCGCGACAGCCTGACGAATCAGCTGATGATGCGGCGACTTGCTGCACGCCGGGTCGGTATTGGCACCGTCGCCCGTGAGCAACAGAGCCTGACAGCGACAGCCACCGAAGTCCTTTTCCTTCTCGTGGCAGCTGCGGCAGGGCTCGGGCATCCAGGTATCGCCGCGATAGAGATCGAACACCGGCGAGTCGTGCCAGATCTGCTCCAGGCGTTGCTGGCGCACGTTGGGAAAGGTGATGTGCTTGAAGTTGCTGGCTTGCGAGCAGGGCAGCACATTGCCGTTGGGCGCGACGGTCACGTGAATGGCGCCCCAACCATTCATGCAGGCCTTCGGGCGGCCTTCGTAGTAGTCCGGGATGACGAAAAAGATGGTCAGCCGCTCACCGAAGCGTTCGCGCGCGGCATGTACTTGGCCCTCGGCGCGCTGCAGCTCGGCGTGCGTCGGCATCAAGGTGTCGCGGTTGAGCAGGGCCCAGTTGTAATACTGCACGTTGGCCAGCTCCAGGTACTCCACGCCCAGCTCGACGGCAAACTCTATGATGTTCGGCACCTGGCCGATGTTCTGCCGGGTGATCGGTACGTTGAGCACCATGGGAAAGTCCATCGATTTGATCAGCTGTGCCATGCCGAGCTTGCGCTCCAGGACATCGACTCCGGCCAGCTGGCGTGCCACGTCATGGTCGGTGGATTGAAAACCGAGCTGAATGTGGCGCAGCCCCGCATCCTTCAGGGCGCGCAGACGCGCTTCGGTCAGTCCTATGCCCGAGGTGATCAGGTTGGTGTAATAGCCCATGCGGTCGGCTTCGGCGACCAGCGTTTCGAGGTCCTTGCGCAGGGTGGGCTCGCCGCCGGAGAAGCCGATCTGCACCGCACCCATGGCGCGGGCCTGAGCCATCACGTCGATCCACTCGTCTGTGCTGAGCTCGTCCCGACGGTAATCGGCGAAGTTGCGCGGATTACTGCAGAACACGCACTGCAACGGGCATTGATATGTCAGCTCCAGCAGCAGCCAGACCGGGTTGCCGCTGCCATCAAGCCTTAGCTCTGATCCAGCCCTTGGCATGGGACACCTCCAGGAAATTCAGAACGCCTGCACGGATCGCGTCGATGGCGGATGCGTTGTAGTCGCAACCCAGCTGCTCGATCAGCTCGACGACGCTCGTGCTGCCATCGCAGCGCTTGAGAATGTCGCCAGCGGTGGCATTGAGCTTGACGATGCCTTCGGGGTAGAGCAGCACGTGGGCCTGCTGGGAATCCTCCCAGCGGAACAGAAAAGGTGGGCGGATCTCGTAGCGGTCGGTCGGCGCTATGGTTGTTGTTTTCATCGTTCAGCTCCTCGCGGAACCGGCGTGGGACGCATGGCCCGACGCCGGTCAAGGCTCAGCGCACGTAGACGTACGCGGTGACTTCGAAGCCCAGACGCAGATCGCAGAAGTCCGGATCGATCCACTGCATGGCGTATCTCCTTTCATGTTGTCGTTGGGAAATGCGGTACCGCAGCTCGAAGCTAAGGCGCTTTGCAGGGGCATCTAATAAGACTTTGGGGTCGGTTTTGCAGGCTTTTGGTCGTGCTTTTCTTGCGCTCGGAGAATATTTGCGCTGTGGTTCTGCGCCCTTGTCCGGGGTCATTTTTGCCGCGTGGATGAGGGGCTAGCCTGTGCGGCTTTTTGGTCGAGAAACGCGCGTCGGAGATAGGCTAGAAGCCGCGATACAGCGGGCTGTGCGCCTTGGCATCTACTACCAAATGAGGAGTCCTCCGCTGCCATGGGTGCATACCGGAGCCTGGAGCGGGCTGCCTAAGATCGGTCCATGCCCTGCGCACTTCCCGGCGCAGGCTCTGACAAGCAGAAGAAGAGAGGCCCATCATGATCTACGCCCAGCCCGGTACCCCAGGCGCCGTCGTTTCCTTCAAGCCCCGTTACGGCAACTACATCGGTGGTGAGTTCGTCCCGCCGGTCAAAGGCGAGTACTTCGTCAACACCTCGCCCGTCAATGGTGAAGTGATCGCCGAATTCCCGCGTTCGGGCGCTGAAGACATCGAGAGGGCGCTGGATGCCGCGCATGCAGCCGCCGACGCCTGGGGTCGTACCTCGGTGCAGGACCGCGCCAACATCCTGCTGAAGATCGCCGATCGCATCGAAGCCAACCTGGAAAAACTCGCCGTCGCCGAAACCTGGGACAACGGCAAGGCCGTTCGTGAAACCCTGAACGCCGACGTACCGCTGGCCGCCGACCACTTCCGCTACTTCGCCGGTTGCATCCGTGCCCAGGAAGGCAGCGCCGCAGAGATCAACGAGCACACTGCGGCCTATCACTTCCATGAGCCGCTGGGCGTGGTCGGGCAGATCATCCCGTGGAACTTCCCGCTGCTGATGGCGGCCTGGAAACTGGCTCCGGCCCTGGCTGCCGGTAACTGCATCGTGCTCAAGCCGGCCGAACAGACTCCGCTGTCGATCATGGTTCTGATCGAGATCATCGGTGACCTGCTGCCAGCGGGCGTGCTGAACATCGTTCAGGGCTTCGGCCGCGAAGCTGGTCAGGCGTTGGCGACCAGCACCCGCATTGCCAAGATCGCCTTTACCGGCTCGACCCCGGTTGGCTCGCACATCATGCGTTGCGCGGCCGAGAACATCATCCCCAGCACCGTGGAACTGGGTGGCAAGAGCCCTAACATCTTCTTCGAAGACATCATGAATGCGGAGCCTGCGTTCATCGAGAAAGCCGCTGAAGGTCTGGTACTGGCCTTCTTCAACCAGGGCGAGGTCTGCACCTGCCCGTCGCGTGCGCTGATTCAGGAATCGATCTTCGAGCCCTTCATGGAAGTGGTGATGAAGAAGGTCAAGGCGATCAAGCGCGGCAACCCGCTGGATACCGACACCATGGTCGGCGCCCAGGCGTCCGAGCAGCAGTTCGACAAGATCCTTTCCTACATGGAAATCGCCCAGCAGGAAGGCGCGCAGATCCTCACCGGCGGTGCAGCCGAGAAGCTCGAAGGCGGCCTGGCCTCCGGTTACTACGTGCAGCCGACCCTGATCAAGGGTCACAACAAGATGCGTGTGTTCCAGGAAGAAATCTTCGGCCCGGTGGTCGGCGTCGCTACCTTCAAGGACGAAGCCGAAGCCCTGGCCATTGCCAACGACACCGAGTTCGGCCTGGGCGCTGGCGTCTGGACCCGCGACATCAACCGCGCCTACCGCATGGGTCGCGGCATCAAGGCCGGCCGTGTCTGGACCAACTGCTACCACCTGTATCCGGCACATGCCGCGTTCGGCGGCTACAAGAAGTCCGGTGTCGGTCGCGAAACGCACAAGATGATGCTCGACCACTATCAGCAGACCAAGAACCTGCTGGTCAGCTACGACATCAATCCGCTCGGCTTCTTCTGATGAGGGCCCCGGCGCGTGTGCTCCAGCGCGCCGGTTTATTTTGCTACGCACGTCAAGTGCAGGAACCTGCGCCGCTTCTGAAGTACCCCCTCGAACCGAGCGTATGGTTCCTATCGCAACGCGGCCCCGGCCGCGTTTTTTTTGCTCCGGACTCGACCAGCCATCGCGGCCATCGAACTCCCGCGAGCCGAAGCGCCTCACATCTGCATAGGCCAACATCGAAAGCAGAGGAGGTCACCCATGCCGCAATTGCTCGAGCCCTGCTCGCTGAAGCACCTGCGCTTGCGCAATAGAGCCGTCGTCGCACCCATGACGCGGGTCAGCGCCGAGCCCGAGGGCGCTGCCAACGAACTGATGCGCGACTACTACGCATCCTTTGCCAAAGGCGGCTTCGGGATGATCGTAAGCGAGGGTGTCTATACCGATACCGCTTATAGCCAGGGCTACTTCAACCAGCCCGGGCTCGCCACCGACGCGCACCGGGACAGCTGGAAGCCCATCGTGCAGGCGGTTCACGAAGCCGGTGCGGCGTTCATCGCCCAGCTCATGCATGGCGGTGCCCAGACCCAAGGCAACATCCATCACGCCCGCCATGTGGCTCCATCGGCAGTACAACCGAGCGGATCTCAGCTGAAGTTCTATGGCGGAGAGGGTCCTTACGCGACGCCGGCTGAAATGAGCGAAGAGGATATCCAGGAGGCCATCGCCGGTTTCGCGCTGGCGGCCCGGCACGCGCGGGAGGCCGGCTTCGATGGAGTCGAGCTGCATGGCGCCAACGGCTACCTGCTGCACGAATTCATGAGCGCCGAGTTCAACCAGCGCAGCGATCAATGGGGTGGGACGTTTCTCGAACGCCTGCGCATGCCACTGGCGGTGATCGCTGCCGTGCGGGCGGCGGTGGGCGAGGAATTCGTGGTGGGGATGCGACTGTCGCAGAGCATGGTCTGCGACGGCCGACTCAAATGGGAGGGCGGCGAGGAACAGGCCCGGCAGCGCTTCCGTGTACTGGCTGATGCAGGGCTCGACTATCTGCACATCACTGAGCCCGATGCCCGTGCACCGGCCTTCGGAGAAGGCCCGAGCCTTGCCGCCATCGCCAAGGGCAGCGTAGCGATCCCGGTGATCGGCAACGGTGCCATCGTCACCGGCGAGCAGGCCGAGGCCTTGCTTGGTCGAGGCGAGATGGATCTGGTGGCGGTTGGCAAGGCGGCGCTGGCCAACAACGATTGGCCGCAACGCATTCAGCAAGGCATCGAGCTGAGCGATTTCGACGGTTCGATGTTTGTTCCCATGGCGACCATCACCAACGAACTGGCGTGGCGCAATGCCAATGATCGGCCAGCGCTGCGTTCGAGTTGACATGCCCGGCAACGAGGCGTTAGCTGAATCGCGAAACCTGGTAACAGATGGCTGCCGTTCGTCGGGCACTACCAAGGCACGGCGCTGTCTCCTTCCAAAGTACCATTCTGCTTGAAGCAGAACAGGGGGCTTAATTGGGCTGTCGGAATCTTCCGGCACCATAAAAAGAGGACCGACCTATGTGGACTACACCCGCCTTCACCGACCTGCGTATTGGTTTCGAAGTCACCATGTACTTCGCAAACCGTTGATCGATCAGCCCCGGCTCCGGCCGGGGCTTTGCTTTTGGGGGCTGTCCATGTTCATCCAAATTCTCGGTTCCGCCGCGGGTGGGGGTTTTCCGCAGTGGAACTGCAACTGCGCCAACTGTGCGGGCCTGCGCGCCGGCACACTCAATGCCAAGGCGCGTACCCAGTCGTCCATCGCCATCAGCGACAACGGTGTCGACTGGATCCTGTGCAATGCGTCGCCGGACATCCGCGCCCAGCTCGAGTCCTTTCCGACGCTGCAGCCGGCCCGTGCGCCCCGCGACACCGCCATCGGTGCGATCGTCCTGCTGGACAGTCAGATCGATCACACCACCGGCCTGCTGACGCTGCGCGAAGGCTGCCCGCATGAAGTCTGGTGCACCGAGATGGTTCATCAGGACCTCACCACCGGCTTCCCGCTGTTCAACATGCTGGAGCACTGGAACGGCGGCCTGAAATGGAACCCGATCACCCTGCGCGGCAACTTCAGCATTCCCTGCTGCCCGAACCTGCATATCACGCCGATCCCGCTGCGCAGCTCGGCGCCACCCTATTCGCCGCACCGCAACGACCCGCACCCCGGCGACAACATTGGTCTGCTCATCGAAGACCGCAACACCGGCGGCACACTGTTCTACGCGCCGGGGCTGGGCCAGGTCAGCGAAGAGCTGCTGGCCACCATGCGCCGGGCCGACTGCCTGCTGGTCGACGGCACGCTGTGGCGCGATGACGAGATGCTCGTGCGCGAGGTCGGCACCAAGCTCGGCAGCGAAATGGGCCATCTGCAGCAGAGCGGCCCGGGCGGCATGATCGAGGTGCTCGACGGCATGCCGGCGGTGCGCAAGATCCTCATTCATATCAACAACACCAACCCGATCCTCGACGAGGATTCCGTCGAGCGCGAGATCCTTGGCGAGCACGGGATCGAGGTCGCCTACGACGGCATGAACATCGAGCTCTGAAGCCAAGACATTGCCGCAGCCGGCCACAGGCCGAACGAGCGCAGAACGACAAGAAAGGAACTGAAACCGTTATGAACCTGCCAGCCATGAGTCCCGCCGAATTCGAACAGGCGCTGCGCGCCAAGGGCGAGTACTACCATATCCATCACCCGTTCCACCGGGCCATGTATGCCGGGCAGGCGACGCGCGAACAGATTCAGGGTTGGGTCGCCAACCGCTTCTACTATCAGGTCTGCATCCCGGTGAAGGATGCCGCGATCATGGCCAACTGTCCGGACCGCGACACCCGCCGCGAGTGGATTCAGCGCATCATCGACCACGATGGCGCGCCGGGTGAGGAGGGTGGCATCGAAGCCTGGCTGCGGCTGGCCGAGGCCGTGGGTCTGGACCGTGAGCAGGTGCTGTCGCAGGAGCTGGTGCTTCCCGGCGTGCGCTTCGCAGTGGATGCCTACGTGAACTTTGCCCGTCGGGCCTGCTGGCAGGAAGCAGCCAGCAGCTCGCTGACCGAACTGTTCGCACCGACCATCCACCAGTCGCGGCTGGATAGCTGGCCGCAGCACTATCCCTGGATCGACGCGTCGGGCTATGACTACTCCGCAAGCGCCTGAAGGAAGCCCGCCGCGATGTCGAGCACGGCCTGCGCATCACCCTGGACCACTATCGCACCCGCGAGGCGCAGGAGCGCATGCTGGAGATCCTTCAGTTCAAGCTCGACGTGTTGTGGAGCATGCTGGACGCGATGAGCATGGCTTATGAGCTGGACCGACCGCCGTACCATACCGTCACCCGCGACCGGGTCTGGCACAAGGGCATCAGCTTCTGACGGGGCGCACGTCGTGCAGGGTTGGGCTTCGGCCCGCCACTGCCACGGCTGATCGACGCCCGCCCGGCCATTGACGAGAAAAGAGATGAGCGAAATTCAACTGACTCAGGTTCCATCCTTTCGCCGCGGCTTCCGCTTCCAGTGGGAGCCGGCGCAGAACTGCCACGTGCTGCTCTATCCGGAAGGCATGATCAAACTCAACGAGAGCGCCGCAGCAGTGCTGACCGAGGTGGACGGGACAAGGACCGTGGGCGCCATCGTCGCCGACCTGCAGGCTCGCTACCCGGAGGCCGAAGGCATTCAAGAGGATATCGTCGCGTTCCTGGAGGTCGCCGTTGAACGGTTCTGGATCGAGCTTCGCTAAACCCGGCTACGAGCCGGGTCCGCCGCTCTGGTTGCTGGCGGAGCTGACCTATCGTTGTCCGCTGCAGTGCCCGTACTGCTCCAATCCGCTGGACTTCGCCCGTAGCCACGATGAGCTGAGTACGGCTGAGTGGATCGAGGTATTTCGCCAGGCGCGGGAGATGGGAGCGGCCCAGCTGGGCTTTTCCGGAGGCGAGCCGCTGGTCCGTCAGGACCTTGCCGAGCTGATCGCCGCCGCGCGCGGGCTCGGCTACTACACCAACCTGATCACCTCAGGCATCGGCCTTACCGAAGAGAAGATCGCCAGCTTCGCCGATGCCGGCCTCGACCATATCCAGATCAGCTTCCAGGCCGCGGACGAGGAGGTGAACAACCTGCTCGCCGGGTCGCAGAAGGCTTTCGCCCACAAGCTGGAAATGGCCCGTGCGGTGAAAAAACACGGCTATCCGATGGTGCTCAACTTCGTCACCCATCGGCACAACATCGACAACATCGACCAGATCATTCGTCTGTGCATCGAGCTCGAGGCCGATTTTGTCGAGCTCGCCACCTGCCAGTTCTACGGCTGGGCCGAACTTAACCGCGCCGGGCTGCTACCGAGCAAGGAGCAGCTGGTACGTGCCGAGCGGATCACCAACGAGTGGCGCGACAAGCTCGCCGCCGAGAACCATCCGTGCAAACTGATCTTCGTCACGCCCGATTATTACGAGGAACGGCCGAAGGCCTGCATGAACGGCTGGGGCAACCTGTTCCTGGACATCACCCCGGACGGCACGGCCTTGCCCTGTCATAGCGCGCGACAGTTACCGGTGACTTTCCCGAACGTGCGCGAGCACAGCATCGAATACATCTGGCGAGACTCGTTCGGCTTCAACAGGTTTCGCGGTTACGACTGGATGCCTGAACCCTGTCGCAGCTGCGACGAGAAGGAGCGCGACTTCGGCGGCTGCCGCTGCCAGGCCTTTATGCTCACCGGCGATGCCGCCAATGCCGACCCGGTGTGCAGCAAGTCGGCACACCACGGCAAGATCCTTGCGGCTCGCGATCAGGCCGACCACGGCGCGCTGGGCCTCGATCAGCTGCAGCATCGTAACGAGAAGGCTTCCAAGCTCATCCTCAAGGTATGAAATCGCCCCGCAACGATTCGTCCATGCTTCATCCATCCGCCGAGGTGCTGCCCTATGGCTTCTGGCCCAGCGACTGGAGTGCCGAAGCCGCTGCGGCCGCCAGCCGGGACTTCGCCGAGTTGCGGGCCGGGCAGGGTGGGTTGTTCTGGATCGAGTACGACCCCGCCGAGGGTCGCTGCAGCCTGTGGTTCTGGCAGGCCGGCCACGCGCGCTGCCTGACGCCAGCCGGCTACTCGGTACGCAGTCGCGTCTATGAATACGGCGGCGGCGCGTTCTGCCTTACCGGGCAGGGGCTCGCCTTCGTCAACGAGGCGGACCAGCAGATCTACCTGCAAACGCTGGCTGACCCGGAAGCCACATCCTTGCCTGCAGCGCTGACCGAGCGTCCCGGCTGCCGTTACGGTGATCTGCAGTACGACCCCAAGGGCGCGGCCGTCATCGCCCTGGAAGAGTCCAGCGAAGACAACGGTATCGTGCACCGGCTGGTGGCCTTCACGCTGTCCGACGGCGCTCGCCGTATCCTCGTCGAAGGGGCCGACTTCTACTCGTCGCCCATGTTGGCTCCGGATGGTCGACGGTTGGCCTGGATCGAGTGGGATCGCCCGGAGCAGCCCTGGACCTCGACCCGTCTGTGCGTCGCCGAGCGTCAGGCAGACGGGGGCTGGGGCGCGGTGAAGTGCGTGGCTGGCGGCGCGGGCGGGGAGTCGCTGCAGCAACCGCGCTTCACCGAACATGGTCAGCTGATCTGTCTCAGTGACCGGTTGGGCTACTGGCAGCCCTGGGCCGAGGTCGACGGTGCGTGGGCATTGCACCCACTGATCGCAGCGGAGTCGGAGGCGACACGTAATTTCGACTGCGCGCCTGCGCCCTGGCAGCTGGGGACCAGCAGCTATGTGCCGCTGGCGGACGGCGGCCTGCTGTTGACCCATATGGTCGACGGCTACGGTTGGCTGTTCGAACACGGCGCCGGAGGCGGGCAGCAGTTGGCCAGTGCGTTCAGCCGCTGCCGCCAGCTCACTGCGGACGCCACCCACCTGTTCTGCATCGCAGGTGCAACGCAGCGCGCGCCGGCGGTGCTGGCCATTGACCGGACCAACGGCTCGGTGCGGGTTCTGGCCGGCGGAGCGACTCCGCTTGCCGCGCCACAGGTTTCGTGCCCGCAGCCCATGCGATTCCCGACCGGCAATGGTGAAACCGCCCATGCGTTCTTCTATGCGCCGCGCAATACGAACTGCCGCGGCGAGCACGGCACATTGCCACCGCTGGTGGTGTTCATCCATGGCGGACCGACGTCGGCGTGCTACCCGGTGTTCGACCCGCGCATCCAGTTCTGGACGCAGCGCGGCTTCGCCGTGGTGGACGTCAACTACCGCGGCAGCAGCGGGTTCGGCCGGGCCTACCGACAACGCCTGCGCGAGCAATGGGGTGTGGTGGATGTGGAAGACGCATGCCAGGCAGCCCGCGCACTGGCGCAGCAGGGCGCTATCGATCCGCAGCGGGTGTTCATCCGTGGCTCCAGCGCCGGCGGCTACACCGCCCTCAGCGCACTGGTGGCGACCGATCTGTTTCGCGGCGGCGCCAGTCTGTATGGCGTCAGCGACCCCCTGGCGCTGCGCCGGGTCACCCACAAGTTCGAAGGCGACTATCTGGATTGGCTGATAGGAGATCCGCAGCGGGTGCCGGAGCGCTTTCGCGAGCGCGCGCCGCTGCATAACGCCGAGCGCATCGCCGCACCGGTGCTCTTCCTGCAGGGCGGGCAGGACGCCGTGGTGCTACCCGAGCAGACCGAATCCATGGTGGCAGCACTGCAGAGCCGCGGCGTCGAGGTGCAGTACCGTCTCTACCCGGACGAACGCCACGGCTTTCGTCAGGCTGCCAACCTGGCGGATGCGCTCGAGCGCGAGCTGCGCTTCTACCAGGGGCTGCTGTAGCTCTTTCCGCCGGACGGATGGCGCCGCCAGCCGTTAGGCGCATTGCTTTAACTGAGCAATGCAGTAGGCTTGCGCCCGTTGTTACAAAAAATAAAAAAGGCCGCAGTCATGAGCCCGAATATCAGCCTCCAGCGCAAGTTCGTCTCCCCTGAAATCATCTTTGGTGCCGGCTGCCGCCATAGCGTGGGCACCTGCGCGGGCAATTTCGGCGCGCGCAAGGTGCTGGTGGTTTCCGATCCGGGCGTAGTCAAGGCCGGCTGGGTGGCCGATGTGCAGGCCAGCCTCGCTCGACAGGGCATCGAGCACTGCCTGTTCACTGACGTTTCGCCCAATCCGCGCTGCGAAGAGGTGATGCTCGGTGCCGAGCTGTATCGCAGCGAGGGCTGCAACGTGATCGTTGCAGTCGGCGGCGGCAGCCCGATGGATTGCGCCAAGGGCATCGGCATCGTGGCCGCGCATGGGCGGCATATCTATGAATTCGAGGGCGTCGACACCCTGCGCGTGCCCAGCCCGCCGTTGATCCTGATTCCCACCACTGCCGGCACCTCGGCGGATGTGTCGCAGTTCGTGATCATTTCCAATCAGGAAGAGCGGATGAAGTTCTCGATCGTCAGCAAGGCCGCCGTGCCGGATGTTTCGCTGATCGATCCGGAAACCACGCTCAGCATGGACCCGTTTCTCTCCGCCTGCACCGGTATCGATGCGTTGGTGCATGCCATCGAGGCCTTCGTTTCCACCGGCCACGGCCCGCTGACCGACCCCCACGCGCTGGAGGCCATGCGGCTGATCAACGGCAATCTGGTGCAGATGATCGCCAATCCGGCGGACATCGCGCTGCGTGAGCAGATCATGCTCGGCAGCATGCAGGCCGGGCTGGCCTTCTCCAATGCCATCCTCGGCGCCGTGCATGCCATGTCCCACAGCCTCGGCGGCTATCTGGACCTGCCCCACGGCGTATGCAATGCCGTGCTGGTCGAGCATGTGGTGGCCTTCAACTACGACGCTGCACCTGATCGCTACCGGATAGTCGCCGAGACCCTTGGCATCGATTCACGCGGGCTGAGCCACCGACAGGTGCGCGAGCGCCTGGTGCAGCATCTGATCGATCTCAAGCAGCGCATCGGCTTCCGCGAAACCCTG
>Ga0155173_1152_pt2 | contig 12536 bp, 11 predicted proteins | sample RifCSPhighO2_01_FD_106141 | JGI IMG/M metagenome (GOLD analysis project Ga0155173, IMG submission 106141) | Pseudomonadales bacterium RIFCSPHIGHO2_01_FULL_64_12
CATCGAAGACGGCCACATCGTCATCCACGAAGGCAAGATCGAATACCCGCTGCCGGTGGTCGACGACGCCATGGCCATCTGTTCGGCACCGAGCCCCGAGGCCTGGGAACGTTTCGAGTCGATCTACCGCCGGCGCGGGCGCTCGCGCCTCGAGCTGCACAGCCGCATCCTCGCCTCCGACGGTCGCGACGCCGTGCGCTTCACCGGGCAGTTCGTGCTGCACAAGTAACTGCTCGGCTGCGCCTGAGCGGCGCAGCCCTGCTGATCCTGCCTCGGGCGTAGCGCGGTCAGCTGCGGTTGGCCAGCTCGATCAGCATCTCGCGCCAGTCCACGCCGGCCGGAAGCGCCAGGAACGATGGATTGAGATGCGTCTCCCGCGCCTCGTAGCGTAGCGGCGCACCTGCCACCTCCAGCACCTCGCCACCGGCACCTTCCAGCACCCCCTGTGCCGCCGCTGTGTCCCATTGCGACGTCGGCGCCAGCCGTGGATAGCAGTCCGCCGAGCCCTCGGCGAGCAGACAGAACTTCAGCGAGCTGCCGACATTGGCCAGCGCCAGCTCACCGAAGCGTCCGCGCAGGCTGTCCAGCAGCCGCTCCTGCGCCGGGCTGCTGTGGCGCCGGCTGGCCACCACGGTAAAGCTTCCGGCGGGATGCGGCCGCACGCGCAAGGGCTGCGTCGCGCCATCGGCCTCGCTGCGCCAGGCGCCGAAATCCTTGCCGCCGTAATAGCAGCGCCCGGACGCCGGAATGCCAACCACACCGAAGCGAACCTCGCCCTGCTCGATCAGCGCCACGTTGACGGTGAATTCCTCGCTGCCGGCGATGAATTCCTTGGTGCCGTCCAGCGGGTCGACCAGCCACCAGCGCGTCCAGCCGGCGCGCTCGGCCAGCGGCACCGCGCAATCTTCTTCGGAAAGCACCGGGATGCTGCCGTCCAAGGCCTGCAGGCCGTCCAGCAGCACATGATGAGCCGCCATGTCCGCCGCCGTCACCGGCGAGGCATCGGCCTTGGCCTGCACCTCCAGTTCGCTGCGCCAGTGCGGCAGGATCGCCTCGCCAGCCTGACGCACCAGATCGATCACTGCCGACAGGTAGGGATGACTCATTGGCCGAACTCCCCACGCTGGGTGAGAAGATCCCGCGCCAGATACAGCGCGGCGAGCGCGCGCCCCTCGCTGAACTGCGGATGCTGCACCAGGCTCGACAGCTCATGCAGGCTGACCTGCTCCAGGCGCATCGGCTCCGGCTCGTCGCCGGGCAGCTGCTCCGGGTAGAGATCGCGCGCCAGTACCACCTGGATCTTCTGGCTCATGTAGCCGGGCGACAGCGACAGCTCGGTGAGCAGCTCCAGACGCCGGGCGCCGAAACCGGCCTCCTCCTTCAGCTCGCGGTTGGCCGCTTCCAGCACATCCTCGCCCGGCTCGATCAGCCCCTTGGGCAGCGACAGCTCGTAGCTGTCGGTACCGCCGCAGTACTCCTCGACCAGCAGCGCGTTCTCGGCGTCGGCCAGCGCCACGATCATCACCGCTCCGTAGCCGCTGCCCTTGCCGACCAGGCGCTCGTAGGTGCGTTCCACACCGTTGGAGAAGCGCAACTGCAATTCCTCGACGCGGAACAGGCGGCTGCTGGCGACGATTTCACGGGCGAGCACGGTGGGTTTCTGGCGCATGGGGAACTCCTGGAAACGCGAGCGGCTATCATAACCCGTGTTCCTGCACTGGCCGTGAGCGCTTTGCGACCAGCTGAACGCCCTGCCCGCCCTCACTAGGTCACTTGAGCCGCCCATGATCGCCACCCTGCCCTGGCCCGACATCGATACCGTCCTGCTCGACATGGACGGCACCCTGCTGGATCTTCACTTCGACAATCACTTCTGGCTCGAGCTGCTGCCGCAGCGCTATGCCGAACTGCACGGCATCAGCCGCGCCATGGCCGAACTGGAGCTCGCGCCGCTGTTCAACGAACACGTCGGCAAGCTCACCTGGTATTGCCTGGACTACTGGACACGCGAACTGAACCTGCCGATCCGCGAGATGAAGCGTGAGATAGCCGAGCTGATCGCCCTCAGACCCAGCGCCGACGAGTTCCTCTCGGCGCTGCGCCAGGCTGACAAGCGCGTGGTGCTGATCACCAACGCCCACCGCGACTCGTTGTCGCTCAAGCTGGAGAAGATCGAACTGGCGCCCTGGTTCGATCGCCTGATCAGCTCCCACGACTATGGCTATCCGAAGGAGGCGGCGCAGTTCTGGTACGCGCTGCGCCAGGATCTGGCGTTCGACCCATCTCGCACGCTGTTCATCGACGATAGCCTGCCGATCCTGCGCAGTGCCCGGCATTTCGGCGTTGCCCATCTGCTCGCGGTGCGTGAGCCTGACAGCCGACGCGCACCCAAGGACACCGAGGAATTCGTCGCCGTCGATGACTACCGCGAGCTGATCGCCAGCCTGCACGGCAATCAGGCGTGACGTCCGGCGCTGCCGCCGGGCAGCGGGAAGCTTTACACTACGCAACAGTTACCGTCGGCGCGAACCGGCTCAGGAAGAGCGCGGGCCGACACGCATCGAAACGCGACCCGCAGGCACCGCATGCCTGTATTCGTAGTTCAGCCACGGATGATCGATAGGAAGCAACATGGCAGTAGGCGCGGAGCTCTGGCCCCAGAGTCACAGCGAAATGAGCGAGCGGATCCGCCGGCACGACTGGGGCGTGACCGTGCTCGGCGTGCCCGACAACTGGCCGGCGGCCCTGCGGCTGCTGCTCGAGACCATCCTCGAGGCGCCCGTGCCCATGTGCATCCTCTGGGGCGAGCAGGCACTGCAGCTCTACAACGACGCACACGCCGCGCTGATCGGTGATCGTCATCCTGCCGAACTCGGCCAGCCTGCCTGTCGTCGCTGGGGCGCCACCTGGGAGCTGCTGAACCCCGCTTGCGATGCGGCCCGGCGAGGCGAGGCAAGACTGCTGCGCAACCAGCACGTGGCGATCGAGCGCGGCGGCGCCGCGGAAGATGCCTGGTTCGACCTTGCCCTGAGCCCCATCCGCAACAAACCGCACGGCATCGGCGGGCTGCTGCTCTGTCTCAGCGAAACCAGCGAGCGTGTGCGCACCGAAACCCGCCTGTCGCAGACCGCCCTGCACTACAAGCTCAGCGCCGAGGTGCACCGGGCGAGCGAGCAGCGCCTGCAGCTGGCGCTCGAGGCCAGCGACCTGATAGGCATCTGGGATTGGGCCCTCGGCAGCGAGGGGATTCCGCCCGGCGCCGAGCTGTCGCGCATCCTCCCGGTGGAGCAATCGGGCCCCAAGGGCCTGAGCAGCGAGGCCTTCTTCGATCATGTCCATCCCCAGGACGCGCCCCGGCTGCGTGCCGCGCTGGAACGCTGCATCGCCGAGCGCGGCGCCCTCGACCAGCGTTATCGACTGCAGCTGCCCAATGGCGAGACGCGCTGGGCCCTGGCGCGCGGCCGCTGTCACTGCGACGAGCAGGGCCGCCCGCTGCGCTTTCCCGGCGCGGTGATGGACATCAGCCGCCAGCAGGCCAGCGAAGATGCGCTGCGCCAGAGCGAAGCGGAACTGAAGATGATCACCGACGCCCTGCCGGTGCTGATCGGCTACCTCGATCACAAGGAGCGCTTCCGCTTCAACAATCGCTACTACACCGAGTGGTTCGGCTATCCGACCCAGTGGCTGCTCGGCAAGACCGCCCGCGAGGTGCTGGGCGAGCAAGGTTATGCCGAACGCGAGCAAAGCATTCGTGCCGCACTGGCCGGCCAGCAGGTGGTGTTCGAAGCCTACAGCCCGCACCGCGACGGCCAGGCCCGTCGGATGCTGGTGCACTATCTGCCGCGCCGCGATGCACAGGGTGCCGTGCTCGGCTTCTTTGTCATGGCCCTGGACGTCACCGAGCGCTGGCGCGCCGAGCAGGCCCTGCGCGAGCTCAACGAGACGTTGGAAAGCCGCATCCAGGAGCGCACCCAGGCGCTGGCCGAAGTCTACGAGCGCCTGCTCAAGGAGATGGCCAGCCGCGAACAGGCGCAGGAAGCGCTACGCCAATCGCAGAAGATGGAAGCGGTGGGCCAGCTGACCGGCGGCATTGCCCACGACTTCAACAACATGCTGACCGGGATCATCGGTGGCCTGGACCTGATCCAGCGCTATATCCAGTCAGGCCGGCACGGCGAAACCCAGCGCTTCATCGATGCCGCGGTGACCTCGGCCAACCGCGCCGCGGCGTTGACCCACCGCCTGCTCGCCTTCGCCCGGCGTCAGCCACTGAACCTCAAGCGCGTCGAACTCAATCAGCTGATCGAATCGATGCACGACCTGCTCAGCCGCACGCTGGGCCGCCATATCCAGATCCGCAACCAGCTGCAGGCCGGCCTGTGGCCGGTCTCCAGCGACGAGAACCAGCTGGAAAGCGCTCTGCTCAACCTGGTCATCAATGCCCGTGACGCGATGCCCGACGGCGGCACGCTGCTGCTGGAAACCCGCAACACCGAGCTGCGCCAGGGCGAGGTGGGCGACCTTGCCGCTGGCCGCTACGTCAGCCTTTGCCTGACCGATACCGGCTGCGGCATGAGCGCCAAGGTGCTGGCCAGCGTGTTCGAGCCGTTCTTCACCACCAAGCCGATCGGCCAAGGTACCGGCCTCGGCCTGTCGATGGTCTACGGCTTCACCCGCCAGGCCGGCGGTCATATCCAGATCGCCAGCGAACCGGGTGTCGGAACGCAGGTCAGCCTGTACCTGCCGGTGTTCGACGAGCAGGACGCCGTTGCGGCGCCGGCAGCGGAAACCGAGGGGCCGCTCCGGGCCCAGCAGGGGGAAACGGTGCTGGTGGTCGAGGACGATCCCGCGGTGCGGCTGCTGGTGATCGACGTGCTGCAGATGCTCGGCTACCAGACGCTGGAGGCGGCGGATGGCAATGCGGCGATCCGCATCCTGGAAAGTGCGACAGCGGTGGACATGCTGGTCACCGATGTCGGCCTGCCGGGAATGAACGGCCGCCAGCTCGCCGATGTGGCGCGCCAGCAGTACCCGGGTTTGCCGGTGCTGTTCATGACCGGCTACGCCAGGCAGGCCGCCAGCTCCGACTTCCTCGAGCCGGGCATGGACATGATCAGCAAGCCGTTCAACCTGGACGCTCTGGCCAAGCGGGTCAGCGACATGCTGATGGAGCGCGACCAACGGTGAATCGTCCGCGGCCGGCCGGGGTCATAACCCTATCCGCCGGCCGCCGCTGTCACAGGCGTCGACCGGCTCGGCATCCACCACACTGAACGAGCCTGCCGATGAATGCCCCGTCTCGCCTGACCGCCTCCTTCGCCGGCACGGCGCGCGCGCCATCCGGCGCCAGCCAGCGCTACTGCTACCAGCCCATCGACGAGGACGGATCGTGCTGCGTCGACCTCGCCGAAGAGTGCGCCCTGGCCATCGCCTACAACGGGCTCAGCCAGGCGGTGATGATGATCTCACCGGCCAACCTGGAAGATTTCGTGGTCGGCTTCAGCCTGGCCAACGGCTTCGTCGAGTCGCTAAGCGACATCTATGACATCCGCCTGCATGGGCGCGGTAATGCGCGACGCGCGGAGGTGGAGATTTCCAGCCGCGCGTTCTGGCGGCTGAAGCAGCAACGCCGCCAACTGCCCGGCACCAGCAGCTGCGGCCTGTGCGGCGTCGAAGCGCTGGAGCAGGCGTTGCCGCAGCTGGCCCAGCTGCCGCCCTCGGCCCTGCCGCCTTCCCACTGGCTGCTGGATCTGCGGCAACGCATCGGCGAGTTCCAGCCGCTGGGACGCGACTGCGGCGCGGTGCACGCCGCGCTGTTCATGGATGCCACCGGCGAGTTGCGTCTGGGCCGCGAGGACATCGGCCGACACAACGCGCTGGACAAGCTGATCGGCGCCATGGCGCGCGTCGGCTGCGAGCCCGCTGGCGGCCTGGCGATCGTCACCAGCCGCTGCAGCCTGGAGCTGGTGCACAAGGTTCAGCGCGCCGGCATCCCGACGCTGGTCAGCCTGTCCTCGCCCACAGGGCTCGCCGCACAATGGGCTCAACGGCACAACCTCAACCTGATCCACCTGCCACAGCACAGCCCGCCGCGGGTCTACAGCCCGGCTGCAGGTGACGGCTGCGCCTGACCCGCACAAGCGAGCTGAGACCTGCTTTTCAGGAGCAAGTTCCAGCTAGAAATCAAAGAGTTAGCAAACAGGAACTGGGTCACGCATTTCATCGGGAAGCCCTTGCCGGAAGCGAAGCGGCACGTGAGGATCACGCCGCAATTCCTCATACGGGATCACACCATGAAGTACGCCTCGATTTTCCTGTTGTCCACCAGCCTGCTCAGCGCAGCCGCCTTTGCCGGCAGCAACACCGAAGCCGCCGTTGGCGGTGCCCTCGGTGGCGCGCTCGGTTCCGTGGTGGGTGAGCATCTGGGTGGCTCGACTGGCGCGACCATCGGCGCCGGCGTCGGCGGTGCAGCAGGTGGCATGGTCGGCGCCGACAAGCGCAGCCGCACCGAAGCGGCCATCGGCGGTGGCCTGGGCGCGGCAGGTGGTAACGTCATCGGCCAGAAGGTCGGCGGCAGCACCGGCGGCCTGATTGGCGCGGCCGTTGGCGGCGGTGCCGGCGGCGCGATCGGCAACGCCTACGGCGACGATGACGACGACCGTTATCGGGGCGACCGCCGCTACCGGGATGATCGCCGCTACTACGGCCATCCAGGCAAAGCCAAAGGCCATTACAAGCACAAACACAAGCACCACTGAGTGCCGCAGACAGCGCCGTTGCCGTCTCGTAGCAACCACCGCATCGCCCGGATCGGCCCAGCCGCTCCGGGCGATCTCGTTTACGCCTTCAGCTTTCCGAGCCGAGCGGATTAGCTCAAGGCCTCCAGCGCGGCGCGCAGGCGCCCGGGGATGGCAGTGGGACGATTGCTTGCGCGTTCGACGAAGACATGCACGAAGCGGCCCGCCGCGCAGGCCTCCTGCTCGCCCCCGCGGAAGATCGCCAGCTCGTACTGCACCGACGAGTTGCCCAGCTTGGCCACCCGCAGGCCCACCTCGATCAGGTCCGGATAGGCGATCGAGGCGAAGTAGTCGCAAGCCGAACTGACCACGAAGCCGACGATGCCGCCATCCTGGATATCCAGCCCGCCCTGCTGGATCAGGTAGTTGTTCACCGCCGTGTCGAAAAACCCGTAATAGACGACGTTGTTCACATGACCGTAGATGTCATTGTCGTGCCAGCGCGTGGTGATGGGCTGAAAGTGCTTGTAGTCGCGGCGCAGGTGTTTGGGTTGCTCGGGCATGGTCGTTCTCGCGGTACGCAATGAAGAGGAAGACTGGCTCAGTAGGCAGCCTGATAGATTGCCAGCGCATCGGCCTCGCTGACCTCGCGCGGATTGTTCACCAGCAGCCGCTGCTGCAGCATCGCCTCCTTCGCCAGCTGCGGCAGCATGTCCTCCGGCACGCCGGCGTCGCGCAGGCGGGTCGGCAGGCCGACGCGGGCGCTCATCTGCTCGAGCTCCGCGATCAGCTGCTCGGCGTAGGTGGACGGATCACCCGTGCGCAGGCGCTCGCCGAGGATGATCGGTGCCAGTTCGCCGTAGTGCGTGGCCGCCGCGCTGACGTTGAAACGCAGCACCTGCGGCAGTACCAGGGCGTTGGACAGGCCGTGGGGAATGTGAAAATTGCCTCCCAGCGGATAGGCCAGCGCGTGCACGGCAGCGACCGGCGCATTGGCGAACGCCTGTCCGGCCAGGCAGGCGCCCAGCAGCATGGCCTGGCGTGCCTCGCGGTTGCTGCCGTTGTGCACCGCCTCGTCCAGATTGGCCGCCAAGAGGCGCAGCGCCTCGCGGGCCAGCAGATCAGACATGGGGTTCTTCTTCAGCGCGCTGGTGTAAGCCTCGATGGCATGCACCATGGCGTCGATGCCGGTGGCCGCGGTCACCGCCGGTGGCAGGCCGAGGGTGAGATCGGCGTCGAGCAACGCCAGGTCCGGCAGCAACAGGGGCGAGACCACGCCCATCTTGGTCGTCTCACCGGTGGTGATGATGGCGATCTGCGTGACTTCCGAGCCGGTGCCGGCGGTGGTCGGCACCTGGATCAGCGGCAGGCGCTGGCCCTTGGCGTTGCCGACACCATAGATATCCTGCAGCAATTGCGCACAATCAGGATGTGCCAGCAGCGCGACCAGCTTGGCCACGTCCATGGAGCTGCCACCGCCGAAGCCGATGATCAGATCGACCCGGGACGCCTTGGCCTGCGCCACCGCCGCCAGGACGATGTGCTCGGGCGGGTCGGCAACGACCTGATCGTAAACCGCGACCTGCAGCCCTTCCGTCTCGAAGCCCGGCAGGACTTCGTCGAGCAGGCCGAAACGGGTGATGCCCGGGTCGGTCACCACCAGCACCGAGCGAGCCCCACGCTCCTTGCAGAGGCTGGCCAGCCGGCGCGACGAGCCAGGCTCGCAGATCAATTGAGCGGTTGTGGCAAAGCTGAACGGATGCATCGGTGCCTCCTGTGATCGATTAGCTCAAAACGCGAAGTCGCTTTCCGGCAGCGCCATCAGACAATCCGCGCCACCCTGAATGGCTTCCCGATGCGCACTCGCCCGCGGTAACACACGGCGCAGATAGAAATCCGCACTCGCCAGCTTGGCCTGATAGAACGCCTCCTCGCCGGCGCCCTGCTCCAGCGCATCCTGTGCACGCGCCGCGGCCTGCAGCCAGAGGCCGGCCAGCAAGACATAGGCCGAGTACTGCAGGAAATCCACCGACACCGCGCCGATCTCCTGGGGATCGCGACCGGTAGCGGCGATGATCTCGGCCGTCAGCTCGCGCCATTCGCCGAGGCGCATCTGCACCTTGCTGGCCAGAGCGTGCAGCGCCGGGCGATCGATCTGCCGGTCGCAAATCTCGCTGAACTCCGCCTGCAGCGCCGACAACTCCGCGCCGCCATCGCCGAGCAGCTTGCGGCGGATGTAATCCAGCGCCTGGATGCCGTTGGTGCCTTCGTAGAGCTGGGTGATGCGGCTGTCGCGCATCAGCTGTTCCATGCCCCATTCGCGGATATAGCCGTGGCCGCCGTAGACCTGCACGCCGAGGCTGGCGACTTCCTGGCCCATGTCGGTGAAGAATGCCTTGACGATGGGGATCAGCAACGCAGCGCGCTTGCTTGCGGCCTTGCGATAGCTTGGCTCGGGGTGGCCGTGCTCGAGGTCCAACTGGCGGGCGCAGTAGGCCGCCAGCATACGGCTGCCTTCGACCAGCGTCTTTTGCGTCAGCAGCATGCGGCGCACGTCGGGGTGCACGATGATCGGGTCGGCGACCTTGTCCGGATGCTGCGCGCCGGCCAACCCACGAGACTGCAAGCGCTCACGGGCATAGGCCAGCGAGCCCTGATAGGCCTGTTCGGCAATGCCAAGCCCCTGCAAGCCGACCTGGAACCGCGCGTCGTTCATCATGGTGAACATGCACGCCAGGCCCTGATTGGGCTCGCCGACGATCCAGCCGGTGGCGCCGTCGAAGTTCATCACGCAGGTCGCCGCGCCCTTGATGCCCATCTTGTACTCGATGGCGCCGCAGCTCAGCGCGTTGCGCTCGCCCGGCGAGCCGTCGGCGTTGGCAATGAACTTGGGCACCAAGAGCAGGCTGATGCCTTTGACGCCGGCCGGTGCATCCGGCAGGCGCGCCAGCACCAGATGCACGATGTTCTCGCTCATGTCGTGCTCGCCGCCGGAGATGAAGATCTTGCTGCCGCTGACCTTGTAGCTGCCGTCCGCCTGCGGCTCGGCGCGGGTGCGCAGCAGGGCGAGGTCGGTGCCGGCCTGCGGCTCGGTCAGGCACATGGTGCCGCTCCAACTGCCGCTGACCAGCTTCTCCAGATAGGCATTTTTCAGCTCATCGCTGCCGTGCTTGTACAGCGCCAGCACCGCGCCCTCGGTCAGGCCGGAATAGATGCGAAAGGACAGCGACGCGCCCATCAGCATCTCGTGGAAGTTGCAGGCCACCAGCTGCGGGAAGCCCTGGCCGCCGTATTCGGTCGGCCCGGTCATGCTCGCCCAGCCGTTGTCGACGTACTGCTTGTAGGCCTCGACGAAGCCCTGCGGCGTGCGTACTTCGCCGTTTTCCAGGGTCACGCCTTCTTCGTCGCTGTTGCGATTGAGCGGCGCGATCTCGCCGCCGGTGTAGCGCGCAGCTTCTTCCAGCACACCGTCGATCAGCTCGCGGTCCAGGCCGTTGCCGAGCAATTCGCAATGGCCGGTGGCGTCGAACAGCTCGTGCAGCACGAAGCGCATGTCACGCAGGGGAGCCTTGTATTCCATGCTCATGCCTCCTTCTTGTAGTCGGCGAAGCGGCCGCCGAGCGTGGCCAGGCTGTTGATCAGTCCGGCCGGCTGCCAGTGCTCGCCGTGGCGCTCGGCCAATGCGTTGAGGCGCTCACGAATGGCCGGCAGACCCTGACGGTCGGCCCAGGTCATCGGGCCACCGACTTCGGCCGGGAAGCCGTAACCGTAGAGGTAGACGGTGTCGATATCGGCGCTGGACTCGGCCATGCCTTCCTCAAGAATCGTGGCGCCCTCATTGACCAGCGCCAGCAGGCAGCGCTCGAGGATTTCCTCCGGACCGATCTCGCGGCGCTCATAGCCAAGGCGCTCGGACTCGCGCTGCACCAGGGCGTCCACTTCCGGATCGTGCTCGGCCTGGCGGCTGCCCTCGGCGTAGCGGTAGTAGCCCATGCGCGACTTCTGGCCGAAGCGGCCCAGTTCGCAGAGACGGTTATCCACCTGCACCTCGGCCTCGTCCTGGCCCTTTCCGGCCAGCTCGCGGGCGCGCCATTCCAGGTCGATGCCGACCACGTCATACATGCGGAACGGGCCCATGGCGAAGCCGAAGCCTTGCAGCGCGGCGTCCACCTGATGGGGATAGGCGCCTTCGAGCAGCATCATCCGCGCCTCGCGCACGTAGGTGGCGAGCATGCGGTTGCCGATGAAGCCCGGGCAATTGCCGGCGATCACGCTGACCTTGCCCATACGCTTGCCGAGCTCGGTGGAGGCCTCAAGTACCGCTTTAGAAGTCTTCGCTCCGCGGACGATTTCCAGCAGCTTCATGATGTGCGCCGGGCTGAAGAAGTGCAGGCCTACCACCTGCTCCGGGCGCCCGGTGACAGCGGCGATGGCATCGATATCCAGCGCCGAGGTGTTGCTGGCCAGGATGCCGGCCGCCTTCACGATGCCGTCCAGCTCGCGGAAGATCTTCTGCTTGAGTTCGAGATTCTCGTAGACCGCCTCGATCACCAGGTCCACGTCGGCCAGCGCCGGGTAATCCGCCGCCTTGGCGATGCGGGCCCGGCGCGCCGCCGCTTCGGCCTCGTCGACCCGCCCCTGACGCACGTTGTGCGCGTAGGTGTCGGCCACCACGCCCAGCGCCTGCTCGAGCATCTCGGGATTGTTGTCCAGCCACAGCACCTGCACACCGGCATTGGCCAGGCTCATGACGATGCCGCGGCCCATGGTGCCCGCGCCGATCACGGCGGCGGTCTGGATATCGAAGCGGGGTTGGCTCATGTGAACGGTCCTCGTCGCAGGCTGGAAAAAGTGGAGACCAACCATAGACGAAGACGCTACTATTTTTGAAATTTAGTCTTGTGATGTTTCGGATTCACCAAGTGAATATCTACAACTTCGACCTCAACCTGCTTCGCGTGCTCGACGCCCTGCTGCGTGAGCGAAACGTCTCGCGTGCCGCCGAGCGCCTGTCCCTCAGCCAACCGGCGGTGAGCAATGCCCTGGGTCGCCTGCGCGAGCTGCTCGACGACCCGCTGCTGGTGCGCGTCGGTCGGGCCATGCAACCGACGCCGCGAGCCCTGGCGCTGGAGGCTCCTATCCGTCATGCGCTGCAGCAGATCGAACACAGCCTGATCGCCGGCGAGGCCTTCGATCCGGCGCGCAGCCATCAGCGTTTTCGCATCGCCGTGACCGATTATGTGGAGCTGATCTGCATGCCGGCGCTGATGCGGCGCCTGGCCGAACGCGCGCCGGGCATCCAGCTGGCGATCCAGCACCTGACCCCGACCCTGCCGACCGACGCGCTGGACAATGGTGAGGTCGACCTGGTGCTGGGGCGTTTCCTCGACGTGCCTTCGCGCTTTCATGTGCGCCATTGGGCCAGCGAAACGCTGCAGGTGGCGGTGCGCCGCGGCCATCCGCTGGTGACGGACGGCCTCGACCTGCAAGCCTTCCTGCGCCTGCGTCATCTGTGGGTGCATGGCGGTCAAACCCGCGGCATGGTCGATCAGTGGCTGGAGGGCAAAGGACTGAAGCGCGAGGTGGTCTACACCACGCCAAACTATCTGCAGGCCGCGCACATCGTCGCCAGCAGCGACCTCGCCGCGGTATTGCCGACGCAGCTGGCGCGCCATTTCGCCGACCTGCTGCCGCTGCGACTGTTCGACCTGCCGTTCGAACTCGGCCCCTTCAAGCTGGATATCGTCAGCGTGGCGCAACGGCAGAACGATGCAGCCTTGCAATGGCTGATCGAGCAGA
>Ga0155173_1022_pt1 | contig 12480 bp, 11 predicted proteins | sample RifCSPhighO2_01_FD_106141 | JGI IMG/M metagenome (GOLD analysis project Ga0155173, IMG submission 106141) | Pseudomonadales bacterium RIFCSPHIGHO2_01_FULL_64_12
CACGGGCAGAATCTGGAAACCCTGGAACAGCTGGTGGCCGAGCGCCTTCCCGAGGGCGAGCACTTTTTCCCGGAAGATCAGATCACCGACCGCAGCAGCCGCTTTCTTGCCGCCGAGCTGGTGCGCGAGAAGATCATGCGTCAGCTTGGCGCCGAGGTGCCGTACCAGATCACCGTCGAGATCGAGGACTTCAAGCAGGAAGGCCACGTGCTGCACATCCACGCGCTGATTCTGGTCGAGCGCGACGGGCAGAAGAAGATCATCATCGGCGACAAGGGCGAGCGCATCAAACGCATCGGCCAGGAAGCGCGCAAGGACATGGAGGTCCTCTTCGACTCCAAGGTCATGCTCAACCTGTGGGTCAAGGTGAAGGGCGGCTGGTCCGACGACGAGCGCGCACTGCATTCGCTGGGCTATCAGTAACAGCCTCTTCGCACTCACCCGTGCGCATTGCGCACCCCCTGGGCCGCCATGCACCAGCCTGCATTCGTTCTGCACAGCCGTCCGTACAAGGAAAGCAGCGCGTTGGTCGACCTGTTCACTCCGCAGGGGCGGCTGCGCGCCGTCATGCGTGCGGCGCGGGGCAAGGCCGGCAGCCTGATCCGCCCGTTCGTATCGCTGGAAGTCGAACTGCGCGGCAAGTCCGAACTGAAGACCGTTGCCCGCCTGGAAAGTGCCGGGCCCGCCCACTGGCTCGATGGCCAGGCGCTGTTCAGCGGCATGTACCTCAACGAGCTGCTGATCCGCCTGCTGCCGGCGGAGGACGCGCACCCTGCACTGTTCGAGCATTACGTCGCGACTCTGCCGGCGCTGGCCGAGCACCGGCCGCTTGAGCCGTTGCTGCGGGCCTTCGAATGGCGACTGCTCGACGAGCTGGGCTATGGTTTTGCCCTCGACATCGATATCGCCGGTCAGCCGATCGACGCGCAGCGGCTGTATCGGCTGGTGCCGGACGCCGGCCTGGAGCCGGTTGTGGGGTTCCAGCCAGGGCTGTTCAATGGCGCGGAACTTCTCGCGATGGCCGAGGCCGACTGGCAGGTGCCGGGCGCGCTGGCCGCCGCCAAGCGGCTGATGCGCCAGGCTCTGGCACCGCATCTGGGCGGCCGACCGCTGGTCAGCCGCGAACTGTTCATGAATCTGAAGGAGTCCCCGCGTGACTGAAGCCAATCGAATCCTGCTCGGTGTCAACGTCGACCATGTCGCCACCCTGCGCCAGGCCCGCGGCACCCGCTATCCGGACCCGGTCAAGGCCGCGCTGGACGCCGAAGAGGCAGGCGCGGACGGCATTACCGTGCACCTGCGCGAGGACCGTCGACATATCCAGGAACGCGATGTGCTGATGATGAAGGACGCCCTGCAGACGCGCATGAATTTCGAGATGGGTGTCACCGAGGCGATGCTGGCCTTTGCCGAGCAGCTGCGGCCGGAGCATGTCTGCCTGGTGCCGGAAACCCGCCAGGAGCTGACCACAGAGGGTGGTCTGGATGTCGCCGGCCAGGAGGCGCGCATTCGCGAGGCGGTGGAGCGTTTGCGCGGCTGCGGTGCGGAAGTCTCGCTGTTCATCGATGCCGATCCGCTGCAGATCGAGGCGGCGGCCCGGGTCGGTGCGCCGGCCATCGAACTGCACACCGGTCGCTATGCCGATGCTCACAGCGTGGCGGAACGTGCCTGCGAACTGGCGCGGATTCGCGACGGTGTCGAGGTCGGTCTCAGCCACGGGCTGATCGTCAATGCCGGGCATGGTCTGCACTACCACAACGCCGAGGCCATCGCCGCCATCCGTGGTGTCAATGAGCTGAACATCGGTCACGCCATCGTCGCTCATGCGCTGTTCGTTGGCTTCAAGCAGGCGGTCAAGGAAATGAAGCATCTGATCCTCAGCGCCGCAGCGCGAGGGTGAGACAAGCCGTCCGCTGAAGGGTCCATTCGCGGTCCTCTCCGCGGGGACGGCGCTGTTCAGCGGCGGAACAGGTTGATCAGCACGGTCAGGACCAGGCTGAGAATCACCATCGAGGTGATCGGGATGAACACCCGGCTGCGTTCGGACTCGATGCGGATGTCGCCCGGTAGGCGGCCGAACCAGTTCAGCAGCCAGGGGAAGTAGTGCCAGGCGATGCCGAGCAGGAGCAGCACCGCCCCGGCGAGGATCATCCAGCGTGCCATGTCGGTTCCTCGCTGGCTTCCGGGCGATGGCCGCCAAAACGGCTGCGGTACTCGGCGAAGGCGGCAATCACCTGGGCGGCCAACACCTTGACCGCATCGCTGCGATTGCTTCCACGCAGCAGGTTGATCCGATAGTCGCCCAGTTGCGGTAGCCCGTACTGCCCGTCCAGCCGCTGCAGGGGCGGGCGGACCAGGCTCGCCGGGTAGGGCGCGATTGCCAGATCGGCGATCATCGCCGCTTCCTGGCCGGAGGTCTGCTCGCTCGAGTAGGCGATGCGGTAGCCGCGCCCGATTCGGTCGAGCGCGTCCAGGGCCTGCCGTCGCCAGGCGCAGTCCGGACTGGCCAGCGCCAGTGGCAACGGCGTGCGCAGCGCGGCGACACCGCCGCTGCGGCCGGCCCAGACCAGGGGTTCGCTGTGGATCGGCTCGCCCCGCGAATCGTCCTGCCCGAGATTGCCGGTAGTGATCAGCGCCAGATCCAGTTCGCCGGCATCGATACGTTCGATCATGTCGATGCTGCGGGCGACCGAGACGTCGACCTCCACGCCGGGATGGCTGCGGGCGAACAGCGCCAGCAGGCCGGGCAGGATGCGTGTGCCGACATCGGCCGGCGTGCCGAAACGCACACGACCTTGCAACGCCGGCTGCAGAAAATGGGCGATCGCCTCCTCGTTGAGCTTGAGCAGGCGCCGCGCGTAGCCGAGCAGCGTCTCCCCAGCGGGGGTGAGGCGCACCTGACGAGCCTCACGGACAAACAGCGGGCGGCCCAAGGTATCTTCCAGCCGCTTGATCTGCATGCTGACCGCCGAGGTGCTGCGGTAGATCTGCCCGGCCGCGCGAGTAAAGCTGCCGCTCTCGGCGATGGCGACAAAGGTGCGTAGCACGTCGCTTTCCAGCAACGGGGCAGTCGTACCGGGGTTGGATGGTTCCAGCATGAGCCACCATTCAATAATCTTGAACGCAGGCTTTTATATTAGTCGTTTGTTTGAACAGTGGGCGTCCGCTCATCCTGTTCGTGAACCCGTGGCCGCCATATCCATGACGTGCCCACGGCCAGCGAAACGGAGGTGAGCATGTATACAGAGCCACGCAACATCCGATCACGGCGGCCAGTGGAGCCCCAGATTCCTGACGTCTACATGCCGGCCATGTGGCCGCTCGGTCTGCAACGCAGCCTGTATGACTGGTACCGGGCGTGGCGGCAGCGCAACCGTTATCGGCAGCTGTTGCGACTGGACGACGCCGAGCTGGCCAAGCGCGACCTGAGCCGCCAGCAGTTGCTCGAACGGGCGCGCCTGCCGCTGCGGCAACTCGTGAAGGGGCGGCGCCGCAAGCGTGGCGCCTGACATCATCAGGCCGAGATGCTCAGGGCTTGCGTGCCAGCAGTACGGCACGCATGGGGGCCGGCAGCCCTTCGGCGGTGCGGCCGTGGTCCTGAGGGTCGAGGAAATCCGGTAGCGACTGGTAACGCATCCAGTCGGTGCTGCGCTGTTCCTCGACGCTGGTCACGCTGACGTCCACACAGCGCACGTCGACGAACCCGGCCCGCCGCAGCCAGCGCTCCAGCGCCGGCACCGAGGGCAGGAACCAGACGTTGCGCATCTGTGCGTAGCGGTCTTCCGGTACCAGCGCGGTGTTCTCGTCGCCCTCGACCACCAGCGTTTCCAGCACCAGCTCGCCGCCGCGGACCAGGCAGTCCTTCAGATCGAGCAGGTGATCGACGGGCGAACGGCGATGGTAGAGCACGCCCATGGAGAATACCGTTTCGAAGCCTTCGAGCTTGGGCGGCAGCTCTTCCAGGGCGAACGGCAGGTGCCAGGCGGGAAGTTCCGGCAGGTAACGTTTCATCGCATGGAACTGGCAGAAGAACAGCCAGTTCGGGTCGACACCGACCACGCTGTCAGCACCGGCGCCGAGCATGCGCCACATGTAGTAACCATTGCCGCAGCCGACGTCGAGGATGCGCTTGCCGGCAAGGTCGAGATGCGGCGCGACCCGGGCCCATTTCCAGTCCGAGCGCCATTCGGTGTCCACATGCACGCCGAATACCTCGAACGGCCCCTTGCGCCACGGCGACAGCCCCATAAGCGCCTCGCGGGTGGCCTGGCGTGTGGCTTCGTCGCAGGGGGCCGCGAGGCGGAAACATTCGCGCAGCTCGATCTGCGTCGGCATCAGCGCCGGTAGCGTATCGACGGCCCGGCGCCAGCGCGGCAGATCGCCATGACCGATGGCGAGTTTGGCGTCCAGTTGCTGTTGAACGTCGTTGGCCCAGGCAGCGAGTGGTGTGCCGGCCAGGCGCCAGGCGAGGGGAGTGAGGTCGAGATTCATGGCAGGGCGATCAGCGAAGCGAAATTCAGGCATTGGAACCAGGGCACGACCTTGGAAAAGCCGGCCTCGAGCAGGCGTTGGCGATGGGTTTCCAGGCTATCGGGCTTCATCACGTTCTCGATGGCGCTGCGCTTCTGGGCGATCTCCAGTTCGCTGTAGCCATTGGCACGCTTGAAAGCGATGTGCAGGTCGGTCAGCAGCTGCTGCTCCTCGTCGTCCTCGAAGCGCAGTTTCTCCGACAGGATCAGCGCGCCGCCCGGCACCACTGCCTGACGAATGCGGCCGAGCAGGGCCGGGCGCTGTTCGGGGGCGATGAACTGCAGGGTGAAGTTCAGCGCCACCAGCGAGCTGGACTGGAACTCCAGGGCCAGGATGTCGGCTTCTAGGACCTCCACCGGCAACAGCTCCTGGTACATGGAGTCCTGCGCATGCAGGTATTCGCGGCAGCGCTCGACCATGGCGGTGGAGTTGTCCACGGCAATCACCTGGCAGTCGTCCTGACTCACATGCCGGCGCAGCGCCTGGGTCACCGCACCCAGCGAGCAGCCAAGGTCGTACAGGCGGGTATTAGGCTGAGCGAACTGTGCGGCGATCACGCCGATATTCTCAACGATCGTCGGGTAACCAGGTACCGAACGCTTGATCATGTCGGGGAACACCCGTGCCACGTCCTCGTTGAAGACGAAGTCCTGGACACGGGCTAGGGGCTGGGCGAACAGACGGTCGGGATCGTGACTCACGGTGGCGGCGGCGTGTTGGAAAAATGGGGCGGCATTGTAGCGGAAAGCGGCTGCCTGGCCCTGCCTCAGTGCACCTCGATCCGACAATCGAACAGCCCGGCCGGCTCAACATCGGCCTCCCAAGGGCGCTGGTAGGTCAGGTAGAGCCGACCGCTGCCGGCCTGCCGCACTTCGAAACGCCAGGTGGAGAGCCCGTCGCCGCCGATCATGTCGTCCTTCGGGTTGCTGAACACTTCAGGCCCAAGACTGCGCAGCTGCTCCGGGGCCGACTCATGGAGGATCCAGCGATAGCCGGTGGTCGGGTTGCTCGGCAGGCTGACGATCAACTGCTGACCGTTCTGCAGGCTCTGCGGGCAGCGGCGATCGTCGCTGAGTACCACGCTCGAAGGCGGTGCGCTCTCTTGGCCGGCGCAGGCGGTCAGCAGGGCGAGGCTGGTGGGTAGCAGCAGGCGAGGGATGTCGAAAGGCATGATCGGCACCAGTCGGAATGGAACCGGAAGGATAGCCCAAAAGCATCCGGCTGCAGACGTGTCAGGGGGGCGGCGAGCGCAGGGCGGCTGTGCAAGCGCACCGTACGCCCGCGCAGGCTGTTTCTACTTAGAAGAGCACCTTGGCCACATCGGCGAAGCGCCTGGCGAAGTGCACCGTCAGCCCTTCCTTCAGGTAGTCCGGCAGCTCGTCGAAGTCGCCACGATTGGCTTCCGGCAGGATCAGCTCGAAGAGCTTCTGCCGCCGCGCGGCGATGACCTTCTCGCGTACCCCGCCGATGGGCAGCACATGGCCGGTCAGGGTCAGCTCGCCGGTCATGGCCACGCCCTTCTTCGGCGGCTGGTTGCGTGCCAGCGACAGCAGTGCGCTGGCCATGGTGATGCCGGCGCTGGGGCCGTCCTTGGGTGTCGCGCCTTCCGGCACGTGCAGGTGCACGAAGGCCTGGTCGAAGAACTGCGGATCGCCCTTGAACGTCTTCAGATTCGAGGTCACGAAGCTGTAGGCGATCTCCGCCGATTCCTTCATCACGTCGCCGAGCTTGCCGGTGAGCTTGAAGCCGCGGTTGAGCGTATGGATGCGCGTCGCCTCGATCGGCAGCGTGGCGCCGCCCATGCTGGTCCAGGCGAGGCCAGTGATCACGCCGACGCCGGAGAGCACCTGCTCGCTGCGGAACACCGGTTTGCCGAGGTAGCTTTCGAGATCCTTCGGCGTGATCTTCAGCACCGCTTGCGGATCTTCCAGCAGCTTGACCACCGCCTTGCGCACCAGTTTGCCCAGCTGCTTTTCCAGCTGGCGTACACCGGCCTCGCGGGCATAGCCTTCGATCACCGCCTTCAAGGCGCTGTCGCTGATGGCCAGGCGCTCCTTCGGCACGCCGGTCTTGTCCAGCAGCTTCGGCCACAGGTGGCGCTTGGCGATGGCCAGCTTCTCTTCGGCGATATAGCCGGACAGGCGGATCACCTCCATGCGGTCGAGCAGTGGGCCGGGGATCGAGTCCAGCGTGTTGGCCGTGCAGACGAACAGCACCTTGGACAGGTCCAGGCGCAGGTCCAGGTAATGGTCGAGAAATTCGACGTTCTGCTCCGGGTCGAGGGTCTCCAGCAGCGCCGAGGCTGGATCGCCCTGGTAGCTGCTGCTGAGCTTGTCGATCTCGTCGAGCATGATCACCGGGTTCATCACTTCGACATCCTTGAGCGCCTGCACCAGCTTGCCGGGCAGGGCCCCGATGTAGGTACGGCGGTGGCCCTTGATCTCCGCCTCGTCGCGCATGCCGCCGACGCTGAAACGGTAGAACGGCCGGCCGAGGGATTCGGCGATGGACTTGCCGATGCTGGTCTTGCCCACGCCCGGCGGGCCGACCAGCAGCACGATGGAACCGGCGATCTCGCCCTTGAAGGCGCCGACGGCGAGAAACTCGAGGATGCGGTTCTTGATGTCGTCGAGTCCCGCGTGATGCTTGTCGAGCACCTTGCGCGCGCGCTTGAGGTCGAGCTTGTCCTTGCCGTAGACCCCCCAGGGCAGGGCGGTGGCCCAGTCCAGGTAGTTGCGGGTGACGGCGTATTCCGGCGAGCCGGTCTCGAGGATCGACAGCTTGTTCAGTTCCTCGTCGATGCGCTTCTGCGCGGCCGGTGGCACCACCTTGCCTTCCAGGCGCGCGCGGAACTCGTCGGCGTCGGCGCTTTTGTCGTCCTTGGTGATGCCCAGCTCGCGCTGGATGATCTTCAGCTGTTCCTTGAGGAAGAACTCGCGCTGGCGCTCGCCGATCTTGCGATTGACCTCGCCGGTGAGCTCCTTCTGCAGCTTGCCGACCTCGACTTCCTTGCGCAGCAGCGGCAGCACCTTTTCCATACGCTTCAAGACCGGCACGGTGTCCAGTACTTCCTGCAGTTCGGCGCCCGGCGCGGTGGTCAGCGCGGCGGCGAAGTCGGTCAGCGGCGACGGGTCGTTGGGGCTGAAGCGATTGAGGTAGTTCTTCAGCTCCTCGCTGTACAGCGGATTGAGTGGCAAGAGCTCCTTGATCGCGTTGATCAGCGCCATGCCGTAGGCCTTGACCTCGTCGCGCGGGTCCTCGTCGCTCTTCGGGTAATCGACTTCCACCAGATACGGCGGCTTGCGCCGCAGCCAGCCGCGGATGCGCACCCGCGCCAGGCCCTGGGCGACGAACTGCAGCTTGCCACCCTCCTGTGAGGCGTGGTGCACGCGGACCATGGTGCCGTGTTCGGGCAGGCTGTCCGGGTCGAAGGTGGCCATGTCCAGCACCGGCGAGTCGACGAAGAACAGTGCCACGCGCTGGTGCGGCGTCTTCGCCACACGCTCCAGGGTCTCGGCCCAGGGGTCTTCGTTGACGATGACCGGCAACACCTGCGCGGGGAAGAACGGCCGGTTGTGCACCGGGATGATGTAGAGCTTGTCCGGCTGCTGTTGATCGGGCAGTACGAGACCGTTGGAGGAGATGATTTCCTGCTCGATATGATCCTGATTGACGTCGTCGTTCATGCGGCACCCGTTGCGAATACGTGCACCTTAGATGGGTTGTGGCGCGGATGATTTCAATCCCGTCGCATGGGGGTGGGCACTTCATGCCGGCTTCGGTACAGTGCTTGCACGCACAGGTGCCCATCATGCTCAACGCCCGTCTGCTTCGCCTGGATGACCAGACTCACCAGCACGCCCACGACTATCACCAGCTGGTGATGTCGCTCTCTGGGCGCGCGGAATTCGAGGTCAATGGCTCGGGTGGCGAAGTCTGCCGGATGCGCGCCTGTCTGGTGCCGGGCGATGCCGATCATGGCTTCGCCGGCATGGGCGACAACCGCATGCTGATCATCGATCTCGACGAGCAGGACGTCGTCACCGACGACCCTGCGCTGTTGGCCCGCCTGTTCGAGGCGCCGCGCTATCCGGCGCTGGATGCCGATTTCCAGAATCTGTTGGCCTACGCCGGTGCCGAACTGGCGCGCTACGGCAGCGATCCGCTTCTGGCCCGGGCGCTGGGCGGCGTGCTGTTGCGGGCGCTGCACCTGCGACTGTTCGGCGAGTCCCAGCAGCGACTAGCCGGTCCGCTCGATCTGCAGCGGCTGGACAGCCATATCCAGGACAACCTGGCGCGACGCATCACCGTCGCCGAGTTGGCCCAGGTGGTCTGCCTCAGCCCCAGCCACTTCCACGCCCAGTTCAAGGATTGCGTCGGCCTTACGCCGCACCAGTACCTGCTCAAGACCCGCCTCGACCGTGCCGCCCGCCTGCTGCGCGAAACGCCCCTGCCACTGGTGCGGATTGCCGAGGAGTGCGGCTTCTCCAACCAGAGCGCCTTGACCACGGCGACCCGCCGCTACCTCGGTCTGACCCCTCGCGGATTGCGCAAGTCCGACTCCTGAACTTCTTCTGAACGCCCTGTTTTCGGGCTCTTCAGCTGTCACGCGCCATGCTGGTGCGTTTTTATTGCCGCCGTATTTAAGCGTCCGGCTTTCGTAGTTTTTCGTAAAACTTCCGTAGTTTTGCGCAAGAACGACGCGTCACGCTGCCCCTACATTCCGTGTCCCGACCTGGCTCATTGTCTTGTGCTGCACCAACAGCCTGGCCGTGGACTAGACCTATAAGCAGACACAATCACAAGAGGAGCGGCGCATGTTCAAGGCCGGTCACGTGCTGGAAGGCGCCTTCGCCAACCAGAAAGCCGCGGAATTCTTTCCCGCCATCAGCGCCAACTACGCCGTTGACGAGGCGCAATATCTCACCGAGCTGCTGCAGCTTGCCGATCCCGGCGAGGCGGGGGTTGCCGCCATTCGCGAGCGCGCGCGCAGCCTGATCGAGGCGGTGCGCGGGCGTGACAATGCCGTCGACACCCTCGATGCACTGCTGCGCCAGTACAGCCTGGATACCCAGGAAGGGCTGATGCTGATGTGCCTGGCCGAAGCGCTGCTGCGGGTGCCGGATGCCGCCACGGCTGACGCGCTGATTCGCGACAAGCTCAACGCCGCCGAATGGGAACGCCACCTCGGCCAGAGCGACAACGTGCTGGTCAACTTCGCCGCCTGGGGGCTGGTGATGACCGGCAAGGTGGTCGATCCGGAAACCGCTGACGGCCGGCCGAAGAACGTCATCGGCCGCCTGCTCAAGCGCTCCGGCGAGCCGGTGATACGCAGCGCGATGAACCAGGCGATGAAGCTGATGGGCAAGCAGTTCGTGCTTGGCCGTACCATCGCCGAAGCGCTGAAGAACGGCCGTCCCGAGCGCGAGAAGGGCTACACCTATTCCTTCGACATGCTCGGCGAGGCCGCGCTGACCGCCGAAGACGCCGCCAAGTACATGGCCGACTACCGTCAGGCCGTGGAAACCGTCGGCGCCGAGCCGCAGGTCGGCAAGGGCCCGCGTCCGTCGGTGTCGATCAAGTTGTCGGCGCTGCATCCACGTTACGAAGTCGCCCAGCGCGAGCGCGTGCTCACCGAGCTGTTCGCCAGCGTGCGCGAACTGGCCGTGCTGGCGCGTCAGCGCAATGTCGGGATAACCATCGATGCCGAGGAGGCCGACCGCCTCGAGCTGTCGCTGGAACTGTACGAGAAACTCCTGCGCGACCCGGCCATCGCCGGCTGGGGTGAGTTCGGCCTGGTCATTCAGGCCTACTCCAAGCGCTGCCTGCCGGTGCTGGTTTGGCTGACGCTGCTCGGTCGCGAGCTCGGCGAACGCATTCCGCTACGGCTGGTAAAGGGCGCCTACTGGGACAGCGAGATCAAGCAGTGCCAGGTCCAGGGCCTGGATGGCTACCCCGTCTATACCCGCAAGGAAGGTACCGACACCTCCTACCTCGCCTGCGCGCGCTACCTGTTGTCCGAGCACACCCGTGGGGTGATCTACCCGCAGTTCGCCAGCCACAACGCACACACTGTCAGCTGCATCCTGGCCATGGCCGAGGAAACCTCGCAGCCGCGCGAGTTCGAGTTCCAGCGCCTGCACGGCATGGGCGATGCCCTGTACGACACGGTGATCGAGAAGTACGCCCGCAACGTCCGGATCTACGCCCCGGTCGGTGCGCACAAGGACCTGCTGCCCTATCTGGTGCGTCGCCTGCTGGAGAACGGTGCCAACTCGTCGTTCGTCCACCAGCTGGTCGACCCGCGCGTGCCGGTCGAATCGCTGATCGATCACCCGGTCACCCAGCTGCGCAGATTTGCCGCACCTGGCAACCCGCGCATTCCGCTGCCGCCGGCGCTGTTCGGCAATCGCAAGAACTCCCAAGGGATCAACATGAATATCCAGAACCAATGGAACGACCTGGCCAGCGCCTACCAACCTTTCCTTGAGCGCCAGTGGCAGGCGGCGCCGGTCATCAGCGGGCAGAGGCTCGCCGGTACGCCGTCCGAGGTGCGTTGCCCCTATGACCTGAACAAGGTCGTCGGCCAGGCCCAGTTCGCCAGCGCCGAGCAGGCGCGCCAGGCCGTTGATCGCCTGGCAGCTTACTGGCCAACCTGGAATGCCACGCCGGTGGAGACCCGTGCCGCGGTGCTGGAGCGTCTGGGTGATCTGCTGGAGCAGCACCGCGCCGAGCTGATGGCCCTGTGTACCGTTGAAGCCGGCAAGTCGCTGCAGGACGGCATCGATGAGGTACGCGAGGCGGTGGATTTCTGCCGTTACTACGCCCAGCAGGCGCGGCTGAAGCTTGGCCGCGAAGAGCTGAAAGGCCCGACCGGTGAGCGTAACGAGCTGTTCCATGAAGGCCGCGGCGTGTTCGTCTGCGTCAGCCCGTGGAATTTCCCGCTGGCGATCTACCTCGGCCAGATCAGCGCGGCACTGGTTGCCGGCAACACCGTGCTGGCCAAGCCGGCCGAGCAGACCAGCCTGATCGCTGCGCGTGCGCTTGAACTGATGTTCGAAGCCGGCCTGCCGAAAGAGGCGATCGCCTTCCTGCCCGGCGACGGCGCCACCCTGGGCGGTGTGTTCTGTCGCGATCCGCGCGTGGCCGGCGTGTGCTTCACCGGGTCGACCGACACGGCGCGCATCATCAACCGCCAGCTGGCCGAGAAGGAAGGCCCGATCGCCACGCTGATCGCCGAGACCGGTGGGCAGAACGCGATGATCGTTGACTCCACGGCACTGCCCGAGCAGGTGATCAAGGATGCCGTCGGTTCCGCCTTCACCAGCGCCGGCCAGCGTTGCTCGGCGTTGCGCGTGCTCTATGTGCAGCGTGACATCGCCGATCGGGTGATCGAGTTGCTCAAGGGCGCCATGGCCGAGCTCAGAGTCGGCCCGACCCATCTGCGCGAGAACGACATCGGCCCGGTGATCGACCAGGAAGCTCGCGAAGGTCTGCTGGCGCATATCCAGCAGCTCAAGAGCGAAGGGCGCCTGATCGCCGAGGCGACGTTGCCGGCTGGTCTGAATGGTCATTTCGTGGCGCCGGTGGCCTTCGAGATCGATGGCATTCACCAGCTCAAGAAGGAGCAGTTCGGCCCGGTGCTGCACGTGGTGCGCTACGACGCGGCGGACCTGGAAAAGGTCGTCGCGGCGATCAATGGTACCGGCTACGGCCTGACCCTCGGCGTACACAGCCGCAACGAGGAAACCGCCGAGCGCATCGAGCGTCTGGCGCGGGTCGGCAACCTTTACGTCAACCGCAACCAGATCGGTGCGGTGGTGGGCGTGCAACCGTTCGGGGGCTGTGGCCTGTCCGGCACCGGCCCGAAGGCGGGCGGCCCGAGCTACCTGCTGCGCTTCGCCAACGAGCGCACCACCTCGACCAACACCACGGCGGTGGGCGGCAACG
>Ga0155173_1023_pt2 | contig 12396 bp, 13 predicted proteins | sample RifCSPhighO2_01_FD_106141 | JGI IMG/M metagenome (GOLD analysis project Ga0155173, IMG submission 106141) | Pseudomonadales bacterium RIFCSPHIGHO2_01_FULL_64_12
CCAGCAGGAACAGGTGGCGGCGTTCGGCAGCATCCAGTTTTAGCACCCGCGCCAGGTTATCCAAAAAGGTGGCCGACACGCCAATGTCGCGCCCCTGTTCCAGCCATGTGTACCAGGTCAGACCAACACCGGCGAGCGCGGCGACTTCCTCGCGCCGCAGTCCTGGCGTGCGGCGGCGGCCACCGCTGGGCAAGCCCACGTCGGCAGGCGAAAGGCGTTCGCGGTGCGCCCGCAGGAAAGCCGCCAGATCGGAGCGGGTTCGTTCCAGAGTTCGCATCATTTATCTCGTTGTTTTAAGTAATAGCATAAATAGTTAAATTGTAATTGTTTAAAAAGAGTTTGAGAATGATCGCGTCTTTACCCTGGATACGCAAGATGAACTCGAATTCCTGCCTCTCGACGCCGCCTGCGCGCGCCGTCAGCGGCCCGCCGTGGCTCGGTTTATCCGTGCTGCTGCTGGCCGGTTTCGTCACGATCTTTGACCTGTTCGTGGTCAATGTCGCCATTCCCAGCATGCAGGCCGATCTGGGCGCGAACTTCGCGCAGATCGGCTTCATCGTCGCTGGCTATGAACTGGCCTTCGGCGTGCTGCTGATTACCGGCGGGCGGCTGGGCGACCTGTTCGGGAGACGGCGTCTGTTCGTCACCGGCATGGCCGGCTTCACGCTGGCCTCGGCCTTGTGCGGGCTGGCGCCCAGCGCGGAATTCCTGATCGGTGCGCGGGTGTTGCAAGGGCTGGCTGCCGCCTTGCTGTTCCCACAGGTTTATGCGTCCATCCGCGTCAACTTCGACGGTGACGACAGCCGCCGCGCCTTTGGCCTGCTGGGAATGACGCTGGGCCTGGCGGCCATCGCCGGGCAGGTGCTTGGCGGCTGGCTGGTGCATGCCGATCTGTTCGGCCTGGGCTGGCGCAGTATCTTTCTCATCAACGTGCCCATTGGGCTGTTCGCCATCGCGGCGGCACGCACCATCCCCGAGTCCTGCGCACCGCAGCGCCCGGCGTTGGACTGGATGGGCGTGGCGTTGGTCAGCGCCGGGCTGACGTTGCTGCTGGTGCCGCTGATCGAGGGGCCTGGGCAGGGCTGGCCGGCGTGGAGCCTGTTGTCGCTAGGTGTGGCGGTGCTGCTGCTGGCCCTGTTCCATCGGCAGCAAGAGCAACGGCGTATGGCGGGCGGCTTGCCACTGGTGGACATGCGCCTGTTGGCCCAGCGCCGCTTCGCGCTGGGCGCGGTGCTGGTGCTGCTGGTCTATTCCACGTCCAGTTCCTTCTTCCTGTGCTTCGCCTTGCTGGTGCAGACCGGACTGGGACTTGACCCTTTCATGGCGGTCAGCATCTTCGCGCCGTGCAGCGTGGGCTTCGTGCTGGCATCCCTGGCCGCGCCACGTTTGGTGGCGCGCTGGGGGACGCGGGCCATCGTGGCGGGTGCGATGGTCTATGCGGTGTCCATCGGGCTGCTGATCGCACAGGTGTGGATGGCTGGCGCGGAGCTGGTGCCCGCGCGGCTGATCCCCGTGCTGGTCGTGGTTGGCGCTGGCCAAGGGTTCATCATGACGCCGCTGCTGAATCTGGTGCTGGGCTTTGTCGATGAAGCGCAGGCCGGCATGGCGTCGGGCGTGATCTCGACCGTGCAGCAGGTCGGTGCGGCGCTGGGTGTGGCCGTGGTCGGCATCCTGTTCGCAGCGGCGCTGGCTGCCGATGAAAGTGTTGCCGCACAGGCCGGCGTGTACGCCTCGGCCTTCGTGGCCGGCATGCTCTACAACCTCGGTGCAGCCCTGCTGGTCTGCGTGTTGTTGCTGATGCTGGCGAGAACGCAGCGGTTAGCGGGCTGACGGGAGGGCGCGCGATGGAGCTTCGGCATCTGCGCTGTTTCCTGGCTGTGGCAGAGGAACTCCACTTCGCCCGGGCCGCCGAGCGGCTGCACATCGAGCAGTCGCCGCTGTCGCGCACCATCAAGGAACTGGAAGAAGACCTGGGCGAACAGTTGTTCATCCGCACCAGCCGCAGCACACAGCTGACACGGGCGGGCAAGCTGTTTCTGGAACATGTGCCGCGCATCTTCACGGCCTTGCAGCAAGCCCGCGACAGCGTGCAGGCAGCGGCCAACGGCTTTCATGGGCAATTGCGCATTGCCCTGTCCGACGGCATTACGCCTTCGCGCCTGCCGGCGTTGCTGGCGCTGTGCCGGCAGGAGGAACCCGAAGTAGAGATCCGGCTGTTCGAGGTGCCGTTGTCTCAGCAGATCAAAGGGCTGCATGACGACCTGTACGACGTGGGTTTCGCGCAGGCCGATGAAGTGGGCGATGGCGTCGTGGCTCAAGCAGTCTGGAGTGATCCCCTGATGGTGGCAGTGCCTGCTCGGCATCCGCTGCTCAGGCACAAACGCATCCCGCTGGAAGAGGTGCTGCGCCATCCTCTGGTGCTGTGCGATCCACAAGCATGCGAAGGCCATGCGCGCCAGGTCGAGCGTGTGCTACGCCGGGCGGACACGGAACCGCTGATTGCCGAGCGTGTGTCTTCGTGCGATTTGATGATGGCCCTGGTATCAGCGGGCTTTGCGCTGGGGATCACCGGAGCACCGCACATTGCGGCCAGCCGCGAATCCGGCGTTGTCGCCCGGCCACTCGCGGGGCGTGCGCCCATGCTGACGACCTATGTGCTGCATCGGGAAGGCGAATCCTCGGACGTGTTGGAGCGCTTCATCGAGCGCGTGTTGGCCATCGAATCACCAGAAGGCTACAGATCTACATCACCCGTTGAACCCGACTCCCTGGAGGACAACGATCCATGACCATGAAGCTGATTACCCCGTTCTTGTTGGTTGCTGCACTTACGGCCTGCGGACCGTCCGAGCCGCCGAAACAGCAAGCCAATGTGCCTACCGTCGAAGAACTGGCTGCCGCCCCTGAACGCTTGAAGGAGCTGCGCCGCCAATGCAAGACCGAGCGTCCGACGATGGGCGATGTGCTGTGCAACCGCGTGGCCGAAGCAACGAACAAGCGCTTCTTCGGAGACGGCAAGGTGCCTTACACGCCATCGGAGACGCCGCCGAAGTTCTGACCGTTGGCGGTTTGCCGCATATCCTGACTTTCTTTCTCGACACGCCGCAGCGCGCTCAAGCCTGCGGCGTTTTTACTGGTTTCGTCCCTGCATGAAACCATGCTTTTTGTATCACCTTACTGCCGATAACGGTCTTTGACCGGCACTGAACCGACACCGATCCTGACGCCTGCGGCACGCCTTTGTGCCGCGTTTTCCACGGGGAATCAGCGCAGGAGAAATCGGAGGCCAGGGTATGCAAGCTCAGGGTGTGTTGTTCGGGCAGATCGCCGCCGTGTTCGGCATTGTGATCGCCGGTGTGTGGGGTGCCACGCAATGGACAGCCGCCGCATTGGGCTATCAGCTACGCCTGGGCTCGCCCTGGTTCGACTTGTACTGCACGCCGGTCTATTACCCGTGGAAGCTGTTCGAGTGGTGGTTCTTCTTCGACGCCTACGCGCCGCAGGTCTTCGACACTGGCGGCATGATCGCGGCGGGCAGCGGCCTACTGGCCGTGGCGGTCGCCATCGCCATGTCGGTGTGGCGCTCGCGGCAATCGCGCCTGGTCACGACCTATGGCTCGGCACGTTGGGCCAATGCCGCCGACATTCGCAAGGCCGGGCTCACGCAGCCTGCTGGTGTCTTTCTCGGCCTGCATGCCGGGCAGTACCTGCGCCATGAAGGCCCGGAACACGTCCTGACGTTCGCGCCCACGCGCTCGGGCAAGGGCGTAGGCCTGGTGGTGCCGACGCTGCTGTCCTGGCCCGCGTCCGCAGTCATCCACGACATCAAAGGCGAGAACTGGCAGATCACAGCAGGCTGGCGCTCGCGCTTCTCGCATTGCCTGCTGTTCAACCCTACCGATGCGAAGTCGGCAGCCTATAACCCACTGCTGGAAGTCCGGCGCGGCGCGCATGAAGTGCGCGACGTGCAGAACATCGCGGACATCCTGGTCGATCCCGAAGGCGCGCTGGAGAAGCGCAATCACTGGGAGAAGACTTCGCACGCGCTGCTGGTCGGGGCCATCCTGCACGTGCTCTATGCCGGCGAGGACAAGACGCTGCGCGGCGTTGCTAATTTCCTCTCCGACCCGGCCAGTCCTTTCGAGCTGACCTTGCATCGGATGATGACGACCAAGCACCTGGGTGATGCACCTCACCCGATCGTCGCATCCGCTGCCCGAGAAGTGCTGAACAAGTCGGACAACGAACGCTCGGGCGTGTTGAGCACCGCCATGTCCTTCCTCGGCCTGTACCGCGATCCGACGGTGGCCGAAGTCACCTCGCGCTGTGACTGGCGCATCGCCGACCTGATCGCATCCGAGTATCCGGTGTCGCTGTATCTGGTGGTGCCACCTTCGGACATCAGCCGCACCAAGCCGCTGATCCGGCTGATCCTCAACCAGATCGGGCGACGGCTCACCGAATCGCTGGATGGCTCCGACGGCATCGAGCGCCGCCACAAGCTACTGCTGATGCTCGACGAGTTCCCAGCGCTGGGTCGGCTGGACTTCTTCGAGACGGCGCTGGCCTTCATGGCGGGCTATGGCATCCGTAGCTTCCTGATCGCCCAGTCGCTCAACCAGATCGACAAAGCCTACGGCCAGAACCATTCGATTCTGGACAACTGCCATGTGCGTGTGACCTTCGCCACCAACGACGAACGCACGGCCAAACGCATTTCCGAAACCTTGGGCACGGCCACTGAGTTGCGCGCCCAGCGCAACTACGCAGGCCACCGGCTCGCACCGTGGCTCGGCCATCTAATGGTGTCGCGCCAAGAAACGGCACGTCCGCTGCTGACGCCAGGCGAAGTGATGCAGCTACCGACCGATGAGGCGGTGGTGATGGTGTCCAGCGTCGCGCCGATCAAGGCGAAGAAGTTGCGCTACTTCGCCGACGCCAATTTCAAGCAACGGGTATTACCGCCGCCTGCGGTGGCAGCAGGCCGCTATGCCGATGTGCCGCCGGTACGACCTGACGACTGGAGCGACCTGGCAATACCTGCGGTTCCTGCGGCACCGGCCACGGCATTCGCCGATGACCTGGAGACCCTGGGTTCGACCGATGACGGCGGCCCCCGCCGTCAGCCCGAACTGTCCGAAGCCATCGCCTATGCCCCCGAGATGGATGCCACGACCAGCGATCTGTCGCTGCTCGATGACGACGACATGCCCCAGCTGCTTCCCGGCCAGCTCGATCCCGCTCTGCAACGCACGGCGCGGCTGGCATCTCTCGACCCCAACGACGGAATCGACCTATGAGCCAATACCGATTGAACCTGTTCATCCAGCATGAGCACGCCAAGCGGCTCGATGAACTGGCCGCCAAGAAAGGCGTGTCCAAGTCGTCCATCGTCGCGGCGGCGCTGGCGTCCTGGCTGTCGCCAGACGCGGGCGACCAGCGCGAGGCCGCCATCGCCAAACGGCTGGACCGCCTGTCGCGGCAGGCCGAGCGTCTGGAGCGTGATCAGAACATCCAGATAGAAACGCTGGCGTTGTTCATCCGCTACTTCCTGACCGTCAGCACGCCGGTGCCCGAAGCCCATCAGGATGCAGCCCGCGCCCAGGGCAAGGCGCGCTTCGAGCAATTCGTCGAACAGTTGGGCCGCCACCTGCTGCGTGGCCGCAGCTTGGTGCGCGACGTGGTGGAAGAGCTGCACTCCCAAGATCGTGAGTTCGGCATGCGCATGGATGACGCGGCGGCGATGGTAGCCGCCCATGAACGCACAGCGGAGCGTACGCCATGAGTGCCGTTCCTCAAATCCCGCCCGAACCGCGTTCATCCGCTGCGGCGTCCCAGGATCGCCGCATCCAGATGCTGCGCACGGCGATGGGGCCGGTGATTGCCGCCGCGCTGGAAGACCCGGACGTAGTGGAAGTGATGCTCAACCCCGACCGGACATTGTGGGTGGATCGGCTGTCCTCTGGCCGCGCACCGCTGGGCGTCGAACTGCCCGAGGCCGATGGCGAACGCATCATCCGCCTGGTCGCCGCCCATGTCGGCGCGGAGGTGCATCGCGGCCAACCGCTCTTGACCGCCGAACTGCCAGAAACCGGCGAACGCTTCGAGGGCATCCTGCCGCCCGCCGCACCCGGCCCGGCCTTTGCGCTGCGCAAGCGTGCCGTGAGCATCATCGGTCTGGATCGCTATGTGGCCGACGGCATCCTGAGCGCAGGGCAGGCCGAGTTCCTGCGTCATGCCGTGCGTGAGCGGCAGAACATCCTGATCGCCGGAGGCACCAGTACCGGCAAGACCACACTGGCGAATGCCTTGCTGGCCGAGATCGCCGCCACCGGCGACCGCGTACTGGTGCTCGAAGACACCATCGAACTGCAATGCGCGGCCCGTGACCATGTGCCGCTGCGCACCCACGCAGGCGTGGTGTCGATGCAGGAACTGGTGCGCGCCACGATGCGGCTGCGCCCGGATCGCGTGATCGTCGGCGAAGTGCGCGGCGGCGAAGCTCTGGATCTGGTGAAGGTCTGGGGCACGGGCCACCCCGGTGGCATCGCCACCATCCATGCCGGCTCTGCCTTGGGCGCACTGCTGCGCCTAGAGCAACTGATCCTTGAAGTCGCGGTGAATCCGCCCCGCGCCCTGATCGCCGAGGCGGTCAATGTGGTGATCCACATCGCAGGCCGTGGCCGCAAACGCCACGTCGAAACCATTTCTCGCGTCGTCGGTTTCGACGGCGCGGGCTACCGCCTGGCGGATGCACTGGAAGCGCCGCTTCCCGAGTTGCCGCCGGTTCCTCTTGCAGCCGCTGCCGCTGCGCCTTCCCTGACCACTGACCAACCTGGAGAACTGCCATGACGCACGTTGATGCTTTCCGTCTTTCCGTAAATCCGTTTTCTCGCCTGTCCAGCATGGCGCGGTTGCGCCGCCTGGCCCGACCCGCAGGGCAAGGGCTGCTACTCGCCGTGTTGATGTTGTTGCTGGCGGGTACTGCGCAGGCCGCCGGTTCCTCGATGCCGTGGGAAGGTCCCCTGCAATCCATTCTCGAATCCATCCAGGGGCCAGTCGCCCGCATCGTCGCGGTGATCATCATCATCGCCACCGGCCTGGCGTTGGCTTTCGGCGATACCAGTGGCGGCTTTCGCAAGCTGATCCAGATCGTCTTCGGCCTGTCCATCGCCTTCGCGGCTTCGAGCTTCTTCCTGTCGTTCTTCAGCTTCTCAGGTGGGGCCGTCGTATGAGCACGGCCACAGATCTTCCGGGCTTTGAAGTGCCGCTGCATCGCTCGCTGACCGAGCCGATCTTGCTGGGCGGTGCGCCGCGCACCGTGGCAATCGCCAACGGCACGCTGGCCGCCGCCGTCGGGCTGGGCCTGCAGCTTTGGATTCCCGGTGTGGTGCTGTGGATCGCAGGCCATTCGCTGGCGGTCTGGGGTGCGCGTGTCGATCCGCAGTTCATGCAGGTCTTCGCCCGGCACATCAAGCACAAGCCGCTGCTGGACGCATAGGGAGAAACCGACATGCTGAACCTTGCCGAATACCGCCAGCGGCCCGCGCTGCTGGCCGATTGGTTGCCCTGGGCCGGGCTGATCGCGCCGGGCGTGGTGCTGAACAAGGATGGCTCGTTCCAGCGCACGGCCCGCTTTCGTGGGCCGGATCTGGACAGCGCCACGCAAGGCGAGCTGATCGCCACGTCGGCTCGGCTCAACAACGCACTGCGCCGTCTGGGTTCAGGCTGGGCCTTGTTTATCGAGGCCGAGCGCCGCGCAGCGGCGGGCTACCCATGTTCCGAGTTTCCCGAACCGCTGTCTTGGCTGGTGGAAGAAGAACGCCGCGCGGCCTTCGAGGAATCTGGCCATCACTATGAAAGCGCCTATCACCTGACCCTGGCCTACCTGCCACCGGAGGAATCGCGCGCCCGTGCGGCCAAGCTGCTCTACGAGCATGCGCCGGGCGATGGCGTGGACTGGCGGGGCCGACTCGATGCCTTCGTGGCGGAAACCGATCGGGTTTTCGACCTGCTCGATGGCGTGATGCCGGAAATCGCCTGGCTGGATGACGCGCAGACGCTGACCTACCTGCACGCCACGGTCTCGACGCGACGCTACCGGTTGGCCGTGCCCGAAGTGCCTTTCCACCTCGACGCGCTGCTGGCCGATTCGGCGCTGGTCGGTGGTCTGGCTCCCATGTTGGGCGACCAGCACCTGCGCGTGGTGTCGGTGCGGGGCTTCCCGACCTCGACCTGGCCGGGGATTCTCGACGACCTCAACCGCCTGGGCTTTGGCTACCGCTGGAGCACGCGCTTTTTGTGCCTGGACAAAGCCGAGGCAGAAAAAGAACTCGGCCGCCTCCGCCGCCAATGGTTCGCCAAACGGAAGAACGTCGTCGCGCTGCTGCGCGAAACCGTATTCCAGCAGGAAAGCCCGCTGGTTGATACCGACGCCAACAACAAGGCCGCCGATGCCGATGCCGCCTTGCAGGAGCTGGGAAGCGATCAGGTGTCTTTCGGCTACCTGACGGCCACCGTCACCGTCATGGACACGGATGCCGCCGTAGCTGATGAAAAGCTGCGCATGGTGGAGCGCGTCATTCAGGGGCGCGGCTTCGTCACCATCCCTGAAACCTTGAATGCGGTGGATGCCTGGCTGTCGTCCATTCCCGGTAACGCCTACGCGAATGTGCGCCAGCCCATCGTCTCGACGCTGAACCTGGCGCACATGATGCCGCTGTCTGCCGTGTGGGCCGGCCCAGAGAAGAACGCGCATCTGGATGGCCCGCCGCTGATTGTCACCCGCACCGATGGCGCGACGCCGTTTCGGCTGGTGACGCACATCGGCGACGTGGGCCACACGCTGGTCGCGGGGCCGACCGGCATGGGCAAGTCGGTGCTGCTCGCCACGCTGGCGATGCAGTTCCGCCGTTATCCCGGTTCACGCATCTTCGCCTTCGATATGGGCCGCTCGATGCGCGCCACCATCCTGGGACTCGGCGGCGAGCATTACGACCTGGGCAATGACGGGGCGATTGCTTTCCAGCCATTGGCCCGCATCGACCACGAGGGCTACCGCACCTGGGCGACCGAATGGGTGGAAGGCCGCCTGTTGCATGAAGGTGTCGCCATCGGCCCGGACGAGAAGGCCGCGATCTGGTCGGCACTGGGCAGCCTCGCCGGTGCACCGGTGGAGCAGCGCACGCTGACGGGCCTGTCGGTGCTGCTGCAATCGAACGCACTGCGCCAGGCGCTCGCGCCCTATGTGCTGGGCGGTGCCCACGGCAAGCTGCTGGACGCCGATGCCGACCGGCTGGGTTCCGGCAGCGTGCAGGGCTTCGAGATGGAAGAGCTGATGCACAGCAAGGCGGCGGTGCTGGCTGTGCTGGGCTACCTGTTCGCCCGCTTCGATGAACGCTTCGACGGCGCGCCCACGCTGCTGATCCTTGATGAAGCCTGGTTGTTCCTTGATGACCCGGTGTTCGCCGCCCGCATTCGCCAGTGGCTCAAGACGCTGCGCAAGAAGAATGTCAGCGTCATCTTTGCCACCCAGTCGCTGGCCGACATCAAGGATTCGAGCATTGCCCCGGCAGTGATCGAAAGCTGCGCCAGTCGGATCTTTCTCCCAAATCCGCAGGCCACCGAGCCGCAGATCCGCACGATCTACGAGGGCTTCGGCCTCAACAGGCGGCAGATCGAGATCGTCGCCACCGCGCAGCCCAAGCGCGACTACTACTACCAATCCCGCCTCGGCAACCGCCTGTTCGAACTCGACCTGGGGCCGGCGGCTCTGGCGTTTGCGGGCGCTTCCACGCCGCAAGACCAGCGCGACATAGACCGCGTGCTGCTGGACGCCGGCGTGCCCGGCTTCGCGGGCGCCTGGCTGCGCCATCGCGGCCTCGATTGGGCGGCCGACCTGCTGCCCTCGTTCCCCGGCCTCGCGCCGGGTTCCCTCGCTGACCAACCTCTGGAGAACCTGCCATGAATAAGCGCCTTATCGCCGCCGCCATCGCGGCCATGCTTTGCACCGCCACCGCCCATGCGCAATGGGTCGTGGTCGATCCCACGAACCTCGTGCAGAACACGCTGACCGCGATCCGCACGTTGCAACAGATCAACAACCAGATCCAGCAGCTTCAGAACGAAGCGCAGATGTTGATGAACCAGGCGCGCAACCTCGCCAGCCTGCCGTCCAGCGTGGTGAACCAGTTGCGCGCCAATTTGGCGACGACCGAGCGGCTAATCGCCCAGGCGCGCGGCCTGGCCTACGACGTGACGAATCTGGATCGGGAGTTCGCGCGCCTGTATCCCGAGCAGTACGCCGCCACCGTCAGCGGCGACCAGATGTACCGCGACGCGCAGGAGCGTTGGAGGAACACGCTCCACGGCTTGCAGACCACCATGCAGATGCAAGCGCAGGTATCGCAGAACCTGGGCGAAGACGAAAGCGTGCTGGCCGACCTCGTGGGCAAGAGCCAGTCGGCCGAAGGCGCGTTGCAGGCGATGCAGGCCATGAACCAGTTGCTGGCTTTGCAGGCCAAGCAGTCGATCCAGTCGCAGCGGCTCCAGATCACGCAAGACCGGGCCGCCTCGCTGGAGCTGGCGCGGCAGGCGGCGGCCACCGAACGCGCCCGCGAGGTGCGGCGGCGCTTCCTGGGTGAAGGCACGCCGTACACGCCGCAGCGCGTGGACTTCTACGGCAACTGACGGAGGCCGCCATGCGATGCGTCCTCGCCCTGTCGGTTTCGCTGCTTGTGGCGCTGCTGGCCGCTTGCAGCGAGCAGCCGACCGACAACCTTGCCGATGCCCTGACCGCCGATCCCGTGCGGCTCAAGGCATTGCGCGCGCAATGCGCGGCCGACCGGCAGGCCACGGGCGAGGACGCTTGCCGCGCCGCCGCCGAAGCCTTCCGGCGGCGCTTCTTCTCCGGCCAGGCCGGGCCGGATGAGTACCAGACGCTGGCCGACCTGCCGCCGATCCCGCCAAGTTTCGATGCACCGGCCGAATCGGACGACGGCAGCGAATCGCCGGCCGCATCCGATCAAGAGGACGCGCCATGAATGACGTGACCATCATCGACCGCTTCCTCAGTATCTTCGCCGCCTACATCGACTCGGGTTTCGGGCTGTTGCAGGGCGAAGTGGCCTTCCTCACCGCAACGCTGATCGTCATCGACATGACGATCGCCGGACTGTATTGGGCGATGAGCCACGCCACCGGCCAGGGCGAGGACGTCATCGCCAAGCTGCTGCGCAAGGTGCTCTACGTCGGTGCCTTCGCCTACATCATCGGCAACTTCAACTGGCTGGCCGGCATCGTGTTCCGCTCCTTCGCCGGGCTGGGCATCACCGCCACCGGCTCGGCCATCACGATGGAGAACTTCTTGCAGCCGGGCCGGCTGGCGAAAACCGGCATCGACGCAGGAGCGCCGATTCTGGAGCAAGTCGGCGAGATGGCCGGCTTCCCCGAGGTGTTCGTCAATCTTGACGCCATCACGGTGATGTTCCTCGCCTGGCTGATTGTGGTCTTGAGCTTCTTCGTGCTGGCGATCCAGCTATTCATCACGTTGATCGAGTTCAAGCTGACCACGCTCGCAGGCTTCGTGCTGGTGCCTTTCGCGCTCTGGAATAAGACGAGCTTCTTGGCGGAAAAGGTGCTTGGCAACGTGGTGTCGTCTGGCGTCAAGGTCTTGGTGCTGGCTGTCATCGTCGGCATCGGTTCGGGCGTGTTCGCGGAGTTCCAAGTCCATCCCGCCGAGCCTTCCATCGACCATGCGCTGGTCATCATGCTGGCCTCGCTCACCTTGCTGGCGCTCGGGATCTTCGGCCCCGGTATCGCCACGGGCCTGGTGTCCGGTGCGCCGCAACTCGGCGCGGGCGCGATGGCCGGGGCCGCTGTCGGCGCCGCCGGCACGGCCGTTGCCGTCGGCGCTGCCGCGACGGGCGTAGGCGGCGCCGTCATGGCCGGGGCGCGCATGGCGCCTGCCGCCGCCAAGCTCGCTGGCAGCGGCGCGCGTGCTGCCGCCTCGACGGCCAGCAGCGCACGCTCGGCGTTTCAGGCCGGTTCCGCCGCCGCAGGCGGTGGCGCGAAGGGCGCGATGGCCGGCTTGGGCAACGTCGCCAAGACCGGCGCGCAGTCCGCCGGGCGCGGCATCGCATCCCGTGCTTCCGCTGCTGGGCAACGCATGGCAGCTCCCTTCCGCTCTGGTTGGAACGGCCAGGCGGCTGACGGCGACTCGGCAGCCGGAGCATCCGGCCAGGCCGCCGCAGGCGAGGCCACGTCCGGCGCAGCCAATACACAGCCCGCTTGGGCCAAGCGGCTGCATCGCCGCCAGCAACTCACCCATGCCGCGACCACCACCGCCCATGCGCTGCGCGGCGGCGACGGCGGCGGCTCCGGCCAGGGGCCGAGCCT
>Ga0155173_1137_pt8 | contig 12321 bp, 11 predicted proteins | sample RifCSPhighO2_01_FD_106141 | JGI IMG/M metagenome (GOLD analysis project Ga0155173, IMG submission 106141) | Pseudomonadales bacterium RIFCSPHIGHO2_01_FULL_64_12
ACCATCGCTTCATCGTCAAGGAGCAGCTGGCGGCTCGCAAGCTGGGCGTCCAGGGCCTGCTGCTCGAGCCTTTCGGTCGCAACACGGCACCCGCCATCGGCATCGCCGCGATGAAGCTGATCGAGGAAGGCCGCGACGAGCTGCTGCTGGTCCTGCCGGCTGACCATGTGATCGAAGACCAGAAAGCCTTCCAGCGCTCCCTGGCGCTGGCCACCAATGCCGCCGAGAACGGTGAGATGGTGCTTTTCGGCGTGCCGCCGACCCGTCCCGAAACCGGCTACGGCTACATCCGTGGCAGCCAGGACGCCAATACCAATCTGCCGGATGGCATCAAGCGCGTCGCCCAGTTCGTCGAGAAGCCGGACGAAGCGCGCGCCCAGAGCTATCTGGAGTCGGGCGACTATTACTGGAACAGCGGCATGTTCCTGTTCCGCGCCAGTGTCTTCCTGGATGAACTGAAGAAGCACGACCCGGACATCTACGACACCTGCTGGGTCGCGCTCGAGCGCAGCGTGAAAAACGGCGACGAAGTGCTGATCGATCCGGCCACCTTCGCCTGCTGCCCGGACAACTCCATCGACTACGCCGTGATGGAAAAGACTCAGTTGGCCTGTGTGGTTCCGATGTCCGCCGGCTGGAGCGATGTCGGCTCCTGGTCGTCGATCTGGGACGTGCACGAGAAGGACCAGAATGGCAACGTGCTCAAAGGCGACGTGATCGCCGAGGACTCGCGCAATTGCCTGGTCCACGGCAATGGCAAACTGGTCACGGTGCTGGGTCTGGAAGACATCGTGGTCGTGGAAACCAAAGACGCCATGATGGTTGCGCACAAGGACAAGGTGCAGGACGTCAAGAAACTGGTCAGCAAGCTCGATGCCCAGGAGCGCAGCGAGACCAAGAACCACTGCGCCGTGTACCGCCCCTGGGGCTGGTACGACTCGGTGGACATGGGCGGTCGCTTCCAGGTCAAGCGCATCTGCGTGAATCCGGGCGCCAGCCTCTCGCTGCAGATGCACCACCACCGTGCCGAGCACTGGATCGTGGTATCCGGCACCGCTCAGGTAACCTGCAACGACAAGACGTTCCTGCTCACCGAGAATCAGTCGACCTATATTCCGATCACTTCGGTGCATCGCCTCGCCAACCCGGGCAAGATTCCGCTGGAAATCATCGAAGTCCAGTCCGGCAGCTATCTGGGTGAGGACGATATCGAGCGCTTCGACGATGTTTACGGACGCGCCGAACAGAGCAACGAGGCCAAAGTGGCGCGATAGTTGTTCTCGGTGCATTGAGGAAAACCCGCTTCGGCGGGTTTTCTTTTTCCTGGCCCGGTAAAGGATAGCGAGGCATACTTCGCAACTGATCGGCATGACGTTTTTTTTCGAACCAGTCCTCGCTTTTGCCGCTTGCTCCGCAATTGTTTAAATCTTTTAAATTGACCTCATTTCTTGCAGGCATATGCTGGCCATGCAGTCGGCAAACAGTGGTTACAAACTGGCCATGCAATCATTTGCTGACTGCCACGTCTCAATTCAAATCATCCAACACAGGTTTTATTACGTGACCAAAGACGAACTGCGCGCAGAACTCGAGCGCCAGGCTCAGCGTTTTACCAATATCTACGGTGGTGAAATAACCACTTACGCCGCTGAACGCGAGCCCGAACGCAAACCGTGGCGAAAGAAGCCCACCGTGCTCGATCAGGTTTTTCAACAGGAAGTTCAAAAGCTGGAACAGGCGAAGCGTGCCGATTGTGACGGCGCGATTACACCGCCGGCCTAACCGCAGCATCTCAAGCGTACGAACATACGCAGTGCGTGAATTGCGGCCGGAACGAAACCGTCAGCGCTTGCCGCCCAATAAAGAGCCCAGCAAACCTCTGGCCAACTGCCGCCCCAACTGGTTCGCGGCCTGGCTTAGCGCACTCTTCACTACACGGCCAGCTAAATCACTCAATTCACTGCCAGTCTTGTTCGTCTCGCGACGAGGCTTGTTTGCAGTTTCACGCTCCTGCTCGACGTTCTGCGTTGCCCGGGCACTCAGCATCTCGTAGGCCGACTCCCGATCGAAGGGCTTGTCGTAGCGACGCCCAAGACCGGAGCGCGCGATAAGTGCCGCGCGTTCGGGTTCGCTCAGCGGACCAATGCGCGAATGCGGCGGGGCGATCGCGACGCGCTGCACCATCGCTGGGGTTCCCTTTTCCTCGAGACCACCGACCAGCGCCTCACCGATTCCAAGCTGGGTCAGCACATCGAGCGTCGAGAATTCCGGGTTGGCGCGAAAGCCGTCCGCCACCGAGCGCAGCGCCTTCTGCTCCTTGACCGTGAACGCCCGCAGCCCGTGCTGGATGCGCAGGCCCAGCTGAGCCAGCACCGTATCCGGAAGATCGCCCGGAGACTGCGTAACGAAGTAGACGCCCACGCCCTTCGAGCGAATCAGCCGTACCACCTGCACCAGGCGTTCCTGCAGTGCTTTTGGCGTATCACCGAACAACAGGTGCGCCTCGTCGAAGAACAGCGCCAGCACTGGTCTATCGGCGTCGCCCCGCTCCGGAAGCTGCTCGAACAGCTCGGCCAGCAACCAGAGCAGAAAGGTCGCGTAAACCTTGGGCGCCTCGTGAACCAGCGTGCTTGCATCGAGCAGATGGATGACACCGCGTCCGTCGGGCGCCGGCTGCAGGATATCTTCGAGCTGCAATGCAGGTTCGCCGAACAAGGCTTCAGCACCCTGCTGCTCCAGCGTCGCCAGGCGCCGCAACAAGGCCTGCGACGAGGCCGCGGTGAACAGCGCGCTGTCCTCGCCCAGCATCTGTGGTTCAGCCTTGAGGTGGGCGAGCAGCGCCTTGAGGTCTTTCAGGTCGAGCAGCAACAGCCCTTCGCGATCCGCCACCTTGAAGGCCGCAAAGAGCGCCGATTGCTGACTATCGGTCAGTTGCAGCAGATTGCCGAGCAGCAGCGGCCCCATTTCGCTCAGCGTAGTACGCAAGGGATGGCCGCTACGACCATGTACGTCCCACAGGGTGACCGGGTACGCCTGCGGACGATGATCGAGCCAGGGCATGCTGGCGATCCGCTCGGCGATCTTGCCTTGAGGCGAGCCCGCGGCGCCCAGCCCGCACAGGTCACCCTTGATGTCCGCGGCGAAGACCGCGACCCCGGCATCACTGAACTGCTCGGCCAGCCGTTGCAAGGTCACCGTCTTTCCGGTGCCGGTGGCGCCGGCGATCAGGCCATGCCGATTGGCAAGACGCAGGGACTGCACGCTGGGTTCGCCGTTGGCGTCCGCCCCCAGCAGCAGATGATCAATCAATGCGTGCATCCGTCAGCTCCCAATCGCCAGCTACTGTTCAGGTTCGCTTTCGCCATCTTCGGTGTTGCCTGAATCGCACGGCACCTGCTCACGGCGCAGCTGTGCCCATAACTCCACCGCCCCAGCGAATTCCGTGCCCTGCTCGGGCGATAACGCCTCCGGGTCGTAGCGCTGGGTGCAACCACTGCCGATGACCGGCGGCGCCTTGGCCACGACACGCTCGAAAGGATCTGCCACGGCGCCTCCGGACTGTCAGTTGAACACGAGGGTCTTGTTGCTGTGTACCAGCACGCGATCTTCCAAGTGATAGCGCAGGCCGCGGGAAAGCACCATCTTCTCCACGTCCTTGCCGAGGCGAACCATGTCCTCGATGCTGTCGCGATGACTGACGCGGACCACGTCCTGCTCGATGATCGGCCCGGCATCGAGCTCCTCGGTGACATAGTGACAGGTCGCCCCGATCAGCTTCACACCCCGCAGCGAGGCCTGGTGATACGGCTTGGCGCCGACGAAAGACGGCAGGAAGCTGTGGTGGATGTTGATCACCCGCTGGGCGAATTCGTCGCACAGTTCGGCAGGCAGAATCTGCATGTAGCGCGCCAGCACTATCACGTCGGCACGCTGTTCGCGCACCAGGCGCGTCACTTCAGCGAAGGCCTCCTGCTTGTTGGCAGGATCGACGGGGACATGGAAGTATGGAATCCCGTGCCACTCGACCATGCTGCGCAGATCGTCATGGTTGGAAATCACGCAAGGAATGTCGCAATCCAGCTCGCCGCTGTGCCAGCGATGCAGCAGGTCGGCCAGGCAATGCGATTCACGGCTCGCCATCAGAACCACGCGCTTGCGCCGCTCGGAGTCGGTGATACGCCACTCCATGGAAAACTCGCGGGCAATCGGGGCAAAGGCCTGACGGAACCCGTCGAGGTCGAACGGAAGCGAATCAGCGCGGATTTCATGGCGCATGAAGAACCAGCCGCTCTGGTGGTCGGAATGGTGGTTGGCTTCCGTGATCCAGCCATTGTAGGTGGCGAGAAAGTTACTGACCTTGGCAACAATGCCAACGCCATCGGGGCAGGCAATCACCAGCCTGAAAGTGCGCATTAACGGTTACTCCGACACGAAGGAAACGCGGCATTCTATCCCAGCAGACAAAAGCACAGCCATCGCGTTAACGCCGGCGTTGGATTGAGAAGCCACGCAACCCCGCCGGCACGATTCAGCTGTCCGGTTATTTGGACACGCCTTGGAAACAATCGAAAAAACTTGCCCGATAAAACAGAAATTACGTTTGTTTAAGCTTGTCGAAAGCTGTCCGCGCTGGCCCTTCGGTACGCATGAAATATCCCTACAAAAAGTGCCCCGCTTTTTTATCCATCTATATTTACTTGCCCATTACGCAGGACTATGATTGCTGACACTTGCGTTCAAACCTAATCCAAGGAAGTCACATGTCACTGATCAACGAGTATCGCGCCACTGAAGAGGCCATCAAGGAACTTCAGGAGCGACTGAAGTCCCTTTCCGAAGATGACAAACTGAAAAAGGAACTGGAGTTCGAAGGCAAGCTGCGCGAACTCATGGGCGAATACCAGAAGTCGCTGCGCGACATCATCGCCCTGCTCGATCCGGATGCCTCCCGCAACAGCAAAACTCCACGTGCGGCGAAAGCGCCGGCCGCCAGCAAGCGCGCACGTCGCGTCAAGCAGTACAAGAACCCGCACAGCGGTGAAGTGATTGAAACCAAAGGTGGCAACCACAAGACGCTGAAAGAATGGAAAGCCCAATGGGGCTCCGACACCGTGGAAAGCTGGGCCACTCTTCTGGGCTAAGCAATACCAGGGTTATAAAGAACGCCGCTTCCCGACGTTATTGATCGACGTCGACAAGCGGCGTTTTTTATTGCGCGCTTCCCACCCGTAACAGCCGCTGCTCTTTTTCGATAGCCAACCGGGCCGGACGCGCTAGTTGCACCCGTAACGCTCACCCAAGGCGCGCCCGTATTCACGCCACTGCTGCAATAGCTGCTGCTGCGCCGGGGTGGCAGTGAGCATGAACTGTTGTATATCCGCCTCGAACTGCGCAAGGGTATTGGGCGCGCCGGCTATCTCGCCGCTAAGGCGCTGTTGGCAGAACCGTTGCCACCTCACCCGCTCTTCAGCCGATAACGCTTCCGGAAAGTTGCGCGCGCGATAACGGAACAGCAATTCCTCTAACCGTACATCATCGAAGTGGCACTGTTGCCGAGCGAGCTCTGCCGGCTCCATCTCGCGAATCCGATCGCACAGCCGCCGATCGCGCTCGCCCAGAAAGCCGTCATAGAGTTGCTGTTCCGGATCGTCCACACCGATGAACCCCTCTTCGCGGTACACCTCGTCCAGCTTTGGGCTCCACACGTGGCGCTGTTCGCGTAGCGCGTCAGCACGTTCGTGGCACGCAGGCAAGTCCAGCTCCAGACGCTGGATATCCGCCTCGCGCAAGACCTTGAGCGGCGCCAGGACCGGGCACTTGTTGATGTGCACGAGCTTCAGCGGGACCGGTAACTCGCCCTCGGCCAGCTCGTCGCGACGCGTGTAGAGCCGCTGTCGCAGCGTTTCCGCGCTTTCCAGCCATAACGGCCGCACCTCGGCTTGCAGATCGCAAACGATCAGCGCATTGCGGTTGCGCGGATGCCAGGCCAGCGGCAGCACCACGGAGAGGAAATGCCGGGCAGCCGAGAAGCGTCCGGACACGTGCACCAGCGGCTCCAGCAGGGTGACCTGCTCGAGCACCGCATGTTTGCGACGCAGATTGAAGAGATATTCGTACAGACGCGGCTGCCGCTCACGAATGAGCCTGGCGAGGCCGATGGTGGCGCGCACATCGGACAGCGCGTCGTGGGCGTTCAGATGTTCCAGCCCATTGGCGGCACTCAAACGCTCGAGCTTGAGCGTCACCCGCCCGTCGTCTTCCGGCCAGCCAATTCCTTCCGGGCGCAGCGCATAGGCGGTACGCACCAGATCGATCAGGTCCCAACGGCTGTTGCCGCCCTGCCATTCGCGTGCATACGGATCGTAGAAATTGCGGTACAGGCTGTAGCGGGTCACTTCGTCGTCGAAACGCAGGCTGTTGTAGCCGGCGCCGCAGGTTCCGGGAGTCGACAATTCCCGATGCAAATGATGAACGAACTGGGCCTCGCACATCCCCTTCTGCTGCAGAACTGCAGGCGTGATTCCCGTGACCAGGCACGCGGCGGGATGGGGAAGGATGTCGTCGCCGGGTCGACAGTAGATGTTCAGCGGCTCGCCGATTTCCTCGAGCGCCTCGTTGGTGCGGATACCGGCAACCTGCAAGGGGCGGTCGCGGCTGGGCGATATGCCTGTGGTTTCGAAGTCGTACCAGAAGATGCTTGGAGTCACGGGAGAGTCCTTCTCGATCAGCACAGCAGTCTAACAGCTGCGACATGCCCATCGCGGTGAGTCAGGAAGTGCCCCGCTCTGCGAACGGCATCCTGCAAGGGAGCAGGCATTTCGCCATAATCCGTCCCACTTTCGGTGCCCGGCCGGTCATCTGACCATCGCGCATTGCCGCAGCCGTGCTTGCCGCATAGCATCAGCTTCTGCCTGACCCTAGACGACCTTGCCCTTGCCATCGAACATCGACCGCCAAGCCCTGCTCGACACCAGCCATCGCGTGGAAACCCCAGAGGGCATCGACCTGGCGTTGCGCCCGGCCGGTCTCGTTCCGCGCGCGCTCGCCTTCGCCATCGACCTGGGTATTCGCGGCGCCCTGCTGTTGATCCTCTTCTTTACGCTCGGACTGCTGGGCAAGTTCGGCATGGGCCTGGGCGCACTGCTGCTGTTTCTCGTCCAGTGGTGGTACATGGTGCTCTTCGAAGTTCTGAATCAGGGCCGCACGCCGGGAAAATACTGGCTGGGGCTGCGCGTCGTGCATGACGACGGCACGCCGGTGGGCTGGACGTCCTCGCTGACGCGCAATCTGCTGCGTTTCGTCGACCTGCTGCCGTTCGGCTATTTCCTGGGCGCATTGAGTTGCCTCGCAAACCCGGCCTTCAAGCGACTCGGCGACCTGGCAGCAGGCACGTTGGTGGTCTATCAGGAAAAACCCGCTGTGCGCCCACCACTGCCGGATGCGGAAGCCGTCACGGCCCCGTTCAAGCTGACCCTCGACGAGCAGCGCGCGCTGATCGCCTTTGCCGAACGCCAGGCCAGCCTTTCCGCCGAGCGCCGCCTCGAGCTGGCTTCGATCCTGGCCGAACCGCTGGCGACCTCGGACCAGGAGGCCGAGGCGAAAATTCACGGCATCGCCCGTTCGCTGATGGGTGCAGCATGAAGCAGGCCGCATTCGAACGCCTGCATCAGGCGCGCTGGCTCGAATTCGCAGCGCAGCTGGACGCGCTCGAGCGTGGCAAGGCCAGCGCGCAACAGGCCGACGCCTTCCCTGCCGCCTACCGCCAGCTCTGCCAGCACCTCGCCATTGCCGAATCCCGCGGCTACAGCAGCCAGTTGGTCGAGCAGCTGCAACCGCTGGTCCTGCGTGGCCATCAGCAGTTCTATCGCCACCGCAGCCCGTTGCTCGGCCGCATGCTCGGCTTCATCACTGGCGGGTTCGCCCGCGCCGTGCGCCTCCAATGGCGCTACGTGCTGGCGGCCAGCCTGCTGTTCTACGGCAGCCTGCTCGGCATGGCTGCGCTGGTATACGCCTTTCCGGACCTCGTCTACAGCGTGCTGCCGGCCGACCAGGTCGCGCAGATGGAGCAGATGTACGACCCCGATGCCAGTCGCCTGGGCCGTTTTGCCGAGCGCGGAGCCGGTGACGACTGGCTGATGTTCGGGTACTACGTGATGAACAACATCGGCATCGCCTTCCAGACGTTCGCCAGCGGGCTGCTGTTCGGCCTGGGTACCTTGTTCTTTTTGCTCTTCAACGGCCTGACCATCGGCGCAGTGGCCGGCCACCTGACGGGCATCGGCTACCACCAGCCATTCTGGTCGTTCGTCATCGGCCATGGTGCGTTCGAGCTGACGGCCATCACCTTCGCCGGCGCGGCCGGGCTGCAGCTCGGTGCAGCACTGTTGGCGCCGGGCTGCCGAACTCGCGCGCAAGCACTGCGCCTGGCAGCCAAACACGGCATCCAGCTGGTCTGCGGCGCAACCGCCTTCCTGCTGATCGCCGCATTCGTCGAAGCCTACTGGTCCTCCATGACGCTGACGACACCGACGATCAAATACATCGTCGGCGCAGCGCTCTGGCTGCTGGTGGGCACCTACTTCATGTTCGCCGGGCGGGGTCGTTATGCAGCTGACTGAAGCCAGCGTCTCGATACGCCCGCGCAGTTCATGGGAGGCGCTGGATCTCGGCATCCATCTGGCCCGGCGCCACGCCAGACTGCTGATTCTCAGCTGGGCAGCCGTCACGCTGCCGGTTTTCGGCTTGTTCAGTCTGCTGCTGTGGCAGCACCCGAGCGTCGCGCTGCTGCTGTTCTGGTGGCTCAAGCCGTTGTTCGAGCGGCTACCGCTGCACATCCTGTCCAAAGCCCTGTTTGGCGAGACGCCCTCCCTGCGCGAAAGCCTCAAGGCCTTTCCTGGCCTGTTGCGCCAGCAATGGCTGGCCAGCCTGACCTGGCGCCGGCTGAGCACGACGCGCAGCTTCGACCTGCCTGTGCAGCAGCTCGAAGGCCTCGACGGCCGGGCGCGCAAGCAGCGCCTGGTGACACTGAGCCTGCGCAACGGTCGCGCGGCCAGCTGGCTGACCGTGGTTGGCGTACATCTGGAAGGCGCGCTCTGGCTCGGCCTGCTGGGCCTGCTGTATTTCTTCCTGCCGGCACAGCTGGTTCAGCGTTGGAACTGGGAGGACCTGCTCGGGCTGAGCGGTGAGTGGCTCTGGCTCGAGCATCTGTCGAACCTGCTCTACGCGCTGGTGCTGGTCGTCTGGGAACCGATCTACGTCGCCTGCGGCTTCAGCCTCTATCTCAACCGACGCACCCACCTTGAAGCCTGGGACATCGAACTCGCCTTCCGCCGCCTGCGTCAGCGCCTGCTCAGTACCATGCCAGCGGTTCTGCTCGCCGTCAGCCTGTTGTTCTGGCCGGCGGACAATAGCGCCTGGGCGGCACCCGCTGCGCAAGCCGACACCACCCAGCCGGGACCGGAGAGCGAACGACTGCTCAACCAGCCACTGACCAGTGACGCAGCACGGAAACGAATCGATGCGCTGCTAGACCAGCCGCCGTTCCAGCATCGCGAAACCGTGACGCGCTGGCGCTTGGGCGATGGCCAAGCGTCCGAGCGACCGAGCACCCTGGCACGCCTGCTCGAACGCCTGCTGCAGGGCGGTTCGCTGTGGCAAGGGCTGGAGCGCCTGGCACAGATCCTGGAAGTGCTGCTGTGGACGCTGCTGGCCTCGGTGGTGGCGATTGTGTTGTGGCGCTACCGCGAGTGGCTGCAGGTTTTCGCCGGGCGCCTGCGCATGCCCAAGCGACGTACCGCCGTAGCGCCCACCCAGCTGTTCGGCCTCGATGTCGCGCCCGAGAAGCTGCCAGCCGACATTGCCGGCGAAGCCGAACGGCTCTGGCAGACTGACCCACGTGCGGCACTGGCACTGCTCTATCGCGGCCTGCTCAGCCGCCTGCTGCACGACTTCCAGCTGCCCTTGAACGCAGCACACACCGAAGGTGAAGTACTGCAGCAGGTGCGTCAGCTGCAGCACGAGTCCCTGGCCGGCTTCGCCGAGCGCCTCACCCGACATTGGCAGGCGCAGGCGTACGGGCACCGACCCGCCGAAACGGAGGCCCGCGATGCGCTGTGTGCCGATTGGCGCGGACTGTTCGGCCAGCAGGTGCAGTCATGAGTCGCCTGCATACGCGTGCGCTGGCCGCCGTGGCGGTGCTGCTGCTCGGCCTGTTGATCATCTGGCTGGCCAGCCAGCTGCAACCCTACGAGGATGTGGTCGAACATGGGCCGGCCCCGGAAGCACGCAGTAACCCTTATCTCGCCGCGGAGCTGTTCCTGCGCGGCCTCGGCCTCACGGTGGAACATCACGAAGGCATCGGCGGCGTCGAGACGCTGTCAAGCGAGGGCCAGACCCTGCTCCTGCTGGGTGACCGGCGCAACCTGACGCCACGGCAGACCGAACGCCTGCTCGATTGGGCGGCCGCCGGCGGCCATCTGGTGGTGGTGGCGGAGCGGCTGTGGGACGAGAAAGCCGGCAAAAGTGGCGACCTGCTGCTCGACCGGCTCAATCTGCAGCAATACGCAACGGAGGAACTGGACGAAAGCAGCCAGACGCCGCAGTCCTCAACCGCCGAAGAGCATCCGCAGCTGACCAAGCTCTATCTGGAGAACGAGCGCGCACCAGCGTTCATCGCCTTCGACACCGACTTTCATCTATACGACGCCGACAATCGGGCCCACGCCTGGGCCAACAGCGCCGGTGCCACGCATATGCTGCAGCTGCAGCACGGCGACGGACTGATCACCGCCCTGACCGATAGCTGGATCTGGCAGAACCGCAAGATCGACGATTACGACCACGCCTGGCTGCTGTGGTATCTGACCCAGGACAGCGCAGTGACGCTTGTGCACCGCAGCGAGCACGACGGGCTGTTCACGCAGCTGCGCCGGTATTTTCCGCAACTACTGGTCGCCCTGGGACTGCTTCTGGTGCTCGGGCTCTGGCACGCCGGTCAGCGTTTCGGGCCGATATTGCCTGCCGCCAGCCCGGCGCGCCGGCAGCTGCAAGAGCACCTGCACGGCTCGGCGAAGTTCCTCATGCGTCACGGCAATCAGGCCCGGCTGCTGCAGCAGCTGCAGCTGGACATCCGCTGCCGCGCCAGCCGCCATCACCCCGGCTTCGAACAGCTCTCGGCCGGTGCGCAACTGCCCCTGCTCGCCCGCCTCACCAATCTGCCACCAGGCCGTGTCGAGCAGGCCATGCGCCCAGTGCCGGCGCAGCGCCTGTCGGCCATCGAATTCACCCGCCAGGTCGCCGACCTGCAAAGCCTCAGGAATGCGTTATGAGCGAACATATCCCCGATTCGAGCAGCCCCGCCCCGACCGCCAGCCCCATCAGCCAGCGCGCACGTGCCGCCCAGCTGGCCCAGGCGCTGCGCGATGAACTGCACAAGGCGGTGATCGGCCAGGACGAGGTCATCGACGGCGTTCTGACCGCGCTGATCGCCGGTGGCCACGTGCTGATCGAAGGTGTCCCCGGACTGGGCAAGACGCTTCTGGTGCGTGCCTTGGCGCGCTGCTTCGGTGGCGAGTTCTCGCGCATCCAGTTCACGCCGGACCTGATGCCCAGCGACGTCACCGGCCATGCGGTCTATGACATGCAGAGCGAGCAGTTCAAGCTGCGCAAGGGGCCGGTATTCACCAATCTGCTGCTGGCCGACGAGATCAACCGCGCACCGGCCAAGACTCAGGCGGCACTGCTCGAAGTGATGCAGGAGCGGCAGGTGACCCTCGAAGGCCGGGCATTGGCAGTGCCGCAACCGTTCATGGTCATGGCGACGCAGAACCCCATCGAGCAAGAAGGTACCTACCCGCTGCCAGAAGCCGAACTGGACCGCTTCATGCTCATGTTGCGCATGGATTACCCGCAAGCGGATGAAGAGCTGGAGCTGGTCCGTCAGGTCAGCCGTTCGGCACGCGCCGACATGCTCGACGTCAGCGCACTGCGCCAGCTGGTGCAGGCACGCGACGTGCAGGCGCTGCAGAAGATCGCCAGCGAGCTGCCGCTGGATGAGCAGGTGCTTGACTATGCCGTGCGCCTGGTGCGCAGCACGCGCAGCTGGCCAGGCCTGGCGCTGGGTGCTGGCCCCCGTGCCTCGATCGCCCTGGTACGCGGCGGACGTGCCAGGGCGCTGCTGCGCGGCGGCGAGTTCGTCACCCCGGATGACATCAAGGATTGCGCGCGGGCCGTGCTTCGCCATCGCGTACGGCTTTCGGCGGAACTGGATATCGAGGGGCTTTCGGTGGATCAGGTCCTGCACCAGCTACTCGATCAGGTCCC